>ERZ1645192.1581-NODE-1581-length-18932-cov-7.263601_pt1 | contig 18932 bp, 29 predicted proteins | sample MGYA00575354_ERZ1645192 | MGnify/ENA primary metagenome ERZ1645192 (study PRJEB40844, sample SAMN11349763) | freshwater sediment metagenome | isolation source: river sediment | host: Sediment | place: India: Faizupur Khadar , New Delhi | collected 2017-02-21 ... | reverse complement strand
ATGACGTTGTGAATTTCCCACTCCCAAATGACAGAGAAGAGCAATTTATTATTATACGAATCCACAATGGCGCCGATGCACGTGGAGGATTTACTGCACCATATTTCTTCAAAAGTGATCCTGACTACTTCAGAAATGCAATGTCCCAACTCACCCTGTATTGCACAGGAGTCACTGAAGCCTTGAGCACAAAAAAAGGTGACTTGTTTGATGCACCAGAGATTCGCTGTAGGAACTGTTGGGATAGTTACAATGGTGGGTACAGTTGGGACGATGCAGAGCATGGACATAGTGTCAATATAGAAGATGTCCTAACGTACACAGAAGAAGAAGTATTGAAGGTAGTAAATGGTGCTGAACAGACTGATGTAAAGAAGGTGTTGAGATGTAAGGATTGTGGTGGAGTCGTAGAAATGTATGTAATGGAATCTTATTGAAAGGAGGGAGTATGAAAGTAGTTATTAATGGATGCTACGGGGGTTTTTCTATCAGCAAGGAATGTGCTGAGTACATGGAAAAGCTTGGTAGCAAACAAGCGAAAGCAGAATTGGATGAGTGGAAAAAAAATAAAAAGGAAATAGATTATTATCTGAAGCACGGTAAGTTTCGAGGTGCAGAGGAACATGCCTATTTAGAAATTGATGCCCGTTATAAAAAAGAACCTTCATTTTATGGTTATGGGTACACAGGGGGATTCGACGGCTACCGTAGAGATGACAAGTATCTGGTCGAGGCTGTTGAAAAACTTGGTTCTAAGAAAGCAAGTGGGTATTGTGCAGAGTTAAGGGTTGTTGAGATACCTGATGGTACAGATTATTACATTGACGAGTATGATGGGCTAGAACATGTTGCAGAAAAACATCAAACTTGGTACTAGAAAGGAGGAGTTATGGGCGTAGGAATAGACTATGGTCGTGGCATTACCAATATAGATGACAAGACGGGCATTCGTTACGGTGTCATCAATTCAAAGGAAGTACTCGAAGCATGGTGTGACAGCTCTGAACCTGATTTCATCGAGTGTAGAGAGGATGAAGAGAATGACTGCCTTGAACCATTAAGTTACTCACTTGATGATGGTAAGTATAAAGCAGTATGTGGTGAGGATGGTGACATCTTTATTGTAAAAAGCCCATACTATACACGGTGTGCTTACTGCTCTCCGTGTGCTCCAGGAGCAGGGTATCTAATGTCCCCAAATGAAAAGGGCATTAAAGCATACTGTTTTGGACATGACTGGTTTGACAGTGGGGTAGCACCTTACCCTGTTTATTCAGTAAAAAATAACAAAGAGGTGAAAGGAGGTAAAGGATGAACTATGCAGAAGCAGACGAGAAGTTAGGTAATAGGGAATCCAGAAAATTGGATCACCACACTTACCTAAAACGCAAGGGTGACACCATCGTAGTTCAGTTGCACGAAACGGATGTTGTCACAATGAAACCAAACGGAGTGAACATATTAAATACAGGAGGATGGAGGACAGTCACAACAAAAGACAGGATCGGGAAGTTTTCTGATGTGTTTATTACACAGAGGGAAGGGAAATGGTATATCAATAGAACCGACAATCTGTTCTATGAAGGTATCGAAACTAAAGACGGTGAAGTTGTCAGCAAGATTGTCACCGAAGATAAGAAGCAGGACAAGCTGATTAAGCAGATCAATGCCTATTGTGAAAAGCTGAAAGGACTGAAAACAATTCCAATGCCTAGTGCGGGTGACTGTTGGTACTGTCATCTCCGCAATGCAGAGACAGAGAAACCGTGGGGGGATAAAAATCCTGATCACCTGCTTGAGCATCTCAGGGAAAAATACATTCATGGTTCGCTGATCTACAATGCTCTAGCAGATGCTGGTTACAAAGCGGGATTTATCATGCAGATTTGCGACCACGAAATGTATGGTTCATGGAGGAACAATGTTGTCAGGGCAGTTAAACGGTACTTCAAAAGACAGCTTGGAATAGCTGCGTAGAAAAGGGCTTGGTGAAAATTCACCAGGGAAATTACTCAAACTCAAATTGGATAAAAGGAGACTAAATGGAACGTATTTACACAGCAGAAGAATGCAGGAAGCAATTGGAGAAATATGAAACCGACTTGAATGTTTGGGAAGTGTTGTTGTCTGCAATCAAAGAAGGTGACTTTGCTTTCATTGATGAAGAGGCAGGTCCTAGATTCTGGATTGTGAAAAAAGGAACAGTGACAACACCACTAAACACAGGCAGATTCATATCGTATGATGAAGCCGATCAGAAAGCAAATGAAGCTGCAAAGGGTGTCTTCTTGTATGAGAAATTACTGGAGACAATCAATGCAGGAGCAGTTGTCATGACTGATGATGAGACAGGCTCAATGCGATTTGACAGAGGACCTGCAGGATTCACACATTAGAAAGGAGGGAACATGAAAAGAACGATTTCAAACAGGGATGACGTTATTGACAGCAGGGATGTTATTGAGCGGATCAAAGAACTGACCGAAGAGAAAGAGGCTCTCGAAGAAGCCCTCGAAGAAGCACAAGAGGCTGAAACAAAACTTGAGGAAGCTAAAGAAGAGCTTAAATGTTGGGAAGAAGACTATGGTGAGGAACTAAAAGCACTCGAATCTCTACAGGAGCAAGCTGAGGGATACTCTGATTGGGAGTATGGTGAAACTTTAATCCGAGACTCATACTTTGAGGAGTATGCACAAGAGCTTGCGGAAGATATTGGAGCTATAGACCCTGATGCAAAATGGCCTCTCAATCATATTGACTGGGAAGCTGCTGCTGGGGAATTGCAAATGGACTACGCCAGTGTAGATTTTGATGGTGTAGAGTACTGGATTCGATGTTGCTAGAAAGGAGGATAATGATGTTATCCGATGAGATGAAAAAGAAATGTAAAAAGTATGGGATCACGGCAAAGAAGTATGGAGGTGATGATAGTTACAGTTGGGCAGTCTTCATAAAAGGACGGCCTTTTGTAACAGGATTAAGTCGTGGTGAAGTTGACTACTACAAGAGACAGGCAATTGAATCCGTAGAAAGGAGGAGTTAAAATGGGGGCATGCGAATTTTTTCATGAGGCAGAAGGACAAACACCAAAAGAGGCTTTCATAAAGGCAAGGAATGAGGCTGCATACGATCACGGTCACTCAGGATATACAGGAACTATCGCAGAGAAGCTAGACTTCATAATGATTAGTGTACCTTTTGGAGACGACCCGCATGACTATGCTCAGGAACTCATCAATAATTGTGATGATCGTATTGACGACAAATGGGGGCCGGCAGGATGCATCTTGCTCAAGAAAGGTGAGAAAAAGAATCGTTACTTATTCTTTGGATGGGCATCAGAATAGAAAGGAGGAAAGCATGAAACGAAGAGCACAAGTAGTTGCAACCGATGCGTTTGACAAAGTGGCAGTAGCCAAAGAACTAATCTCCATTAAGCTTGCTAAGGAAGAGCTTGAATCACGGGAGAAAGCTCTGAAGGGTTCGTTAATGGACAATCTTGAAATCGGTGGACACGTAGATGCTGACGGATACAGAGTGAGCAGGATTAAAACTGTAACTCCATTCGTATCTACGGCGGCAGCAAGTGCCGAGCTTGATATGGATGACTTTATGCAAGTTGTCAAAGTCAGTGTTACGGAACTGCGAAAGAAGATGGGTGAGGAAAAGATCAATGAAATTGCGGAGAAGTTTGATGTGAAGGATTATATATCCGTCAAAGAATTAAAATAACGGGTATATAATTTAGATTGACACAAAGAGAAGCCTATGCTATATATCAGATATAGAGTATCCAGCTTCAAACATTACCGGAAGAAAGGAGAGTACAATGATTAAAGATTCAGATGGTGTTTGGGTTCAGTTTCTATTAAAGATCACACCAGAACTTTCAGACAGATTGGACGAGATCGCACGATATTCTGGCGTATCTAAAACGGCAATCATCCGACTTGCAATCAGTTGGTTCATAGACAACCAACAAGAGATCATCAGTGCAGGGAAGAAAAAAGCACCGACAACTAAAAAGCGTAGAAAATAAAATTCACCAGGGGGATTTATGGAAAACGTCACCTGTACGTATTGTCAAAAGTTGCGTCTTGGTTTCTGCGTACACGATGGGAAAGAGAAACATATTGGGTCTCCTGCCTGTAGCGACTTTATCATGCGTGAATTTATCTGGTGCAATAAGAACGATCAATGGTTAGATGTCATCGTGTGCCTGAGCAGACAAAGCAAATACAGGGAAGGGTGTGTCAGATGCAGACAAGGAAAACATGTGGAGGATGCTTATCATGTAGCTCATCCAAAGCAGAGACGGAAACAGTTTGTCCTTGTAGAGAAGGAACATCACAGGATTGAAACGGCAATCGAAGAACCTAAATCAAGACGGAGACAGTGCATGACACTATAAAGGAGGGGGAATGGAAAATGGATTAGAAGTAGCAATTGGAGAGATACCGAATTACATGTTTGTTGACATTGCTAAGGTAGAAATTGCTGAGGAGAACACCCCTGAGAAAGCAATGATGTTACGAGAGACATTCAGAGCACTATCGGATGAAGCACGGCAGTTTATGCGTATCGTTCTCGATGCCCCTGAACGTCTGTATCTCATGAACGGAAAGTTAAAGAAGAGAGCGTTTCAACGGTACTGTAGAAACAAGTATGGATTGTCTTCGACACAGGTAGAAGCTCTGAAGTTTGAGCTTGGGTTCTACTGTCAAATGGCTCTCTTAAGGAGAAGATAATGGACATTGTACTTTTAGATCCAATCCACTGTGAAGTACAGCCTGCACTCGCAGCGATTATCAAACCGCTGCTGTCATTTACGGCTGTCTATTACACACAGGGATTCTTTAAGAAGGAACGTCATGAGTATGAGAAGCCAGTCATGTTTAAAAGCAAAAAAGGAACATTCTTATTTGCTACAGGACTGCTCCCAAAAGTAGTAAGGTACTGTATAGAAAAGAATGTACCAATTAAAGTGATTGGTAAAGAAGAGAAAGTTCCTTATGGTAAAGTGGAGATGAGAACAATTACACTTAGAGAGGAGCAAGTGAGGCTTGTTAATTCTGCTCTGAAGAAGCAGAGAGGAACATTGATTGCACCGACAGGAGTTGGAAAGACTGCTCTTGGTATTGCAATCATCTCCGCATTCGTGAAGAATGAGGACTTTAGAGCATTGTGGTTATGTCACACAAAAGACCTGATGTATCAGTCTGCGGGTGTGTGTGAAAAGGAACTTGGAATTGTACCTGGAATAGTAGGGGACAATTCTGCTGATCTTGATAAGCAGATCACAATGGCGACAAGGCAGAGCTTCGTCAACTATGTCAAAGAATATGGTCATTTATATGATATGGTTTTAATCGACGAAACGCACCATCTTTCAAGTTATGATGGGCAATACGGGATATTGCTCACACAGATTCCCGCACCGATTCGCATAGGACTGACTGCAACACTGCCCACTCAGAACAAGGAAGCCATGCTTGCGATTGAGGGATTGCTTGGTCCTGTGATTGATGAAGTCACGATGGAAGAGGGGCAAGATAAGAACCTGATTGCTAACATCAAAATAAGGATCATCAAGATACCATTCTCTTCGGACATCAAACGATTGAGGAACTATGCTGATGTGTATAAATTTGGGGTTACAAACAGAACGGATCAGCATGTCGCAATCGTGCAGAAGGCTAAGGAGCATGTTGATAGAGGTGACTCTGTGCTCATTATCGTAACCAAGCTTGATCACGGAAGACAGCTTGCCACTCAATGCTACATGAATGACCTTGATGCAGAGTTTATTCAAGGGGCTGATACAGCAGAGGATAGAGAGAGGGTCAATCGTGCTCTGAATAACAAGGAACTGAAGTGTGTCATTGCTACTACAATCTGGAAAGAAGGTTTAAATATTCCGGAGTTGAATGTAATTATCAATGCGGCAGGGGGAAAGTCAGAGATTGCTACAATACAAACTATCGGTCGTGGACTCAGACGCACTTCGACAAAGAAGGACATTGTGGTATACGACTGCTTTGATGAATCCCATAAATACTTGATTGAGCACTACGGTCAGAGAATGGCCATCTATTCAGAAATGGGGTGGATATGAGCAGAAAACTTCTACCGCATGTCGAGAAAGTTATTGAAGAAGCGAAGAAGAAAAAGAAAACAACCATAGACCAGCTCAACTTCATTTTTGATACACTCGGTGGGATATGCATAAAGCCTGCTGAGGAACTGACTATCACTGAAATGGTTGCTTGGGCTGACTTCTTCGGACTTACGTATCAAGTGGTGGGTAAACCAAAACGAAAACAAATGACACTGCCGAAAAGGAGGAGCTGTACATTGTATGGGTAAGGAAAAGAAGATCAAGCGAGCTTTGAAGCTGACAACAATTGGAACGTATGCTCTCACATACCAAGAGATTACTGAAGGCGATCTGCCTGTTCTTCTTGGTATGGTGTCCTGTCAGATTGAGAGCATCAAGAAGACGTTCGGACATGTACCAAAAGAACTGACAATAGAATTTAAAGTGGAGAAATGATGGAAAACTTTGACGTTGTAGGATACTTAGAGGATAAAGACATTGAGTATGCTACGGCTGGTAAGAACATATCTGCTGGGTGGGTTGGATTAAAGTGTCCTGCATGTCATGACATGACCAATCACCTTGGCATCAATATTGCTACTGGAAACTTCTCTTGTTTCAGATGTGGAGTACGGGGCAACCCGATAAAACTCGTCATGTTATTGGAGAACTGCGGCTATCAAACCGCCCGGACTACACTAGATGACTACCCACTTACAGCACCAATAAAAGCTACCGAGAGGGTGACAAGTCTGACAGTAGAGCTACCGGCTAAAGCTAAAAAACCGCTCCCAAAAATTCACCAGGAATATTTACAGAATCGAAATTACGATCCAGACTTGCTGACACAGAAGTATGATCTGTATGGTGTGGAACTCGCAAAAGATTATAAGTACCGATTAATTATTCCAATCTATTTCAAGAAACAGATCGTGACATTTACTGCTCGTGCGGTTGTCGAAGCTGACATGAAGTACAAAACATGCCCGATAGAGAAGTCCATCGTCACAATCAAAGACACTCTGTACAATGTGGACAGAATGAAAGACACCGTTGTCCTTGTTGAAGGAATATTTGATGCGTGGCGCATTGGGGATTCCGCTTGTGCTACGTTTGGAACAAAAGTTACTTCATCTCAAATAAATTTACTCAGAAAATGCAAAAATGTGTTTATCCTATTCGATTCCGATGCACAAAAACACGCAGAAAATGTAGCTAAAAATCTCGCAGGTTTAGTTGATCATGTTGAAATCATTACATTAACGGAAGGTGACCCTGCTGACCTCAGTGAAAAAGATGCAGCACACCTAAGAAAAAATTTGCGTTTGTAGAAATATAGTGTATACTTCTTTAAACAGTGATCGGAGCCACTGTTGGGGTAACAGTCGAAAAGTTGTAGTAAAACAAAAAGAAGGTTTTATTAACTTATATAAAACCGTTTTAGAAAGAGCTTCGGAGTGGGACGTTAATCTCGCTCCGAACGAGAGACATGATTCAATCCTTTTTGCTTTTACTCAATTGATTGTAACCCCTGTCTCATTCCGAACTCTTTCTAAAACGGTTTTTCTTTTGGGCAAAAAGCTAGAATGTGATTTTCAACTTATAGATAAAGGAGAATTTACCCATGAGTGATGACATCTATACCAACCTTCATTCAGAACCAAAGAACGAACAGATTGTAATGATCAAGAAATACCAACTCTCATTATGTGATAATAACCACTGTGCAGCATCTCTCCTAAACTTCTTTGCATACTGGCACAAGTTCAAACTCAAACAGCAATTAAAGAACAAGAAAGCAAATGATGTAGCAGAAACATATGGGAGTAGACGGTCACAAGATGAATCATTATATCAGTGGCACACAGAGAAAGAAATCAGTGATGGTATACTCAATTTATTCGGGGAATCAACAATAAGAAAAGCAATTGGGCTTCTCCAAAACAAGGGGATAATTACAATCCACAACAACCCAAATCCTAAGTTCAAATTTGACAAAACAAATCATTATTTATATCATGTAGATGTAGTAGACGAGTACCTTAAAACCTACAACAGCACTGATACCTTAAATTTAAGGAATGAGGCCGTTAAAAATAACTGCTCGGACGTTAAAAGTAAGGCAGCAATAACAGAGATTACTAATACAAAGACTACTAATAGTTTTATAAATAAAACTAATGAAGGAGATTCTCCAAATCTCCATAGCAAAGCTAACAAGATTAGAGAAGCTTGTAAACGGAGAAAACAAGAATTACCAGAAACCGAAGAAAGTATTCTTGATAATCTTGATCCTAACATAAAAAGAATTTTTGAACATTGGATAGAATGTGGTCTTGTTAAACATAAGGTAGGTAATAAAACATTCTTGAGCATCGTTCATAAACTTGAACTTGCGATTTCAGGAAAGCTGTTTCGTGGTGTTGAGGGTTTTGAGAAGTATGCAACGAAGAAGTTTATGCGTAAAGAAATCCTCGACTCGATAACCGCACTTTCAAATTCCGCATTTTCGTTAGAATATGCACCGTCCACACAGAAGTCGAAAGAGTACCTGCAAAAAATGTCCTTTGATATGTTTCTATACAATCCGAATGGTGCGGACCGCAAGCACCAATCTTTCTTTATTCATTACCTTGAGAACGGTGCACAGCGAGTCTCAGAATTGACTGTTAAGAAACTTGCTGCAAAGGACACACATCCTGATATAACAAAAATGCTGACTGATTGGTACAGTTCTTTTGTTATGAAGGGGAACAACGGTCATTACACCCCGTCAGAAATGAATATGTTTATGACAAGTGCGGAACGGATTCATAATTTTGATTACAGTAGAATCTACGCCCTTCAAAACTTGAAGTTCACAATGCGGTGCAGTGAACCGTATGAAGTTGTAACAAAGCTGTTCCTGAAGATGCTTGAGGAGCAGGTCACAGAACGAGATGCAAAAGTCACACCAATATGGTTTGCTTCTGATATAACATTCAATGAACAATTCCCAAAATTTCTAAGAGAACGTAATTATATTTCGGAAAAACGGTACTAAAATATGATTTTCATATTAATCCTGACGAAAAGCATGTTTAAATGTCATCAAATTCCTGTGCTCAGGCTTTGCAGGATTCGTTTTAAGCATGGGGAAAGTGAAAACACACACAATCTACAGTCAAAAACACTGTAGGCGATTTAAACGAGCTGGAAAAAGTCAAAAATCTATTGAAAGGGGACATTAGTATATGGCATTTACCCGTAAGATTGTCGACTCGACAATCGAGAGACAGATCATACTGGCTATGATTCTCTCGAAAAAGTATCTCGCTCAGGTCGTCGGAGCGATCAAGGATTCAGAGTTTGAGTGTTTTGTTAATGACTACGCAAGGACGGTGGCACGGTGGGTAGTTGATTACTATGAACAGTATAAGAAAGCCCCGGAGTTTGAAATTGAACGCATCTACGCAATTAATAAACCATCTTTAAATAAAGAAGAAGCAGAACTGATCTCGTCATTCTTGACCCGTTTAAGCAATGAGTATGTAGAAGGACAGACAATCAATGAGGATTATATTTTTGACAATACGAAGGAATACTTTGAACGCAGGAACCTAGTGCTGAAAGCAAACAAGGTTCTCAGTCTTGTCGATATGAACAATGTACCTGAAGCAAAGATGATCTTTGAAAAGAAAACATTGCTTGGGAAAGTTCAAGGGAGGCAATCCGTTTTCACTTGGGATGCATTTCATAACGCATATGATAATGAGACATCAACGGTGTTCTCGATGCCTGGGGCACTTGGTAAAATGATAGGAGAAATGAGAAGAGGTTGGTTAGTTGGCATACTGGGGGGCTTCAAAAAAGGAAAGAGCTTCTCTATGCAGGAGTTTGCATTGGCAGCACTGACCCAACGAAAGAGAGTAGTGTTCTATTCTCTTGAAATGAGTATGGCAGAACTGCAAAAACGGTTCTACACAAGAATAACTGGTGGTGGTGAAGATGGAGGAACTTTCTTCTTCCCTGTATTTGACTGTCTGAAAAATCAGACAGGGGTATGCACGAGTCCGTTAAGGAAGAACCAAGTCACGTTAAGAAACTCAGCAAAAGACGAATTAAAATATGTTCCAGAGTATTCCCCATGTGAGGTGTGTCGTAAAGACAACCCTCAAGATTACTTGGCAGACACCTACTTCAAGAAAATTGAACTAAAGAAAAAATCACATAAGAAACTGTTTAAAGAGATTCAATCCTTTGAAACAATGTATGGAGACAATATTCAATTCCAAGCGTATCCAAGATTTATGGCTAGTTTAGATGACATTCGAGAGGATCTCGACATGCTTGAGAACCAAGATGACTTTATCCCAGATGCGATTATAGTTGACTACGCTGACATTTTAAAACCTGGGCGATCACTGTACAAAGGGGAACCAAGACACGCAATAGATGACATATGGAAGAACTTGGCTGGACTCGCTGCTGAACGCCACTGTGTAGTCATTACTGCAAGTCAGGGCAATCGTGGATCATTAAAGAAGTATCAGATGGAGGGGAGTGATCTTGCTGAATGGATCGGTAAGCTTGCTCATGTAGATGTCTTCCTTGCATTGAATCAGACTCCTGAAGAAAAAGATATAGGGGTCATCCGATTTAACATCCTTGCTCATCGGCACAAAGAATTTAATCCACTTGACGAAGTAATAGTTTTACAGCATATGAAGACAGGCCAAGCACACCTCGATTCAGAATATGCTCCTCGATCTTATAAAAGAAAGCAGGAAAATTGACCAGGCAGTTTTTAAAATAATCTGATATACTGTTTTCAGAAAAAGGAGATTCTTATGCGCTTAATAGTAAATCCATTATCCCCATCGGGGGTAACTCAACCAATTCAGACAGTCTTGAGAGTATTGGCATCACAGAATAATTGTGATGGTGATCCTTACGATCAAATGATGGAGGCAGCCAACTACATTGATGAGTTGGAAGAGTATATAGATATGGAAAAGACCAAGAGATTTATGGAGGAGCAATTTTAAAATGGCCATTGTAAAAGTATCAGTCAGAAAGACGGTACAAGAAGAAGCGTATAGCCCTGTTGTGTTCGAGCTTGGAGTAGAAGTAAAGACTACTTCTGACAAAGCTCATGATGTAGAGGAAGAGCACAAATACTGGGCTAATAATTTACAAGAAACCATGGAGAGTATCATCCTAAAACGATTGGAGGATTACAAGTAATGATCACAGCATGGGACATTTACTGGATCACACGACTAGATTATATTGGGCATGGATTACTCGGAGTAACAATATTATCTTTGTTTGCTTCTATCATTTTAATAGGAGTCCGAGTAGCGGAACATGAAGAGATAGAAAAAGAAGTCAATAAAGATGTAAGGCAGACGTTTGCTTGGATAATTGGTTTGTGTCTTTCTTTATTTTTTATCAGTATCACGGTAAATATATTCACACCAACAACGAAAGAAGCAGTTGCAATGTACCTGCTTCCAAAGATCGTCAACAATGAGCAAGTGCAGAAATTACCTGACACTACACTGAAGTTGTTTAATGCGAAATTGGAAAAATGGTTGAATGAAACAGCAGAAATAAATACGGAGAAAGGAGAGTAATAAAATGCTATCTGTAACAAAGATAATCACGTTTGAAGCAGCACACTGTTTACCAAATCATAAGGAGGTTTAATATGCAAGAATTGGTAAAGTGTAAAATATGTAAGAAGGGGTTCAAATTAATAACACATAAACACCTTCACACCCATGGTGAGACAATAAAAAGTTATAAAACAAAATTCCCAGCTGCTCAAATGCAGAGTTTAGCTTATTCAAAGGAACTCTCTGCAATGCAAAAAGGTAAGAAAATGGGAGATAATAATCCTTCAAGAAGAAAAGAAGTAAGGAAAAAGATTTCTGGTAAAATCAAAAAATTATGGGATGAAGGGAATTACGAAAAAAGAATTAATGGAATGACAGGAATGTGTAAGGAGTTAAGTCATAACTGGAAAGAGGAAAATCACACCCCTTTATTTTTAGCGGAACATAAATATGCAAAGTTTCTTTCCCAATATGAGAACATTACTAAATGCAGAAGGTGCGGATCAAAGAAGACAATCAACATACACCATATTGATGAAGACAGAAGTAACTTTCTTCCATCAAACTTGGAACCCCTTTGTGTTCCTTGTCACAGTCATTTCCATTATAAAGTGCAGAAGCAACCGTTTATTACTGTTGGCAAAATATTTTCGTTTGCTGCGTGTCACAGACTGCCTGACTATGATGGACCTTGTGAGCACTGGCATGGCCATGAGTGGTCACTTGAAGTGTGCATAACAAAAAGGGTGGATAAAAGAACGGGCATGGTTCTTGATTTTTCATCCTTGAAAGATATTGTTAATGAGCATGTGATAAAAGTATTTGACCATAGCACATTAAATGATGTCATAGTAAATCCAACTGCTGAGAATATACTCATATGGATATGGGAAAAATTAATGTTTGATGCCCATCTAAAAGGAATAGAAGCCATATACTTGTGGGAAACTCCTACAAGCAAAGCCTGTTTGACAAAACAGGGGATGCTGTCCATTCTTTCTACGAAGATTGAGGAAGGAGTTATATAATGAGAGTAGTCAGCATATTCAAATCTATTAACGGAGAATGCTCAAGCCAGCATCAAGGGAGTCTCTGCACGTTCATAAGACTTGCTGGATGCAATTTACACTGTGAGTGGAAAAGTTCTGATAGGAAGATTGTTAGATGTGATACTCCTTACGCTCAAGCGTTGGATTCCGGTAAAGAGATGTCAATCCCGAAGATCATGGCTGAAGTACACAAGCTGAACTGCAAGAACATTGTAATCACAGGGGGCGAACCGTTAATACAGAAAGAGATATACGGGTTGATTGATTGTCTAAAAGCAAAGAACCATCGAATCTCAGTCGAGACAAACGGATCAATGTTCATATTTCATGTAGAAGGCGTGCATTGGGTCGCTGATTGGAAGTGTAAGTCTTCCGGGATGGAGAAGTTTATGTGTGTGGAGAACTTCATAAATCTATCTGCTCCTGATATTATCAAGTTTGTCATTGCGGATCGAGAAGACTTTGATGGTGCGCTTCATGCCATCAATCTCATGAATGATCAGTTCACACTCCCACGAATAGCATTCTCCCCGACAGACAGAAAGATGTCTGCTCAACTTATAGAATGGATGAAAGAGAACAAAACACTATGCAACATCGGAGCGGTGTTTTCCTTGCAAATACATAAAATCATTTATCCTAACGCTTGTACCGAAGTTTAGTCAGGCACTTTTTGAAATAAAAGTGTATAATAAAAACAAAAACAGAAAAGGAGAACCACATGGAAAGAAAAGTATTAACAGATTGGGTAAATCAGTTGAACAAGTTGGGTCTTGCAAAGAAGATCAGTCCCGTACAGAAAACAGAGGAACTCGCAAAAGCATTTATCCTTGCAGTCAAAGCAGTTCCGAATGAGAAAGAGGGTGAGCTTGGTGATGATCTCATTGATTTCTACAATGAACTTGTTACTGAGTTAGAAGAAGCAGATGAAGTAAAAACAGAAAAGGAGGAAGTTGTGGAAACAAAAGCAAAAACAACACCGAGAAAGAAGGCTGAAGTAGCGAAGCCTGCTGCAAAGAAAGAGCCTGCAAAAGCAGCGGCGAAGCCCGCAGCGAAGAAAACAAATGGGGAAGTTCCTCAGTCCACCAAGATTGAGGCGTGTCTGAAGAAAGGAACAATGACTGCTGAAAAGATTGCAGAGTCCGTCGGAGCAAAAATTGCTCGTGTCAAAAAGCACATTTATGCACTGAAGCAGAAGGGTTTCAAGATCACGGTAGATGACAAAGGCAAGCTCTCGATGGAGGAGTAGTTGATGCAGAGAAGTAGTGGTGTGCAGATTAACATCGTTGAGAAGTGTATGCACAACTTAATAACGCAGGGATTGGGGTTGAGTTTGTCAGACCCCAATCTTGCGGATACTCCGAAGAGAGTAGCCCGAATGTTGTGCAACGAGTTCTTTGAGAGTCTTGACAAACTGCCCCCGAAAGTAACGGTGTTCCCAAATGACAAAGATTATGATGAGATTATTATGCTCGATAATGTACCGTACTCAAGCACATGTGCTCATCATTTTGTCACTTTTGGGGGGCTGGCATGGTTCTTATATGTGCCTGATAAAATACTAGCAGGGGCATCAAAGATAGCTCGGATCATTCATTACTTCAGTAAGAAGCCCCAAATCCAAGAATTATTAAGCAGAGAGATCGTAGATTTCTTTGTAGATAGAGTCCAACCAAAAGGAGTCATGCTTGTCATGCGTGGTACTCATCAGTGCATGTCATGTAGGGGAGTTAAGACAGGCAACGATGCTGGGATGGTTACATCCGTGCTGTATGGCTGCTTTAAAGATGACCCTGCTGCACGAGATGAAGGACTTCAGTTAATCCAAATGTCAATCACTGACAGGAGATAATATGCGAATATTGTTTTGCCCTATAGAGCCGTTGGTTGAGAGATATTCGGCTCAGTATTTAGAATGGTTCCCTCAAGCGTTCCTGAAAGAGAGAATTGAGTGTATTAAAATAGCACCAAATCCTCTGTCTGATAAAATCAGAGATGGCTCATTTCTTGACGTGTGTGGTACAAACTATTATAAAGCTACTCAGATAAGAATCCTTTGTGAGATGGCATACAATGGGGAGATTACCGATGATGATATAATCTTTCTTGGTGATATGTGGATGCCTGGTCTTGAATCACTTGCTTATATCCGTGATGCCTTTCATAGTAAATTTAAGATAGTTGGGATGCTCTATGCAGGAACATATGACCCATATGATTTTCTCACGAAGAACAATATGGGATATTGGGGAAAGCCCCTTGAAGAGAGTTGGTTCAAGATCATGGATAAGATATTCATGGCAACTGACTTCCATAAGCGACTCGTCATGCAGACACGAGAAGTTGATCCAAAGAAACTTATAGTAACAGGACATCCGATCTGTCTCAATTGGGATGAGGATGAAGAGTATAGAAAAGAAAACATTGTGGTATTTCCCCACCGTCTTGACAGTGAAAAGAACCCAGACATGTTTGACATGTTAATAGACCATCTCCATAGATATATACCTGACACAGCCTCAACGTGGCATTTCCTGAAGACGAAAGAAGAAACTAATACGAAACAAGAATATTATGATCTCTTGAAACGTGCGAAGATTTCCGTATCATTTGCAGATCAAGAGACTTATGGATTCGCAATGGTTGAATCTGTTATGTCAGGGTGCATTCCAATCGTACCTGATCGTCTTAGTTACTCAGAAATGTATGATCCTATATTTACATATTCCTCATTCAATGAAGCAGTGTCATTATGTAAATTTATAATGACGGATCATTCTTTTTATTTACAAGCAAAAAGAGATGCACGGATTAATCGTGCTCAATTAATTGGGGCAGCAGAACGAGCAATCCCAAACATGATTAAGGAGTGTCAATGTTTATAAAAAGACCTGATAAAATACCACAGACTATTAAACCGTCTCGTCCCGAAGTATATCAAATAGAAACGGTGTCGATCTGCAATGCGAAATGCATCATGTGTCCGACTCCGTTTTACCCACGTAAGGACAAGACTCCAATGATTGATGTTGATCTCGTCAAAAAGATTGTGGGTGAGGGTGATCTTGAAGCATCATACTTTGTCGAGCTACAGCAGAGCGGTGAACCATTATTACACCCGAAGCTGTCAGAGATTATTGACATCGTAAAGAGTGCAGGGGTTTATGTTGGACTGAGCACGAATGGAATAAGAACCGAAGAGCAGACAGAAGCATTGAGCAAACTGGATTATATCACGTTTAGTTTTGACTCTCTGGATTATTACAAAGAGATCAGGGGTAAGGATCATAACCTGCTCCAGAAGATTAAAAACTTTCTACCAATTGCTAAAGAAAAGAACATTGCAGTTGATATTCAGATCATTGAGCTTGAGGGGTGGGAAGAGCAGCTTAAAAAGACAGAAGAAGTTTTTGCCGGGGATAATGTGCTGATTCGCACGATGCCGAATGGTTACTATCTGTACAATTTCCCTGACATGAAAAACACCTGTCGTGATCTCTGTGTTAATCCGTGGCTGAGTGCATCAATCTCTTGCAATGGGAATGTTTCCGCTTGCTGTATCTCTACTGGTGATGGCATACAGCTTGGTAATATTAAAGAACAGACCCTTGCTGAGATATGGGCTGGTGATGAGATTGAAAAGCTGAGAGAGGAACATATGTCACGCAACTTGCGTTATGTGTGTGACCGCTGCTACATGAGGTCGCCGTTCCTTTGCCACTGGCAGTTCTATACTTCTTCTATTCTGCGGAGGCACAAATGAAAATGTTTCTTGATTCCGGAGCGTTCTCGATCTGGAAAGAGTTTGATAAGAGTGGGAGAGTGCTTGAAGGGGAAGCTCTGTGGAGTTATGTCGATGCTTATGCAAAGTACATAAAGAGCAATATAAAGCTGATTGATGTGTACGTTAATGTGGATATTCCGTTCAGGCCTGACATAACATTAGAAGTGCAGAAGTACATGGAGAAGAAACACAAGCTTCGCCCAATCCCTGTCTTTCATCCAGGAGAACCAATTAATTACTTAAAAAACTATGTTAATAAATATGATTACATTGGAATGGGTGGTATTGGTGCAGGTAACATTTCAAAGCAAGCATGGATGACTGGTACTGGTGAACGAGCATTTGAAATAATATGTGACACCCCAAAGAAGACACCAAAAGTAAAAGTACATGGGTTCGCAATGACAAGTCCTGCACTGATGATGCGTTATCCATTTTTCAGCGTGGACAGCTCATCGTGGATGCAGTTCGGTAAGTACGGGTTATTGATTGTTCCGAAGAAGAAGGGGAAAAATTTCGTTTACAATGAGTCACCACATATTGTTGTCGTGTCTCAGAGAAAGAAAGCACGGAAAGATGCTGACCACTTTAACAACTTACCGAAGATTCAACAAAACCACATCCTTGAATATGTCAAGATGAAAGGGTACAAGTTTGGTAAATCTGATCTTGAGATTGTACCGCATGACAGAACTAAATGTGAGATACCGATCAGTGATACCGAAGTATCTGAAAATGAAATCATCATTGAAAAAGGTGTGACTAATTATGGACCATGGAGAGATGAGCTTAACATGATGTTCTATCTTGACCTTGCAAAACATCTACCGAAGTGGCCTTGGTCATGGAAACCGAAAGATAAATTCTCTAGTTTTAGACTTGAGGGGGATAATTAATGCGTAATTTTATTTTGGTACGTACCTCGTTTGAAGGGTGGCATTGTTGGAAAGGTGCTCCGATTGAAGTTGATTTTCTGAAGAACTTGCATAGGCACGTGTTTCATGTCGAATTGAAGGTGCATGTCAACCATAAAGATCGTGCTCTTGAGTTCTTTATGGTTCAGCACTTCTTGAATGATATAATCAAGAAGAAATGGCCTGACGGTCATCTTGGTTCGATGTCGTGTGAGATGGTTGCACAGGAAATCTTAGATGCGTTCTGTGTGCAGTATGGACATAAGAAGGGTGGACTCAGTGTGTATGTGTCAGAAGACAATGAGAACGGTGGTGGCGTGGAGATATGAAAAGCAGTTCTTAATGTACTTAGGAAAGGAGCGTGATTGTCATTTTTTTATTCCTCGCAGGGTCATTCCCCCATCTTTATAATATTGAGAAAGAGAAGAAGCTGAAAGCTCTGATCGAGAAGAAGGGACATCCTTATAACCGTCTTGCTAGTTTTTATTATCCAGGAACATGTGACACATTACTTAAAATAAAGGGGGAAGAGATGGGCATCGAACCAGTCATGTCAGAACCAAAAGAGAAGAAACAGGGTAGGTTTGATCGGGACTTTGAGAAAGCAAAGAAGGCGTCACTAGAAGCATCCGCAGCTCTGAAAGAGAAGTTTGATTGGATTCTTGATTTCAGATGGGCTGGTGACATCACGTTTAAACCAGGCAGATTGAAGTCAGGGGTAAAGGAACAAGCTGATAAAGGGGAAGAAGTATCATTCGGTTTAAACATGATCATGACGTACCTTGACGAGAAAAAGAAAAAGAAAGAAACACAGATCGTCATTAGACACAAAGCAAAACCGTTCTATGAGTACACATTCAAATCATATGTACCGAAACCAACAAAAGAAGATTTAGTCAAGCAGATGGAAAAGATTTGGATTCTTCTTGAGTCTGGTGGAACCCCTGCTAAACCGAAAGCTGTGATACTGACACGGCTTGGTGAATACCCCCTTGAGTGTATAAAGAATGCTGAAGGAAAGAAGAAAGGACATGCTGGGCAATTCAGAATAGCATTTGCAAAGTGGGCTAAGTACACTCTTTGTGACAGTGTAGACATTTTTGGGGAGGATCCTATTGTAGAACTATTTTCAAAAATAAGAAAGGGGTGATTAATGCTTATTGCGAATGTGAATGACCACAAGTTTGAATTTAAACATGAACGTGACCTCATAGCATTTGTACTTGGTATACCAATGCAGAGATGGGGAACACCATTGGACACCTTAAAACAGAACTACTACGAAGCAGTTGATGTATCTACCGAACTGCTCACAATGATTCGAGCAGAAAAGACAGGCAGTGAAAGGTCTGCACTCACTCGATTAATATCACGGCTTGATAAGTTTAAAGAAATTCTTGAGAAAAAGAAAACCGTCGAAGATATTTTTAACAGTGCATTCAATCAGATTCTTTCACTTGAAGGTACTGGATTATTGAATGGGTTTGG
>ERZ1645192.1580-NODE-1580-length-18939-cov-6.697416_pt1 | contig 18939 bp, 17 predicted proteins | sample MGYA00575354_ERZ1645192 | MGnify/ENA primary metagenome ERZ1645192 (study PRJEB40844, sample SAMN11349763) | freshwater sediment metagenome | isolation source: river sediment | host: Sediment | place: India: Faizupur Khadar , New Delhi | collected 2017-02-21 ... | reverse complement strand
CTTGTTGGAGGCGTTCAACGAGTGCAACTTCTTCGTCGATTTGTCGTGTGAGAGGTAGTTTTCGCTGGTGACGACTTTGCGTCCGCTTTTCTGTTCGAGTTCGCGACGGGCGTTGCCGGCGACCGTGCCGCCGGCGCGGGCGGTTTGCCTGTTTTCGGGGAATCCTTGGGCGTCGCGGGTGCGGGTGATTTCGGTGGTGGCGGCTTCGCCCAGCATGGAGAAGATGAGTTCGAGGTCGGTCATGTGGTCGCGAAGGTTCTCGCGTTTGAGGCGCTTGAACTCGGCATATTGGCTGGGGGTCAGGCCGAAGGTAGCTTCTGAGATTTCGGCGGTGAGGATGGCGTATTCGCGCTTTTCCTTCACGCCGCGCTTCTTCCATTCATCGGTCAGTTCGTCGCGGATGGCGATGGAGCGCATCCGTTTCTCGATCCAGTCGTCGGAGTAGCCCTTGGCCTTGTAGAGGGCGCGCGTGCGCTTGGTGCCCAGTTCCGGGTCTTCGATTTCCTGGATGCGCTCGTAACCGACCCTGGCGAGCCAGCGCTTGAATGGCTCAGCCTTGGGGCTGGGGATGGATTGGATGAGGCGAAAGATTCCTTCAGTGTTGGCGCAGTTGAGGTTTTGCGGTCCCCCCGGGGTCGCGATTGAAAGGGGGGTGGCAATTTGCCCCCACCCTTTGGATATTTCCGGATCACGGCGGCGCATATCCTTGATGTAGCCTTGCGGGTCAACCGAATCAGTCAACGCGGCGACAACATCCGCGATAACAAACCACCACTCATTGTTGTGAATGGCTCGGCGGACTTCCTTTCGCTGGAAAAGAGCAATGCGGGTTTCTGGATTCTTGCTTAAGTCGCTCATCGTCATCCTTTGTATCCCCTGGAGCTGGTTGCGGAGTATAGTCAGAGGGAGATTTGCGTCCAAATCACTTTTTCAGACGGATCGAAGATTTCTCAACGCTTGCCTATTCCCGCGGCCCGTGAACAATAATCCCGATGCCGCGTATCGCCAGAGTGATTGTCGAGATCGCCGTGGACCGGGAGTTCGATTACCTGATTCCCGAGCGGCTCGAAGCGGATTTGAAGGTCGGATCGCAGGTCGTCGTCCCGTTCGGCCGCTCCGAGGCGCGCGGCTACATCGTCAGCCTGGCCGACAAGTCGGACGTGGACATCTCCAGGCTCAAGGAAATTCGCGACCGCGTCGGCAAGAAGGCGCTCGTCGAGCAGAACATTCTCGACCTTGCGCGCTGGATCGCCGACTACTACTGCGCCCCCGTCGAAGCGGCCGTCCGCACGGTTCTTCCCAGCGCCGTCCGGAAGAAGGGCGCGGGATTCAAGGAGCGGCTGATGGTGTTTCCGACCGACGCCGCCACGAACGAGCTTGCGGTCGAGGAGTTGCGCAAGCACGCGCCCAAGCAGGCCGCGGTGCTGGATGTTCTCCTGGGCGGCAAGGAGATGTTCCTTCATCACCTTGCGAAGAACGCCGGCACCACGACCGGCACGATCCGCACCCTGGAGGAGAAGGGGTTTGTGCAGATCGGCCGCAGCGCGGTCCGGCGCGACCCGATGGCGAACCAGACCATCCTCAAAACCCAGCCGCTTGAGTTGATGCCCCAGCAGGCCGACGCGCTGAAAATGGTCCGGGAGTCCATCGACACCCTCAAGCCTTCCGTTGTCCTGCTGTACGGCGTCACCGGCAGCGGCAAGACCGAGGTGTATCTTCAGGCGATTCAGTGCGCGATGGACAAGGGCAAGGGCGCGATCGTGCTTGTGCCGGAAATCTCGCTCACGCCGCAGACGCTCGAACGGTTTCGGGGGCGATTCGGCGACTGCATCGCCGTCCTGCACAGCAGCCTGGGGGAGGGGGAGCGGCACGACGAGTGGCATCGCGTGCACGAGGGCAAGGCGCAGATCGTGATCGGCGCGCGCTCCGCGCTGTTCGCCCCGGTCAAGAACCTCGGGCTGATCGTCGTGGACGAGGAGCACGAGCCGTCCTACAAGCAGGAAGAGGCGCCCCGGTACAACGCGCGCGATGTCGCGGTGATGCGCGGCCACATGGAAAAGTGCTCGGTGGTGCTTGGCACGGCGACGCCGGCGCTGGAGTCCTACTGCAACGCCCTCTCGGGAAAGTACGGCCTCGCGCGTTTGCCGCACCGGGTGGACCATCGCAAGATGCCGGTGATGCATGTCGTGGACATGCGGGTTGAGGCGGAGCGCGAGGGGCACGTGAACGTGTTTTCGCGCGAGCTGATCCACGCCGTGCAGCAGCGGATCGACCGGTCCGAGCAAACCATGCTGTTTCTCAACCGGCGCGGCTATGCCACGTCCCTGATCTGCCCGAAGTGCGGGTTCGTCGCCCAGTGCGACATGTGCAGCGTCGCGATGACGTATCACCGGCAGACGGACGAACTCGTCTGCCACATCTGCGGCGTGCGGCGCAAGGTGCCGAAGCAGTGTCCGAACAAGGACTGCCGGGATCCGGCGTTCCGCTTCGCCGGATTCGGCACCCAGCGCGTCGAGGCGGTGCTCGCCAAGGTGTTCCCGAAGGCCCACATCCAGAGGATGGATTCCGACACGACCACGCAGAAAGATTCGCACCGTCGAATCCTGGGTGATTTCAGGACCGGGAAGATCGATATCCTCGTCGGCACGCAGATGATCGCCAAGGGCCTTCATTTTCCGAACGTCACGCTGGTCGGCGTGCTGCTGGCCGACATGAGCCTTCACATGCCCGATTTCCGCGCCGCGGAGCGCACGTTCCAGTTGCTGACGCAGGTGGCGGGGCGGGCGGGGCGCGGCGACGTGAAGGGCGAGGTGATCGTCCAGACGTACACGCCTTTTCACCCGGCCATCCAGGCCGCGCGGCGGCTCGACTACGAAGGCTTCGTGGACCAGGAAATCGAATTCCGGCGCGAGCTGTCGTATCCGCCGTACGCCCATCTCGTGTGCGTGACAATGAAGGGGCTGGTCGAAGAAAAGGTTTCGTTCTCGGGCGAAGCGTTCGTCAAGGCGCTGCAGCCGGAACTGCCGAAAGCTGTTGTTCTCGCCGGCCCAGCCCCCGCGCCGCTGGCGCGGGCGAAAGGGCACTACCGCTACCAGGTCATTCTTCGCGCGCCGACGACGAAACTCGTCACCGCGCCGCTGAAGAAAGTGATGAAGATCTTCAAGTGGCCGGACGGTGTCTCGTGCGCGATCGATGTCGACGCCGTGTCGCTGATGTAGCTCCCCGTTCGTAATCTTAATCTTAATCGTAATCATCGGGGGAAGAAGAGATTACGATTAAGATTAGGATTACGATTACGAAACGTCCGACTATTGCGCGAATTCGGGAATCATTTCAGTATCTCCGTCTTGTCCGGGAGGTTCGGCACGAGGCAGAGGAATTCGAATCGGTCGGCGCCCGTGACTTGGTACCAGTGCGGAACGCCCGCCGGGATGAACACCACGTCGCCCTGCTTCACGTCGAACACCTTGTCGGCAATGCCGACCTTCGCCTGCCCGCGCAGGACGTACTGCTCGTGCTCGACGGTGTTCGTGTGGTTCGGCATGCCACCGCCCGGCTGCATGATGAACCGGCGCATCGCGAAATGCGGCGCCTCGTCCGGCCCGATCAGGACCTGCCGCACCGTTCCCTTGCCGGCCTTCACTTCTTCCGACGCGACCGCGTCGCTGTGCTTGATGTTCATGAAGTTCCTTTTACCGCCCGAATTTTCCCATCAGCTGTCCCTGCGCGAGAATGTGTCCTTCCATCGCCTCCAGCAAATCGGCTTTTGTGGCGGACGAGTCCAGCGCGAGCTTCGTGTTGAGCGCGAAGACCTTGAAGAAGTACCGGTGCGGCCGGCCGGGAGGCGGGCAGGGGCCGTCGTAGCCGGAGCGGCCGTAGTCCGTGGTTCCCTGGATCGCGCCGTTCGGAAGTTGCGGCTTCGACGGGACTGCTTCTTCCAACTTCTGCGTATCCGGCGGCAGATTGAAGAGCACCCAGTGGACCCAGTCGCCGCCGGGCGCGTCCGGGTCGTCGCAAAGGACTGCGACGCTTTGCGTGCCCGTGGGGACTGCGCTCCAGGAGATCGGCGGCGACACGCGCGAGCAGCAGTACTTCGCCGGGATCGTTGAACCCATGGCAAACACGCTGATGATGGTCAGTTCCGCAATCATAACGCCCTCCCTTTTTCCAAGGATTGGAAAAAATATAGCAAATTTTTCCAAACATTGGAAAATCGTGAAGTTGCTCGGAGGTACCCATGAGCCAATGTCCGAACCAGGCTGCCAATTCAAAGAACTGCCCCTGCACGTACAGCTGCGAGCGTCACGGCCGCTGCTGCGAGTGCGTCGAATACCACCGCGCGATGGGTGAGATTCCCGGCTGCTTCTTCACGGCCAAGGGCGAGAAGACGTGGGACCGCTCGGTCGCCGCATTCATCCGCGACCGCGGGCGGTGACTCGCCGCATTTGCTTGAGCTCTTTGAGCATCTTGTCGGCTTCCTTGTGGCTCAAGCTTCCTGCAAGATCATCCATATCATGATACGGGGGGCCTTCATGTTTGAGATCGACATGATCGTCTGAAGGTCGAGCCGCTATCCGAAATGTGCTGTTTCTTTTCATCGTCTCAGCTCCCGATTTTCTCAGTCATAACACCGCGCCCCAGCCCGCAATTCAAAGAGTTCAACCACGAATTGACACGAATCGACACGAACAGAATCCGCCTATTTACTTCGTGTGCATTCGTGTCAATTCGTGGTTGATCTTCTTGTCTTCAATAGCGGTTGTTTGGGTTAAGACACAAATCTCGTGTCAGGCGGAAACGCGGCAGCTGAAGGATGGAAGACTCTTTACACTTCGATTGCTTCCGGCGTGGGGGCGTCTATAATGGCGCGCACTTGAGAGACTCATATGGAACGCACAAAATTTTACGTTACGACCCCGATTTACTACGTGAACGACAAGCCGCACATCGGCCACGCGTACACGACAATCGTCGCTGATGTGTTGTCGCGCTACCACCGGTTGTTGGATGTGCCGACGTATTTCCTGACCGGCACGGACGAGCACGGCCAGAAGGTGCAGAAGGCCGCCGACGCCGCGGGCATCACCCCGCAGCAGCAGGCGGACAGCACGGTCGTCCGCTTCCAGCAGCTGTGGAAGAAGCTGAAGATCACGAACGACGATTTTATCCGGACGACGGAGGAGCGTCACAAGAAGGTTGTCCAAGCGATCCTCCAGGATTTGTACGACCGCGACGAGATTTACCGCGCGGAGTACGACGGCTGGTACTGCGTGCCGGACGAGCGGTTTTTCATGGAGAAGGACCTCGTGGACGGCAAATGCCCGGAATGCCACCGGCCCGTCGAGAAGATCAAGGAAGCGAACTACTTCTTCCGGATGGGCAAGTACCAGGAGTGGCTGATCCAGTACATCAACGAGCACCCGAAGTTCATCCAGCCGGACCATCGGCGCAACGAGACGCTCGGCTTCCTGCGCAAGCCGTTGAACGACCTTTGCATCTCGCGGCCGAAGAGCCGCATGGCCTGGGGCATCGACCTGCCCTTCGACAAGGACTATGTCTGCTACGTCTGGTTCGACGCGCTCGTGAACTACATCAGCGCCGTGGGCTACCGGAGCGACGACCTGAAGTTCAACAAGTGGTGGCCGGCTTCCTACCACCTGATCGGCAAGGACATCCTGACCACGCACACGGTGTACTGGCCGACGATGCTCAAGGCGATGGGCGTCGAAATGCCGGAGACGATTTTCGCCCACGGCTGGTGGCTGATCGGCGAGAGCAAGATGAGCAAGTCGCTCGGCAACGTGATCAACCCGATGGACATGATCGAGAAGTACGGGGTGGACGCGTTCCGCTATTTTGTGACGGCCGAAATGACGCTCGGCCAGGACGCGAGTTTCTCGGAAGACGCGTTCGTGCGGCGCTACAACGCCGACCTCGCGAACGACCTCGGCAACCTGCTCAGCCGCGTCCTCAACATGACGGTCCGTTACTGCGGCGGAAAAATTCCTGAGCCGCCGGCGGACGTTCTTTCAGGCGCCGACGAGAAAGCCATGTGGGAGGCGGTTCAGAGCGCCGTCCAGGGCATGGAAAAGTCCGTGGACGACATGCGCATCAGCGAGGGGCTGGGGCAGGTGATCGCGGCTGTCCGCGGCATCAACCGGTACCTCGAAATCAAGCAGCCGTGGACGCTGGCGAAGCAGGAAGACAAGGCGCCGCTGAGGGCGACGCTGTACACCGCCGCGGAAGCTCTCCGCGTCGCGGCCGCACTGCTTTTCCCGGTCATGCCCGAGAAGATGTCCGAACTCCGGAAGGCGCTGGGCATCCAGAAGCCGAAGCCGGACCAGGCGCAGTTGCGCGAGTGGGGGATTCTTGCGGCCGGCACGCCGATCGCGGAAGTCGGCGGGTTGTTCCCGCGCATCGTCGCGGAAGAGCCGAAGCCGGGCGAGCAACTGGAGTTGGGCGCGCAGCCGGTCAAGCCGAAGCCGGCTCCGACCCCGGCGGCGAAGGCCGAAACGCCGGTCGGAGTGACGGAACTCATTGACTACAGCGATTTTTCCAAGGTCCAGATGCGCACCGCGCGCGTGGTCGCCGCCGAAAAAGTTGAGGGAGCGACGAAGCTCCTGAAGCTTCAGGTGATGATGGGCGAGGAGAAGCGGCAGATCGTTGCGGGCATCGCGCTCTACTACGAGCCGGAGAAGCTTGTCGGGCGGACCGTGGTCGTCGTCGCCAACCTCAAGCCCGCGACCATTCGCGGCGTGGAGTCGCAGGGCATGCTGTTGGCGGCGTCGAAGGGCGAGTCGCTCCGCCTCGTCAGCATCGACGGCGATCTCTCCAGCGGCGCTGTGGTGAAGTAGCAAGCCATGAGAAGAGCGGGGAAGATCATCCTCTGTGTCATCGTTCTGCTCATCGCGGCCGTTCTCTGGGCCCGGTGGTCGGCGCCGCCGTGGCCGGAGCGTCTCCCCCATGTGCAGCTCGAGCCGACGCGGCCCATTCTGCGTCCCGACCAGGTCTCGCCGGACAACGCGTTCTACTACATCCGCGAGATGACCAATTTCGCCGGCTTGCCGCGGATGGGCGATGCGACGAACGAGTACGAGCGGTTCAAGGCGCTTGGATGGTCGAAGGGCTCGTACACGCAGCTCGAGGCGATCGTGGCGGCTGACACCGAGGCCTTCGCGATGTACCGCAAGGCGGCGGACATGGAGCGCTGCCAGCTCGTCACGATGAACTCGTTCACGTGTCTCGTGCCGTACGTTTCCGTGGTTCTCGAGAAGAGCCGGGCGTTGTGCTTCGAAGCGGAATGGGCCGCCGGCCGCGGCGACTGGCGGACGGCCGCGCGCGATTTCCGCGCCGTTCTGCGGATCGGGGATCACCTGACCCGCGGCGGGGCGGTGATCGATTGTCTCGTCGGCTGCGCCGGAAAAGCCATGGCGTGCTACAGCCTGGGCCGGGTGGCCGCGCAGGGGAACCCTCCGAAACGATTCTTTCGCGACAGGATCCAGGAGCTTCTTGAATCGGATCAGAACACGGAACCGTTCGCCGAGATGATTCGGTACGAGAGGCTGGCGGGCCAGGACGCGATCCGGATGTTCTCCGAAGGCGACGTCTGGGAGTTGCTCTCTCTTTCGGGCGGCTCGCAGGAGAAGGCCCGTTTGATGAAGCGGCTGGCGCGTGCCGGGTTGCTGAAGAACACGCCCGCTCATTTCGACGCGGTGTACTCGCACATCATCGCCCACGCCTCGGCGCCGTATGCCGCGGACGACTCGTTCATGCGCGTGGTGCCGCCCATCCAGGTCCGCAATCCCGTGAAGCAGTTCGGCGTGCTGATGGACGATCCGATCGGCAGGATCCTGATCAATCTCATCATCCCCGCGCTGGATCAATGCCGGGAGCGTTACGTGGGAACGCAGGCGATCGTTCGCGGCATGGCGCTGTTCCTGGCCGTGCGGGCGTACCAGGCGGACCATCGCGGGACCCTGCCGGACAAGCTGGCCGCGCTCGTTCCGGACTATCTCGACGCGCTGCCCGAGGATCCGTTCGCGAAGAACCAGGCGCCGTTCCTGTATGCCGTTTCCGGGGAGGCGTGGACGATCTACAGCGTCGGTCCCAACCAGCAGGACGACCAGGGGCAATACGATTGGGGCAACAAGGAGGAGAAATCCAGGTATCGCGACCGGCTCGACATCTGTTTTTCTCCGGAGCGATTCGAGCGCGATCGCGACGCGTTCCTGGAAGGAAAGGCGGCGGCACATGCCGACACTCATCAGTCATCCGACTCTCATTGAGGCCGCGGGCAACAAGCCCAAGCGGATCGAGGAGTTCATCGGCTGCGTGAACTCGAAGACGCGCGCGGTCAGCGTCGCGCGGATGAAAAGTCCGGGCGGCTGGGTCGAGCCGGGGCAGACGCCGGAATTCGACGAGTACACGGTTGTGCTTGCCGGAATGCTGCGCGTGACTTCGAAGGCCGGCTCGGTGGATGTGAAAGCCGGGCAGGGGGTCATCGCGCACAAGGGCGAGTGGGTCCAGTACAGCACGCCCGATCCGTCCGGGGCGGAGTACATCGCGGTCTGCGTTCCGGCGTTCTCGCCGGAGATGGTGCATCGAGATACCCGGTAGGCGCGATTTCGAAATCGCGTCTACTTCTTCCTCACAAACACCGGCACGGACTTGAGGCCGATTTCCACGTCGGCGTCCACCGGTCCCTTGAACGTCCGTTTGTCGAGCAGGTGAACCCACGTGCCCTTGGGGAACTTCACAACCCGTCTCATCGCGCCCTCCTGGAGGATCGGCGCAACGAGGTGGTCCGGTCCGAGCATGTACTGGGAGTCCTCGCCGAGGAATCGGGGATCGTCCGGGAATTCAAGGATCATGGGCCGCATGATCGGCAGGCCTGTTTTCGTCGCCTCGTTCCCGAGCGCGATCAACGTCGGTTTCAGCTTCATGCGCAGGTTGGCGAGCGTCTTGTACGCGTCTTCCGCCTCCTTGCCAAAATTCCACGGCTCGCGCGCGGTCTGGCCGTGGTATTGCATCAGCGGGCAGAACGCGCCGAACTGCGCCCAGCGGATGTAGAGTTCCGGCGAGGGCGTGCCGATGTAGCCGCCGATGTCGTGGCCCCAGAACGGCGCGCCGCTGATCCCCGCGCTCAGGCCGGCGGGAACCAGGGATCGCAGCTGCTCCCAATTCGCGTACTGATCGCCCGCCCACAGCGCCGGCGTCCGCTCGCCGCCGAGGCTGGAACTGCGGACCCAGAGGATCGAGCTGATCTTTTCCTCCTTGAACAGCGACGCGACCGCGCGCGCGTAGAGCACCGAATACTCGTTATGCAACTGCCAGCCGCGGCGGCCGTCCGAAAAGACGTCTTCGGGTTCGATGTCCTCGCCGTCGTCCACCTTGAAGCCGCTGACTCCCTGCCGCACCGCCTGCCGAAGCAGGTCCTTCCACCAGGCCACGGCCCCGGGGTTTGTGAAATCGACATTGGCGAAGTCGGCCAGCCAGTGACGCCGGGCCCGCACCGAGCCGTCGGGGGCCTTCACGAAGTACCCGGCTTTGACGCCGTCGGCATACTCGGGCGACGAGGGGTGGATCACCGGCACCTGCCACAGGATTGTCCGGATGTTGTTGTCCGCGCAGAGCTTGAAGTATTCGCTGAGGCGCGGCCATCGCTCCGTCGAGAAGTTGTTGAAGTTCCCGTTCTCGCTGGTGCCTTTCCAGGCCTCCTGCACGATCGCGGCGACGGGGATGCCGCGCTCGAGGGATCCGCGGATTGCCGCCTCCGCCTCACCCTGGTTCTCGTAGCTGTTCCGGCTGATCCACGGGCCCCACGCCCAGTCCGGAATACCCCTGAAGGGCCCCTGAATCCGCGCGCGCGCGGCGAGGAGTTCCTTCAGCGATCCGCCGACGGCGATGTAGAACGTCGCGGTTTGCCCGGCGCGGCGATAGCGGTTGGTTCCTTGATGGGATGAGTTCAGGTCGAAATCGCCCTCGGGATTGTCGGCGGCGAACAGCGCGTAGCCGCGCGTGCTGAAAAGAACCGGTGTGCAGAAATACGACGCCGTGCCGCCCGATTGCCCCGGCTCGTCGCGAATCCACATCTCGCATTTCCGTCCCGCCTGGTTGAGCGAGTTGAAGCGCTGGCCGAGCCCGTAGATTTCCTCGGACGCCGCGGGCCACGAAATCTCGATTCCCGGAACCTTCGCGCGGCCGTAGGCGTCGAGGGGGCGGACTTCGCCGGTCCAGGAACCGGCTCGAATGACGGAGTCCGTGCCGCCCGGGGAGATGTCCACGCGGAAGGCGCTCTTTCCGGCGGGCGATACGGAGATGTTCAAGCCCGCGAATGACGGCATCGCCATCAGGAAGACCAGCCAGAGGCTTGCGATCCAGCGCATGGAAGGATTTTTCCAGACATTGGAAAAATTTACGAGCCATTTTTCAAGGGTTGGAAATGGCAGAATATCTGTTCCCTTTCGTGCTCGTAATCGTACTCTTAATCGTAATCCCCGAGACCAGAGAGATTACGATTACGATTACGAATAAGGCGAACAGGTCATCCGACGAACTTGCCGTCTTTCTGGAAGACCTTGCCGTCGACGTAGATCGCGCCGCCGTGGCGAAGGTCTTTGATCATGTCCCAATGCAGGGCGGACTGGTTGACGCCGCCGGTTTCGGAATAGGACTGGCCGAGGGCGAGGTGGATGCTGCCGCCGATCTTCTCGTCGAACAGGATGTTCTTGATGAACTTCTGGATGCCGTAGTTCGTGCCGATGCCGAACTCTCCGAGCCGCCGCGCGCCGTTGTCCATATCGAGCATCGCGTTCAGGAATTTCTCATTCTTCTCGGCGGTCGCTTCCACGACCTTGCCTTTGCGGAACACGAGCCGGATGCCGTCCACCTCGCGGCCGGCGTGGCAGACGGGGTAGGAGTACTTGATGAACCCTTCGGCGGTGTTCTCGACCGGGCCGGTGAAGATTTCGCCGCATGGCATGTTGTGATGGCCGGCGGAGTTGATGAACACGCGGCCTTTCACGGAGAACGAGAGATCGGTTTCCGGGCCGACGATCCGGACGCGGTGCGCGCCTCGCAGTTTGTGGATCAGCCGCTCCTGCTTCTTGGAGAGCGCCTGCCAGGCCGCGACCGGATCCTTTGTGTCGGTGAATGTCGCCGTATAGACGAAGTCCTCGAAGTCGGACAGGCTCATTTCCGCGTCCTGCGCGTAAGCCTGGGTGGGAAAGAGGGTGATGCACCATTTCTTCTTCATCATTTTCTCGCGCAGCGGCTTCGTCGTGCGGGAGTACAGCGCCTGCTTTTTCGGGTCGACGGCCGAGAGCGCGCGCGTGTTCGGGCTGGAGTCGATGTAGATCGAGCCGTCGAGATAGTCCGCCATCGCGCGCTGGAGCGGCGTGATGCTGGTGAAGTGATGCGGCTTGCCGAGTTTGAAGAAAATCTCGGACGCTTCGCTGAGGGCCATGCGGGTGACGGGGAACGCGCCGGCCCGGATCAGCTCCTCGTACACGGCCAGCATCAGCGGCTCGCCCTGCGCGGTGCCGTCCACGGCGATGAGCTCGCGGCTTTTTGCGCGGACGCTGTACTGGACGAGGATCTTCGCAAGGTTCTGTACGCGGATGTCTTTCATTTCATCTCCTGTTGATCCGAAGAAGTTAACCACGAAATACACGAATTACACGAAAACGGAAGCAAATCCGGCCTGATTTTCGCGTGCTTCGTGTCTTTCGTGGTTCGCTTTCCTACTCGATCGCGAACGTGACGGAGACGACGGCCATCACTTTCTTCTCGAGCGAGGACGTGTCGTTCTCGCCGTAGTCGGAGACATCGGTCGAAGTCGGCGGCGTGATCTGGAACACGCCCATCTTCGCGGACCGGATGGTGCCGATCCGGTTGCCGGTGGATTTCGCCATGCTGGCCGCGCGCTGCTTCGCGTTTTCCGTCGCGCGCGCGAGCATCTCGACCTTGAGCTCGTCGATCTTCGTGTAGAAGTACTGCGGCGCGGACGAGTTGACGGCGATGCCTTCGTTGATCAGCTCAGTGGACCCGCGCGAGAGCGCGGTGATCCTGTCGACGTCCGGCGAGCGCACGGTGACGCTCTGCGAGAGCCGGTAGCCCTCGATCTCGTTCGTGTCGTAGCCGTCGCTGTTCTTCTTGTAGAGCGTGACAGTGTAGACCTGCGAGACCACCATCTCGCTGTCGGCGATTCCCTTCGAGCGCAGGTAGGATTTCACGCGGTCGAGATCCTTCTTCAAATCCTGGTACGCCGCGGCAAGGTCCGTGTTGCGCCGCGCGAACGAGATGTCCCACGTCGCCAGGTCGCTCGTGATCAGTTTGTTCGCGGAGCCGGTGACGCTGATGACCTCCTTGGTAAACTTCATGAGCTTCATGAATCCGCGGGAGAGGATGACGCTTGATGCGACGGTGGCGAATGCGATGCAGACGCCGAGGATGATGATCTGAGAGTTCCGGAGAACACGGCCGCTTTCCATGATCAGACTCCTTTGTGGGTTTTGGTTCTACTGTTCTGTGACGATCTGAAGCGCGAACAATTCATGCGTTTGCGGGGTCGTCCTCGTCGTCGTCCTCGTCCTCGAAAGATACATCCGAGAACGACGACGAGATCGAGGACGAGAACGAGGGCAACTGCGTGGGGTGGTGTGGGGGAGTGAACAACACACGGCCCGAACGCTGGTGAACCTCGGCACCCTGTTAACAAGTCCTTAACAAATCCCTTGTCTGGCGCGGAAAATCGCACATTTCGGGGCTTTTTTAAAAGGAAAAAATGTTCAAAAGCTGTTGACAGATTGTGGGTCAAAGTGTTTAAAGGTGTGTCAGGAGGTAACTCTAGTGGAGGACGGGACCATAGGTGGAGCGAGTGAGATGGCGGGGCAAGGCGTATTCGTCAATACGTACACCCATTCCCTGGACTCCAAAAAGAGGCTGACTATCCCCTCAGATTGGCGCGAGTTGGTGGGTGTGCCGAGAGGTCTGTTCGTTCTCCCTGGAGTCAACGACAAGTGCCTGTGCGTTTACCCCGCTCGTGAAATGACCCGTCGGTTGGAGAAACTCCGCAATCTCTCCATCGCCGACGAAAAAGGTCGACAGTTCGCTCGCACGCTCGCCTCTCGCGCCGATCTGGTTCCCTGGGACACCCAGGGGCGCATACGCATCAAGGACGAATTACTGCAGTACGCGGATTTGGTGAATCAGGTTGTTTTGGTGGGAACCTTTGACGGGTTCGAACTATGGAGTCCTGACAGATGGAAAGAACAGACTGGGTCCCTGGACCAACCCAAACTCGGGGAAGCGGCCAGGTACGTGGGTTTCTAACGCAGATCGGGATGCAACTCCTCGGTCTGCCCGATGAGCCCGCGGGCGCCGACGAGGTGCCGTGGTGGGAGGATCACAACGGGGCAGCACGGAGCCGGATCATGGCAAGAGGAATTCAGACGGAACTCTGGAGCGACGAAACAAGGCATTTCATTCAAACCGCGGAAACGCGCGTTGAGGTTCAGCCGCCCGCCGTGCCCGAGAAGAAGCGGGTTGCCGAGCCTCTCGTGGAGGAGCCCAAGAAAGGAAAATTCATGAGCATGCTCGCCATCGCAAAATTTCTTCACGTCAACGGTTCCTTATATGACGGGCGCGATGAGTGCCGGCGCCTGGCCCTGCCGGTCCGGAACAAGAACCTGCGGTACCAGCTGACTTCGCAGGAGCCCTCGGAGCACTGCGGGACCCTGCGGTCGCTGCCCCGCGATTTCTCCGGTCTGTGGACACGGCGGGGAGACGGAATTCTGAGTTAGTCAACCGGCTGTACTCCGCCACGACCGGCCACGCGAGACCGGGGAGTGGGGAGGGTGGAAATGCATCAACCCGTTCTGCTCAAAGAGGTTATAGAGCTGATGGGGGTCAAGCCGGGGGGGCGGTACATCGATGGGACGGTGGGGGCGGGGGGGCATGCCTCGGCGATTATGGAGAAGGCGGGTTTCGGGGGGCAGCTGCTGGGAATAGATCGGGATGCCGCCGCGCTGGCCCGGACCGCGGAAAAGCTTTCGAAGTGGGGATCAGGGTGCGTGCTTGAGCAGGGAGACTTTGCCGACATGATTGCGATGGCAGAGCGCCATGATCTGAAGGATGTAGACGGAGTTCTACTCGATCTCGGGATGTCCTCCGACCAGGTTGATTCCCCGGAACGCGGCTTCAGTTTCCTGCAGGATGGCCCGCTCGACATGCGCATGGATCTCTCGCAGGAGCTGACGGCCGCCAAACTCGTGAACGAAATCGGCGAAACGGCCCTGGCCGACCTGCTCTGGCGGCTCGGCGAGGAAGCGGCGTCGAGGCGGATTGCGAAGCGGATTTGCGAAGAGCGGGTGCGGTGTCCGATCGAGACGACGGCGCAACTGGCGGAGATCGTGTCGGGGGCGATGGGCGGGCGGCGCGGGAGGATTCACCCCGCGACCCGGACGTTCCAGGCGTTGCGGATGGCCGTGAACAGCGAGTTGGAGAGCCTGGAGCGGGGGCTGGACGCGGCGTTGAACCTGGTGGCACCGGGCGGGCGCGTCGCGGTGATTTCGTTTCACAGTCTGGAAGATCGTGTCGTGAAGCAGAAATTTGTGGGGCATGCCGGCCGATGGGAGTCTCTGCCGGCCGGCGGACGGCATTGGGTCGGCGAGCGGCCGGCCGTGCGCCGGATCACGCGAAAACCGGTGACGGCTTCGGACGGCGAATTGGCTGAAAATCCGCGGGCTCGCTCCGCGAAACTACGTGTTGTGGAAAGGGTGGCTTGAATTATGGCGCGACATAAGAAGAACCGCAAAAAGGATTCCGACGGCTTCATCTTCCCCGCTCCCTTCGCGGCGATACTCGGAGCGGTGGCCGTGATTTCGCTGGGATACCTGTGGCTTTGCGGGCGCTGTGATTCGCTCGGCAAGCAGATCAAGGGCCTCGAGGAGAAAAAGGTCGAAATCCACAAGCGCGTGATCAACGAAGAGTACAAGTGGTCGAACATGAAGTCGCCCGGCAACATCCTGGCGATGCTGCACCACAACAATCTCCCGATGGATTACCCCGAAGAGAGCCGTGTGGTCCGTCTCCGGTATCGTTACAGCGAATCCGCATCGATGCGGGCTTCAGCGGAGCGGCGCGAGTATGTTCAGCGTGCCGGAACTGTTGTAAATGACTGATCGAAGTTACATGGGGCGCATGGTGCTGGTTGTGCTCGTGCTGGTGACGGCATGGGTGGGGTTGGGGGCGCGTCTTCTGGTTCTGCACCTGGGGCCGAAGGAGCGGCTGCGCGCGCGCGTGGAGCAGATCCGGACCGACGTCCAGGAGAAGCCCGCCGGCCGCGGCCGCATCTACGATTGCCACGGCAACATCCTGGCCCTCGACATGGCCGTGAAGAACGTCTGTGTCGATCCCGGGGTGATCAATTCGAACGGGCATGTCAAGGCGGTGGGCATGCATCTCGCCCGCCTTCTCCAGCTCGATCCCGCGATGGTGTTTACCCGGCTGAACCGGCCGAACCGCCGCTACGAGTGTCTCAAGAAATTCGTGCAGGAGGATACGGCGGACCAGATCAAGCGCATGCAGCTCAAGGGCGTTTTCTTCGAGGACGCGTCGGCCCGCTACTACCCGAAGGGCTCGATGTTCTGTCACGTGATCGGTTTCGCCAACATGGAACACGTGGGCAGCGCCGGCATCGAACAGCGGTTCGATTCTTACCTGCGCGGACACTCGGGCCTGCGGATCAGCGAGAAGGACGGCAAGAGCCGCGAGGTGTACCGGCGGCGGAGCCTGGACATCGAGCCGCAGCCGGGCGTGGACGTGTATCTCACGGTGGACCAGAATCTGCAGTACATCGTGGAGAAGGCGCTCGATGGCGCGCTGGAGAAGCACCGGGCCAAGGGCGCCTGGGCGATCGTCGAGCGCGTGAAGACGGGGGAGATCCTGGCGATGGCCTCGCGGCCCGCCTACGATCCGAACCTGTACCGGACGGCGCAGCCAGACCGGATCCTGAACCGCCCGATTGGCTATGTCTATGAACCCGGATCGATCTTCAAGGTCGCCGTCATTGCCGCCGCACTGAACGAGGGGACCGTCGAGCCCGAGGATGTGTACGACTGCGAGAACGGGTTGTGGAGCTTTCGGGGGCGGCCGCTGAGGGACTACCACCCGTACGGACGGCTGTCGGTCGCGGACATCCTGAAGAAGTCGAGCAATATCGGCGCGGCGAAGGTGGCCCTGACGCTTGGCGAGCGGCGGCTCGAGAAGTACCTGCGCGATTTCGGAATCGGTCGCATCACGGGGATCGAACTGCCCGGCGAGGAAGTGGGCATCCTGCACAACCGTTCAAAATGGAGCGCGATCAGCATCTCGCGGATCCCGATCGGGCAGGGCGTGAGCGTCACCTCCATCCAGATGCTGAACATGCTGTGCGCGGTCGCGAACAACGGCTTTCTGATGAAGCCCACGATCATCCAGCGCATGGTGGATGCCCAGGGCCGGACAGTCATGGAGTTCACGCCGGAGGTGGTGTCGCGCCCGATCCGGGAAGACACCGCGCGGCTGATGCAGAAGCTGTTGAGCCGGGTGACCGAGGAGGGGGGCACCGGGACGAAAGCGCGTGTGGCGGGTTACACGGTAGCCGGCAAAACGGGGACGGCGCAGAAGGCGATTGCCGGCGGCTACTCGGACTCGGCCAACGTGGCTTCGTTCATGGGCTTTTTGCCGGCGGAGAACCCGGAGCTGGCCATCATCGTGACCGTGGACGAACCCCAGCCGCTGCACACCGGCGGATTGGTGTCGGCCCCGGTCTTTCGTGAAATTGCCGGACAGGCCGTGCGGTACCTGGATATTCCGCCGGCCGTTTCGGAAACCGGTGTCGCCAAACTGGAGAAGGATCCGTCGTCGGGCGGTCTGTAAGAGCCGGGAATCGGCTCTGAGGAGAAGTTGCCGTGATCCTCGGACAGCTTTGCTGTGAAACGATGAGACTGGAATACATATCGAAGGTGATACAGCCGCTGACGATCCGCGGCCCGCAGGGCCTGGAGATCGAGGGCATCGCGTACGATTCGCGGCAGGTCAAGCCGGGCTACCTTTTCGTGGCCCTGCACGGCCATCAGCGCGAGGGCCACGATTTCGTCGGCGACGCCGTTCATCGCGGCGCGGTGGCCGTGGTCAGCCAGTCCGGGGAGCTCGGGCGGCGGGATGTCACCGCGATTGACGTCGAGGATCCGCGCCGCGCGCTGGCGGAAATCGCGTGCGCCTTTTACGGCGAGCCGTCGCACAGTCTCCAGATGATCGGGATCACCGGCACCAACGGGAAGTCCACCACCGCGTTCATGTGCCGGGACATTCTGAAGGCCGCCGGCCGGGCGCCGGGCCTGATCGGCACCATCCGCTACGAAATCGGCGAACGCTCGATCCCGGCGTCGCGCACGACGCCGGAAGCGCCGGACCTGCAGTTCATGCTCGACCAGATGCTGCGCGCCGGATGCAAAAGCGCGGTCATGGAGGTGTCGTCTCATGGGCTGGACCAGAAGCGCGTGTGGGGCATCGACTACGACGTCGGCGTGTTCACGAACCTGACGCAGGATCACCTCGACTACCACAAAACGCTCGAGCAGTATTTCGGCGCGAAATCCCTCCTGTTCCGCGGGCTCGGCCAGATGGAGAAAACGGCGACCGCGGTCATCAACATCGACGATCCGTGGGGCATGCAGCTGGCGAACACCGGCGGCTTCAGCGCGCGGCTGATCACCTTCGGGACGCATCCTGGGGCGATGGTCCGGGCCGAGGAGTTCGAGGTGACTGCCGGCGGGTCCACGTTTGATTTTGCGACGCCGTGGGGAAACGGGCGCGTTTACCTGAAACTGCTGGGTCGCTTCAATGTCAGCAACGCGCTGGCCGCGCTCGGCGCCTGCGGTGCGCTGGGCGTGGACCCGAAGGTGATGGCGGAAGCCCTCTCGGAAATGAGCTGCGTGCCCGGCCGCCTGGAGCCGGTCCGGAACGACCGCGGCCTTTCCGTCTTTGTCGATTACGCACACACCCCGGATGCCCTGGCCAACGTGCTTCGCACCTTGCGCGAGATCGCGCCGAAGCGCTTGCTCGTGGTGTTCGGCTGCGGCGGCAACCGGGATCGGGGCAAGCGCCCGCTCATGGGCGCCGCCGCGGCGACGCTCGCGGATTACAGCGTTGTGACCAGCGACAATCCGCGCGGCGAGGATCCCTCGGCGATTATCGCCGAGATCACCGCCGGCTTCGGCGCCGCCGGAAATTTCGAGGTGGAAGTGGATCGGGAAAAAGCGATCGCGAAGGCCCTTTCGCTTGCCCGCCCCGGCGATGTGGTGCTCGTCGCGGGGAAGGGGCACGAGAGGGTGCAGGAATTCGCGAATACGGTCGTGCCGTTTGACGATCGCGACGCGGTGAGGCGTCAACTGGACCGTGTGTAGACCGTCGCAAAACAGAGGTGTAACCATGCAATGCTGCGAAGTGGTTGTCAAATGCTGCAAGTGCCATCGCGTGCGTGTGAATGGGAAGTGGGAGCGCGTGGATCAGGACGACTCCGAGGAGCAGGTATACTCGCACAGCTACTGCCCCGAGTGCCTCGCTGAGGTCCACGCGGAACTGGAAGTCTGCGACCTGTTTTCGGGGGCTTGATCCGGTCCGGGTCCGTGATGAGATCGTCGTGGGAGGGTCGTGGAAACGCGCATGCCGGTATTTTCAGCCAGAGACCTGGTGACGTGGAGCGGGGGGCAATGGAAAGCCCGCGAGCCCTCCGCTGTCCAGGGTGTTTCCACCGATACCCGCACGATCAAGCCGGGCAATCTCTATGTCGCGATCCGCGGCGCGAACCACGACGGCCACGATTTTGTCTCGCAGGCCTTTGTCCGCGGCGCATCCGCGGCGGTAGTTGCCGAGACGTTTGCCGCGCAGTATTCC
>ERZ1645192.1579-NODE-1579-length-18941-cov-8.395055_pt1 | contig 18941 bp, 20 predicted proteins | sample MGYA00575354_ERZ1645192 | MGnify/ENA primary metagenome ERZ1645192 (study PRJEB40844, sample SAMN11349763) | freshwater sediment metagenome | isolation source: river sediment | host: Sediment | place: India: Faizupur Khadar , New Delhi | collected 2017-02-21 ... | reverse complement strand
ACTTTTTTCTTCCTTCTCTCTTTTACCCTCTACCCATAGTTTCTGACGGAGAGCCTTTTTTTCTTCCCCGCGATCCCCGCCTGTCTGTTGACAAAGAAGCCTCTTTCGGATACCATCGCCCGACAAAAATGAGGTGCCGATGCTCCGACGCGCCGACCGGCCTGACCGTTTCATTTTCTACAAGAACGGCACCCCCCTGCGCCGGCCGGTTGTTCTGCTTGCGGCGATCGCTCTGCTCTCCTTACTTCTGTTCCTGCTGTTCTCCGGCGACGACGGGGAAGAGGAGCGTTCCGGCGCGGGAGAGATGACACCCAACCCGCTCGATGCCTATCTCGGATATGCCTCCGTACTGCCTGAAGAAAAGGCGCGGTCAGAGTATGTCGAAGGGTGGATCCTTCCCTACAAGGGCTTCGAGGATTCATTGCTGGCGGTGCCGGGGATGACGCTGGCAAGCGTGCTCGAGATCGCCAACGGCATCCGTGATCACGTCGATTTCAGTAAGTTCTACGCGGGTGAAGCGCTCCGGGTCTGGTTCGACGATGACGGCCGGGTGATCCGTTTCGTCTACCGCCCCAATATCGTCACCTATCACACGCTGATACGCAGTGAGAAGAGCGGGAAGTTCGAATATTCTTTCGTCCGCTATCCCACCGAGACGCGGCGGCGCATCATCGCCGGGGAGATGCAGGGGACGCTCAACGCGTCGCTCGCCCAGCGCAGCGAAGTGACCACGTGGATACGGCAGGCGGTCAACAATGCGCTCGAGGGGATGATATCGTTCAATACCGACGCCCGCAACGGCGACACCTACCGCATCCTCGTCGAGGAGGAATTCTACAAAGGACGCCGGATACCGGGCGGCCGGGTGCTTTACGCCGCCTACACCGGCAAGATCGCGGGGCACCGCGAGACCTTCTGGTACGAGGAGAACGATCCGAAGTCGGCCTACAACGCCCACTACACCGTCGACGGCAAGGCGCTCGCCTCGAGCGGGATGCGTCTGCCGGTCGACCGCATCCACATCACCTCGACCTTCGGGTACCGCATCCACCCCATCACCGGACAGCGGCATCTCCACAACGGTGTCGATTACGGCGGACGGACGGGCGATCCGGTCTACGCGGTGGCGGCGGGGCGCGTGGCCTCGGCCGGTTTCGAAGGGGCCAACGGCAACAAACTGGTCATCCGGCACATAGACGGCACCGAGACCTTCTACCTGCACCTCCATTCCTTCGCCACCCGGGCGGGCAGTACCGTCAAGGCGGGGCAGATCGTGGCAAAAATGGGCAACACCGGACGCAGCACCGGATCGCATCTTCATTTCGGCATCCGGCGTCAGGGGAAATGGGAAAATCCGCTGCGGATAAAGATGATCGCCGCGCCGACCCTGACCGGCGAGCGGCTCGAACGGTTCAAGGGCCAGATGCGCCAGATACGGGGTCTTTTGGAAAAAAGCGCCGCCGGGAACGGCTAACGCCTATTCTGCCGGGTTCTTACCGGTCGCCGCCTCTTCGGGTTCGGCCGACTCTTCGTCGTCCTCTTTTTCGACATTGCGGACCAGTTTGTTGTTCTCCCACATCCCCTCCTGACGGACCCCGCCGGGACAGATCATGATACCGTTGCCGCTGTATTTACCGTTCTTGAAGCCGCCGACATATTCGCAGCCGTTGGGCATGGTCAGTTTTCCTTCGCCGGTGATCTTACCGAACCGGAAGTCGCCTTCGTAGACCTTGCCGTCCTTGAAGTAGTAAACGCCGCGGCCGAGTATCTCCCCCTCATCGAAATTACCCTCGTATCGTTCGCCCGTGGCGAGGGTCCAGACGCCGTACCCGTGCTTTTTGTCGGCCATCCATTCGCCGTCATAGGCTTCGCCGCTCGGATAGGAGAGAGTCCCCTTCCCCTGCCGTTTTCCCTTCTCGAATTCGCCGTCGTACTGCGTTTCGTCGGTGTAGCGGAACACCCCTTTGCCCTGAATGACATCGTCGCGGAATTCCCCTTCGTAGCGGTTGCCGCTCTTGAAGACCATCGAACCGACGCCGTGCCGCTGATCGTTCTGGAACTGGCCGGTGTAGACATCGCCGTTGGGGAAGGTCAACACGCCGTCGCCGTTGAACTTGTTGTTCGCGAACTGTCCTTCGTAGACCTTGCCGTCGGCGAACACATATTTCCCGTGACCTTCCATGAGGCCGTTGCTGACCTCGCCGATGTATTTGTCGCCGTTCTTGAAGGTGAAAGTCTCCTCGGTGAAGGGGTTGGTGCCGTCATCGACGATCGCTTTCTTTTTCGGCGGCGGCGTCTCTTCGACCGGCGCCGAGGCACAGGAGAAAAAGAGGAAAGCGGAGAGCGAAAAGAAAAGGATGCATTGCGTCGCGCTGTTCATGGGTGACCTCCGTACCGGTTCCGGGTGCCGCGTTTCTCACGGCCGAAAGTCTATCCGAACCGGCGCGGAAGTCAAAAAACGATCAGTCGACCCTCACCGCGTCGTCGGGCGTCAGCCGGTAAAGTTTTTCGGGTCCGTGCAACAACTTCAGCGTGAAACGGTCGCCCTTCCCGAGTTTGCGGAAGGGACGGTTCGTTTCGCTGTAACTGCGCCGCGAGAGTATCATCCGCAACGCGCCCGGCGCGCCGCAGACGGTCAGGTCGGTCATCCCCTTCGCCTCGTGCGGGTCGGTCAGGACATACCAGCGGTCGCCGGGCGACGCCGGTTCGCCGCGGGTCAGCACGAGCGAACTGAACTTGAGCCGGTGTTTGTTGAAGCCCATGATATCGTCCATCTGCCGCACGACGGCGGGCGTTTCCCACGAAAGAAGATCGTGGCACCACTCGTCGGGCTGCGCCGCGAGAGGGCAGGGGAGGTGATGGGTGCAGGGATGGAGGATACGCCAGCCGCCGGCCGCCAGAAGTCGGTCGCGCACCGCGATGAGTTCGCGCGACGGAGCGATAAGCGCCGGTTCGAGAAGCAGCATTACGCCGCCCGGCGCGAGATGCCGTTCGGCGAGCCCCGCGACGAGCCGCGTCCGTTTTTCGATGGTATCGTCGCGGCCGCGCCAGAGTTCGTTCAGCGTATTGGCGATGATGATGAGATCCTGCGGCGCCCGGAGATCGGGGACCGCGCTTTCGAGGTTGAAGCGGATGGAGGAAAAGGTGCCTCCTGCGGCACTGATGATCCGTCCGGCCAGCGCCAGCGCCGACTCGGAATGATCGACGCCGGTGAGAGAAAGCGGTGTCCCGTCGAGCGCCGTGAGCGCGCCGACCAGTCCGCCGCCGGGGCCGCACCCCAGTTCGGCCACGCGCAGCGGGCCGGTCGCCAGATATCCGGCGGCGCGGGCGATCGTAAGGAGCGTGGCCACCTTCGCCGCGTTGATGGGGAGATAGTAAAGGGCGTAGGAATCGTCCATCCCCGCCTCGTCGAGATAGCGCGGCAGCCGCTCGGCGGCGTCGCCGGTGAACCGCTCGCTCAGGCGCATGATCCGGTCGGCGTGCGGCGCGAGGAGGTGCTTCGGTATCGCGTCACCTGCGGGCCGCGCGGCGATGTCGGAGCCGAGTACCGCCCCGATGACCGCCCGCGTCAGTGTTTCAGGTAATGCCGGTGAGCGCATGATGCCTCCGTCGTTCGGCCCACCCTAGCACAAACGGCGGAAGGGGTGAAGTTTTCTAGATGCCGCAGCCTTGTTTGCCGCGTTTTTGATAGTATTTCTGGTGGTACTCCTCGGCGGGATAGAACTCGGTCGCCGGGACGATCTCGGTGGCTATCGGGCGGCGGAATTTCCCCGAGGCGTTGAGTTTCTTCACCGCCGCGCTCGCCGCCAGTTCCTGTGTCGCCGAGTGGTAGAATATCGCCGAGCGGTACTGCGCGCCCACATCGGGCCCCTGCCGGTCTATCTGCGTAGGATCGTGCAGGTTGAAGAAGACCTCGAGCAGTTTCTCGTAGCTCACCTTCGCCGGATCGTAGGTCACCTCGACCGCCTCGGCGTGTCCCGTCTCATCGGTGCAGACCTCTTCGTAACTCGGGTTCTTCGTCGCGCCGCCGGTATAGCCGACGCGGGTCGACAGGACCCCCGGCACCTGCGACAGTTTGTACTCGACGCCCCAGAAACAGCCCGCCGCGAAGGTCGCCTTGGCGGGGCCCGCCGGGACGGCCGTCGCCTTCTCGAACTTCATCGATGCCGAATTGATGCAGTAGTGTTTGCCGGTCGGCGCCGGGCCGTCGTCGAACACATGACCCAGATGCGAGCCGCACGCGGCGCAGCGCACCTCGACGCGGCTCATGCCGTAGGAGCCGTCTTCGCGGAACTCGAGCGCGCCGTCGGATATCGGCGCGGTGAACGAGGGCCAGCCGGTGCCGTGGTCGTACTTCGTGTCGCTGCGGAACAGCGGCGCGCCGCACGCCCCGCAGCGGTACAGACCGGGGTCGTACACATCGTTGAGCGCCCCGGTGAAGGCCCGTTCGGTCCCCGCCTGCCGCAGGATGCGGTACTGGTCGGGGCTCAGTTCCTTCTTCCATTCTTCTTCGCTCTTCATCACCTTCTTGGGACTATCCATCTTCACCTCCTTTTTCGTTCCGTTCCCTTCCGCTCCCCACGCGATCTGCACCTGCCATGCCGCGGCGAACGACAGGAGCGTCACCACGAGGAACAGCACGATGAACGAGAATGTATGTCGCATGGCACACCTCCGTACGACCATCTTTGGTAAGTATAATCAGAAAGTTGCTAGTGGCAACCAAAAAGGTGTCAAATGTCCGTAATTGATGAGGAACGGGAGCGGTTCAAGCCCCTTCGCGTTGCGCCTTGAGTTCGGAGCCTTTGACGCGGTGCCGTTCGATCCCGTCGAGGATGATCTTGCGCAGGCGGATGGTGAGCGGCGTTATCTCGACCAGTTCGTCGTCGCGGATGAAGTGTATCGCCTCTTCGAGCGTCATCGGCCGGACGGGGGTGAGGAGGATGTTGTCGTCCTTCCCGGCGGCGCGCATGTTGGAGAGTTTCTTCTCCTTGCAGACATTCACGTCGATGTCGCGGTCCTTGTTGTGTTCGCCGACCACCATCCCCTCGTAGACCTTGTCGCCCGGCACGACGAACAGCCGCCCGCGCGGTTCGAGGTTGAAGATGGCGTAGGCGACCGCCTCGCCCTGCCGGTCGCAGACGATCGAGCCGGTGAAGCGGGTCGGGAAATCGCCGCGGTAGTCGTCGTAGCCGTCGAAGAGCGAATTGAGTATGCCGGTCCCCTTCGTGTCGGTCAGGAATTCGTCGCGGAACCCGATGAGTGCGCGCGACGGCGCCGAGAACTCCATCCGGACGCGGCCCCGGCCGTTGTTGACGAGGTTCACCATCCGGCCGCGCCGTATCGAAAGTTTCTCGGTGACGATCCCCATGAACTGCTCTTCGCAGTCGATATAGACATGCTCGATCGGCTCCTGCCGCACGCCGTCCTTGTAGCGGTAGATGACCTCGGGGCGGCCGACCGACAGCTCGAATCCTTCGCGCCGCATCTGTTCGATGAGAATGGACATCTGGAATTCGCCGCGTCCCTTCACGATGAAGCTGTCGCGGTTCTCCCCTTCTTCCACCTGTATCGAGACATTGCGGAGCGTTTCTTTGGTCAGCCGTTCGCGTATCTTCGACGACTGGACGAACTTTCCCTCTCGCCCGGCGAAGGGGGAGGTGTTTATCGCGAAGCGCATCGACACGGTCGGTTCGTCGACGTGGATGCGCGGCAGCGCCTTGGGGCTCTCGCGGTTGCAGATGGTGTCGCCGATCATCACCTCGTCGGCGCCGGCGAGCACGATGATGTCGCCCGGCTCGGCCGCATCGACCGGACAGACCTTGATGCCGTCGTAGGTCTGGAGGCGCGTCACCTTGAGCGCCGGCTGGGAACCGTCCTCGGCGATGCGGAGCAGCTGGTCGTTGGACTTCACCGATCCGTTGATCACCTTGCCGAGGGGGTGCCGCGGGGGGTAGGCGGTGTAGCCCTGAGCGTAAACGAGATTCTGCAAGGGCGGGGCGGGGTCGTAGGCGGGGGCGGGGAGTTCCTTCAGTATCAGATCGAAGAGCACCTGCAGGTTCTCGCCTTTCTCTTCCAGCGTCTTCTGCGCGGTCCCTTCGCGGCCGATGGCGTACAGCAGCGGGAATTCAAGTTGGTCGTCGCTCGCCTCGAGGTCGATGAAGAGGTCGAGTATCTCGTCGAGCACCTCCTGCGGCCGGGCATCCTTGCGGTCGATCTTGTTGATGACCACGATCACGCGCAGGCCCGATTCGAGCGCTTTTTTGAGGACGAACCGCGTCTGCGGCAGCGGCCCTTCCGAGGCGTCGACCAAGAGGAGCGCGCCGTCGGCCATCGATATCGCCCGTTCGACCTCGCCGCCGAAGTCGGCGTGGCCGGGGGTGTCGATGATGTTTATCTTGACGCCGTTCCAGTGGACGGCGCAGTTCTTGGCCGCTATCGTGATGCCGCGTTCCCGCTCCAGATCCATGCTGTCCATGACGCGCTCGGCCACTTCCTGACCCTCTCGGAAGACGCCGCTCTGGCGGAACATGGCGTCGACGAGCGTGGTCTTACCGTGGTCGACATGGGCGATGATGGCGATGTTGCGGATCTTGTCGTTGCGGGCGGGTGCTTTCATCGGGGCTCCTTATCTGAATCGGAATGAACGGCCGGCACCCTTTATAGTCAGAGATTTGGGATTTGCAATAGAAAAAAGGGGTTGAGGCTAATCAGTGTGTTTGAAGATGAAGGGATAGGTGACGATGACGATGCCATTATCTGTCGGAACTGGGAACAGCATTTTTCCGATTTGTGAGTTCACGCATTCCTCTACGGTGTCATTGTTCATGGTTGATTTATAAGTTTCTGTTGAAGTAACCTCGCCGGTTTGAGAAATAGTGAACTTGACTACAATTTTGCCTTCGAGGTTGTGGTTTTTAGGAAGTTCCTTCTCATAACACCGAAGGACATGGTTGAGATTGCGCTTGACGGTTTCATCGATACTGCGCCGATGTATCGCTCCTAAAATGATCTTGGCCCCATCTTTTTCCTCAATTATCGGAGGCTTTGTCAGTCGACCGTTCGGTGCTGCACCGACAATGGATTTCCAAGAAACTGCAGCCATAGCGTTAGATAAAAACATGATAGAAAAGTAAGTCACGGAGGCTGCGGTCCCATCCCAAGTGAAATCGTAGGCAGGTAAAAAAGAAGTATGCTTGATATAGTCTGAAGCATATTCACATAAGGCCATGCCATAGCATTTAGTTAAAAGCACCTGCCCTTTGTTATCAATAGCGGCAACAAGCATGACGCGTACTTTTTCTTGAGGCCATTTTGCGCCAATAAAATGAGACATGTCTGTTGGATAGGGGATTTCTATTTTGGCAAGAGGCTGGACATAGGGTGCATATTGGAAGCCGGATTCTTTTAGTTTCTCCAATGCTTTTTTGATAATGTCATCGGTCTCGGGACGATTCGAAAGCGCAGCCTCGATAGCTTCCTTGTATTTGCCTTGTGTCAATTTGATGCTGGCGATGTTATAGTGAGCATCTTGAGAGTGAGAATAATTATCTCTATCTCCCGAAGAAATGGTTTTCTGGAAGTACTCTATCGCCTTGTCGTTGCGGGCGAGTTTGGCGCAGGCGACACCGGCGTTGTAAAGCGCCGAGGTATTGTTCGGTTCGACGGCGAGCGCCTTCTCGTAATAGGCGAGCGCCTCCTCGTACTTCTTTTCCTTTGCCACCTCTTTCCCTTGTGCGACAAACGAATCGGCCGTTGACAATGTGGCGCAGGCGACAAGCAGAAACAGCAAGGCAAGAAGAAGAGATCGAAAGACCATAAAGACTCTCCTATGATTCCACGTTAATCAGCGTGTTTGAAGATGAAAGGATATGTGACGATGACAATGCCGTTTCCTGCCGGTATCGGAAACAACATTTCTTCTATCCGTTGATTCACACAACTCTCTACAGTGGCATTATTCATGGTAGACGCAAATGTTTCTGCGGAAGAGACCTCTCCTGTTTTTGAGATGGTAAATTTAACTACAATCTTGCCCGCCAACTTCCGATCCTTGTTCAGTTCCTTTTCATAACACCAACGAATTCTATTTAGACGTTGTTTTATGACATGGTCGATGGATTGTCTATGCAGCGCGCCCCAAACAGGAGCTTTTTCTCCTGACGACGAGTCGTTAGAGTCAGTTGTTTTGATCGCGGGTCCTTTTTCTGCGGCACCTGCAATTGAATTCCATGAAACCGATACCGTGGCATTTGCTTCAAAGGTAATGTCAAAATAAGTCACGGAAGCGGCAGGAGCATCCCAGATGAAGTCGTAAGCCGGAATAAAGGTGATTTTCTTAATTTGGTCGGAAACATATTCACATAATGCCGTTGAGTCAAAGGAGGTTAATCCTTTATCATATACCACATGAACTTTCTTGTCACACTTGCTTGTACGCACTATTCCTTGATGATCAATAATGGCGACAAGGTTGAGCCTTATTTTGGTTTGGGTGCTTTCTGTGTCTGTTACGCCTATATTCTTTTTTGCTTCATCGGCATCGGCAAAGGGCTTGCGATCGTCAGGATAAGGAATTGTTATAGGCGTCGGAACTTGTACATCGGGAGAATATTGGAAGCCAGTTTTTTTGAGCTTCTCTAATGCCTTTTTTATAAGATCTTCAGTGTAGGGCCGACTGGGTAGTGCGGCATCGATGGCTTCCTTGTATTTGTCTTGTGCCAATTTGATGCTTGCAATGTTATAATGAGTGTCTGCGTAGTAATCGTGACGGCCTACCTTTTTTGGCTCTAGCAATGCGTTAAAATATTCCAATGCCTTGTCGTTGCGGGCCAGTTTGGCGCAGGCGACACCGGCGTTGAAGAGGGCCGAGGCGTTGTTCGATTCGACGGCGAGTGCCTTTTCATAGAAGGCAAGCGCCTCCTCGTACTTCTTTTCCTTCGCTACCTCTTTTCCCTGCGCGACAAAAGAATCGGCCGTTGGTGCCGTGGTGCAGGCGGCGAGGAAGAAAAATCCCAAGAAAACGAATTTAGAGAATTTTCTTTTCATACCACCTCTTTTTTTTCTTCTCCACTTCCGCTCCGGTGGTCTTGAGGCATTCGTCGCAAAAATAGGTGTCGCGGGAATCTTTCTTCTCGGCGATCTTTTTCAAGTGCTTTGAACAGGTCGGTTTACGGCAATGGTGACACATGCCACCGAACTCCGCTTCAAACTTCCCCTTGCAGAGATGGCAGACGAACGGAACGACCTCTTTCACGGTTGACCCTACTTATACCTTAATCTATGTTGATAAGTGAACAGCCGGAGTCATATGTCGTGGGGCCGGGGCCGTAAACATTTGGCTCCATGTCGGCGAAGTCTTTATCGGAGGGATCGATGATCGCATCGGAAGCCGCAGCTTCTTCCTGTCCGAGAAGCGACATGCCGAGCAGGAATCCGAGCGCCGCGACGATCAACTTAAGAAATCGTTGCTTCATTCTTCCTCTATCGGGAGCACCCGATCCCAGTCCTCGCCGACGACCTTCAACTGCGTTATCTGGGCTATCTTTTCGGCGGAAGCCTTGTAGGTCACCGTCATTCGTTTGCAACAGGCACAGGTGGCGACCGAATCGCCGCTTTCGGAGGTTATCTCGATGATGAGGGTCGTTGGCTCGGCGGCGTCGACATGGGCGATATAGCCGTATTTTATCCCGGCGCAGACGAACATCTGCTGATAATCAATCACCAGTTTATCCTCGGTTCGCGATACAAGATATGCGGCGAACGGACAGGTGTCGTTGGCGCTTTCGGCCAGTTCTTCCGACAGTACCGTCACCTGAGTGGTCCCGCACTTTGTAAGCGGCGCCTCTTTGAATTCGTCGCAGGCGGCGATAAGAAAAAGAGCCGCGATGTACGCCAGAAAGATCTTCATGACAATTACCCCCGTTGTGATTCCACGCCGCCATTTTACCCAAAACGAAAATGAATTGCAAGGACGTTTTTGGTTTCGGTTTCAATAGTCGAACAGCGGGATCACGCCCCATTCGAGCGCGGTGAAGCCGGTCCGCTCGACCGGTGTGTGCGGCGCCGGTGTAATGAAGGTCGGTTCACCCTCGGCGCAGCCGATGACATAGTAATAACGAATGAAAATGTCGGGTGCCTGCGAGAAGTTCACGAGCACATGCTCGTCGATCTCGGTATTGGTCTGCGGGTAGATGTCGTAGGCGGGGCAGCGGTCGAGGATCGGCAGCCAGTAGTCGACGAAATCGGCTATCTCGCGACCGCGGAACCCGGCATCGGCCATGTCGGCGCGGAAGAACGGGTCGAGTTCGTCCTGTTCGATGCGCCATGCCGCGTTGCGCTGGAACCGGTCGGGGCCCAACGATTCGTAGAACAGGTAACCATAGTTATCGTCGATGATGCCGTCGGGCGTCACGGCCACCCGCCAGCCGTCACCGTACTCGGGGTCCGAAACGGTCACCTCGCCGCCGCGCGGGAAGGAGAGGGTGACCGTCAACTCGGTCGTCTCTTCGGGGTAGAGGTAGATGTTCGGTTTGCAGGACAGTCTTGGGTGAAACATATGAGCGCAATCGGGACAGGATGGGCAGATAGCATAAGATGTCGATTCATTATAATCGTCATATTGCCAATCGCAGAGCAGGAAGTCGTTGCAGAGAAGGTCCGCAAGACAATCGAGACATTTGTTCCCTTCCGTGTAGGTCAGGTCCATATAATTCCCGTCGAATATCTCTTTTCTTCCCCACGCGATGCAGGTGTCAATGTCGCCGTTGTAATGATCGCTCCACTCCGCGGAACAGTAGAAGAGTTCGTCGCAGTAGGCGGCAAAGAACTTCTCGTCGCTCATCAGTTTCGTATCGTCGCCGCAGCCGTAGAAATCACAGCCGAGAAAAAAAAAGGAGGAGAGAACGAGCGCCGCGACGATCAACTTAAGAAATCGTTGCTTCATTCTTCCCCTCTGTGCGACGGACAACGGCATTTTAACAAAACGAAAATGAATTGCAAGCGGAAAGAAGAGGTTACTTCGGATACTGCACGAAACCGAGTTCCAAGCCGTTGGGATCCTTCGCGTTCAGCAGTTTCACGCCGCTCGGCATCGTCGCGGGACCGTAGACCACCGTGACGCCGTGCTGTTTAAGGTGGGCGAGCGTCGCCTCGATATCGGGCACGGTGAAGCCGATGGAGAGCCCTTTGGCCTCGACGGTGTGCCCCGTGCCGGTGATGAATTCCAACTGGCCGCCGCGCCCGTCGTCCATGAAGACGATCTCGACCTGCGGGCCCGCCTTGAAGCGTTTGGTCACGGTGAAGCCCATCACGGTCTCATAGAAAGCGATGGTCTTGTCGAGTTCGGGAACATGGACGGTGACGAATGAAATGTTCACGGGATGCCTCCTTACACGAAACGGTGCATGATGTAGGCGTCGGTGAGGCCGAGCGTCTGGTGGTCGAACGCCTTGGGTATCGTGCCGATGATGGTGAAGCCGCATGAGGTCCAGAGGTGGACCGCCGGGGCGTTCGAGGCGACCACGAGGTTGAACTGCAGCGCTTTGAAACCATGCCGCGGCGCCTCTTCGATGCTGTTCAGACAGAGTGTCCGGCCGATCCCCTTGCCCCGCGCCCACGAGGCGACCATGTACCCGGCGTTGGCGATATGCGAGCCGAGGCCGACCTGATTGGGCCGCAGGTAGTAGGTCCCGGCGATGCGGCCGTCGAGAATGGCGACGATCGAAACGGTCGGCGTCTCTATCCAGTAGCGGTAGCCTTCTTCCTTGGTCGTGCCGGGAGCGTGCGGATAGCTCTCGCCGCTTTCGAACACTTCATGCAGAATGGGCCACAGCTCATCAAAGTCGCCCGGAACGGCGGGCCGGAATGTGAGCGGTGCGGTCACTTCGAGAAGAAAAGATTTTTGATGTTGTACTTGGCGCTGTTGGTCTTGAGCTTCTGGAGCGCCCGCATCTCGACCTGACGGATACGTTCACGGGTCAGGTTCATGATGGCGCCGACCTCTTCGAGCGTCACGCCCCCTTTGTCGGCGACATCCAGTGAACAGGTCTCGCGCAGTTCCCAGACCTCCTTGCCGGGGAAGTTGAACTTGATCGATTTGGTGTCGGGGTTGACGTCGAGGTACAGATGGTACTTGCACGACACGAACAGGCAGGGGCGCTTCATCTTGAGGCACTCGGCCCGCTGTTTCGGTTTCTGGTAGTTGGTAAGGTCGATGAGTTCCTTGATGATGGGGTCTTTTTCCAGTTCGCTGCGCTGATCGGTGATCACCTCGGTGTAGGGCTTCACCTTCTTTTTCATCTTTCTCACATTGGCGGCCATTGGCGGAACCTCCTGTTGTTTACCCGGAGAGAAGTGAGTCCCGGAAACATGTGCTGATAGTAGCAGGAGCGGCGCCGCTGTCAATCGGAATTTTATAACCAATCGGATTTTAAGGGTTTATTTTTCATCACGGCCCGCTCCGAAAAAGGAGAAGGGCATTAGGACGGGCCAATAGTTGAAAAAAAATGTATTATAATATTGATTTTAAACCCTTGGCTGTGTAGCATAGGCGAGGTTGAGTCATCTTTGGAGGAGAACAAGCCATGAAAAAGGTCCTTGTGGGCATTATGATCGCGGCCGCGGCGCTGTTCATTGTCATAGCGTGCGCTTCACAGCAGGCGGCGTCGGGCGAAAAATCGGTCGCCGAGAAGGAGATCGCGCTGTTCGCAGAGGATACGCTGGCGAAGGGCAAGGATATCGCCTACCTCGCCAAACTGTTCGAGTTCAAGGAAAAATATCCCAAAGAGGTGGGAAAAGAGATAGACTCGCTCTATAAGAAACTGACCACCTCTCTGCCGAAGAACCGGCTCGATACTCTGAAGGAGTCGCCGAACAAACAGATGCGCGCGGCGCCGGGCCAGTCGCGCCTCCATCTCAAGAACAACTACACGAGCGGCAACACCGCCATTTTCATCATCGAGGACGGCGATTTCGCGGTCGCCGAGATACTCCCCTTCAACACCGAGCGGCAGATCGACCTCAAGCCGGGCAGTTATGAGTTCGTCGTCATCATCGACCGCAAGTTCAACAACAACAAATATTTCTACTCCACCGCGCTCAACATGAGCGAAGGGACCCTCTATGTCGGCGAATTCAACATCGTGTCGGAATACAACACCAGCGGCCAGTGCCCCGAAGGGCGCGTCGCCGACGAGGACACCTGCATGAAGGTCGAGTTCCGGGCGTTCGACAACTGCGCGCCGGGGACCCATCTGGTCGATTATCTCTGCTGTGACGAGGGCTACAACTTCGTCATGGAGGGAAAGTGCTCCCGCTATACCGACAAGGTCGACACCGTCATGTGCCCCACCGGGTATGAAGAGGGCGGTTCGGGCCGCTGCTGCCCGAAAGGGATGAAGTTCATCGACAATCAGTGTCAGGTCCCGCCGAAGGGCTGGGTGCCGCCCGATCAGCCGGTCCCGGCCGAAGAGGAAAAACCTGCCGAGTGATGACCGATCCGTCGTTCGACGCGTTCCGCGATTCGTTCCATACTTTTCTCGATGAGACCTCCGGCCGCGATGGCGCCCACTATACCCGCGAAGTGGCGCGCCGCTTCTGCATGGTCCAGTGTCGTCGCGCTCTCCTGCCGCCGCCCGACGGCGAACGGTTCGTCGAGCGGGTCCTGTTCCTGCGGCTCCGCGAGTTCGGGGAACTGTTCGAAGAGTTCGCGGAGGCCGCGTTCAAAAAGAACTTCACAGAAGACGATGTCAATGGTATGATCGAAACATGGCTACGCGCGTATCTCACCACCCGGCACGGCGTCTGAATTTTCCGCCGCTTTTCCTTTTCGTCCTTCTGTCGGCGGGCCTTCATGCGTTGCTGTTCCTTTTTTTCCGCATCGACACCGGCGCCGCGCCGGCCGATGAACTGGTGCAGGTGCAGCTTTTCGACGAGGGGCCGGTCTTCGCGCTGAACGCTCCCCCCCGGGCGCCGGAGGAGGAAAAGAAGAAAGAGGAGAAGGTCGTCGAGAAGGAGGATCCCCCCGACGGACAGGTGGTCGATATCGCCAAGCCCGATAACGAGAAACGGCCCGACAGCTATAAGTTCCTTGCCAAGTGGGATTCGACCGTGCCGCGCGAGAAGCGGAGCGCCTTCGACAAGGATATCCCCGTGCGCGGCAGGAAACTCCGGCGGCTCGCCGCGCCGCCGTCGGCCAGACTGACGCCGCACAGCGACGAACTGGTCACCCCGGGCGAGGCGAAGGAGCGAAAGGAAAAGATCGAGGAGAAGATAAAGAAGGGAGAACTCGCCGGGTTCGAAGGGGAAACGGGCGATCTCGAGAAGGGGGCCGAAAAGGAGAGTCCCGGCCGTATGACCGGCGCCGCTCCGGCCGACCGGAAGGGGCAGGAGGCGGCCGAATTGTCGCTGCCGCCCCGTTATCTGCCCTATTTCCTCGGCAACGACACGGCGCTCACCTCGCCTTCGAACGACTATCTGAAGAACCTGCCCGAAGAGGATGAAACGGCGGTCAACGCGCGCCGGTTCCTCTACGCCGACTACTACAACCGCATCAAACAGGCGGTTTCGCGCTACTGGGAACCGGCCAAGGTGCTGTTGGTCCACGATCCGAGCGGCCACATCTTCGGCATGGCCGACCGTTACACCAAACTCGAGGCGGTGCTCGACGCGCGCGGCACCATCGTGTCGCTGACGGTGATCCGGCCGTCGGGGGTCGATTTCCTCGACCGCGAGGCGATAGATGCCTTCAAGGCGGCGGCGCCGTTCCCGAATCCGCCCGCTCCTCTTTTGAAAGAAGGCCGTTTCGTCATCCCGTTCGGCTTTTACGTCACCATAGAATAGCGGGGGCCTTATGGAGCGCACGCCGATACTTCTGCTCGTTCCTTCCCGCGCCATCGATACCCGCCAACCGCTCCTCGGCGCGACGCTTACCGAACGGGCGGCGGTGACGCTCGCCCGCTACTACGGTGTACGAACGGTCTACGCGCCTCATCTCGAAGGGCGCTACACCTTTCGCGGCATAGAACTCATCCCGGAATTCCCGGTCGTCGACCGGCCGCTGGTCATCGCCGATCCGCTGCTGGTGTTCGACGGGCGGCTGGTCCGCAACCTCACGGTCAACTTCGAACCCCCGGCGGTCGCATGCGACCCGGAGACGCTCGAACCGATAGGTCTCGCGCGGCTTCTGCCGGAGCATCTGCCCGAAGATCTCGCCGAAGCGCCGTGGTTCCATATCCGCGAATTCCTGACGCGGCGGCAGGATGCCCGCATCGCCGTGATCGGCGCGCGTTACTTCATCATCCGGCATGCCGCCGATATCGGCGGGGCCGAGAATTATCTGCTCCGGTCGCTCATCCATAAAGGGGACGATGTCGTCGAACGCAACCTGACCCGCCCGATAAGCCGCCTCATAACGGCGTGGACCGCCAACCTCGGCATCGATCCGCGTGTGTGGACCCTGCTGGTGATGCTGACCGGCGTCGCCGCATCGGCGCTGCTGCTCGCGACCGGCGCCACCGAAAGCGTGACTCTCGCGGCGCTGCTGGGCGTCGCGGCGGTGCTCTCGTCGGTCGACGGCGAGACGGCGCGGCTCTCCTTCCGCACCTCGCGGGGGGGCGGCGTGCTCAATTATTATGCAAGCCGGCTGGTGGTATGGGCCTTCTTTCTGGCTTTGACCCTTCTGCACCGCGATACGCCGGCGCTGCTCGTGTCGGGACTCCTGTTCGCGGCGGTCTATCCGCTCTTGGTGGTGCGTTACGACCGTCACCGTCACCGCTCCGACCGGCCGCCCCGCGCGTTCCCGCGGCGGCTGGAACAGGCGCTGCGGCGCCATTTCAGCCTCCATACCGTGGCGCTCGCGACGATCGCGCTGGCGGCGCTGGATGTGTTGAGGTATGCCTCGATGCTCGCGCTGCCGCTGGCGGCGGCGGGGTCGCTGCTGGTCCTTGTCGAGGCGCTATCGGGTCGTGTCGAACGGAGGAAACGGTCATGAGAACGGTGGTGCTTTTCAGCGGCGGGCTCGATTCCACCACGGTGCTCGCGATGGTTCTCGCCCGCGGCGACGAGGCTTACCCTCTCACCGTCGCCTACGGTCAACGGCACCGCGTGGAGGTGGAAAAAGCGCGGCGCATACTTGAAAAATACGGGCTTTCGCAGCTGGCGCGGACCGTGACCATCGACCTGTCGTTCCTCGCCTCCTCGTCGCTCACCAATGCCGGCCTCACGGTTCCCGACACCGCCACGGCGGCGATACCGAACACCTATGTCCCGGCGCGCAACCTGCTTTTCCTGTCGCTCGCGGCGGCCTATGCCGAGGATATCGGCGCGACGCGCATCGCCATCGGGGTCAACGCGGTCGACTATTCGGGCTATCCCGACTGCCGCCCGGCGTTCATCGATGCCTTCAACCGGACCCTCGCGGTCGGCACCAAGGCGGGGAGCGACGGCGCGGGGATCGTCATCGAGGCGCCGCTCATCGATCTGTCGAAAAAGGATATCGTCCGGCTCGGGCGCGGGCTGGGGGTGGACCATGCGCTGACCCACTCCTGCTATGCCCCCGACGACGACGGCCGCGCCTGCGGCGCGTGCGACTCCTGTCGCCTGCGGCTCAAGGGCTTCGCCGAGGCGGGGCTGATCGACCCGGCCCCTTATCAAGGGGTATAATAAAATTCCTGTTGCTTTTTCCCGAAAGTGTTCTTATACTTCTTTCCGGCGACATTCGGAAAAGGAGGGCCCCATGAGAACCCCGTTTTGGTTGATCTTCACCGTTATCGCGCTGTTGGTCGCGGCCTGCGGTCCGACAGACGAGGACAACAACACCGGCGGTGTCTACTGCGAACGCGATCTCGACTGCGGCGACACGACCATCTACTACTGCGACAAGGTCAACAATGAATGCCGCGTCAAGGCGGGCATCGATCTGGACGCCGTAGCCAACGACAACGGGAGCCCCTTCCCCGACGATGATCAATCGGGCGCCGAAACGGTCGTTCAGCCCGACGGCGAGATCGATCCCCAGCAGGACATCGATTACGCCGGGCTCGACTGCGCCCCCGGTTCGACCGAGAAATGCACCTACACCGGTCCGGCGGGGACCGAGGATATCGGCGCGTGCAAAGCGCCGGTCCGCCTGTGCAAGAGCGACGGAACGTGGGGCAACTGCAACGGCGAGGTCAGGCCGATCTACGAGGTCTGCAACGACGGCGTCGATCAGGACTGCAACGGGACCGTCGACGATGGTACCGATCTGGACGGCGACAGTTTCACCTACTGCGACACTCCGCCCGACTGCTGCGAGGATACCGACCACTGCCCCGACCCCGCCGCGGTCCATCCGGGGGCCGACGAGGTGCCCAACGGCATCGACGACAACTGTGACGGCAATATCGACGAAGGGGTCTACGACTGCGACACGGGACTCAACCTCGGCACCAAGGACCCGTTCGACTACGCCCGCGCCATCGGCCTGTGCAACGGCGTGGTGCAGGCCGACATCCTCCTGCCGAGCGCCCAGCCGGGCTGCAACATCAACAGCAACTCGCTCCTCGGCGGTCTCGGGGCGGTGATCGTCCCGAAACAGGGCGGTTCGATGCTCGCGCTCTCGTCGGGACAGGCGATGAATCCCCCCTCCAACACCAGTTTCAATCAGAATACCTCCTCGGCCGCTCCCGGCGACTGGTACGGGGCCAACGGCAACAAATACCCGAGTTCGCCGTCGTGTCCCGGGACCACGGGAACCAGCGGCAACGCCAATGACGGCGTTATGGTGCAGTTCCGGGTGCAGGTCCCGCCGAGCGCCAATTCGTTCAGTTTCAACATCTATTTCCTGTCGATAGAGTATCCCAGTTATATCTGTTCGGCCTACAACGATTTCTTCGTGGCGCTGCTCGACAGCGGCTACAATACGAGTCCCGGCGCCGATCCGACCCTGCTCAATCCCGCCGACAAGAATCTCGCGATAGACGACATGAAAAATCCGGTCGGGGTCAACATCGCCCCCAACGGGCTGTTCAAACAGTGCACGAACGTCAGCGGTTCGGGCTGGGCGGTCACCTCGTGCGTCGGCACCAACGAACTGGTGGGGACCGGTTTCGAGAGCCACGGCGCCACCTCGTGGCTGGTGACGCGCGGCAATGTCGTCCCGGGCGAGATCATCACCCTGCGTTTCGCGATATGGGACCTCGGCGACCATATCCTCGATTCGATGGTGCTCATCGACAACTTCCAGTGGCAGAGTCAGAACTTCAAGCCCGGCACCGGCGAGTCGTAGGCCTCCGGACCGGCTGCATACAGGGGAGGGTCTCATGGCGACACCCAGCATTTGCCGTTTCCTCGGTTCGCGCCCGTCGCTCGAGGGGTGCGACATCGTGATGGTGGGGATACCCTACGACGGCACCTCCAGTTTCCGGTCGGGGTCGCGGTTCGCCCCGCGCGAGATCCGCGCCTATTCCGACGAAGGGATGGAGGACTTCTCGTTCCACAGCGGCCGCGGGCTGGACGAGATAGCCTTTTTCGATATCGGCGACCTGCCGCTCATGGTGGGCAATCCGGGCCTCATGGTGCGCGAGGTGAAGAAAAGCGCGCTCGAACTCATGGTGGGCAGTCCCGAAGTGGCCCAGAGCGGCGGCGGAGAGAACCACAAGACCGCCTACGAACTGACGCTCACCAACCGGCGGCTCCTTTCGGTCGGCGGCGAACATCTCATCACCTATCCGCTTTTTCTGGCGCTCAAGGAGGTCTATCCCGATTTCACCATCATACAACTCGACGCCCATGCCGACCTGCGGGAACGGTACGCCGGCGACCACCTCAGCCACTCGTCGGTCATGAAACTCTGCCTGCAGGAGGGGCTGAAGAAACTCGTCCAGTTCGGCGTCCGCAGCGGCACGCGCGAGGAACACAAACTGCGCCGCCAGGAGCCGCGCATCATCCCGGCGGCGAGC
>ERZ1645192.1578-NODE-1578-length-18944-cov-6.409127_pt1 | contig 18944 bp, 11 predicted proteins | sample MGYA00575354_ERZ1645192 | MGnify/ENA primary metagenome ERZ1645192 (study PRJEB40844, sample SAMN11349763) | freshwater sediment metagenome | isolation source: river sediment | host: Sediment | place: India: Faizupur Khadar , New Delhi | collected 2017-02-21 ... | reverse complement strand
ACTTATTTTTCCTCCACGGGCTCGACCAGGATGCGTTACCCGAGGGGTTTGATGTTCAGTGCCATAGTGAATTTGATTTGGTTGTTTTGTTGATTTGCGTTGAATCAAAATCCCGCCGCACTCGCTGCGGGAAATTATCCCCCGCCCGGGACAACGCCGCCCGGCGGAGGATCTAAATTCATTTATTTCTTCTCGTCCACCACTTCGGCGTCGATGATCGGCCCGTCCCCCTTGTCGTCGTCCGGTTTGCCTCCGCCGGGCTGTGGCCCGGGTCCTTCTGTCTGAGCCTGGCTGGCACGGGCTTTCTCGCTGGCGGCCTTGTAAAGTTCGGCCGAGACCGCCTGCCATGCCTCGTTGAGCTTATCGCTGGCGGACTTGATCGCGCCGGCATCCTGCCCCTTGAGAGCTTCACGAACCTCCTTGATGGCATCTTCGATCTTGCTCTTGTCTGCCCCGGAAATCTTGTCGGCGTTTTCCTTGAGCATTTTTTCGGAACGATAGACTGCGTTGTCAGCCTCGTTGCGCTGCTCGATTTCCTCGCGCCGCCGCTTGTCATCGTCCGCATGGGCCTCGGCGTCCTTGCGCATCTTTTCGATCTCGTCCTTGTTCAGGCCGCTCGAAGCGGTGATCGTGATTTTCTGCTCCTTGCCGGTGCCCAAATCCTTGGCGCTCACGTGGAGGATGCCGTTTGCATCAATGTCAAACGTGACCTCGATCTGCGGCATGCCGCGCGGTGCGGGCGGGATATCGGTGAGATGGAACTTTCCGATGGTCTTGTTGTCGCGCGCGAGCTGGCGTTCGCCTTGCAGCACGTGGATCTCGACGCCGGGTTGGTTGTCCGAGGCTGTCGAAAAGATTTCAGACTTGCGGGTCGGAATCGTGGTGTTGCGCTCGATGAGCCTGGTGAACACGCCGCCGAGGGTCTCAATGCCAAGGGAGAGCGGTGTGACGTCCAGCAGGAGCACGTCCTTGACTTCGCCTTTGAGCACTCCGGCCTGGATGGCCGCGCCAATCGCGACCACTTCGTCCGGGTTCACGCCCTGGTGTGGGGTTTTGTTCACGAGCGAGTGTGCCGTTTCCACAACTTTGGGCATGCGAGTCATGCCGCCGACCAGCACCAGTTCGTCAATCTTGTCCGTGGACATGCCGGCGTCGCGCAGGCAGTTCTGAACCGGCCGCCGGGTGCGCTCGAACAAGTCATCGCAAAGCTGTTCCATCCTCGCGCGGGTGAGCTTCATCGAAATGTGCTTCGGCCCGCTGGCATCGGCCGTAATAAACGGCAGATTAATCTCGTAAACCTGGGAGCTGGACAGGGCAATCTTGGCCTTTTCGGCCTCTTCCTTGATGCGCTGCAGGGCATCGGGCTGCTTCCGAAGGTCCATGCCCTGTTCGCGTTTGAACTCGTCCAGGATCATGTCCATGATCTGGTTATCCCAGTCGTCACCGCCGAGGTGTGTGTCACCATTGGTGGCCTTGACCTCGAACACGCCATCGCCGATTTCCAACACTGAAATATCAAACGTGCCGCCGCCCAGGTCATAAACCGCGATTCGCTCGTCCTTTTTCTTGTCCAGGCCGTAAGCCAGCGAGGCTGCTGTGGGCTCGTTAATAATGCGCAGCACTTCAAGCCCGGCAATCCTTCCGGCGTCTTTTGTGGCCTGTCGCTGGGAGTCGTTGAAGTAGGCGGGCACGGTGATCACAGCCTGTGTAATCTTCTCGCCCAGGCGCATTTCCGCGTCAGCTTTGAGCTTCGCGAGGATCATCGCCGAGATTTCGGGCGGACTGAGTACCTTCGGCTTGCCATCGACTTCGACCTCGACGCAGGCATCGCCATTCGGACCGGACACGACTTTATATGGAATGCGCTTTTTCTCTTCTTCGATTTCGGAGAATTTGCGTCCCATGAAGCGCTTGATGGAGTATATCGTGTTGCGGGAATTGGTGACCGCTTGCCGTTTGGCTGCGTCGCCAACGAGGCGTTCTCCGCTCTTGGTGAACGCCACCACGGAGGGTGTCACCCGACGGCCTTCGGAATTCTCGAGCACCAGCGGTTCCCCGCCTTCCATGACTGCCATGCACGAATTCGTCGTGCCCAAATCAATTCCAAGTACTTTTGCCATAATAAATCTTCCTGTCTTCACCAGGCACGATTCTGGTGCCCGGATACACAAATCCAAAGCTATCAGAGCAGCGGTGATGCCAAGAGCGAATATTGTCGTATAAAACATTGTGTATGAGAAACTTAAAAGAAATAAGGCTCATTTTATTCTGGCTGGAATGGTGTGTCGGTTGTGACAGGATGGCACACTTTGCAGGGTGATTCGTGGCACATTGGCGCACTTCGAGGTTGGAAGGGTTTCCGATCCTCTGTCAGTAGAGTGAATTAGGCGGATTTCAATGCTCGCTCTTGATAGTTCAACGCCGGACGGGTAACAAGTGGCATGCCTGAGCCGGACAAGGCCTTGTCGGAATCCAGCCTTAGAGCCCGCGGCGAGTTTTTTCGCCATAGCGGGTGGATGATGATTGCGGGGATTATTGGCGGGACATTTGCCTGGGGCGTTCATTTCCTGGCCAAGAGGATGTCCCCGGCGGAGTATGGGCTGTTCGGGGCGTTGATGGCGCTGACGATGTGCGTGCCGGCGATGCCGCTGCAAATGGCTTTCACGCATCAAACCGCATCGGCAGTTGCCGGGGGGCGAGAGCGACAACTGGCCGGGTTGATCCGGGTTTTTTGCGGGGGGGCGCTGGCGATATGGGTGATTGTCGTATTGGCAATGGTTGCGTTCCGGCGGGAGATCTTTTTCCGATGGGAAGTTGCCAACCCGACGGCTTTCTGGGTGATGCTGCCGTTTCTGCTGATCACCATGTGGATGCCGGTGCTTTCGGGGATGCTTCAGGGCCGGCAGAATTTTCTGTGGCTCGGCTGGACGGCCCTCATCAGCTCCGGCACCCGGGTCCTTATTGCTGCAATTGCGGTGTTGGGCTTTGGCGCGGGAGCGGCCGGGATGATGACGGGCGTGTTGATCGGGAGCCTTGCGGGGTTGGTGCTCACGTTGTGGCAGACCTGCGATCTGTGGAGCGGATCTTCGGAGCCGTCCAACTGGCGGCAGGTGCTGCGCGAGACAGTTCCGCTCTTGGTTGGTTTCGGAGCATTTCAATTATTTTTCAGCGTGGACACCTTGTTTGCCAAGGCGTACTTCGGGGCGGAGGAGGTCGGCTATTACACAAGCGCCGGGATTCTTTCACGCGCGCTGATGTGGGTGGTGGGGCCGCTTGCCCAGGTTATGTTCCCGCGCATTGTTCACAGCCACGCGAAGTCCGAAAAAACAGACATTGTCCCTCTGGTGTTTGCGGGGACGGCCATCCTGGCGATTGTTGGAGCGGTCGGACTTTCGGTCGTGGGTCCCTGGGTAATCCACTTTGTGTATGGAAGCCAGTTTGCGACCGCCGCGAAACTGCTGCCGTGGTACGCCGCGGCGATGGTGCCGCTGACACTTGCCAACGTGCTGCTCAGCAATCTGCTGGCTCGCGGTTCTTACCGGCTGCTGCCGTTTCTGGTCGCTCTCGCCCCCGCGTATCTGCTGGGGATTACACAGTTCCACGCGAGCATGATCCAGCTTCTGCAGGTGTTCGGGGTCGCCAATACCCTGCTGCTCGCCACTTGTGCCTACGTGAATTGGCGCGAGCACAAGGCGCGGAAAGACGAGGTATCGTGAAACATTTCGCGTGACCAGGAGAAACCGCTGATTGGATCAATCCCTGCTGTTGACGGGCAAATGGCGAGTCACGGCCGCCAGGCGTCCGCGAGTCTGCGGAAAGCCAACTCGTCACTCCCGGGCGACGCCCAAAGGGCGGGATCAAAGGCGTGTGGAAGAGCCCTCCTGCCCTGCCATTTCACGTGACCATCCGTGAAGAGGGCGTTGAGTCCGGCAATGCCGTTGTCCTTGTGCGGCACCAGTGACAGCGATTGGGCCAGATCCGTGGCAATGCTTTTGGTGGGGTTGAGAAGGTTGAGTTTTACGGGACCGGAAATCTCGTAGGTCTTGCCGGACGGGCTGATCTCAATTGGCCCGCGATCATATGTGACCTTCGGCAGCAGATACCCTCCGAACGGCTCAACCTGCTGACGTTGGAAGAAATAGGTGTAACAGACCCTGATGCGCCCTGCGGTGTCCGAGGCTGGGACGGACGGCCAGGCGGCGATCTCGTTGTAGTAATTAAAGGTCATGTTCCGCGTCTCTTTTTGGCTCGGGCAGTAAAACACCTTTGCGTTGGGGACCGTTTTGGTGCGCCAGAGCAGTCCCATGCCATAAAACCCCTCTTCGACATTGCCGGTGCCGGGGGCGACATAACAGGGGAAATAGGTCAACAGCGGCCAATCGTGGTCCCAGGAGACGAAGGGGATATAGTCATTTGAATCGGTGCTGTACATGTTGATACCGATCCCGATCTGCCGGAGGTTGCTGACGCAGTTTGCTCTTGAGGCCCGTTCTTTGGCCTTGCTCAGTGCGGGCAGCAGCATGGCGGCGAGGATGGCGATGATGGCGATGACGACCAGGAGTTCGATCAACGTAAAACCATGTGTGCTCGCCGCCTGAGACACGGTTTTTGCACGAATAAACGTGCGCCGCAAAGTTGTTCTGCGGGCCGATTTCATAGTCTTCTCCCCTAAGATAATAGAAACAATCGCGGGATCAAATCAAATCTGAACAAATCTGGAAGAATCAAGGAATTCGGAGGAACAAATCCGCCTTTTCCATGCCGTGATGCAGTATCTGAATCTGTTCGGAAGGTTGCCGCGCACCTGCGAATCCAAAGTGTTGAACATCAATGGCTGTTAGCGGGGGTTGCGCCCAAGTCAGCAAAAACCCGGGGATCAACAGTGCCGCCCGCAAAGACGGACCGGTCGTTGTGTTGGGCAGACCTGCCTCAGGGCTGGTCCTCTGTGTAATCCAGCGAGTAGGTAAACTTGTCGTAGTAAACGTTCCTGCCGTCCACGTCGATTTCACCACGTTGGAAGTCCACAGTATCCGAACGGTAGCCGGTCTTGGGCGGGGTGAGTTCCTGCGAGTGGTCGCAGTTGGCGGCAATCCGGTATTGATCCAGCCCGCCGAAATAGAAATCTCGCACCTGGCGCTTTTGTTCCGGCTCGAGGTTCGTGGCGTATCTGGTTGCGTAGATACTCATGTAAGGATCCACCGGGAACCACCCCCACGGCTCGATGTAAATCTCGCACCAATCATGGATTGTCTTTCCTCCGGGAAAGATATTCCAGCCGGACTGCCAGCGCGCGGGTATTCCATCCATCCGGCACAGGGTCATGAAGAGCAGGGCTTCCTGTCCGCAGTCGCCGTAGCCTTTGGTGCGGCAATAATCGCTGATGTTTCGGATGGTTGAATACTCGATGGCGTAGCTGTATTTGATGTTTTCGCCGATCCAGTCGTAATAGCGTTTGGCGCGCCGCAGAATGTTGGGCTCATTGCCCGCGATTTTTGCCGCCAGGGCCTTCATCTCGGGCGTAAAAACGATGTGGGGGGCTTCTCGTGTGAACGGTCCCAGTTCCGGTGTGAGTTCGGGTTTGCGCGCTTTTTCAGGATCCAGTTGGAAAGAAACGCCATGCTTGATCACGCGGTAGGTGATGCTGAATTTCGCCGCCCCATCCTTGTCCGCCGTGGTTTCGAAATACGCCGACCGGATGGGGCTCGTTTCCGGCGCGATGATCTTTACGGACGGCGAGGAACTCAGAACCTCGAAACCAGTCTGGAAGGGATAGGCGCGCGGCACAGGCAGCCATGCGCGGACCTGCTGGCCGGGCTTTGCAGCTCCGGGTTTGAGTGAGACATTCATCGTCGCGCGGAACTTCATCGGCAGGACGTAAGGGCTTCCGGTCTGGATGGCTGCGGTCCTGATCGCGGAAGCAATGTCCGCCACTTTGGCCCGCCTGAGAGGCTTGGCCTGTTTGCGCCTGCCCTCGATCTCGGGATACCGGAAGTACAGGTTGCTCACGCTGGCGCTCATGTAGAAGCGCTTGCCGTCAATGACGCGCGAATCAAACCGGCCTTCTTCAATCCATGAGTCGAACTCCTTCCTCGTGAGGTCTTCAACGGATTCCCGCAGTTCGCGAAAAAGGGCGTCGCGTGTGAGCGGGAAATCCCGCCGGATGCGTTCGAGACGGTCAAGTTCGAAGCCAATGAGTCGCTGCTCGGCCTGGCTCGAGTCCGGGCTGACCGCGGCCTTTTTGAGAAGAGCCGCCGATTCCTTGAACTTGCCATCGAGTTCGTGCTGCGCTGCCTGGTCGATCAATGCCTTTACAGATGCGGCAAGAGCCGTCGAGCATACGAGCAAGGACATAAGGATGGTAAGGAATTTGGCTGTGGTTTTTCCGGGCACCAAATTGCGCATAGTGCCCGCAGTATAGGCCAGTCTCGTCCCCACGCAAGATAAGCGGTATCTCAGCCCGCAAGGTTTGCCAGCGAGTCCTGGAGTTTCTGCCGTTTCTCCTTCCACTCCGCGAGCCGCTTCTGATGCTCCTCCAGCACGTGAGGCGGCACCTTTTGGACGAATTGCGGATTGCCGAGTTTTGTCTCCGCTTTGGACACTTCGGCCTCGGCCTTTTCGAGTTCCTTGCGCAGGCGCGCCTTTTCAGCCTCCACATCCATGAGTCCTTCGAGCGGGAGAAACAGTTCGCCCAGGGCGGCCCGGGCGGTGGGTGTGCCTTTCATTGGCTGATGGCCGGGGGCGATCTCCAGTGTTTCGGCGTTGAGAAGCAAGCGAATCACCTCGGCATCGTGGGCGGACAACTCCCTGGACGGGCTGAGGACAAACCGCACTTTCTTGTTGGCGGGGATATTGCCTTCGCGGCGCAAGTTGCGGCCTTGAGTGACGAGATCGTATTTGGCCTCTGCAAATGCCAGGCACTCGGGGCCCAGTCCATAAAACGAGCGAAAATCCTCATCGAGAGGTTTGGGCCACGGTGCGAACATGATGGTGCGTCCGCCCTGTTCCAGGGGCATCTCTTCGTGGTAGCCCATGCCGTGCCAAAGCTCCTCGCTGATGAATGGGAGGAAGGGGTGGAACAGCCGCAGCATGTGTGACAGGACAAAATCAATGACCGCGAGAGTGTTGGTCCTGGCGGCGGCATCGGTTCCGTGCAACACGGCTTTGCTGGCCTCGACATACCAATCGCAGTACTCGCTCCAGAAGAAGCGGTAGAGAGTCTGGGTCGCCTCGTTGAATTTGTATTCCTCGAATGCCGCGGAGATTTCGCGGATGGCCTGATCCAGCTTGAGCAGGATCCATTTGTCATCGGTTGTAAGGCGCGCCGGATCGATTTCGGCCTGGGCTTCGCCGCCTTGCATTTGGCGGAAACGGCAGGCGTTCCAGAGCTTGTTGCAGAAATTGCGTCCGAGTTCGACGTCTTTTTCGTCGAAGAGCACGTCCTGGCCGAGCGGGGCGCCCCTCATGGTTCCGAACCGCAGGGCGTCGGCGCCGTACTTGGCAATGAGGTCCAGCGGGTCGGGGGAATTGCCGAGGCTCTTGCTCATCTTTCGCGCGAGCTTGTCCCGGATAATGCCGGTGAAATAGACATTCCGGAAGGGCAGGTCGCCCATGAACTCGTAACCGGCCATGATCATTCGCGCCACCCAGAAGAAGATGATGTCCGGGCCGGTCACGAGATCCGTCGTTGGATAGAACTTTTTGAGCGTGTCTGTTTTTTCGGGCCATCCCATGGTGGCAAACGGCCATAGCCAGGAGCTGAACCACGTATCGAGCACGTCCGGGTCCTGCTCCCAGCCTTCGCCCGGGCTCTGCACCTGGCACTTTGTTTCGAGCACGTTGCCGGACGGATCTTTTCGATACCACACGGGCACCCGGTGCCCCCACCAGAGCTGGCGGCTGATGCACCAATCCCGCAGGTTGCCCATCCAATGCGCGTAAGTTTTGCTCCAGCGCTCCGGATGAAACCTTATTGCGCCGCGCTCGACCGCGGCGGTCGCAGCTTCCACCGACGGGTACTTGAGAAACCACTGCTCGCTCAGATAAGGCTCGATCGGCACATGGCTGCGTTGGCTGAAGCCGACATTGTGGACATAGTCCTCGATCTTCAGGAGGAGATCTTGCCGGGTCAGCGCCTCGATAACTGCTTCCCGCGCTTTGATGCGGTCCATGCCCCGGAAATCCTCGCCTGCCTCAGCGGTCATTGTGCCGTCCGGAGCGATGACGACGGTTAGTGGCAGATTGTGGCGCTGCGCCATGGCGTAGTCGTTCGGATCGTGGGCGGGAGTTACTTTGACGCAACCCGTGCCGAATTTTGGATCCACAAAGGCATCGGAGATAATCGGGATTTGTTTGTTTCTGAGGGGAAGCAGCACCTTGCGGCCGATGAGATCCTTGTAGCGGGGATCCTCCGGGTTCACAGCCACAGCTTCGTCACCGAGCATGGTTTCGGGCCGGGTGGTGGCTACGGTCACGAAACTCGAGGCACTCGGCCCGCCGTTAGCATCCAGCAACGGATACTTGAGATGCCACAGGTGACCCTTTTGCTCGACCATTTCGACTTCCTCGTCCGAGAGAGCCGTTCGCGCGGCGGGATCCCAGTTGACCATGCGCTTGCCGCGGTAGATCAGGCCTTTATGATACAGGTCCACGAAAACCTTTTGCACGCACTGCGAGTACGCGGGGTCCATCGTGAACCGCTGGCGAGTCCAATCGCACGAGCAACCCAGCTTCTTGAGCTGCTGAATGATGATGCCCCCGTGTTTTTCCTTCCAGGCCCAGACGTGTTCCAGGAACTTTTCGCGTCCGAGATCATCCCGATGGCGTATCGCGCCCGATTTGCGGAGGCTTTTCTCGACAACGGCCTGGGTGGCTATTCCGGCGTGGTCTGTGCCGGGAAGCCATAGGACATCCTTGCCATCCATTCGTGCTTTACGGCAGAGAATGTCCTGGATGGTGTTGTTGAGGACATGCCCCATGTGCAGCATGCCTGTGACGTTTGGAGGTGGTATAACAATGGAATAGCCGGGCATCGAGGAGTTCACTTCCGGCGTGAAGCAGTTGTGCTCCTGCCAGAACTTGTACCAATTCTCTTCGACTTCGACCGGGTTGTATGCTTTCGGAATCTCCGACATACTTCATTAGATATTGGAGCCGGGGTGTTTGGCAAGCGGTTGGTGCAGGTGGCGGCGACGATGCGCCGGCAGATGGGGGACGGGTTTGACGATAACGTTGTCGTTTGTTTTTCCGTTGTGCATGGGTTTTGCCTCTTGACTGGCATCTCATACCCCCGTATTGTTTTGTAGAACGGTAAAGATTGCTGGAAAGCCAGCGCGCCAAAGTCGGAAGACCACAATCTGCCGACTTTTTTGTTCCCCGGATGGGGGCTGCCGTTTACGGAGAAGACTATGAACGCTGACTTTATAGCCGTCCTGGAATTCTGGGAACGAGAGAAAGGCATCAACCGGGATAAACTGGTTGGAGCCGTGCAAGAGGCATTGGTGGCCGCAGCCAAGAAGGCTGTGGGACCTGCGCGCGATCTCCGTGTCACGATTGATCAAAAGAACGGGGATATCCGCGCTTTCGCGAAACTGATTGTTTCCGAAAAGGTTGTGTCCAAGCATGACCAGATTGGGGTCTTTGACGCGCGGCGAATTCAGCCGAATGCCCAGGTCGGTGACGAACTCGAGGTGGAAGTTACCCCGGTGGGTTTTGGACGCATTGCGGCCCAATATGCCAAACAGGCTTTGATGATGCTGATTCGGCGCGAGGAAAAGGCGCGTATCTTCGATGAGTTCAAGGACAGGGTGGGCGAAATCGTCTCGGGCACGGTGCGGCGGTTTGATCGATCGGACGTCCTGGTGGACTTGGGGAAGCACGAGGCTTTGCTGCCGAACCGTGAACGGGTGCCCACCGAGGAATACCAGGTCGGCGAGCGCATCCGCTGCTACGTCAAGGCTGTGGAGCAGTGCGCACATGGGCCGGAGATCATTCTTTCCCGGGCAGATCCAAACTTTGTGCGGAAGCTCTTTCAGATGGAAGTTTCCGAGATAAACGATGGCACCATCGAGATCAAAGGGATCGCGCGCGAGCCCGGTTTCAGGACAAAGCTCGCGGTGTGGACCCGGGACGAAAAAGTGGATCCTGTAGGCGCATGTGTCGGCCTGCGCGGACAACGGGTGAAGAACATTGTGCGTGAGTTAAACAACGAAAAGGTGGACATCATCCGCTGGGACTCCAATCTCAGAAACTTCATCACCAACGCGTTGAATCCCGCCAAGATCAAGAACTTTGATGTCAATGAAGATGCGCGCAGGGTAAAGGTGACCGTGGCCGAGGACCAGCTTTCGTTGGCGATCGGCAAACGGGGACAGAATGCCCGGTTGACCTCCCGGCTGACGGGTTGGCAAGTGGACATAGAACCCGAAGTGATAGTGATCAAGGGATTCGAGCAGCAGGTGGCCGAGGCTGTGAATCGCCTGGCGCTGGTGCCGGGAATCACTCAAGCCCAGGCCGATGTGCTCGTGCACCAGGGGTGGACGCGGCTGGAGGATTTGATTCAGGCCGACGCTTCCGACTTGTCCGCTGTGCCGGAGTTGGAGGGCCAGGTTGATTCAATTTTGGAGGCGGTGCGGGCCGAAGCGGCGCGGCGCACCGTCAAGCTGGAGGACAAATCGGTTCCGCCTCCCGCATCTTAGTCTGGCCAAAATGATCGGATGCCTTTAGGCTATGCCCTTTGAGCATGACGCTGTTCGCTCAGATAGAAAGGCTTGAAGCGATAAAACTTATATGCCCGTTCGTATTTATGAAATCTCGAAAAAGCTCCACTTGGAGAACAAACAGGTTCTCGCCAAGGCGAAGGAGCTGGGCTTAACCGCTGCGCGCGTCGCTTCAAGTTCTCTCGACAAAATCACGGCAGAGTATCTCGAACAGCAACTCGCAATAGCTTTTCCTGACCAGGTCAATCCGCCCGCTGCTCCAGTGGCGGAGGTCCCTTCTGAAGCGGCACCCGAAGCCGCAGCCGCAGTTGGGGAGCCGCCCCCCGCGCCTCCGGCCGAGGCGCCACCCGCGCCTCCAACTGCAGAACCGCACGTTATAGCTGTCATCTCCGCATCGCCGGAGCCGCCCACACAGGTGGTGGAATCCGTCCCCGCTTCGGAAGCCGAGACAAAAGTTGAACCTGTTGCCGAGCCGGCAGCTCCGCCTGTTGCCGATCTGCCTGGTGCCGGCCCTCTGCAGGAGCAGCCTGTTGTTCAGGTTGAAGGTCCGGTAGCGGATGCCGTGCAGCCGTCCGAAGTTGTGACTCCTGCGGAGCCGCAGACGCCTCCAGCGCCGCCCGCTCCCCCGCCACCACCTCCAGAGCCTCCTGCGCCAAAAGTTGGCGACAAGGTTGGTTTTATTCAATTGCGCCGTCCGCCGGCTCCCAAACCGCAAGAGAAACCCGCCAAGCCGCAGGCGCGTCCGAGTGGCCCTATGGGTCGGCCCGAATTTCAGCGGCGCGGAGACAACCGCCAGGGTCGCCAGCCGTTCCAGGCGGGAACCGGGGCCGGCGCGCGCGGCGCCCAGAGAGGCGGCCCATCCCGGCCAGAGCAGCACAAGCCATTGTTGCCTTCAGACGCGCAGGTCATCACGATCAAGCCGCCGATTGTCGTTCGCGAACTGGCCGAACAGTTGAAACAGAAGCCGTTCAAGATCATTGCTGATCTTATGGGGATGGGCGTGTTTGCGAATGTAAACCAGGCGATCGATGAAGCAATCGCCGAGAAAGTTTGCGCGATTTACGGTTTCAAGTTCGAAGTCGAGAAACGCGAGAGGGGCAGCGGCATCGTCCATGCCCCCGTCCGCAAGGTCGAGCTGGACATGGAGGACAAGCCCGAGGACCTGCGGCCGCGCGCTCCCGTCGTCACCATCATGGGACACGTCGATCACGGCAAGACGACGTTGTTGGACGTGATTCGCAAATCGAACGTGGCTGCGGGCGAAGCCGGCGGCATCACCCAGCACATCGGCGCTTACACCATTTCGTTCCCGCACCCCGAGCGCAAAAAAGAGCTGGCGCAGGTTACTTTCTTGGATACTCCCGGCCATGCGGCGTTCAGTTCGATGCGTGCCCGTGGGGCTAATGTCACGGACATCGTGGTCCTGGTTGTTGCTGCAAACGATGGCGTGATGCCTCAAACGCTTGAGGCGCTTAGCCACGCCAAGGCCGCCAAGGTTCCGATCCTGGTTGCCGTCAACAAGATTGATCATCCAAACGCCAACTCGCTGAGGGTGCGGCAGCAACTTCAGGACAAAGGACTCGTGCCGGATGACTGGGGCGGCGATACCATTTTTGTGGACGTCTCGGCGCTGACGAAGCAGGGGGTGGACAAGTTGATCGAGATGCTCCTCCTGCAAGCCGACCTCCTGGAACTTAAGGCCAATCCGAATCGCAGGGCCAAAGGAAATGTTATCGAGTCCGGCCTCGAGCCCGGCGGCCCCACCGCCACCGTTCTTGTGCGCAAGGGAACATTGCGCGTGAGCGACGTGATCATTTCCGGCCAGTTTTACGGCAAGGTTCGCGCGCTGATTAACGAAGAGGGGAAGCGGCAGAAGGAAGCCGGTCCGAGTGTTGCCGTCAAAGTGCTGGGACTCAACGGTGTTCCGGAAGCGGGTCTTGAGTTCAGCGTCGTAGAAGACGAAAAGGCCGCGCGTGAACTCTGCGAGCAGAGGGCATTTGAAGCCCGAACGCAGGGCCAGGAGCAGGCGCGCGCCAAGGTTACTTTGGAGAGCCTCTTTGCCCAGCTCGAGACATCCTCCTCCAAGGTGTTAAGGGTTGTGGTGAAAGCGGATACCCAGGGGTCCGTCGAAGCGATCGTGGACGCACTGAAGAAGATCGAATCCGACAAAGTCTCGCTCGAGGTCATCCACAGCGCCGTCGGCACGATTACCGACTCCGATGTTGCCCTGGCCTCGGCTTCTCAGGCCGTCATTCTGGGTTTCCACACGCGTGTGGATAGCGGCGTTGCGGACAAAGCCAAGCACGAAGGGGTGCAAATCAAGCTTTACGCCATCATTTACGAGCTGATTGACCAGGTCAAAGAGGCCATGGCCGGACTGCTCGATCCAATCCTCAAAGACGTTACCGTCGGTGTTGCCGAGGTGCGCAAAGTCTTCGAGTTGTCGAAGGGCGCCCCTGTTGGCGGTTGCATGGTCGTGAGCGGGCGGATCGTGAAAGGCAAAGTTCGTATCCGCCGTCGCAAAGAGATCATTTACGAGGGTCTCACTCAGTCCCTGCGCCGGTTCCAGGACGAAGTTAATGAGGTGCGCGCCGGCATGGAGTGCGGCATACGCATCGAAGGCTTTTCCGACATCCAAACCGGGGACCATATTGAATGCTACGCGGTTGAAAAGGTGACTCAGAAGCTGTAACCGCGAGAACTGGAATTTGCTATGCCTTCCCTAAGAATGCAACGTGTGCGCGAGTTGCTGAAACGCGCGATTGGCGAGGTTATCCGGCGCGAGTTCCAGGTGTCCGAGGTCGGTCTCGTAACGGTGAACGACGTGGATGTTTCCGGAGATCTGCATTCGGCCGTCGTGTTCATCAGCATTCTCGGCAATGCCGATCAGCAAAAGCGCGGGCTCGCGCAGCTCACCGAGCACCGGAAGCGGATTCAGGGGCTCGTCGGCAAGGCGGTGATCCTGAAGTACACCCCCACGCTCAAGTTTATCATTGATGACTCGGTCGTTCGCGGGAACCGTGTGCTGCAGATTCTGGAGGAGTTGAATCTGTCCGAGGATGTGCCCGCGCCCCCTGCCGAGGAAACCCCAACAGATCCCCGGACGCCGGCAAAGGCTCAAAAATCAGGGCGGCGAGAAAAGGCTGAATAGCTTCCGGCCCCCGTCATGAAGCCGCATCCAAAGATTATTGATCGCGTCGTCGAGGCAATTCGCGCACATCGGACCTTTTGCATTGTGGGGCATATACGACCGGATGGCGATTGCGTGGGCTCTCAATTGGGGCTTGCTCTCGCGCTCAAAAACGAGGGCAAGCAGGTTGCCTGCTGGAACGAAGATCCCATCCCCGAAAAATACCAGTTCCTGGACACGGAAAAGTTGTATTCAAAACCGCGCGACAACCAGGCATTTGACTGCGTCATTGCCACGGACGCGGCGAGCCTCGAAAGGACCGGGAAGGTGGCCGATTGCATCAAGCAACGCAAAGTGCTGATCAACATTGACCACCACGAAAGCAACACGCGTTTTGGTGACATAAACTGGGTCTCGCCTCGTGAACCTTCCACCGGAGAACTGGTGTTCCGATTGCTTAAAATCGCAAAGTGGCCGATCACAAAGCCAATTGCGGATTGCCTGTTCACGGCTGTTTCCACGGATACCGGTTCGTTCCAGTATCCCTCAACGCGGCCCGGCACCTACCATGTGGCTGGCGAACTCGTCCGTCGTGGAGCAAACCTGGCAAAAATCTGTGACGAGGTGTACCAATCCTACCCGGTATCCCGCGCGCGGTTATTGCGGCAGGTCTATAACAAATTCCGTCTCACCCACGAAAACAGGATCGCTTACTTCTGGCTGAAGAAAGCTGATTTCGCACGAACGGGCGCCGACAGTTCGGATTCCGAGGGTTTGATTGATCACATCCGGGCAATTGCCCCGGTGGTTGTCGCCTGCGTCTTTGAAGAAGTGGAGCCGAACCTTACCCGCATCAGCCTCCGTTCCAAGAGCGACAAGATCAATGTGAACGAAATCGCAGCGCAGTTTGGCGGGGGGGGACATCCGGCAGCCGCAGGCGCCCGCATCGAGGGCACGCCTCTCTCCACTCAACGCAAAGTCATCGCCGTCCTGAAAAAGGCGATTCGGTAGAGAAAAGAAACTCAAGCCGAAGGGCTGGTCCCTCTGCCTCCTGTTGCGCCAGGGCAATGCAGTCGGTTAAGCGCCAAAAGAGATCTCTTGGCGGTTTCGTGTCCGATCACGTGATTCTGTGGCGTGTGCGATTGACGGTTTACGCAAGACATCACTACCCTCTCAGCAGTGATGCACAAAACGAACCGTTTCCTTCTTGTATTTGCGCTTTCCGGCGTTGTTTTTCTGGAGGCCTGTGTGACGAATCCCCCGGATCGCGCGGCTGTGGAGAATCTCGACAGCCCGCCGCCCGTGACCGCAAAAGCCTGGGCGATCGCCGATGGCCGGACGGGGGAGTTGCTGTGGTCGCAGAACGCGGACGAAACCCGCAAGTCGGCCAGTACCACAAAAATGATGTGCGCCTGCGTCATACTGGAATTGGCGGCCCGGGAGCCTGACGTCCTGGAGGAATGGGTGGTATTCTCCAAGCTCGCCGACGACACGCCAGGCTCCACCAGTGACATTGCCGCCGGGGAAAGATTGCCTGTGCGTGAATGTCTTTATGGCCTGCTCCTGCCCTCCGGGAATGACGCCGGCAATGCTTTGGCGGAGCACTTCAACCATCGCTTTGCGCCGCCGGATGAAACGATGAAGGCCGCGGGTCTGGACAACCCGGCATTTGCCACACGCGCAAATTTCATCGCGGAGATGAATCGCACGGCACGACGTTTTGGTATGACGAATACGATTTATCGCTCGGCTTACGGCGATGGCGGCACGCCAGAGGACCGCACGACCTCTGCGCGCGACCTGACCAGGCTGGCATGCCAGGCCATGCAGAACGTCCGTTTTCGCGAGTATGTCTCCACCCCCCGGTATAAGGGAACCGTGCAAACAGCCGGCGGCGCCAGCCGAACGATCGAGTGGACGAACACAAACCAACTGCTCTCACTGGGCGCCGGCTACGACGGCATCAAGACAGGGACAACCACGCAAGCAGGCGCATGCCTTGTCTCCAGTGGAAGGCGCGGCAACGATTGGCTGCTGGTTGCAGTGTTGGGTTCGGAATCCGGCTACGGACGGTTTGTGGATACACGCAACCTTTTCCGTTGGGCTTGGACGCAAAGGGGGCGCCGGTAAGAATGCGGATCGGCTGAGTCGAAGCTGGCGATAGCCGACGCGGATGCCTGGTCCATCATTGGCGGGGGCCGAAGGGCCGACGGTGTTGCAGCCCGGCTCATCGAACCGGGCAAGGTCGGTCGGATATCCTTGAGCCCGGAAAGGGGAATAGCGCCTGCATAAGGCCGATTTTGCGGAGGCGTGCGATTCTCCGGCGATCATGGCCATCGAGCGCCCACGTGCGTCCTGATGCGGTTAATGAACTACTCCCTCAAATACTTTCTGGAATTCCTTGACATAGGAGCAACCCCGCATACATTAGAAAAGTAAATTCCATGAAAAACATTTGCTTTTGCATGTCGCGTTGCTCCGGTGCTGTAACGCGCGAACGTTTCACCATGCTCCTCCCGCTGCTGATCGGCATCTTTCTCGCACCGCATGGGAGAGCGGCGGTGATCAACTTCGACGATGCTGCGGACGGCACGGTGGTGAACACCCGTTACTCCGGCATCACGTTCACCAACCCGATCGGCGGCAATATCTTCGCGCGAAACGGTTCGGGGTTCGCTCCATCCGTCCCAAACGTCGTGTCGGTGTTTGGGACCGGTCTTCCGCAATACGACGCCCGCTGGGGAGCGGTGGATGGAAGGTTTGCCACACCTGTCGGGACGGTGAGCATTGATGCGCGGCCGGTGGCGCCTCTCGAGTTTCTCACTCCGCTGACGAGGCGGCCCTTTCTCCAGGCCTTCGACGCCGGCAACAATCTGTTGGGCACCGTCTATTATGCCGGGCCCCTGCCAACGGGCGTGGCAGAGGTGGGTCCCACAGAGACCCTCACCTTTACCTCCACGGCCAACAACATAGCGCTGGTCCGGTTCTCATCGCAAAATCCGGGCAATCCGCCCACGGTGCCGCCCACCTATGGACTCTTTGACAACCTGCGCTATGACGCCGTGTTTGCGCTGGCGGTCAATGCCGTTGGCGGCGGTTCGGTAAACGCCAGCCCGAGCCAGGGGGCCTATCCGGCCGGAACGGTTGTGACTTTGACCGCCACACCCGCGCCAAACTGGATCTTCAGCGCATGGTCCGGTGATGCCAGCGGCTCTGCAAATCCACTGCAAGTCACCATGAATGCCAACAAGAGCATTACCGCCACCTTTGTTCCCGCGCCTCCACAAACATCCACACCGGAAGCCAGCTTCTGCGCGGATTTCAACTCCGGCGTGCCCGCGGGGGTCACGCTCTTCGGACAAGCGGCTGTAAACGGCGGCTACCTCAAACTCACGACGACAGCCCAGGGGGAGTACGGCATCCTCTATATTCACGACTTCAACGGAGGTGCGCCGGTAAGCGCGTTCCAGGCCACGTTCAAAGCAGCGCTCTTCGGAGCAACCTTCGTGGGTGATGGATTCAGCTTCAATCTCGTTCCCGCGGCCACCGTTTTGCCAAACCCGGGGCTGGGACAGCCTGCGGAGGAAGGGTTGGCTGAGGGCCTGGCGATCAACTTCGACACATATGATAACGGCTTGTTTGAGGCTCCGGCAATCGAGGTGAAATGGCTGGGGCAGGTCATACAGGCTGCAAGTTTTCAGCCCTCGCAAAGTCCGATCGGCATCACCGATCCGGTGCTGGCAGCCCGCGACGTGGTCATCAACCTCGAAAGCGACGGCACCCTGGACGTGAGCTATGGCGGTGTCCAGGTCTTGAGCAACGTTCAAACGCCCTACCGCGCTTCGGTGATCGGCGCCCCCAAATGGGTGCTGGGCGCACGCACAGGGCTCGCCACGGACAACCATTGGATTGACGATCTCTGCATTTCGACACTGGCCGGGGGCAAATTCTGCAACAGTTTTGAAGGCGCCGTTCCGCCGGGCATGCAACTTTTCGGCGGCGCCACCACCGAAAGCGGCTGGCTCAAGCTTTACACCATTCCGGATACGAACGGTTTTGGCATCGCTTACATCGATGATTTCGGCGGCGGGCAGTTCGTCAAGGCCTTCCGTGCCACCTTCAATGCCGCCCTGTTTGGCGCGACCTGTTGTATGGGCGGGCAGATGCCTGCGGACGGCTTCAGCTTTAACCTGGTCCCCGCCGCTACGGTGATTCCGAATCCCACATATGCCCAACCCGGCGAGGAGGGGCTCGACGAGGGCCTGGCGGTGAGTTTTGACACCTGGTACAACGAAGATGGCGAAGTGGCGCCGGCCATCGAAGTCAAATGGCTGGGGCAAATCATCGCCTCGGCGCCGTTCCAGGCATCCCAAAGCCCGGCCGGCATCACGGACCCGGTCGCGGCCGCGCGCCAGGTAGTGATCGAGCTTACAACCGACGCCAGGCTAAACGTCTCTTACGGCGGCGCGCTTGTGCTCAATAACATTTTGGTTCCCTACGATCCGGCAGCCATTCGTGCGCCAAAATGGGTCATGGGGACGCGGGTGGGACTCGCCAACGACAATCATTGGTTCGATGATCTCTGCATCGCCACGGTTCCGGCGCCAGGCATTCAGATTCCCGGCTTGTTCAACACCGGAGTGGATCATCTGGCCGCGCCGCTCAGCGACAATGCCGTGGATCCCCACTACCGGTTAGCCCCGGCTGGAACCGATGCATACGCCGCCACCGCCGCTGGTGGTTACCCGATTCCGCCTTGGATGGGCAACAACTCCATGAGCGCATGGATCGCCCCGACCCCTGACACTCAGGTCAGCGGTGATCTCCTTGGCTCTTTCAATTATCAGTACGAAACGCTGTTCGACCTCACCGGCTTCAATCCTGCAACCGCACGGTTGGCGGGCCGATGGGCAACGGACGACCAGGGAGTGGACATCCTCATCAATGGCGTCAGCTCCGGACAGGTCAATACCGCGCTATTTGCCAGTTGGACCTCTTTCGAAATAACGAGCGGGTTTGTGGCAGGCACCAATCGCCTCACTTTCGTGGGCAACAACGCCGGTGAGGGATTCGTGACCGCGAGGAACCTCATGCGCCAC
>ERZ1645192.1577-NODE-1577-length-18949-cov-30.378692_pt1 | contig 18949 bp, 16 predicted proteins | sample MGYA00575354_ERZ1645192 | MGnify/ENA primary metagenome ERZ1645192 (study PRJEB40844, sample SAMN11349763) | freshwater sediment metagenome | isolation source: river sediment | host: Sediment | place: India: Faizupur Khadar , New Delhi | collected 2017-02-21 ... | reverse complement strand
TTCCCTGGTCAACCCAGCTCTTTCAAGCTCCGGCCTTCAGGCCGGGGTAGTTGACCTGTCGTTTGCGCGAGACCCCGTCCTGGGGACGGGGCGGGCGGGCGCCACGCGCGCCGCCTGACTCGCTTCCTCCGTTTTAGGTGGCTGGGATGCGTCGTGCCCGTGGCGCGGTGCCGCGCCGGGCCAGGGTCGGGCGCCAGCCCCCCCTAGGGGGCCGGGCCCGCGCCGGGTTCCGGGGTCGGCGCCGCCCCGCTCCAGGGGGGCGGCAGCGCCAGCGTGCCCGCCTGATAGTCGCGCAACAGGGCCACGATCACCTTGGACACCGACCGCTGTTCCGACGTGCGCAGCGGCTCCAGGGCCTCGGCGAGATGGCGGGGCAGATAGATCTCGGAGCGGGTGTAGCCCAGACGTCTTTTGGTACCCACAGGTCGCGTATACCTCGCGCAAATTCAGGTTTAAGCTATTAAAAACAACTGGATAGCAGGTCTGTCCGGCCGGGTCGCCCCGGGCGCAGCCCTCACGGGTGCGCCCGATAACCGCCGATCCATCCGGCATGTGCCGCTGCATTGCGTATCCATTACCTACCTAGTATAACCACCGTCGATTAGAACACCAAATCAGCCCGCTACCTGGCCGGCGGACCCCACCAGGGGCGACACGCCCCCCGCCCCGCCGTGCCGGCTCCCCATCGCACCCGTCCCCCGCCGCACCCACCCCCCGCCGCAGTCGCGGGCAAGCCGCCGGCACGTTCCGCCCGATGCACACCCCGCCTGGGGCCGTGAAACCGCCGGTCAGAATTGGTCAGAAATGTCAGTACCGGTCAGAACGTCGGCGCTGGCATCCGGGTAATATGGCGCCCGCATTCCCGCCGAGTATCGGCGTCATTCCCGGGGTCTAAACGAGGCTAAATCCGCTGCCGTGATCGATCTGCACTGTCATTTACTCCCGGCTCTTGACGACGGGCCCGCGACGTTGGAAGACGCCCTGGCCATGGCGCGGATTGCCGTCGCGGACGGCATCACGCACAGCGTCTGCACGCCGCATATCTATCCGGGGCTCTACCCCCATACCGCTGCCGTGATTGCCGCCGCCCTGACCGGTTTTCGCCAGGAACTGCAGGCGCACGACATCCCCCTGGCCGTCAGTGCCGGCGCGGATATCTACCTCACGCCCGAATGCCTTTCCGCCCTGAGCGACGGGCGCTATCCCACCCTGGCCGCCAGCCGGTACTTTCTCCTGGAGCCACCCCATCATGCCGTTCCGGCGCGCTTCCTGGCTCAGATCCAGGACGCGCTGCAGGCGGATTTCATCCCCCTGATTACCCACCCCGAACGGCTGGACTGGCTGGATGAAACCCACTACCCGTGGTTTCTCCAGGCGGCCCAGGCCGGCGCCTGGCTGCAGGTCACCGCCGGGGCGCTGCTCGGGGGCTTTGGTCGCCACGCCCAGCGCTGGAGTGAGCGGTTTGCCGCCGAGGGTCTGATTCACGTCCTGGCCAGCGACGCCCACGATCCCCACCGGCGCCGCCCGGAACTGAGCGCCGCGCGAGCGCGGGCTGCCCAACTCCTGGGCGCCGACGAAGCCACGCGCCTGGTGGTGGACCGGCCGGCGGCCATCCTCGCCCAGCGCCCGCCCCAGGCCGTGCCCGCCCCCCCGGGGTTGACCCGCTCGCTCCCGGTACGGCGCCCGCCGGGCGGGCTGCGGCGCTGGCTGCCCCGCTGGGACCGCCCGCGCGGGGGAAGGCGGGCGGGAGCTGCCGATGACGCCTGACGCCCGGACCCCGGCGGCGCGGGCCGCCACGCGCCTCACCTGGGCCGTCACCGCCCTGCTGGCCGCCGCCCTGGCGGTCGCCGTCTGGCCCGGCCCCCTGACCAGCACCGGGTTGCAGGCGGGGGCGGTCCTGACCCTGGGCGCGGCCCTGGGGGGGGCGCCGGCGGTCCGGCCGGCCCCGCGCCTGACCGCCGGGCTGGCGGCGCTCGCCCTCCTCCCCTGGCTCTACCTCCTGCCGTTGCCCGCCGCCGGGCTCGCCGACCTAGGCGGGCACGCGCGGTACCACGCGCCGGGCACGTGGCTGGGGGCCGGCGAACCGGCCTGGGCGCCCCTGAGCCTCGCCCCCTTCGCCACCTGGGCGGTGGCCCTGGACCTGCTGGCGCCGCTGGCGGTGTTTCTCGCCGTGCGCCAGCTCGGCCCCGCGCACCACGTCCGGCTGCTGGGGCTGCTCCTCGCCCTGGCCGTCGCCCAGGGCCTGTATGGCCTGCTGCAATTCGCCAGCGCCAGCAGCGGCTCCGCCTGGCTGCTGGCGCAGGGGGCGCACGCCGGTTCCGCCACCGGCAGCTTCACCAACCGCAACCACCTGGCGCTGCTGTTGGAAATGCTGGTGCCGCTGGCGGTGCTGCTCACCCTGCGCCCGCCCGCGGGCCAGCGCCCGGACGCGGCCGCCGCCCGTCAGCGCGCCCTGGGCTATGGCGCGGTGGCCGCCTTCCTCCTGCTCTGCCTCCTCTTCACCCGCTCCCGCACCGGCATCACCCTGGCCCTGCTGGGGCTGGTCCTGGCGCTCACCCTGGGCGCCCCCCGGTGGCGCGCGGGCCGCGCCCTCGGCGTCGCCGGCGGCCTCCTGCTGTTCGCCCTGGGCGTGGCCAGCGTCATGGGTCTGGCGCCGGTGATCGCCCGCTTCAGCGTCGACGCCCTGCTGGCGGATGCCCGCCCGCGCATCCTCACCGTCACCCTGGAGGTGCTGCGCGCCTGGTGGCCGCTGGGCAGCGGTCCCGGCACCTACGCCTTGGTCATGCCCCCCGCCCAGCCGGTGACCCTGCCCGACGTGGTGCTCAACCACGCGCACAACGACTACCTGGAATGGCTGGTGGAAACCGGCGCCCCTGGCGCGCTGCTGCTGAGTGCCGCCCTCGGCGCCTTTTGGCTCCAGGGCTACCGGGTGGTGCGCGCGGCGCGCCGGGCGGCGGCGAACCCCCTCCCGCTGGGGGCCGGCCTGGGGCTGCTGCTCGTCGCCGGCCATGAGCTGGTCGACTATGGCTTGCGGATCCCGCTCAACCAGCTGGTCTTTGCCGTCCTGGCCGGGGTGTTTTTTGCCCCCCCGCCGGCGCGCCCGCCCCGCCGCGCCGCCCGTGGCGGCACCTGCTCCGCCGCCGCCCGCGCCACCCGGTGGCCGGTGACGACCGCCCCACCCCTCAACTGACCCTCCCGCCGGCCCGCGCCGGCGCCTGATCACGTCCCGAGACCGCGTTCCCCATGTCCAGTCATGCCGACACCCTCTCCCTGCCCGCGCATACCGCCGGCACGCCCCACGTCGCCGCCGCCTTTCTGGTCAAGGTCGTCGACCTCACGGTCATCGCCGGACTGCTCGCGCTCTTCGTCTGGGGGCGCCAGATTCCGCTGACCACCGACTACGTCGTCCTCGCCGCCCTGGCTGCGGGGCTGTTTGTCCTCCTCGGCGACGCGCGCCACCTCTACCGACCCTGGCTGGCCGAGGCCCCCGGCCGCCAGTGGCTGGTCATCGGCGGCGTGTGGCTGCAGGTGGTCCTCATCCTGCTGGCCCTCGCCTACGCCCTAAAAACCACCGCCTCCTTTTCCCGCACCGCCACCGGCCTGTGGCTGCTCGCCGTGCCCCTGGCCCTGTGCGGATGGCGCCTGCTCTACCGCCCGCTCTACGCCCGGCTCGCGGTACCGCTGGCCACCCGCCGCCCGACCCTGGTGTGGGGGAGCGGCGCCGCCGCCCGCCACCTGACCCACGCCCTCGCCCGGCAGCCGTGGCTGGGGCTGGAACTGCACACGGCGCTGGCATACACCGCGGGCGACGCCGACCGCCACGCCGCGCAGTTGCAGCAGATTGAGCGCCTCGCCCGCCGCGGCGAGGTGGCGATCATCTATATCGCCCTGCCCCCGGCGGCCTGGCGCCTGGCGCAGCGGCTGATCGACCAGCTCGCCGACACCACCGTCTCGGTGTTTCTCGTCCCGCCGCTGGTCACCGGGCCGCTCACCGGAGGGCGCTGGTCCAGTCTGCACGGCGTGCCGCTGGTGTCGGTCTATGACACGCCGTTCTGGGGGGTCGCCGGCTGGCTGAAACGCCTGGAAGACGTGCTCGGCGCCGCGCTGATCCTGCCGCTGATCGCCCTGCCGCTGGCGCTGATCGCCGTGGCGGTCAAGCGCTCCTCACCGGGACCGGTGCTGTTCAAACAGCGGCGCTATGGCATCAATGGTTGCGAGATCCAGGTGTGGAAATTCCGCACCATGACGGTGTGTGAAGACGGCCCGGTGGTGACCCAGGCGCAGCGCCAGGACCCGCGGGTGACGCGGGTGGGCGCCCTGCTGCGCCGCACCTCCCTGGATGAACTGCCGCAATTCCTCAACGTCCTGCGCGGCGAGATGTCCATCGTCGGTCCCCGCCCGCATGCCATCGCCCATAACGAGCTGTACCGCGGCAAGATCCACGGCTACATGCTGCGCCATTTGGTGCGCCCCGGCATCACCGGCTGGGCGCAGGTGAACGGCTGGCGCGGCGAAACGGACACCGAGGACAAGATGGTCAAACGCGTCGAGCATGACCTCTGGTATATCCGCCATTGGTCGCTGTGGCTGGATCTCAAGATCATTCTGCGCACCGTGTTGCGGGGCTTTGGCGGCCACGCCGCCTATTGAGCGCCCCGCCGGCCGCCCGTTCCTTCTCGCCTGGAGTAACCCCCCGGATGACCACCCGTCCCCCACCGGCGGAACGCCTGACCTTTGCCCGCGCGTTCACCCTGGATTTTGCCCCCGGCACGTCGATCTCCTTTGTGAATCTGGCGTCCTTATACCCGGTGCTGGCCGTCCCAGCCGCGCAGCGCCGCGACTTCGTCTGGTATGGCGACGGCTTCCTGCTGCTCGGGCTGCTACGCCTGCTGACGGGCGGCCGTCTGCCGCGTTTGCCGCGGGTCAGTTTCGACTATACCTCCATCGCCCCGGCGGTCTTCGCTAACTGCCAGGACGCCGGTCTCCCCCTCTACCTGGTCGGCGCCCGGGCGGAGGAACTGGCGGCGTTCGTCGCCAAGCTGAGCGCGCACTATCCCGGCTTACGGGTGGTGGGCGCTCACCCCGGGTATTTCCCCGCCCAGGACTGGACCACCACCTGTCAGGCGCTTGCCGCCTCCCCGGCCCGCGTGCTGCTGGTGGGCCTGGGCGGCGGCTTGCAGGAGCGCTTCATCGCCGCCGCCCGCGCCCACGGCTTTACCGGCACGGCGCTGACCTGCGGCGGCTTCATCCGCCAGACGGCCGGCAGCGCGGCCCTGCGCTACTACCCGGACTGGATCAATCGCCTGCAGCTGCGTTTTCTGTATCGCATGGTCCAGGAACCGCACACGGTGCGCCGCTACCTGCTCGACTATCCCCGTCATGCCCTGCGCCTGGCCCGCGATCTCCTCGCCGGGCGCCTGGTCATCGACGTGGTCGGGGCGCCCGCCGCGCCGCCGCGGCCGGCTCCCTGGACGCCGGCGCCCGACCCCGGCGGGCGCTGACGCCCGCGCCCCGACGGTCACCCCCGCGCGCGGGGGCGGCCCCCCTCACCCCCACCACGGAGACCCCCGCGACCGCCCATGCTGAAAATCGTCTTCATTCCCGGACTGCCCCGCTGCGCCACCACCACCCTGGCCTCGCTCCTGGGGCAACACCCCGCCGTCGCCGCGCCGCGGCACAAGGAACCGCATTTCTTTTTACCCGCCGGGGACGCCGCGCGGTTGTACGCTTACGAGGGTCGCGCCCGCCGGCCGTACCCCACGCTGGGATTTTGTCAGGACCGCGCGGCCTATCTGCATAATCTGCGCGCGGGGGCGCCCGCCACGCTGCACATCGACGCCAGCACCCTGTATTGCGTCCATCCCGAGGCCTTCGCCGCCATCGCCGCGGACCGGGACATCGACCCCTATTTCGTTTTCCTGCATCGCGCGCCGTTGCCGCGCGCCCGCTCCCATTTCCGCTTCTCCGTCTCCCGTGGCGAGGAAACGCGCAGCTTCGAACAGGCCCTGGACGAGGAGGCGCGGGGCGAGCGCGCGCACTGGCTGTTGGGCGGCTACCACAAGGCCTCGGCGCTGACCCCCGCCGTCACCCGGGCCCGCGCGCTGTTCGGGTTGGAACGGGTGCGCCTGGCGAATATCGACACCCAGCAGATCGCCTCCCCCGCCTTCATGGGCGCGGTGCTGGACTTTCTCGGGCTGCCCACCCATGACTTCGACTTTGCCGTCTACCCCAACGCGGTCCCGGACCTCACCCAGCCGCTCGCCCGCCGCGCGCGCATCCTGGCGCGCCAGGCGCGCCAACTCCATCCCGGCCTGATGGACAACCCGGTGACGCGCTGGGTGTTCGAGCACGCCATGCTGCGCCTGCACGCCCTGACCCGCGGCGCCACCCCGGTCCACCCCCCGCCCCGCGAGACCCTGCGCGACGACTGGCAGCGCCGCTTCGCCGAACTGGCGCAGCAAAATGCCGCCTGCTGTCCGGCACTGACCCTGGCCGCCGGCGGTGCCTGACGCCCATGGCCACCCCACCCCGCGCACCTGCGCAGCGCGAACGGCGGGGGCCGCCCGCCCCCGCCGCGGTCGCCGTGTCGGTCATCCTCCCGGCCTACCGGGCCGCGGCCACCCTCCCCGCCACCCTCGCCAGCCTGTTCGCCCAGACCTTCGCCGATTTCGAGGTCATCGTCGTCGACGACGCCTCCCCGGATCACACCTGGGAGGTCCTGTTGGCCACACCGGCGCCCCGCCCGCTGCTGGCCCTGCGCAGCGCCCACAACCAGGGGCCGGCCGCCGCGCGCAACCTGGCGCTGGCCCATGCCCGCGGCCAGGTGCTGGCCTTTGCCGATGCCGATGACGTGTTTTATCCCGATAAACTCGCCCGCCAGTATGCCGCGCTGTGCGCCCGGCGCCCGGCGGCGGTGGCGAATTTCTGCGCGGCGCACGATGAACAGGGCCGCCTGCAGACCCGTCAGGTCGGGACGCGGTTTGCGGACGATCTGCTGCTGTTCCGCCAGGACATCATCAGCACCAGCGGGCTGCTGTGCTGGCGCGACACCGTGCAGGCGCTCGGCGGGTTTCCGCACGGGCTGCGCGCCAAGGAGGATGTCGCCCTGGTGGTGCGACTGCTGCAACACGGCGCCGTGGATTACCTGCCGCAGTCGCTCTATCGGAAAAACTTCAGCGGCCGGCGCCGGGCGCAGGTGATTCTCGCCGGCGTGGAAGCCTTCTGGCGGACGTTCGCCGCGGAACTGCAGGCGTTACCGGACCGACACCGCGCCCGCGCTCAGGGCGCGCTGTATGGCCGCCTGGCGGGCCTGGCCCTCACCGAGGGCGAGGCGGCGGCCTGCTGGACCTATCTCACGCGCGGCTGCCGCGCCAGTCCCGGCGCCTGCGCGGGCGCCCTGCTGGGCGGTCTCGGGCGGAGCGTGCGCCGTCACCGGCCCGGGTGGACAGCCGGCCCCGCGCGTGTGCCGGAGTCGTGAAGGCGGTCAGGCCAGCAAATCAACCGGGTACGACGGGCATTTTGTAATCATTACCGTCTTTTTTTATATAACGATGGAATACCGCAAAGCCGCTGCTCACCATGACCCACCAGGCAGGTGTTCGTCAGGCGCGGATTTCGCTGTCTTCTTCTCCATCAATAGGGGCTTCTTGTGCGCATCTATCTCACTGGCCAGCGTAATTTCGCCAACCGCGGCTGCGAAGCGCTGGTGCGCTCCACCTGTCAATTGCTCAACGAGATCGCCCCGGGCGCCGAGATCCTGGTCCCCAGTGATCTGCCGGCGTTCGACCGCCAGCAATGGCCGGAACATGAGGCGGCCGGCGTGCGCTTTGTCCCCACCTATCCCCGCCCCCTGTGGCACCACGCCTGGCGCTTCCTGATGGCGCGCCGCTGGCCGGCGCGCCACGACGGGGTCACCCGGCTGCCGCTTAATCCCCGCCAGCGCGCCGCGCTCGCCGCCGCGGACCGGGTGTTGTCCCTGGGCGGCGACATGTACTCCCTCGATTACGGTCCGCCGGTGCGCATTGCCAGCCTGGACGCGGCCGCGCTGGACGCCGGCATCCCCACCCTGCTGTGGGGGGCCTCCGTCGGCCCGTTTCATGCCCATCCCGCGCTGGAGCGGGCCCTGCTGGCCCATCTGCGCCGCTTCACCGGCGTGGTCGTCCGCGAGCCCCTCTCCCGCGACTATCTGGCGGCCGCGGGCGTGAAGAATCTGACCCTGGCGACCGATCCCGCCTTCCATCTGCCCGCCGAGATGGCGGCGGCGCCGCGGCTCGACCACGCCCAGGCGGCCGGCAAGCAGCTGCTCGGGCTCAATCTGAGCCCGATCGCCTACCAGCTGGCCACCCGCCACGGGCTGGATTTCTATCGGGAAATGGCCCAATTCGTCCGCGCGCGGGTGCGGCGCGACGACCTGTTCGTGGTCCTCATCCCCCACGTCATGGCCCGCCCCGGCCGCCGCGGCGCGGATGATTATCAGGTGCTGCGCACCCTGGAAGCGCGCCTGGAGCCGGCGGTGCGCGGCGCCGTCTGGCTCGCGCCCCCGACGTGGAACGCCGCCCAGTACAAGGGGCTCATCGGTCGCTGCCAGACCTTTATCGGCGCCCGCACCCACACCACCCTCGCCGCGCTGTCGCAGGGCATCCCCACCCTGTCGCTCAGTTACAGCGTCAAGGCCACCGGCATCAACCAACAGCTGCTCGGCACCCGGGAGTATGTGCTGCCGCTGCCGCAGGCCACCGCCGCCGCCCTGGAAGCGCGTTTCCGGGTCCTGCGCGCCCAGGCGCCGGCCCTCACCACCCAGCTGCGCGCGGCCCTGGAACCGGCGCGGCAGGCCAGCCGGGAGGCGCTGCGGCAGTGGTGGGGGCGCTGACGGTCCCCCGCCGCTGATGCGCCTCTCCCGGCACACCCTCGCCGCCCTGGCCGCCCTGTGGCTGGGGGCGCTTTCCGGCGCGGCGGCCACCTTCCTGACCCAGGTGGTGCAGGCCCGCATCCTGGGGCCCGCCGACTATGGCCTGTTCGCCGCGGCCTGGAGCGGCGTCTCCCTGGCGGCGCCGCTCGCCGGGCTGGGACTGGCGCCGCTGTGGCTGCGCCGCTACGGGGAAGAGGGCTATCAGGCCCACCGCTGGCTGCCGGGGAGCTATCGGTTCGCCGCGCTCAGCACCGCGCTGGTCACCGCCGGCCTGCTGGCCTGGGCCGCCGGGGGCGCCCCCCCGGGGGTGGGCCTGGTCATCGCCCTGCTCGCCGGCCAGGTGGCGGCGCAGCTGGGCCTGGAACTGGCCGCGGCGCGCCTGCAGCTGGAGGAACGGTATCGTACCCTGGCGCTCCTGCAGGCGGCGCCGCCCTGGTTGCGCCTGGGGCTGCTCGGCGGCCTGCTGGGCGTGGCCGGCCCGGCAGTGAGCGTGCCCCAGGTGGCCGGCGTCTGGCTGGTGGTGGCGTTCCTCACCCTGGGCCTGACCCTGGTCTGGGCGCGTCCCGGCGCCCTGCGCCGCCTGCGGTTGCGCGGCCATCAGCCCGTGGCGGCCCCCGCCGCGCCCGTGCCGTCCGGGCGCGCCGTGGCCCGCGCGGCCTGGCCCTATGGCCTCGGCAGCCTGTTTTACCTGATCTACTTCCAGAGCGACATCCTCCTGCTCAGCCTGCTGGTGGGCACCGCCGCCGCCGGCGTCTACCAGGTAGCGTTTGTCGCCCTGGTCGGCGTCTATCTGCTGCCCACCGCCCTGGTGCAGAAATACCTGCAGCCCAAGCTGCACCGCTGGGCGCATCACGACCGCGCGCGCTTCCACCAGGCCTATCGCGCCAGCGTCCGCGTCCTGGCCGGGCTGGGCGTGCTGGCCGGGCTGGCGCTGTGGGGGCTGGCGCCGCCGCTGATCCGCCTGCTGTTCGGCGACGCCTATGCCGCCGCCAGCGACCTGCTGATGGTGCTGGCCTGCGCCGTCCCCTTCCGCTTTGTCGCCACCGGCATGGGCGCGGTGTTGAGCACCCGGGAGCATATCCACCGCAAGGTCCGCTACATGGGGCTGACCGCGGCGCTGAACGTGGCCCTCAATCTGGCCCTGATTCCCGCCTTCGCCGCGACCGGCGCGGCGGTGGCCACGGTGATCAGCGACCTCGTGCTGACGTGGCTCTACTGGCGCGGTCTGCGCCGTCAGGTCTTTCCCACCCCCACCCCGCGAGGCGCGCGATGACCACCGTCCCCCCGCCCTTCCCTCCCCCGGACGACCCCGCGGCGGTGCTGGCCGCGGTGGTGACCCACGGCTACTGCATCGGCTGCGGCGCCTGCGCGGTGGCGGATCCGCGCATCACCCTCGCCGAAACCCCCCACGGCCTCTACACCGCCGTCCTGCCGCCCCGGCCCCGGCCGGCGGCTGGCCAGGTCTGCCCCTTCGCCGCCACCGCCAACGAGGACCACCTGGCGCCCGAACTCTTCCCCGACGCCCCCCATCACCATCCGCTCCTGGGGCGCTACGCCGGCCTGTACGCCGGCGCGGTGACCGAAGGCGACTATCGCGCCGCCGGCAGTTCCGGCGGCCTGGTCACCTGGCTGGTCAGCGAATTGTTACGCCGGGGAGACATCGACGGCGTGATCCACGTGGCGCCCGCCGCCGACCAGCCCGGCCAGTTTGCGTACCGCCTCTCGACCTCGGTCGCGGCGGTGCGCCAGGGGGCCAAATCCCGCTACTATCCGGTGCAGTTCGCCCAGGTGCTCCAGGGCCTCGCCGGGCGCGGCCAGCGCTTTGCCTTCGTCGGCGTGCCCTGCTTCGTCAAGGCGGTCCGCCTCCTCGCCCGCCAGGACCCGGCCCTGCGCGCGGCGCTCCCCTATTGCCTGGCCATTTTCTGCGGCCACCTCAAAAGCAAGGCCTTTGCCGAAATGATTGCCTGGCAGTGCGGCGTCCCGCCCGGCGAACCCTTTGCCATCGACTTTCGCCATAAACGCCCGGGGGCGCCCGCCAACCGCTACGCCGTGAGCGTCACGCCCCTGGCCGCCGCGGCCGCGCCCCCGCGGGTGGTGCCGATCGCCAAGCTCTACGGACTGGATTGGGGCCTCGGGCTGTTCAAGCCCCAGGCCTGCGACGGGTGTGACGACGTCGCCGGGGAACTGGCGGATCTGGCGGCCGGGGATGCCTGGCTGCCCGGCTATGTCGCCGATCCCCGCGGCGCCAATGTGCTGATCGTGCGCCATCCCGCGCTGCTGACGCTGCTGAGCGCCGCGGCCGCCGCCGGGCGCCTGACGCTCACCGCCCTGGCCGCCCCGGAGATCGTGCGCTCGCAAGCGGCCAGTTTCCGCCACCGCCGGGAAGGCCTGGCCCTGCGGCTGCACGACGCCGACCAGCGCGGCGCCTGGCGCCCCGCCAAGCGTATCGCCCCCGGCACCGCCGGCGTGTCGCGCCGCCGCGCTCAGCTGTACCGGCTGCGGGCGCGCCTGGCCGCGCGCTCGCATCAGCGCTATCTCCTCGCCCGCCGCCATCGCCACTTCCTGCTGTTCCCGGTGCTGATGGCCGGCGATGAACTGCGGTACTACCTCTGGCGGGGCCGCTGGTGGCGGGCGCTGCCCAAGCTGCTGCTGACCCTGGCCCGGGCCTGGCGCCGGGGGCGCGCCGGCCGATGATTACCTGGCGCTACCGCCTGCTCCTGCCGGCACTGGTGGCGGTGCTCCTTACCCTGCCGCGCAGCGCGGCCACCTATCCCCTGTACCTGCTCGCCAGCCTGCTGCTGGTGGATCTAGGACGCCTGCGCCGCGCCACCCTGGTGGTGCTGGTGGGAGGGCTGGTGTGGTTCGCCCTCGCCTTCTATCTGCAGGGGCCGGGGGTCTCGGTCACCGCCCTGGGGCTGGAGGTAGCCCTGGTCCTGCCCACCCTGCTGTTCCTGGCCGGCGCGCCGGTGCGCCTCACCGCCGCCCAGGCGACCCAGGTGGTGCGGCTGCTCAACGTCCTGGTGGCCGGGTTCAGCTTTTACCATCTCCTCACCCTGGGGTTTCCCCTGCGCCTCCCCTACCGCGACTATCTCCCGGATGAATACTTTGGCGCCTACGGCGTGGGCGGGGCGCAACTGGTCACCCTCATCGGCTTTTTTGGCCTGGTGGCGGAACAGCTCAGCGACCGGCCCGGGCGCGGGGCGCGCCTGCTGGCGCTGATCAACTTTCTCCTGCCGAGTTACATCGTCGGCATTGTCGCCGGCGTGGCGGGCCTGAGCCTGCTGGTCCGGCGCCGGCCCCTGCTGCTGGCGGCCGGGGTGCTGGTGATCGCCCTGCCGCTGGCCTACGCCCTGCTGCGCCTGGACCTGGTGAACACCACCCTCGCCAGCGAATTTGGCGCCCATCCGAAACGCCTGGCCTTCGACACCGTCCTCGCCCTGTATCGCGAACAACCGGCCACCCTGCTGCGCGGCGCCGGCCTGGGGCAGTTCTCCAGCGTCCCCGCCCTGTGGGGCAGCGCCCTGCTGCCGTCGGGGCACGGCGTGCCCACCCTGCCGGGGCTGTTTGCCAGCGACTATCACTATGACTATCTCGGCGCGCTGCTCGCGGTGAACGAGCAGGATGCCTTCGCCCTCAGTTCAAGCCTCAACAAGCCCTACAACAGCTACAGCACCTTGCTGGCCGAATGGGGACTGGTCGCCACCCTGGGGTTCCTCGTCCTGCTGGGGCGGCGCTTTTACCAGCTGCGGGCGCGGCTGGGCCCCTACAGCGCGGTGCTGTTCGTTACGGTAATGATTCTCTATGGCGGGGAATTATGGCATGACGATCTGTGGCTCGGCTTCCTGTTGTTAGGCGCCACGGGCTTCCGCCGGGCCGGCCATTCGCCGCCCGCGGCCACCGCGCGGTTCGCGCCGGTCGCGCCGGGCCTGGCCGGGGGTAGCGCTGACAGAATTGGTCAGAAACCGCCCGGCGGTTCCACCCTATAATCACTCGCGCCCTGTCCCCGCCCGACCGTCGGATGGGCCGGCGGCGGGGCGCCGTCCGCCGCTCCACCCTTCGCGTCGTTCCCCGGGAGAACCCCCTGATTCAGCCCCGCGCTACCGCTGCCCTTGGCCTGCCCGACCCCCGCCGGGCGGGGTGCCACGCCGCCCCGCCCCGCCGCGACGGGCGCACCGGACCCCCCGCGGCCACGCCGCCGCTCGCGCGCGCCCCGGCCCCGCATGCCCAACCCTGAGTCCGCCGCGCCACCTGCAGCCGCCGCGACCCTGCGCACGCGCCTGAGCGCCCTGGGCGCACGGCTGGCCACGTGGTCCCCGGCGCGCAAAATCACCGCGGCCGTCGGTGGCGCCCTGGTGTTCGCCCTGCTCGCGGCCCTGCTGCTGTGGCGCGGCGAGGCCGAGTATGGCGTCCTGTTTTCCAACCTGGACGCCCGCGACGGCGCCGCGATCATCACCGCGCTGCAACAGCAGAATGTCCCCTATCGCCTGTCGGGGGACGGCGCGGTCATTCTCGTGCCGCGGACGACCGTCCACGAAACCCGGCTGCGCCTCGCCGCCAGCGGCCTGCCCAGCGGCGGGCACGTCGGCTTCGAATTGCTGGATGAGCAGAAAATCGGCCTGTCGCAATTCGGCGAGCAGGTGAACTACCAGCGCAGCCTGCAGGGCGAGCTGGCGCGCACCATCAGCGCCATGGGCGCGGTCGCCGCGGTGCGCGTGCATCTGGCCATCCCGCGGCCCACCGCCTTTCTGCGTGACAGCCAAAAGCCCAGCGCCTCGGTCTTTATCACCCTGCGTCCGGGGCGCTCGCTCGATGCCGGCCAGATTGCCGGGATCGTCCATCTCGTCTCCGCCAGCGTGCCGCAACTCAGTCCGGCCGCGGTCAGTCTGGTCAACGAACGCGGCGAGCTGCTGACCGCCCCGGACGGGCCCGGCGGCCGCCTGGGCCTGAATGCCGGGCAAATCGCCTACGTGCGGCAACTGGAGGCCGATTACGTTGCGCGCATCAACCACCTGCTCGAACCGCTGTTCGGCGCCCACCATTTCCGTGCTCAGGTGACGGCGGACGTGGATTTCAGCGAGGTCGAACAGACGGCCGAAACCTTTAAGCCGAATCCGGACAAGGACCAGGCGATACGCAGTCAGACCCTCGCCAACGAGCAGCAGCGCGGGCCGACCATCCAGGGCGTGCCGGGGGCCTTGACCAACCAGCCGCCGGTTCCGGCCACCGCGCCCATCACCACCCCGCCGGTGGTCCCCGGCGCCCCCACCGGCGAGCAGAGCACCCGCACCAGTTCCACCACCAATTTCGAGGTCGACCGCACCATCGCGCACACCAAGCGCCCGGTGGGCCAGATCAAACGGCTGTCCGTCGCGGTGGTGGTCAATGACGACGCCCTCACCCCCCCACCGGACCCGGCGGCCGGCGTTGACCCGCTGAAACTCATCGCCAACCTGGTCACGGAAGCGGTCGGTATCCAGGAGGCGCGCGGCGACACCCTGGCCGTCTCCAGCACCCGGTTCCTCAATGCAGACGGCCCGGCGATCCCCCTCTGGCAGGACCAGGAGATGCTGCAACTCATCAATACCCTGCTCATCTGGGTCATGGTGCTCGTGACGGGGGTGGTGGCCTATTTCACCCTGCTGCGCCCCCTGCTGCGCGCCATCCGCGGACCGGACAGCGGCCGGCGGGACCCGGCAGCCGCCGACGACGTGCGCGTCAGCCTCAGCGGCCGCCGGGAGGGTCCGGGCGCCCCGGGCGAGGGCAGCGCGCCGGGTGACTACGCGGCGCACCTCGACCGCGCCCGGGAACTCGCCCGCACCGACCCGCGGCTGGTCGCCCATGTAATTCGCGAATGGATGAAGTGACCAATGGCAGCGTCCAGTAACCCGACGGCCACCCCGGAATCCCCCGCGGCGCCGGGCGGCGCGCCCGCCGCCGCCGCGCCCCCCGCGCCGGCCGGCCTGACCGGCGTCGAAAAGGCGGCGATGCTGCTGCTGGCGCTGGGGCCGGAGCCCGCCGGCGCGGTGTTGCGCTACCTCGATACCGCTCTCCAGGTGCGGCTGGGCCAGGCCATGGCGGCCATGCCGACCGTGCCGCGCCCGGTGGCGATCGACCTGCTGGTGGAGCTGCAGGCGCAGGTGCAGGGGGGGCCGCCGGTGTACGCCGATCCGACCCAGATTCGCGACCTGTTCGCCACCGCCCTGGGCAGCGAGCAGGCCTCGCACCTGATCGAGCATTTCCTGCCGAACGTGGGGGTGGCGAGTATTCGCCAGCTGCGTTGGATCGCGCCGGAGGATGCGGCGGAACTGATCCGCAACGAGCACCCGCAGATCATTGCCACCATCTTTGCCCATCTGGACCCTGCCCAGGCCGCGCGCATCGTCCATCACCTGCCGGGCACCCTGCGCGGCGATGTCATCCTGCGCCTGGCGACCCTGGACCGGGTGCGCCCGGCCGCCCTGCAGGAGCTCGACACGGCCCTGGCCCGCCTCCTGGCGGACAGCCGGGCGGCGCCCAAGCTCACCGGCCCCGGGGGCATTCGCGCCGCCGCCGACATTGTCAGCCTGGTCGATTACCAGGACGAGGCCGAGATCCTGGCCCGGGTGCGGGCCTACGATCCGGCCATGGCCGACCGCCTGGTGCTGCTGTTTGACCACCTGGCGCGCATCGACGACCGCGGCCTGCAATTGCTGATCCGCCAGGTCGATGCCGACACCCTCATCATTGCCCTCAAGGCGGCGACGGCCGACGTCCAGCTGCGGTTCTTCAGCAACATGTCCGCCGATGCCGCGGACATCCTCAAGGAAGAGATCGAACTGCGCGGCGCGGTGCGCCTGACGGATGTGGAAACCGCGCAGCGCAAGATCGTCGCCATCGCCCGCAAACTCGCCGAAGACGGCCGGCTGACCCTGCCCAGCGCCGGCGCGGGCGAGTATGTCTAGGCGCCCGCGCTAGGAGCCGCCCCATGCCCCCCCTGACCCGGCCGCGCCCCCGCGATCCCCACCCGGTGCGCGCGTGGGTGCCCGAGGACTTTGGCCCCCCGGCGCCCCGCCCCGCCGCGCCCGCCCGGCCGCCGGTCACCCCCGCGCCCGCGGCCCCCGCGCCCGACGCCCGCCCGCCCCGCGCCGCCGCGCCCAGCGCCGCGCCCGCCGCCCCGGCCGGCCCCGCGACGCCGCCGGAGCGGACGCAGGGCTACCAGGCCGGCTATGCCGAAGGCTTCGCCACCGGCCAGCGGGAGGCCTACGCCAAGGGCTATGGGGAGGGTCACCAGGAGGGTTACCGCGATGGGCGCGCCGCCGGCTATCAGGACGGCCGCCCGGCCGGGTATGAAGCCGGCAGTCAGGAGGCCGGCGCCCTGGTCGCCACCCTGCGCACGCTGCTCGATGCCCTGGCGGCGACGACCGGCGCCCTGCACCAGGCCCTCGCCGAGGACCTGCTGGCCCTCAGCGTGGAAATCGCGCGCAAGATGGTGGGCCACGCCCTGCAGACCCGGCCGGAACAGATTTTCGACGTGCTCCAGTCCGCCCTGGCCGCGTTGCCCCAGGCGCGGGCGCGGATTCATCTGCATCCCGCGGATCTCGCCCTGGTGCGCGCGCACCTGCCGGAACACCCGGCGCTCACCGGCCACCGGCTGATCGAGGATCCGGCGCTCAGCCGCGGCGGCTGCACCCTCGACACCGACACCACCCAGCTCGATGCCAGCGTACCCACCCGCTGGGCGCGGCTTCTCGGGGGCTTCCCCGACCACCTGCTGACCGCGCCGCCGGCGGCGGGGGGGGACGCATGAGCCCGGCCCCCGCCCCCGGGGCGCCCGGCGCGGCGGCCCGCGGCGACGACCCCGTGCCGGACGCGCTGGCCGTCGTGCGCCGCCATCTGCGCGACCACGCGCGCCGCGTCCACGAGGCGGAGCCGTTCGCCGTCGCCGGGCGCCTGATCCGCATCAACGGGCTGGTGCTGGAGGCGGCGGGCCTGCAGGCGCCGATCGGCGCGACCTGCCACATCGCCGCGCCGCATGGCGAGCGGGTGGAGGCCGATGTCATCGGCTTCAACGGGGATCGGATCTACATGATGCCGACCACCCCGACCACCGGGCTGGCGCCCGGCGCCGTCGTCCGCCCGGCCGATGACCTCCCGCCCCCGCCGCGCTTGGGCGCGACCGCCTCGCACTATCAACCGCGCGCGCGCGCCAAACGGCTGCCGGTCGGGCCGGCGTTGCTGGGCCGGGTGCTGGGGGGCGACGGTCACCCCCTGGATGACCTGGGCCCCCTGGTCACCGCTGAGCGCCGCGCCCTGCAGGCCTCCCCGCTCAATCCCCTGCAGCGGGCGCCGATCGCCAAACCCCTCGGGGTCGGGGTGCGCGCCATTGACGCCCTGCTGACCGTCGGCCGCGGCCAGCGCATCGGCCTGTTCGCCGGCTCCGGCGTCGGCAAGTCGGTGTTGATCGGCATGATGGCGCGCCACACCAGCGCCGAGATCATTGTCGTCGGCCTGATCGGGGAACGCGGCCGCGAGGTGAAGGAATTCATTCAGGCCAACCTGGGCGAGGCCGGGCTGCGCCGCGCGGTGGTGATTGCCGCCCCGGCCGATAACAGCCCGCTGCTGCGCCTGCAGGCGGCGGCGTACGCGACGACCATCGCGGAATATTTCCGTGACCAGGGCCAGCACGTGCTGCTGATCATGGACTCGCTGACCCGCTATGCCATGGCGCAACGGGAAATCGCCCTGGCCATCGGCGAACCGCCGGTCACCCGCGGCTATCCGCCCAGTGCCTTTGCCCGCCTGCCGGAACTGGTCGAGCGCGCGGGCAACGGGCCGCCGGACGGCGGTTCGATCACGGCCTTCTACACGGTGCTGGTCGAGGGCGACGATCAACAGGAGCCCATCGCCGATGCCGCGCGCGCGATCCTGGATGGCCATGTCGTCCTGACGCGGTCGCTGGCCGATCAGGGCCATTACCCCGCCATCGACATCGAGCAATCGATCTCACGCGCCATGACCACCCTGGTCAGCGCGGCGCAGCAGGAACAGATCCGCACCTTCAAGCAGCTGTTTTCCCGCTACCAGCGGGCGCGGGATCTGATCGCGGTCGGCGCGTACCAGCGCGGCCATGATCAGTTGCTCGACACCGCGGTGCAGTATTACCCGCGCCTGGAGGCGTTTTTGCGCCAGGGGGTGGAGGAGGCCGACAGCGTCGCCGGCGCGCAGGCCAAACTCGCCGCCCTGTTGGCGCCCGGGCCCGGTACCCCCTGATGCCCCCGCTCCAGCCTGGCCTGATCATTGCATTAATCCGGCAGCGCGCGGCGGGTGCCGGGCGCGGACACCCCCCTGGAGAGCTGGGTAAATGCTGAACCTCGCCCGCCTGCCGCTGACAGCCCCCGTTGACCGCCGGAGCGACGGCCCCGTCCCGGCCGCCGACGCCCACCCCGCGCCGCCCGCGGCGGCGCGGACGGTGTTCGCCGGCCTCCTGCGCCAGCTCGCGGACCCGCCGGAACGGCCGGCGGCCCGCCCGGCGCCCGCCGACGAGCCGCCGCCCGACCTGGCGGCAAGCGGTGCCGCCGCGGCCGGGCTGATCTCCGCGGCGCCGGGCGGCGTGGGCCTGCCCGCCCCCGCCCCGGCAGCCGCGCCCGGGGTCGCCGCGCACCCGACCGCCGGGGCGGGGCGGCCCGCGATCCGCGCCCTGCCGGGGGTCGCCGACCCGGCGCTGACCGCCGCGCGACCGGCGCTGACCGGGTCACCCCGTGCGGCGCCTTCCTCCCGCCCCGGTCCCCATGCGCCGGAGGCGACCGTCGCGAGGGGCGCGGGGACGCCGGAGGCCCCGGCGCTGACCGCCGCGCGACCGGCGCTGACCGGGTCCCCCCGTGCGGCGCCCTCCTACCCCCCCCGGGGCCCGGGGCCCGGGGGCGGCCCCCCCCGGGGCCCGCCGCCGCCGTTTCCCTGCTTGACGCCGCCCCGCTCGGCCCGCTTCCTCATGGCAAGCCTCCCCCCGTGTAAACGGATCGCCCGCCGCGGACGTCCTGGTGGGTGAACGGAGGTGGACACCAT
>ERZ1645192.1576-NODE-1576-length-18950-cov-7.378037_pt1 | contig 18950 bp, 21 predicted proteins | sample MGYA00575354_ERZ1645192 | MGnify/ENA primary metagenome ERZ1645192 (study PRJEB40844, sample SAMN11349763) | freshwater sediment metagenome | isolation source: river sediment | host: Sediment | place: India: Faizupur Khadar , New Delhi | collected 2017-02-21 ... | reverse complement strand
ATCCAACCGGAGCTTGACCGTCGCCAGCGCATCCAGTGCCGTCATCACCATCGCTGAAGCGCTGTCTTCGGACGAAGCCGCGGCTCTAGCCGAAAGGCAGGTCATCTTAAACGGCGAAGTCTTCGGCGTGGTTTCGGCCGCGGCCGGCGCCGCCGGCGACGCCGCCATTACACTGGATGCTGCGCCAGCCGCAGCTCCTGCGGCCGCCAACGTCATCTACCCCGGCGAAGCCGGTGCGGCAGGCGTCAGCGTCGCTTCCACGCTGGTTTTTGGCAAGAACGCCTATGGCGTCATCGCGCTGGAAAGCGGCAACCTGCACAGCATCATCAAGCCCAAGGGCTCAGCAGGAACTTCCGACCCGTTGGACCAGATTTCCACCATCGGCTGGAAGGTGGATGGTTTTGCGGCCAAGGTACTGCAGCCGCTCTGGCTCTTACGCATCGAGCACGGCATCAGCGAGTAAACTTTCATTCATTTCCTCTTTTTTTCAGGAGCGGGTCAATCCCGCTCCTGTTTTATTTTTTCTCATATTTTTATGTAATCATTAGACATCACAAAAAATGTGCTATATAATATTATTTAGAAGTAGTCGCTTTTATTTCGCGAAATTATAAAAATATGGAGGCTTTCTGAAATGAGATTATCTCAACCGAAAAAAATTGTATTCAACATCTGCCTGACTATTGCATTCGTCGCTTTGTGCTCCTTTGTGCTGTGGATTGTTGTTGGCATGGCCACAAACCTGTGGCTGGGCATTCTGTCTTGGGCGCTGATGACCATTTCTTTTGGTCTGTTAACCCTCAGTGTTGCCGCAAAGGGCATCTAACTTCTTTTTAGCACAAACTGATTAGGCCATGTTCATCATGGCTTTTTTTAATTAAACAACAAGAGCCATCCAATTACCCTCACACGGATGGCTCTTGCTTATCCTCATAAAGCGTGACGTGCCAAAACGCTGCGCCGCGCTTTCATTCCGATTCACTCTTCTTTTCCTTTTGTAAGACAATTCTACACCTGAGCGCCGGGATAGTCAAAATAAGAAAGTATTACGAAAACCTCTTGTTCTGTATGTTTCTTCCTGTTTATGTCATTCCCGTGTAACAATCGCATCATTCCTGTAAAAAAAAGAAGCCCGGACGGCGAAAACTCGCGCCCCGGGCTTCTTCTATTCACTATTTGTCCAGCACAATCATGGCCAGCACCACCAGATCCGTGTCGTGGTTGTTGGCCAGCGCGTGCGGCGCGTTCCCATCCGTGATGGCCACGTCGCCAGCATTCAGCAGTTTCTCCACGCCGCCGTCCAGCACCGTCGCGGTTCCGCTCAAGATATAGAATATCTCCGCTTCGCCTTCGTGTCCGTGCTGTCCCACCGAATCGCCCTTCTTCAGGGTCAGTTCGGATAGCAGTCGGGTTTTGCAGGGCATCGCTTCAGCCGGAACCAGATCCCGAAAAAACACCGATCCCCCACCGCCGCGCATGGCCTGCCGCACCTGAGTCGGCCGCTCACCTTTTTTGATTATCATCCCTTTTCCTCACTTCTGTCAGTCGTGCACCACCAAAGCCAGCACCACCAGATCTTCAAGACCCAGGTTCTTCATTCCGTGCATCGTACCGGCCGGCAGCACCACCGTGTCTCCCGGCGCCATCTCAACTTCCTCGCTGCCGTCGCGTACCCACCCTTGTCCGCTGATGCAGTGATACACTTCGTCTTCGTCCGCATGACTGTGGTATCCCACCGACTCACCCGGTTTCAGTGTTAAGAAAGACAGTATCCTTATGTTTTTGGGTAAAGTTTCGGGTGTTGCCAGGTCATGCATCTGAAGCTCTCCGTCGCCGCCTCGAACGTTTTTCACCATTCGTATCGGACGTCCGCTTGCCGTAATCAGCATGTCGCTCACTCCCTTACTTTTTTATTTAAATATCGTCTTCCACGCGAATCAGCGAATCGACTTGAATGACACCGTCGAGCGCTTTAATCGCTTCAATTGTCTGTTTAACGCTCTGCTCTTTGGCCAGATGCGTCACGATGCGCAGCGGCACCTGATCCTCTCTCTGTCCGGTCTGGATGACTGACTGGATGGACACCATATGCTGCCCGAATACGGCGGCCAGACTGGCCAGCACGCCCGGACGGTCATGGACCGAAACACGGATATAGTAACCGCATTCCCAGTCGTTCTTAAAGTTAAGGCACTTGGGCGTTTCATAGGTGTTTTCAAATGTGGTGTACTTAAAGTTCGCAGGGTTAGTCGCGCTGATGATATCGCTGACCGCCGCAGAAGCCGTCGGCATCCTGCCCGCACCCTGACCATACAGCATGAGACCGCCCACCGCCGAGCCTTTGATAAACACCGCGTTGTACGCACCGTTCACCGATGCCAGCGGATGTGTTTTTTTGATCATGGTGGGGTGCACCCGCACCTCAATCGTCTCTCCATTTTTCTTGCCAATCGCCAAAAGCTTAATCACATATCCCAGCTCTTTAGCGTAGTCGATATCGATCGGCGAAATGCCCGAGATGCCTTCCACATAGATTTTTTCTACCGGTACCTTGGCATGGAAAGCCAGTGAGGCCAGAATGGAAAGCTTATAGGTCGCGTCGTACCCTTCCACGTCGTTGGTCGGGTCGGGTTCGGCATATCCCAGTTTTTTAGCATCGTTCAGCGCGGCTTCGTAGGTCAGCCCTTCGTCGGTCATCCGGCTTAGAATATAGTTGGTCGTCCCGTTGATGATGCCGTAAATCGATTCAATGTCATTGCCCTGCATCGAGGTCCAAAGCGTCTTCAGTATCGGAATGCCGCCGGCCACACTGGGCTCAAAGAACAGCCCCACGCCGTTTTCTTTGGCCGCCCGGTTCAGGTCGGGCCAGTGCTTGGCGATGACCTCCTTGTTGGCGGTCACCACGCTCTTGCCTTTTTTCATGCATTCAATCATGTATTCCTTGGCGGGATGGATGCCCCCCATGAATTCGGCCACAATCTCAATTTCATCGTCATCCAAAATCACGTTGAAATCATCGGTCAGCAGACTTTTGGGGAAATCCAAATCGCGCGGCTTGTTGACGTCGCGCACCAAAACATACTTAATCTCGCACGCCAGACCCTCGCGGTGTCCGATGCTGGCTTTGTCTTCGTTTAAAATGCGGTATACGCCGCCGCCCACATTGCCGATACCCAGCAACGCAATCTTCACTGTCTTCACGTTATTCACCCTTGTTCTTATGGTACAAAATATTGAGTCCCGTCAACGTCAGCAGACGGTCAATCTCGTCAAAGTGCCGCGATTCCCCGTCAATCATATAGCTCATACCGCCGGTGGCAATCACCTTGGTATTCACGCCCAGTTCTTTTTTCATCCGCCGGATGATATGCTCCACCTGACCGATAAAGCCGTAGATTAAGCCGGCCTGCATGCCCGATACCGTCGTTTTTCCGATAACGCTGTCCGGCATTTGCAGCTCCACTCTTGGCAGCTTCGCCGCATTCAGTGTCAGCGCCTCGGCTGAAATTTTCAGACCCGGACAGATGGCCCCGCCCAGGAAATCGCCCTTTTCGTTGATGACGCCGAAGGTGGTCGCCGTTCCAAAGTCCACCACAATCACCGGCCCGCCATACCGTTCAAACGCCGCCACCGCGTTGACGATGCGGTCGGCGCCCAGTTCTTTGGGATTGTCATACTTGATGTTGATGCCGGTCTTGATGCCCGGCGACACCAGCATGGGGTCGATGTTGAAATATATGTGGCACATATGAATCAGCGTGTAGTTGACCGACGGGATGACTGAGCTGATGATGATGCCCTGAATCTCGTCCGCGCTGTGTCCCAGGTGCCGGAAGAAATCCATCAGCATGATGCCGTATTCGTCGCTGGTCTGTTCCAGCTTGGTCGTCATGCGCCAGGAATTCAGCAGCTCCTCGCCCTGAAACAGTCCGCATTTGATGTTGGTGTTCCCCACGTCCAGTACAAAAACCATCGTATATTTATCCTTATCTATTTTCTTGTCTAATCGGCTGATCAACATATCCCAGTTTTTCCAGCACCGCCAGAATGGATCCGCAGAGGATGAAAGCCAGGATGGCTTCGGGTACGCCGTTAGAAAGCGCAATCGCGGTTAGAAATGCGCCGATCGCGCTGATTGTCGTGCCCATCTGTTGAGCCACCGCCGCAAAAGCCGGTTCACCGAGGAAGAGCACATAGACGCCGCCGAGAAAGAAAACCGTGTTGGTCAGTGAGCCCAGCATACCCGCGATGGCGTAGTTGATGCGTCCGCCCCAGCCGCGCCGGAAAAAAGCCGCCGCGGCGGCGATCAGACCCGCCGGAATCAGTAAGAACCAGTATTGATTGATGTCGATGAGGGCAATAGCCCCAAACAGCATAAACAGGCCCATCTGAATGTAAATTTCAAGTCTGCCGGCCAGCAGCCGGAAAAAACCAACCGTGACAAAAGGAATCAGCAGGCGGGGTATGAAGATGATGGCAATCGTCTTCCATACGCTGATGTCCATCAGCTGTACCCCCAGCCAATCGCCCGGATACCATACCTGAATCAGGGACGTGACGGCAAACGCCAAAGACAGGATCACACCCGACCTTAGGCCGAAAGCCAGCGCGCCGATGACCACCGGCACTACAATCCAGGTCATCTTGACTGCGCCGATAGGGATATATCCCAGCATCGGCACAAAACCGGCTATCAGAATCAATGCCAAAAGCATTGCCGTGCCGGTCAGCTTGAAATGTTTAGATCTCATTTTACCTCCGTTCAAGTTCTGCTTTGCAGATACCTGACAAAATTAGATTTATATTCCGGCGGCTTCTTTCGCAAGTACGATTTGATAACCTCAATATCGCCTTAAGCCACCATCTATATTATATCAATAATGGGGTCCTGCCGCAATCTTTCGCGCACATCGGCGCCAAAAACGCGTTTCCCCGGTTCAAAATCCCGTTTTTTTAGACAAAGTGCCGAACCAGATCCTCCATGGTCTCCCGCTCGCGTATCAACCGGTCGTTGCCTTCCGTGTCGATCAGCACTTCGGCAGGTCTAAGCCGGCAGTTGTAATTGGAAGCCATCGCAAAGCCATAAGCGCCGGTATCCTTCATCACCACCACATCCCCCACTTCAGCCTTTTTCATCATCCGCTCCTTGGCCAGAAGGTCGCCGGATTCACAGATGTTGCCGCAGACATACGCAATCTCACATTCCTCGGTGTCGTGCTTTTTGGCCACATCAATATGGTGGTAGGAATTATACAACACCGGCCGCATGATGACGTTAAAGCCGATATCCGTACCGACATACCGTCTGCCGTAGTTGTCCTTGATGCTGTGGATGCGTCCCAAAAGCGCACTGCTCTCGGCTACAATATAGCGTCCCGGCTCAATTTTAAACATGATGTTTTTGTTATCATATTCGGCCAGAAATTCGTCCAAAATTGTGTCGAGCATATCCGCCATCACTTTTAAATCCAGCCGATGCGTCTCTTCGTAAGGAATGCCGAATCCACCGCCAAAGTCCACAAACGAAAGCCCTGGAAACTGTTTAACAATGTCCAGCAGCGCCTTTGCTCCATCACCATATTCGTCCGGCCGTAAGAAAAATGACCCGATATGCTGATTGATGCCGACAAGTTTGAGATCATACTTTTTGAGCATCGCCTTCACCTCGGGCACATATTCCTTCTGTACGGCAAACTTGGTCTTTTTGCCGCCGGTGACCACCTTTTCGTGGTGGCCGGCGCCCACGCCCGAATTAAACCGAATAGCCACCCGCTGTCCGGGGAAGTTCTGCCCGAACGATTCCAGCTGGGAGAGCGAATCCACGCTGACAAGAATTCCGCGGTCCACCGCGTATTTCATCTCTTCCACCGAAACATTGTTGCCGATGTAGAAAATCTCGCTGGGCTTGAACCCTGCCAATTCCTCAATGTAGATTTCGCCCGGCGACATCGCGTCCACCAAAAGGCCCTCTTCGCGCACAATCTTGAGCAGTTCCAGATTGGTGTTTGCCTTAGCCGAATAGTTCACCTTAAAATTCCGGCCGGGCAGCAGATTCGCCAGCTCGCGGCAGCGCGTGCGCAGGATGGTTTCGTCGTACACATACAGCGGCGTGCCATACTTCTCGGCCAGCGCCAAAGCTTTCTCTTGCGTCATAATCATCGATTTATACCTCAAAAAAAATTTTTCTTTTTTAAAGAATTCCCACAAATTTGAATCCCGAAATCAGATAATAGATCCCGAATCCAACCAGCGCCAGACTCAAGACCAGCGCCAGGCCGCGGTAGGCTTTCATGTTCAAATAACCTTTGGACTTATGTACCGCACCCGAAACCAGCACATACCACGAAAAGTCGGCCGCAAAGTGCCCCAGCGCAAAGACGACAACGCCTAAGTACCCAAACGCCGCATGCGCCTTAAACAGCAATGCCAGACCGATGGTCACCCACCAGATGATGAAATACGGGTTGGCCGCCGAAACCAGACCGCCCGCCACAATCAGCTTCCCGTCGCTGTCCGCTTTCGCCGCCTCGTCCACCGAGATATTCAGCTTTTTCTGCGCCACTTCCAAAACACCGCTGACGCCGAAAAATACCATCAGCGCGCCGCCCGCAAACGCGATGATGATGCTCATCAGTTGAGATTCCAGAACGGAAGACAGCCCGAGGAAGATCAGCACGATGAGAAGCGTTTCCAGAATCGCGTGACCGACGATGGTCAGCGCACCCACCTTGATGCCTTTTTTCAGGCTCTGGTTGATGACGTACGTCAAAAGTGCGCCGGGCATCACCGCCCCGCTGTACCCCACTACCAAAGCATTGAAAAATATGCCGATCATGGCCAGCCTCTTCGTCGAAACGCGTTTTTATTGCCAACAACTATACCACACTCCGAATAAATATTCAAGGTTAGCATGCGCTAATTTTCTATTTTTCCCGAAATCTCCGCACCGATCCGCAAAAAAAGGAGCCCCGCGTCCTGCGCAGGCTCCCTTTGCTCTGTCTTCTGTTTCTTTCGGCTAGTTTCTGCCCCGGATGTTCTTGTTCTTCAGGATAACCACCAGCAGCACAGCCACCACTGCAATCAGGACCGCGATGACCACCAGCAGGACAATGGTCATGGCCGCCGAAGTGCCCAGCCATCCGTTCCCGCTCGATTCCTGCGGCTTGGGGCTGGGGTTGCCCGCATCAGGCGTTACGCTGACTTCGGGCGCCGGAGTTGCCGTCGGTACCGGTGTGGGTGTGGGTGAAGGCGTCGGTGACGGTGTCGGATACGGGTTCGAATAAATCACCGATTCCGGATTCTCAATCAACGCAGGCCCCGTGCTGTTCAGCGTGGCCACCACATGCGTGTAAGACCGGATTTTAAAATCACCGAACTGAGGCAGGTTATAGGTCGGGCTGACTTCCACCTGATACGGCGTGCCCGCCACCGCGTCAATCTGGATTGAACGTTTGGAAGCGCCGGTCTCGGTGATATACTCCCCGCTGATCAGCACCGAATATCCGGCCACCGATGCGGTTGTTCCGTCATAAAACGTGATATCGTCAATACCGTCCCATTCCACCACCAGCTTGCCGCCGGATGTATAGTAGGTCAGGTTCTGCAGCCGTCCAAGCTGCCGGAACGCCAGATACTCGCCGCTGACGGCAGCGCTCATCTTGTCGATATCAATGCGGTCTCTCGTCCCTTCCTGTAAATCCAGAAAGTTGTAGTCGATATTCAGGTTGACCAGCTTCATATCCAGCAATGTCGAAGGAAACTCATCCAGCCGGTTGGCCGACAGGTCCAGGCTTTCCAGCGACGTCATTTCGCTTAAGACGTCCGATACCAGCCGGATTTTTGATGCCGAAAGGTTCAGGCTTTTTAAATTGGGGATGTCCGCCACTTCTTTGGGCACGCTGTATCGCTTTTCGTTTCGGGACAGGTTCAGGCTCTGAAGGTTGACCAGTTTGTCCATATCGGAGGACATGGTCTCAATATCATTCCCCGACAGGTCAATGTCCGTCGCGCCGGTCAAATACTCAATCCCGCGGATGTCCTTAATTCCGCGGTCGGATAGGTCAATCTCCCCGGTCAGTGTCGCCAGTTCGGAAGGCTTCAGTTCGGCCGAGTCGCTTTTCTGGAGCAATTCTCTCAGTGCGCTTTTCAGTTTGGCGTCAGGTATGCTGGCGTCTTCTTCAGCGAATGCCGCCAAAGGAATGGCCACGATGACGCAGAACGCCAAAAGTACCGCAATCGCTCTCCTTATTTTCATGATATCAAACTCCTTAAAATATAATAAACTTTGTATTTGTTAAAACAGCTCGCTTCTTTGTTGCGTATATTATACCATATTCCCCCACTCATCTCGATTTTTTATTCGAATTTTAAAGGCCTTAAGCTTTTCTAAGCTTAAGGCCCGTGTTGTTTCACACATGGGTTTTTTGGTTATTTCTTCTTTTTGACCGTCGGTTGTTTTTCCTCCGGCTTTTGCTTCAGGAAAACCACCAGCATGGTGGCCAGCCCCGCCGCCAGCAGAATCGCAACGCCCAAGAGAATCAGCGTCACCATGTTAAACTGACTGAGCGGGCCGTCCGTGTTTTTGTCGGTATCGGTTTCGGTCGGGGCCGTCAGACTCTCGGTCGCCACCGCGCCGACGGACGCCACAGGCTCATCATTCGGTTTTTGCAGAACGACCGGCTCAGGGTTGTCCGATATGCTCGGTCCGTCTTCGCCGTAGATGGCGTTGATGGTTGTATAATACCGAAGCGCGAAGTCTTCAAATCCCTCAACCTGATAATCCGGGCTGACCGAAATATCATAGTCGCCGTCCTTTAAAAATCCTAAATCATATTCGGTTTCGTCCGGGCCTACCGTCTCCTGAAAAACGCCGTCCAGCAGAATGGAATATCCCGCCACTTCGGCCGTAGTTCCGTCGTAGAACGGCACGTCGTACGCCTTGCTCCATTTCACAACCATATCGCCGTTATCCGTCACATAGGTAATCTTGGGCAGCGCAATCAGCTGCTTATAGGCGTCAACCTGTCCCGAGACCTCCATGTTGTCCAGAATGTTGCGCGAGATTGTGCCTTCGTTTAAATCAATGAAATTATAATTGCAGTTGAAACTGGCAAGGTGCAGGTAAATCATGCGGTTGTTCAGTTCGGCAAAGCGGTTGCCCGAGATATCCAGATTGCGCAAATTTGCCATCTCTTGAATCCGGTTGGGCAATGTTTTCAGCTTGTTGCCCTTCAAAATCAGGGTCTCCAGATTGGGCGCGTCAGCAATCCCGGACGGCAGCTCATACATGTCGTTGAAGCTTAAATCCAGTGATTTTAGGTTCTCCATTTGCGCCAGATTCGAAGGCAAAGTCGCAATGGCGTTATTGCTGAAGTTGAAGCTCTCCACATTGACAAAGTACTCCAGGCCCCTTAGGTCGGTGATGCCGAGACCGGAAAAGTCCATCTCGCCGGTATATTCGGCCAGCTCCGAAGGATAAATCTCGTCATACACCCCCTTGTTCATCATCCCGCGCAAAGCATCTTTCAGCTCCACGCTCGCGATTTTTGCCGGTTCTTCCGCCGCGGCAAATACGGTCATTGGTAAGGTAAGCACCAATAAAAGAATAAAAATAAAAAGAATAAGTCCGTTGTGTTTCATCATTACCTTTTTGCTCCTTTCATATGTTTGATTTTTTGTATGAAACAACATGTATATATTAACACAATATGGTTATGATAAACAGCATAACCTTTGTTTTTGTTGAGAAACTTCAAAGCGTACCGGTCGAGATTATAGCACTTTTTTCAGATTTTGGGAACAAAAAAAGAACCTCATGAAAGGTTCTTTATCCCGTCGGTCGTCTAGCGCGCCATCATCCATCCTAAAATATAATACAGAGCCATGATGAACCCGATAAACAGGAAGGTATACAGGACCATCAGAAAAAGCCGCTTATAATCGGTCGGCACTTTGGCTTCGCTTTTTGGCTTATCAATGAGCACCGTCTCGCATTTTTTGCAGAATTCGGCCTTTTCGGAATACTCCAGCCCACAAACCGGACATACTTTGATATTTTTTTCTTCCGTCATATTGTTTTCAGCCATATTCATTTACTGCCTGCCTTCTTTGATTTTTCTGTATTTCTGTTTGAAAAATTCCTCAATCTGCGGGCCGTACTTCATGGCCATCGCAAAGATGCCGAGCGTACCTGCTCCGATGAGAATCCAGCCCCAAACGGGGATCGATATCACACTGGCCCCGATCAGCGAAGAGCCGATAGTGCCAAAGGGGCGCGTCAGCAGCACCAGCAGAACGAATTCCTTGGTCTTAATCGGCGTCAATCCGGCGATGAGGCAGACCGTGTCGTCCGGGAAAAACGGAAACAGAAAGATGAGAATCAGCGCCAGCCGCTGCCGCGTCGACAGCTCCAGCAGATATTTATCCACGGTTTCTTCTTTGACCAGCTTGATGACCAGCGGACGTCCGTAGGCCTTGGCCAGCCAAAAACAGATCATGGAACCGATGAATATTCCCACAATCGAAATGCTCACGCTTTTCCAAAACCCAAACAGCACGCCGCCGACAATAGTGGTGACATTGCCCGGGATGGGGGTGATGACCACCTGCGCAACCTGCAGCAGCAGGAACGCCAGCGGCGCCCAGATGCCGTATCCTTTAATCCAGGCCTGAATTTGTTCCCGTGAAGAGAAAAACTCAATGAGTCCCAGTGACTTAATCAAAAAATAGATGCCAAGCACCACGATGACGATGACTGCGCCCGTCAAAACCAGCCGCCATTTTCGCTTTTTATCATCCGTCTGCCCTGTTTCGGCCGGCTTTATTTCTTTCTCCATACTGCTCCCTGTTCTATTTAAATTTGACCGCCGTACCGTAGACCAGCACCTCGGCCGCGCCCTGCATCACGCTGCTGGACGCATAGCGGATATTGATGACCCCGTCCGCACCTAAGCTTTCGGCTTCCTCAACCATTCTTTTTGTCGCAATCGCACGCGCTTCGTTGATCATCTCACTGTATGCGGTCAGTTCGCCGCCCACGATGGTCTTAAGACCGCTCATGATGTCTTTGCCAAGGTTTTTGGATTGAATGGTGGAACCCTTCACAATCTGAATTGTGGTCAGTTCTTTGCCTGTGATAAAATCCGTATTGACTAAAATCATTTTCTTCTCCTCCTTGTTGGTAAACGCCCTATCTGCGACTGTTTCTGGTGACTGCTCCAATGATCGCTCCAACAATCATGATGGTCACCAGGCCAATCACCGCAATAATATATACCATCATCTGTCCCCTTCCGGTTCTAGTATTTCTTCAAATCGTCCGGGTCCTCGTGCTTAATCTCCAGGTATCTGGCCCGCAGTGTGGCGACCATGGCGGCAGCCAAAGCCAGAACCACGACGATGTAGATAATCATCACCACCGGGGTCTTGAACGCTCCCACAAAGAGAAACAGGTAAGCACTCATGAGTCCCAAAAACAGCACACCGAATATCAGCGACGCAATAAACTTCTTCATCGTCTTATCCTCCATCCTACAGCTCGCCGGGCATCGTCGATACGGGGGATACAATCGGCTTTCCGTCCGAACCCACCAGCACCGTCAGCCCGCCCGCATAGCCTTCCGATACAAACAGGTAATTCACACCCGTTTCCTTATCGATGAGTATCTTCTGACTCAGCATTCCGCTTGTTGTTCCTTTGTAGATGACATCAAACCGTTTTTCTTTTTTCATTCTCATTCCACCTATTCTTCCGGGTTAAAATATGCGTATATGGTTTTTGCCACATTCCTGGGTATTCCCTTCACCGCTTCCAGGTCTTCCTGTCTGGCTTCGCGAATCATATCCACCGAGCCAAAGGCCCGTAAAAGCGCCAGCTTGCGCTCAAACCCGATTCCGGCAATGTCGTCCAGCTCGGATCGAATCGTGCGCTTTTCCCGTAAGTTCCGATGGAAGGTGATGGCGAATCGGTGTGCTTCGTCTCGGATACGCTGAAGCAGTTTCAGCGCCTCGTCGTCCTTGTCGATGATGATTGGCTCGCTCTGTCCGGGCAGAAAAATCTCCTCTTCCCGCTTGGCCAGACCGATCATCGGAATCTTAAGGCCGAATCCGTCCATGATTTCCACCGCCGATGAAAGCTGTCCCTTGCCACCGTCCACGACGATGAGCTGGGGCAGAACGCCGAACCCGCTTTGCGGTTCTGCGCCTTCGGCCGTACCCGCTTCATACTCGGCTTTTCCGCGCGCCAGCCTGCGGCTCAGCACTTCCTGCATGCTCGCAAAATCGTCCGAACCGACCACCGTCTTAATCTTGAACTTGCGGTATTCCTTATAGTTCGGCTTGCCGTTTTCAAACACCACCATGGATGCGGTTTTGTCCGTTCCTTGCGTGTTGGATATATCGTAACATTCAATCCGTTTAATTTCAAACGGTATTCCTAAGCGATTTTGGAGACGCGCGCTGGCGCCCACCGTCCGGCTGTGTTCCCGCATCCGCTCACGCAGGTTGCGCTGAAGGCTTTCCTCGGCGTTTTCGGTCGCCATCATCAGCAGCTTCTTGTTTTCGCCCTTCTGCGGCACCAGCACCGAAACCTTGCTTCCCCGTTTTTCAGAGAGCCACTCTTCAATCAAATCTTTCTCGGCGGGCAGGATGTTAACGAACACGCGCTTGCCGATATCCGGGATTGAGGCGTAATGCTGTTTGATGCCGTAATCCACCACCGCGCGCGCATCCTCATCGGTGAAGGACAGAAAGTATTTCTGTGTTTGGCTGATGGTTCCTTTACGAAGAAAGAAGCATTGCAGAACGGCCGCGTTTTCGGAAACGGCCACGCCGATGATATCTCGCTCGGATAAATCGGTGCTTCCCACCTTTTGCTTCTCCATCATCGACTTCACGGCCGCAATTTTGTCACGCAGGTTGGCCGCTTTTTCATACTCGGTTTTTTCGCTGGCCTCGGTCATCTTCCGGGTCAGTTGTTCCACAACGGGTTTATATTCGCCTTTGAGGAAATCCAGCGCCTTGTCCAAATTTTTGGCATACGCTTCGTCATCCACATATCCCGCGCAGGGCGCGAGGCAGGTGCCCATCTGGTAATAAAGGCAGGGGCGGTCTTTCTTGACGGACGCCGGCGTGATGGTTTTATTGCATTGGCGTAAAGGGTACAGGGTATACAGCGCGCTCAAGGCTTCGCGCACCTCATAGGCCGAGGTGTACGGCCCAAAGTATTTGCTGCCGTCCACGTCCAGCTGGCGCACCACCTCCAGCCTCGGGAACCGCACGGTCGTGTCCAGCTTGATGTAAGGATACCCCTTCCCATCGGTCATCATGATGTTGTAGTACGGGTCGTACTCCTTAATCAGCGAGCATTCCAAAACCAGCGCTTCCACCTCGGTTTGGGTGGTCACATAGTCCATGTCGCATATACGCTCAACCAGTGCACGCGTCTTGGCGTCCTTGGCCGCAATATTTTCAAAGTAGTTTTTGACGCGTTTCTTTAAGTTTTTGGCTTTGCCGACATAGATTACCGTGCCGGCCTCATCTTTCATCAGGTAAACGCCCGGCTTGTCAGGCAATGCGTCCAGCTTGGCGACCAGATGGGTATCCGACAGGCGTTTCATCGTCTGCCCCGCTTCATCAGGAATTTCCGAACCCGATCGTCGTAGAAAACCGCCAGCTTGGAAAAGATATAATCATAGGCCACAAAGACCACCTGTGCAAGCACCATAAACACCCAGAAGTTGTCTTTCAGCGCGTCGGGGATATCGGTTAAAAACATGTTCTTGGCCAAAAAATAATTGAGAATTAATCCAATGTTGAACACCATGAGCTTTAAGACAAAAGCCAAAAACTTGTCCTTGATGCGTTCAATGTGAAATTTCGCGATACCGTAGTATCCAAAGAAAAGAACGTAAGGGATAATCAAGAGAATGTTCGGCAGAATCAGCAGAGACACCAGACTGACGCCGAAAAAAAGCACCAGCGCGTAGGCCGTGCGCTGTTCCATGCACAACGCAAAAGAGAACAGCGAAGCCACGGCATACATCGACAGCCGTGCGGTGGGCAGAATGCCCGCCAGATATATGAACAGCAGCGTAAACGCCGCCATCATGCTGGTCAGTGACAGCGTATAGCTGTCCGAATCCATCCTCGCCATCGTTCACCCTCTAACAGCAGGAAATCAAATCGCCGCCCATGCATTCGCAGCAGCAATCCGCGCAAAGCGCACTGGAACAGCAGGAGCAGGCATCCATGCCGCCCGTCCCGTTGCCGTAGTAACTCTGATACTGCCGGTTGCCGCTGAACATCGCGTTATACGCCTGCTGATATTCCATATTGGAAGGCGCCATATCGGTCGCTTTCTTAAAATGCTCTTTCGCTCCGTCCGCCCATCCGCGCCGCATGGCGATAACACCTTTTAAGTAGTGCCATTCGGCGGTCTGGTTGCTCATCGCGTCCAGCTCCCGTTCGGCCTGGTTCAGCTGGCCCATCTGAATCATCATCCGGATGCGCGAAAAATTGGCCCCGGCCGCCGACCCGTATGCGTTGTAGGTATATCCCCCGCCGCCCGTATTCGTGTTTCCGGTGCCGCCATTTTTGCGCATATTCGTAATCTCGTCATACGCTTTGTTGATGGTCCGAAGTTTTTCGTCCGCCAGATCCTTTAAGTCGCTGTCGCGGTACTTGTCCGGGTGGTATTTTTTCACCAGATCCCGGTATGCTTTTTTAATCTCCTCATCAGACGCGTTTGCACTGACGCCCAACACACTGTACGGGTCCATTAAGCCTCCCTATCCGCCTTCGTTAAAATTTGCTCCGTCTTTTTCTTCAGTCCGGAATACATAATATTCGTTAAAATCGATTGATTTTTCTTCATGTTGATTAAGTCATATGCCGCCGCCGCTTCGCTTAATGAATAGTACAGATTAAACCGCACCTCTTCATTGATGCGTGCCCGAAAGGCCGCAGGGCCTTCACTTCTGTCGTACACGTATCGGTAGAGTAGCGGATTGTAGCACCGCTTTTTGATATCATTCTCCAAATCGTCCACTGCGTCGATGAGATACAGCCATCGCCCGACATGATAGCCCAGGTGCCGAAACGCGCGAATTTCCTTGTTGGCGCCCGCCACCACCAGATCGGACAACATGACGGCAAACACATCGGCCACCTTGTCCAGATTGGCTTCCTTCTCAGCTTCCATCACTTTAAGGCGCTTCAGCGCACCTTCAATGGTCTCGGCCGCTTCGGGAAAATCCCGCTTGGCTTTACGATATCCTCCGCCCAGCATCCATACCGCCGGCAGAAGGTACAGCTTCTTTTCATCCCGAATGTGATCCTTTAAACTGTTTTTCGCCAAAAGCACATTGATGGCCGCGGCATATTTTGCGTCCAGCGTATGCGCGATACATTTTTTTGTAAAGGGCGAAAACGCACAGGACTCCACGGTACAGGCTGGCGCCGTTTCCTCCAGCGAATCCAAAACCAGACTTAAAAAAGTGCAGTCATAGTTTAAAAACATCCGCGAAAAGAAAGTGTATTCTTTTTTCAAAGCCTTGCAGAGGCCGCAGTAATAGCTCTTGAATCGGTCAAATTCCCGTATTTTCAGCTCGGGCTTATCGGGAACGATATATCCAAACATATCTGTTTCCTGTATTCTTCTATTTATATTATCGCTACACATTATATCATCATCAAAAAGCACCCGCCAGCAAACAAAGTGTTAATAAGGCGCATTTCTCGTAAAAACCGGCGCTTTTTCGCTCGTTTTCGCCCGCATTACACTGTTCATAACTTTATGAACAAGGTATAAATTAACCGTTAATATCGGCCAGTTTTCTTGCATGCCGGAATATTCTGTAATAGAATCAATAAAAGAAAACAAGGATAAAGGATTTTTAATTTTACAAAATGAAAAATCTCAAATATGCGTTTCTGGCCATACTCACCAGCATCATCGTTTTAATCCCCGCATTCGCATTTGCCGACAGCAAATTTGTCGAAGGCAGCATCGACGTCAATGATACGCCGCTGTATTTGCGTGCGGATATCACGTCCCCGGTGGTATGCAATCTTCCCGAAGGCACCAAGGTCGGCGTTTATGATGTACAGGGCGATTTCGCACGCATCATCTACGGCAACTATCGCGGCTATGTCAACCGCGATATGCTGTTTGTCCCCAGCGAAGACAGCTATGAGGCCTCAGCCTACTCCAACGTCAACGTGCGCAGAAGTCCGGGCACCTATTCGGATGTGCTGGTTCAAATTAAAGAAAACACGCCTGTCGAAATCCTCGATGTCCTTTCGGACTGGTATGAGGTCAAAATTCTGGCCAAAGACTGCGACAGCGATGCCGACGTCACCGGCTTTGTTTCCAAAGAATTCATCAAGATTATGCAGACCAACCAGCAGACCAGTCTGCTGAAGCTTGGCATGAGCGGATCCCAGATCAAGACCATGCAGAAAGAATTGAAGGTCCGAGGATTTCTGTCCTCGGGGGCTACCGGATACTACGGCCCTGCCACCAAACAGGCGGTTGCCGATTTCCAGGTCGCGGCCGATCTTTCGCCTGACGGTATCGCGGGTGCCGATACACTGGAACTTTTATATGGCGACAACGATATCAAAGCGGTGGTTTCCAGCGGCTCTTCCTCGAGCGGTTCGTCATCTTCCAGCAGCGGGGGAACCGGGGTCACGGTGGGTAACGGCGGCGGACGCATCCATTTTTCCTACCCCAGCACAGCGGTTCGCGCGCTGGTCGGCACGGTCTATTTAAGCAACTGGGATACCATCAATGCGAAGTGGCCCAAAGGCAAAACAGCCACGGTTACGGTCTGCGCGACTGGCGCACAGTTTAACGTTATCCGCGGCAACACCACCGCCCACGCGGACGTCACCCCCTGCACCACCACAGACACCGCCACCTTAAAAGCCGTCTACGGCGGAAAATGGAGCTGGGCGCGTTGTCCCATCTGGGTCACCATCGGCGGTACCACCTACGCAGCTTCGATGAACGGCTATCCGCATGGTGACGACTATTGCCCCAGTTCAGGATTTGGCGGACAGTTCTGTATCCACTTCTACAAGTCCGGCGGCCATGCCAACGGCGGCGCCGAGGATGCGGACCATCAGGCGGCTGTAGCTTTCGCCTACAACGCGGCTCAATAAATAAGCGATATAAAAGACCAGCCAAGGCTGGTCTTTTTTTGTTTGCGCGATATCGTTAATCATCAATCGGCTTTTTTGTTGGGTCGTTTACGCGTTTGCTTTTCTGGAGCTTAGAATCAGATAGACGCAGTATACCGCCACCGCCAGCCAGATAAACAGAAACGCGATAAGGTGGATGTGCGTAAAGGGTTCGCCGTTGATGAATACTCCGATAAGGAGCATGATGGTGGGCGAAATGAACTGCAAGAAGCCCGAATTGCCCAGCGAAATTGTTCGAAGCGAAATGCTGTACAGAATCAGGGGCAGCATGGTCATCACGCCGCTCAAAAGCAGCCACAGCAAAAACCACCCGTTCGGAATACCCCCGTTATACACTGTGGTGCCGCGAACCAGAAGGAACACTTCCGCGCCGACCGCAATCGGCGCCAGCACCACCATCTCGGAAAAAAGCCCAACAAACGGGTCCAGCCCAATCTTCTTTTTAATGAGGCCGTAAACACTGAAGGACAGCGCCATAATCAGCGCGTAGGCCGGGAACTGGTGATACCCGAAGATCAGCACCAGCACGCCCACCGCGGCCAGAACGACAGCCGTAATCTTATAGAAGCCGGTCGATTCCTTTAAGAATATCATGCCGAACAAAACCACAACCAGCGGGTTGATGTAGTAGGCCAGACTGCTTTCCAGCACTCTGCCCGCCAGAACCGCCACGATGAAGGATGTCCAGTTGATGCCCAGAGCCAGCGCCGCCGCCACGATATACCAGCGGATTTTTTTATCTTTCAATTTTTTAAATCCGCTTTTATCGCCAAAGAATAACATAAACAGCGCCAGCACGATCAGCGACAGAATGATGCGGTGCGCGATGATTTCGGGCGAGCTGACACTGCCGATCAGCGCCCAGTACAATGGCATAAAGCCCCATATCAGATAGGCCAGTATGGCCAATAGATTGCCTTTTAATAGATTGTTTTGCATGTTGGTCCGCCGTTCCTAAAATATTGTGTATTACTATACCGTATAAGAAAAAGATAAGCAAGCTTTATCCGCCGTCCCGCCTATCTTCGAAAGTCTTTTTTGGCCCACACCGCCATCTCACGCACCTTTTCCGTGCTGTCGTCGGTGAGCGTTTCAATCTCGGACAGTGCCGCCCGATATCCTTTGGCCGCGGCGTAAGCCATCCCTTGCGTCAGCAGCTTGGTACGCGTGGCCATGTTCTTCCCGCACTTGGCTTTCAGGTGTTTGGTTTCGTTCTCCCGCAGGATTTCCAGCAGGCTGTATGTTTCGGGCGCTTTCCTTTCCTTCGGGTTCATGGGGCAGACCAGCTGGCACAGCTCGCACCCCAACAGCTCATAGACTTTCTTCCGTTCACTTTCAGGGATGCCTTCACTCATCATGTTCCGAAGGCACTTCTCCCGCGTCCATCCGCCCCCGTCAATCGCTCCCGTGGGGCACGCCGCGGCGCACCGGCGGCAGTCCGCGCAAAGGTTTTTGGTTTCGGATTCGCGGTCGGGCAAAACCTCTGCCCCGATCAGCACACAGCGCATGCTGATGAACGATCCGAATTCGGGATGGTAGTACAGCGAATTTTTCCCTATCGTCCCGCCAGTCGTCAGCATCTGCTTTTTGTAGTTCATCGCATTGGTCGCCTCAGCGGCCAACCCCAGTTCGCTTTTCAACAGAGCTATAAACACCAGCGCGTTTTCATAACCGAACTGCGAAGCCGGATAGTATTCCGAAAGCGCGATTTCGCCTTCGCCCGCCTGCCCGTCGGACGGAATATATCG
>ERZ1645192.1575-NODE-1575-length-18963-cov-10.165961_pt1 | contig 18963 bp, 14 predicted proteins | sample MGYA00575354_ERZ1645192 | MGnify/ENA primary metagenome ERZ1645192 (study PRJEB40844, sample SAMN11349763) | freshwater sediment metagenome | isolation source: river sediment | host: Sediment | place: India: Faizupur Khadar , New Delhi | collected 2017-02-21 ... | reverse complement strand
TCCATCCTTTCCGGTGATACAACAAGGGATTTACCTCCGGAATTAATTATTTCCGGTAATGGTGCAAGCGCTTTCCCTCCGGAAAGACCGCATGCCGCAGGGCAGTTATTACCTCTTGGATTTGAAGGATTTCAGGCTGCGGGGGTCAAAATGGTCCAGTTCCTCTTCCTCAAAATCATCGTAAATGGAGAGCCTGCGTTTGGTGCTTTTTTCTTTTTGGGACACCCCCGGAACAGTAGCTTTTCTTTCCATTTTGTCGGTTTTCTCCCGGTGGCTTGACTTGGAAAAGTTTTTTTTCATCACTTTAAAACAAAAATGCGTCTTAAATTAACAAATCAGATCAATTAACTTCTCTTTTACAGTATATTGGACTGCCTGTTCAAATATAAAAACAATTCTTATACCAAACTGTTCGTTATCAGGAAGAGATAAAAATTTCAAATGATTTTTGACATGAAAGTGCTGTTACGGATCTCCATGATGGTTGTTCTGGTGATTCAGGTGACCTCTCAGGGGGTAGCAGGGCAGGGGAGGCCGGCTGGAGACAAGGCCATGCGTAAGGCCAGGGAAGCCTGGGAACGCCGTGATTACCGGGAGGCGGAGTCGGCTGCCGGCAAGCTCCTCAGGGCTGATTCCGTTCATCGGGAGGCGCTGTTGCTGATGGCTGATATCCGCCATGAGGTGGGTGACCTGGCGGGTGAACTCTCCTGGTTGCGGAAGGCTGCTGCGGCGGGGGCCGGAGGGAGCCTGCTCGATTTCAGGCTGGGCGAAGCCCTCTATCGTAATGGGGTTTTTGAGGAAGCCCTGGCAGCGCTCGACCGGTTTATGGATACCTCTCCCCGAGGTAACCTGCTACTGCGTGCCACAACTCTGAAAGAGAAGGCCTCTTTTGCTGCATGGGCCGTCCGCAATCCGGTTCCGTTTCAGCCGGAAGATCCCGGACCAGGCATCAATACCCCGCTTGACGAATACTGGCCATCGCTGACCGTCGATGCAGCCTCCCTGCTCTTTACCCGGCGGGTGCCTGTCGAAAGAACGACTGAGTTCAGGTGGCCCGCCCCGAAAGGGGTGCAGGAGGATTTTTATATGAGTCGCCGCGATTCGGGTCATTGGGCAACGGCCCTTCCCCTGACTGAGCTGAACTCCCCTGCCAATGAAGGGGCAGCTTCTGTTTCGGCCGATGGCCGGATCCTCTTTTTTACCCTGTGCAACCACCCCGAAGGATATGGAAGTTGCGACATTTGGTTTTCACGGTTGGAGGAGAAAGGGTGGACCCCTCCCCGCAACGCCGGGGAACCTGTGAATACTCCGGGCTGGGAGGGACAGCCCTCTCTGTCAGCCTTCGGCGACCAGCTCTGGTTTTCTTCTGAACGGGCTGGCACCAAAGGGAAAAAAGACCTCTGGATGGTGCCTCTCCTGGGATGGACCGCCGAAGGCATGCCCCTGTGGGGAGGCGTGGTGAATGGCGGCGACAGCCTGAATACCCCCGGTGATGAGATCTCCCCCTTTCTCCACCCCGGTGGCAGAGATCTCTTCTTTGCCTCCGACGGATGGCCCGGAATGGGCGGTTATGACCTCTTCAGGGCGGTACTTCTTCCCGCGGGAACCTGGAGCGCCCCTTCCAACCTGGGGTATCCTGTTAACACCACGGGTAACGAACAGGGACTTGTGACCGACCGGACGGGTGTTCATGCCTGGCTGGCCACGGGGAAAACGCCGGGAGGCGACATGGATCTCTTTTCATTTCAAATCAATGCAGCAGACCGCCCTTCTCCGGTCACCTATATCCGGGGAAAAGTGACAGACGACTCCACCAGTGTGGCCGTGGCGGCCCGCGTGCAGATCAGGGGAGAACCTACGCGCAGCTTCCCCGGAACAGAGGTGACTTCAGATACACAGGGTAGTTTCCTGGTCGCCCTTCCTCTGGGTGAAGAACTCCTCTTCAGTGTCGACCACCCCGGTTATCTCTTCTATTCCGAGAGATTCCGCTTTGACGCTTCCGCCGGTGCTCCTGATCCCCTGGAACGGGAGATCCGTCTGAAACCTGCCCACCCCGGTACTACCATCAACCTCTACCAGATCTATTTTGCCACCGACCAGTATGAGGTGCTTCCGGCTTCGGCGCCGGAACTCAACCTCCTGCTTGGGTTCCTGCGTTCCAACCCGGCCTTGCGGGTCGAGATCGGCGGCCACACCGATAACACAGGCAGCGAGGCCTGGAATCTGCAACTCTCCGAAAAACGGGCCGCCTCTGTGCGGGATTATCTGGTCAGCAGGGGCCTCGAGGCCCAGAGACTTACCTCCCGAGGGTATGGCATGGGACACCCTGTGGCACCGAATGATACGGAAGAGGGCCGCGCTAAAAACCGCCGTACTTCCATCACGATCCTGCCTTAACCCCATTGTCATCTCTTCGGCTCAACTTCAGAGCTGTCACTCTACTTTCACCCACTCTCCTCCTTTGCTTTTTATTAATTTTGCTGTACATTTGATGAGAATGGGACCTGATGGCCGGAACAGTGCCGGATAAATTCCTTTCATTTGCCCCGATTTTCGGGCCGGCTGACAGGAATAAACCTTCAGGGATGGCCCATAACTAAACTCTGCGGAATGATTCCGGTCAATTTGTTTTTGATGGTGGCAGGCTTCGTCCTGGTACTGCTTCCCTTTCTGAAGGGAAAAATGCAACAGGCAGGATGGCTGGTTGGGGTAGTTCTGATGGCGGGTCTCTCCGCGGTGCCTGCCTGGCGTGCACTCACCGGAACACCGGTCGAATGGCTCCTTCCGGGAAATGTGGTCACCGGTGAAATCCCCCTGCGCCTCGACGGCCTGTCGGCCTGGTTTATCCTGATTATCGATTTGGTGTTCCTCTCCGGAGCCTTCTATGGGGTGCACTACCTTCACTTCTATCACGCTGATAGGAATACCCTGACCCTGCACTACCTCTCTTTTCTATTGCTCCAGGGGGCGCTGTTATTGCTGTGTGTGGTCCAGAACAGTCTGGTTTTCATGGTGCTGTGGGAGGTGATGACCATTTCTGCCTTTGTGGCGGTCATCTTTGAACATGAGAAATGGATCACGGTCAAGGCAGGGATCAATTTTCTGATTCAGTCCCATGTCTCGTTGCTCCTGCTGATGGTGGGGTTTCTCTATGGTGCCATCCAAACGGGGAGTTATGATTTTGCAGCCCTCTCTTCCCTGCCGGGAGGTAAAGGCGCCGCCACCGCGCTGATGTTCCTTTTCATTGCCGGCTTTGGCATCAAGGCGGGTTTTGTTCCCTTCCACACCTGGCTGCCCCATGCCCACCCCGCAGCCCCCGCCCACATCTCGGGGATCATGTCGGGTGTGATCATCAAAATCGGCATCTTCGGCATCCTCAGGATGCTCCTGCTCCTTCCCATGGATTACACAACCATCGGATACATGCTTCTGTTGCTGTCCCTGGTATCAGGGGTTTACGGGGTGATGCTGGCCATTGTCCAGCACAACCTGAAGAAACTGCTGGCTTATCACAGCATCGAGAATATTGGAATCATCGGCCTGGGCATAGCCGTGGGCACCATCGGCCTGGGCAGCGGCCACTCCTTTTTGGTGACCCTGGGCTTCGCAGGAGCCTTGCTGCACACCCTCAACCATGCCCTCTTCAAATCTTTGCTCTTTTATACCGCCGGAAATGTCTACCAGGCTACCCATACCCTTCATATCGAACACCTGGGAGGCGTCATGAAAAAGATGCCCCTGACGGCTCTTCTTTTCCTGGTGGCAGCCATCGCCATCTGCGGCATTCCCCCCTTCAATGGTTTCGTCTCCGAATTCCTGGTGTACACCGGGTTATACTCCTGGATGCGGGAGGCCTCCCTGGTGGCTCTGGTGGTGATTATTTTTACCATCATGGGACTGGTGCTTATCGGTGGACTGGCGCTGTTGTGTTTCACCAAGGCCTTCGGTATTGTCTTTCTGGGATCGGCCCGCAAGGAAACCCCCCATGCCGTGGGAGAGGTTTCGGCCCGTCAGTTGGCTCCCCTGTGGATCCTGGCGCTGCTGATTCTTCTGATCGGAACTTTCCCCCAGTGGTTTACCCAAGCTCTGGCAGAACCACTGGCCCTGTTTAGCAGCACGATGACTGCCGGACTATCCGTTATTCCCGGCCACAGCAGTTCTTTTAGTTCCGGAATGGTTGCGCCGGCCGCCGGGGTGGGGGAGCCCCTCACCACAGTGACGGGAATCGTCTCTCCCGTGGCTGTTGCCGCCTGGGGAATCATCGGGATCAGCCTCCTCCTCTGGGCCATCCGCTCCCTGGTCCTCCGCAGCAGCCGGCAGGAGACCTCACCCACCTGGAGCTGCGGTTATGTGGCTCCCAACCCTAAACTGCAGTATACCGCAGGATCCTTTGCCCGGAGTTATACCAAACTCTTCCGGGGAGTACTTACTTTCTCCCGGAAAGAAAAGGGCGTGGAAGCAATCTTCCCCGTTGGGGGCCATTATGAGTCTCATGCCAGCGACAAGGTGGAGCAATGGGTGATCGATAAGCCTGTAAATGGATTTCAATGGCTGATGAGCCGCTTCCTCTTTCTTCAAAATGGAAAACTCCAGGTCTATATCCTTTACGGGATTCTATTCATAGCTGCGGTGATTCTGCTGCCTGTACTGGCGGGCTGGTTTTCCGCTCTTTTGGTGTTCCTGAAACAGTTGTAATATGCTCAGTGCACTATTAATAATAGCCGCATCCCTCTTTTTTACGGGATTGATTAACCGGACCAAGAGCTGGACTTCGGGCCGCAAGGGCCCCGGAGTGCTTCAGCCCCTGCGTGATGTATACCGTCTTTTCCGTAAGGGGAGTGTTTATCCGGCTACCGCGGGGGTGCTCTTCCGTGTGGCACCTACCATTTACCTGGCCTCACTCCTCATGGCCCTGCTGGTGGTCCCTTTTGGCCAGGAGAAAGGCGTGCTTAGTTTCAATGGTGATTTTATCTTCTTTGCCTATGTGCTGGCCCTGGGACGGTTCCTCACCATCGTGGCCGCCCTGGATACGGGCAGTAGTTTTGAGGGGATGGGAGCCAGCCGTGAAGCCCTCTATGGTATGCTGGCCGAACCAGCCTTCTTCGTGCTGATGGGATCGTTGGCCCTCCTCACCGGCCATACCTCCTTCCATGAGATCTTCAACGCGCTTCACCTGGGCTCCTGGATCAGCTATGCCCTGGCCACCCTGGCGACCTTCGTGCTGGTGATGATCGCCATGATTGAGAACAGCCGCATGCCCGTCGACGACCCCAAAACCCACCTGGAACTCACCATGGTCCATGAGGTGATGATTCTCGACCACAGTGGATTCGACCTGGGGCTCATCCTGACTGCCGGCTACCTCAAATTTGCCCTCTTCGGCGCCCTCGTGGTCAACCTCTTCATCGGCATGGTCCCCACAGGGTATGCCATCCCCCTCTTCTTCCTGATCCAGACCGGCATGGCCATTACCATTGGCGGGATCGAATCCTTTATGGCCCGCTTCCGCATGAGTCATAATCCCCAGTTCATCACGGTGCTCACTTCTGTGGCCCTGCTGGTCTTTTTCGGCGTGTTGCTCCTTTCCGGCAGGTTCCTTTGAAAACTAACAGCTATGGCAGACGTATTGCTTATCACCTTTCTGATCACCCTCTTTTACATGGCCATCGCCAACCGGCTGATGACTTATGTTAAGGTGCTCGCCTTCCAGGGAGTCCTGCTTTTCTTCGTGGTATTCATCCAGCTCAGCGAGATCAACCTGCTCAACCTGGTGCTGATTCTTCTGGAGACCATTATCTTTAAGTCGGTGGCCGTTCCGGTATTCCTGGCCTACCTCCTCCGCCGCAACCAAATCACCCGCGAGGCAGAACCCTTCCTCCCCAATTTCATCTCCCTGCTTATCGTCACCGCCATCGTGGTGGTCACCTTCCTGCTGTCTAACTACATCCACGATACCCACCTCGACAAACTCTTTTTTGTGGTGGCCCTCTCCACCCTCTTTACCGGTCTTTACCTGATCGCCACCCGCCGGAAAATCATCACCCACGTGATGGGGTATATGGTTGTGGAAAACGGGGTCTTCGTGCTTTCCCTGGCTGTGGGCAATGAGATGCCCATGCTGGTCAACCTGGGCATTATGCTTGACATTTTTGCCAGCGTCCTGATCCTGGGGATCTTCCTCAATAAAATCGGTGATGTTTTCAGAGATGTGGATGTGGACCAGTTGAGTAACCTGAAAGATATCTGAGGGAGGAAGTAATATGACGTTGATCTACCTAATCGTGGCTTTAGGACTTTCGGCAGGCCTGTTCCTCAACAGGAACCGGCGGGCCGCTTATCTGATAACCACTCTTTTCCTGCTGGTGCAGTGGGCGTTTACCCTGTATGTTGGATTTCACCTGCGCACTGCCGACAGCCTTTATTTTACCTATGATGCCCTGGGTTTTCTGTTGCTGGTGACCCTCAGCGTGGTGGCCCTGCCGGCTGCCCTTCACAGTGCCCTATACATCGAAAGGCATCAGGAGACGTCTGCCTCTCGGGGGATTTACCTGGGATCGCTCGTGGTGCTGATAACCGCTATAGGAGCAGGGTACCTGGCCAACCACATCGCAGTAGTATGGATATTTACCGAGATCACCACCCTGAGTGCCTCGGCACTGATCTATCATCACCGCAACAAACTGGCCCTGGAGGGCACCTGGAAGTATGTGTTTATCTGCGCCTTGAGCATCTCCTTTGTATTCATAGGCATTCTTTTTCTGAGTCTTTCGCTGCACTATGCAGGCTCGACGGATCTCTCTTGGGCCAACCTGCAAGCCAACAGCGCTTCCCTTGACCCTTTCTGGCTGAAGCTGGCCTGGCTTTTCATCTTCACGGGTTTCACGGCCAAGCTAGGGCTGGTGCCTATGTTCACGGCCGGTATCGATGCCAAGGATACGGCCCCGGGGCCCGCAGGTGCTTTACTGGCCAGCGTGCTGATGAACCTGGGTTTCGTGGGGGTCTTCCGGTTCTACACCGTGGTGGCTCATACCTCCCTGCACCATTGGGTCGGGGTAGTTACGGGTGCCGCCGCTTTCCTTTCAGTTTTCGTGGCTGCCGCTTATATGATCAGGGTACGCAACGTGAAAAGAATGTTCGCCTATTCCGGGGTGGAACATATGGGACTGGTCATGCTGGGGGTAGTAGCGGGCGGCGTAGGCTATTATGCCGCAATCCTCCACATCATCCTTCACGCCTTCGTCAAATCCTCTCTCTTCTTTCAATACAACCAGCTCTACCGGGTCTATCAGAGTAAAAGCATCTCCTACATGGGAGGCTATTTTCGCATTGCTCCGGCGGGAGCCCTGGTGTTGTTGCTGGGATTCCTCAGCGCGGCGGCCATTCCGCCCTCCGGAATGTTTGTCAGTGAGTGGCTGATTTTCCGTTCCCTGCTGGAGGCCAGGCTGATCCTTCCCCTGGTGGGGGTGGCGCTGCTGCTGACCATGATCCTCTGGGCCTTCGGCCGGAATATCTTCAGAATCCTCTTTCTGCCCCCGGCTATGGCAGAGATGCCCCCGGCCTCTCCTGCACCAGCCTGGGAAAGTGCCTCCCAGTTCATCCTGCTGGCCCTGGCCGTCTACCTCGGGTTTTTCCCCCCTGACGGTTTTGTGGACCTGATCAGGGAAAGTGTCTCCTTATTGCCCTGACTCCTATGAATTACATCTCTATTAAAAACAACGCTTCCCTGCCCCTGGCTTCCATCCCGGTGCTGGACTACACCACCTTTTTTAGGGTGAATACCGGTCTGATGACCGCTCATCCTGAATGCCACTGCGCTACCTACCATGGCCTGCCCGAGGAGGGTAACATCAGGCTGATCTGTGCCATCGCCGATGATGCCACCGGCGAAATCCATCTCACTTCGTGTGTGACACCCCCCACACTCCCGCTCTCCTCTTTTTCGGCCGTGGTCCCCGCTTTTGAACGCTTTGAACGGGAGATCCATGAGAATTTCGGCATTCCCTTTACGGGTCATCCCTGGCTGAAACCGGTGCGCTATCCCTTTGACCGCTATGATAAGACGCAAACCATCGCCACTTATCCCTTTTATACCATGGAGAGTGATGAACTCCATGAGGTAGGGGTAGGGCCCATCCATGCGGGGGTAATCGAGCCCGGTCATTTCCGTTTTATCTGCAACGGGGAACAGATCCTTCACCTGGAGATCCAACTGGGGTTCCAGCACCGGGGTGTGGAAGCGATGTTCCTCAAGAGGCAGGGGGTGTTGGAGCAAACCCTGCTGGCTGAGAGCATTGCCGGAGATACTGTTGTCGGGCATACCACGGCTTTTAGCCTGGTGCGGGAAGCCCTTCATGGCCGGGAGATCCCCGATGGGGTGGCGTTCAGCCGTACCCTGGCCCTGGAGCTGGAACGAATGGCCATCCATACGGGCGATATGGCTGCCCTTTGCACCGATGTGGCCTACCAACTGGGGAGTGCCGTTTATGGAAGACTGCGGACCCCCCTGGTCAACTTCTTCCAGGAGTGGGGCGGTAACCGCCTGGGCAAGGGGCTGATCAGACCCGGCAGGAACCAGTTCCCCTTCACACCGTATCTGGCCGGCCGCCTTTCTACACTCCTTGACGCCTATGAGCGCGATTTCGAGGAGATGAGTACCATGCTCTTCAACCTTCCCAGTGCCTTGTCCCGATTCGAACGGACAGGCGTGGTGAGTGGTGAGGAGGTGTTGTCGATAGGGGCCGTAGGAATGGCTGCCCGCATGAGCGGGTTGCCCCGCGATATCCGCAGCAGCCATCCCTCCCTGCTCTATCCCTCCCTTGCCCACCAACCGGTGGTCAAGCACCACGGTGACGTCTATTCCCGGGTGCAGATCCGCCGGGAGGAAATCAGACAGTCGATGCAATACCTGCGTCGCCTGATTGGCCAACTCCCCGAAACCGCCCCCCTGGGTGAACTTTCCGGGACTATGGCCCCCCAACACCTGGCCCTTTCCCTCGTGGAGGGCTGGCGGGGAGAGATCTGCCATTGCGCCATCACCGGTACCCGGGGTGAACTGCGCCATTACAAGGTCAAGGATCCTTCCTTTCACAACTGGATGGCCCTGGCCCTGGCCGTACGCCAAAACGAGATCTCTGATTTTCCCATCTGCAACAAGAGCTTTAACCTTTCTTACTGCGGACATGACCTGTAATCAGAATTCTTATAATGATATGAAAGTCGCATGGTGCTCCGACCACCAAAGGACATGTATATTTGCTCCATGCGACTTCCACGGGCGTGAAGCACCTTAACCGGCCCCACTGCCATATGTAACTGAAGAACAAGTTATTAACTAACAAATAGACAAGTGAATAAAACCCTGAAATGGGGGAAGAACGGATCAGATGTTTAAGAATATTAATATCCTGTTGCATCAGGGGAAACAGTACATTCCCGATGTGACCACAGTGGAAGTGCCGGGCATTTTCCGCGGCCGGCCGGTCATCAGCACGGAGCCTGTTGACGGGGAGCAACTGGCGGCCCTCTGCCCGGTGAGGGCGATCACGGCCTCTCCCGTCACCCTCGACCTGGGAAAATGTCTGTTTTGCGGCGAGTGTGCCCGTCAGTTTCCTGAAAAGGTGAGATTCACCAAAGATTACCACCTCTCCACTAATGTCAGGGAGCGCCTGGTCATCAGGGAGGGTGAAGAGTCACCCGTAGAAGTAGATCTCTCACAGGTGCGGCGGGAGGTGCGGCGGGTACTGGGGAACTCCCTCAAGTTGCGACAGGTATCGGCAGCCGGTGATAACAGCGCCGAGTGGGAACTCAACGCTGCCAACAATGTCCAGTTTGACATGAGCCGCTTTGGGATCGAGTTCGTGGCTTCACCACGGCATGCCGACGGCGTGGTGATCACCGGCCCCATTTCGGAGAACATGGCCGAACCGCTGCAGATCTGTTATGAAGCCGTGCCGGAGCCTAAAATCGTGGTCCTCGCTGGTACCGACGCCATCAGCGGAGGTCTATTCGATGGCTCTCCTGCCCTGGAACGTTCCTTCATCGAGCGCTATCCTGTCGACCTTTACATCGCCGGCAACCCGCCCCACCCGCTGTCGGTCATCAACGGCCTGCTCGACCTCACCAGGGGATAGCCCTTCGGTGGCTGCAGCAGGATAGGAAGGCCGTCGACAAGGTCAAGGTCCAGAGCTCTTCGCTGCGCTCTGCCCAGGCAGAGGTTAAAGATGGTCCACAATGCTCAAAGATTAATAGCTTATAGATATTAAATCATTCCAGACTCAAGATTCAAGATTCAAGATTCAAGACTCAAGACTCAGGATTCCAGATTCCAGATTCCAGATTCAAAATTTTTATTATTCTAATATTCTGATATTTATAATGGTATGGCAAGCAGGAATTTCTCACTGATGCATCCGCGTGATCAGATCATTCTGATTATCAGCAGGATTTACAGGATGGGACTCACCACCACTTCCGGAGGAAATTTATCGGTGATCGATGAGGAGGGGAAGATCTGGATCACTCCTTCGGCGGTGGACAAGGGAACCCTGACGCCGCGTGATATCATGTGTCTGCATCCTGACGGAAGGATAGAGGGGCCGCACAAGCCTTCGTCGGAGCTCCCGTTTCACCGGGCGATCTATGAAGTACGACCTGACATCAGGGCTGTTGTGCATGCCCATCCGCCGGCGCTGGTCTCCTTCAGCATTGTCAGGAAGGTTCCCGACACGCGGATCATTCCGCAGGCCCAGAAGGTATGCGGGCCTATTGGGTATGCCCCGTACTTCCTGCCTGGGAGCACCCGGCTGGGCGAAGCGATAGCAGTCGAATTTGAGCGGGGCTATCACTCGGTGATCATGGAAAATCACGGCACGGTGGTGGGGGGATCTGACCTGATCGAGGCTTATGAGCGGTTTGAGGCGATGGAGTTTTGCGCCAGGACCCTGATCAACAGCAAGGCCCTGGGAGAACCCCGCTTTCTGGATGAGCAACAATTGGAGGCCTTTGAGGCCCAGATTCCACATCATGTGCCGGAACTGGAAACGGTGGTTACCGCTTCTGACGAAAAGGAGATCCGCACCGAAATTGTGAGGATGGTCAGGCGGGCCTGTGACCAGGGATTGATGATGAGCACCTACGGAACCGCCTCAGTGCGGTGGAGGGGCGATGATTTTCTGATTACCCGTACTGATGTGACACGGTGGAACATCGACCTGGACGATATTGTGCAGGTGCGTGGCGGGCGGCGCGAACCGGGGAAAGTCCCCAGCCGGGCCATGTGGCTCCACCAGGAGATCTATCGCCGGAATCCGCAGGTCAACGCTATCATCATGACTCAGCCCCCCTACCTGATGGCCTTCGGGGCCACCCATGAACACATGGACGTGAAGACCATCCCCGAAAGCTGGATCTTCCTCCAGGATATGCCCAATCTTCCTTTTGGTTCCCAATTTACAGGGCGGACCGACATTCCCGACCTGGTGGCGCAACAGGTGCCCGCCGTCCTGGTCAACAACGATGCGGTCATTGTCACAGGTAAAAGCCTCCTTCAGGCCTTCGACCGCCTCGAAGTGGCGGAATTCTCGGCCAAGTCCCTCTGCATGGGCAAGGCCATCGGGGTATTTTTCCCCATCGGAGAGGCGGAAATAGAGGATCTTAAAAAGGCCTTTTTCTGACAGGCTTGTAACATTCCGCAGGCCAGTGATACGAATAAGTCAGCGGAAACCTAACTTTTCGATTCATGACCAAGAAGTACTGTTTATTGTTCCTGCTGACCCTGGTGTGCGGGTCGGTATTTGCGCAGTCACAGGAGGAGTCCCTTCAGGGGGCCTCCCGGGTGGCGCCTGAAGTGGCCCAATGGCGCGGGCCGGAGCGCGACGGCAAATATTCTGAAACCGGCCTCTTAAAAGAGTGGCCTGCCGGAGGCCCCACGATGCTCTGGTCCTATGAGGGACTGGGTGCCGGCATGGGAAGCCCTGTGGTGGCCCATGAGATGGTTTATGTGACGGGTATTCCCGATACCCTCAACGGAATGGGCCGTTTGTTTGCCTTTACCCTCGACGGCCGGCTGGCCTGGACCAAAGATTACGGTTCTGATTTCACCGCCTTGTTTGCCGGAGCCCGCTCGACCCCCACGGTGGCCGGAGACCTCCTTTACCTGGAGAGCGGAAATGGGGAGGTCATCTGCCTGAATGCCCTCACGGGGGAATCCCTCTGGAAAGTCGATTTTTTTGCTGATTTCCAGGCCGATTCGGTACAGTTCGGGTTTTCGGAATCCCTGCTGGTGGACGGGGACCGGCTTTTTTGTACGCCCGGTGGAAAAACCCATAACATCGTCGCCCTTAACAGATTCACGGGGGAGGTCATCTGGGCATCACCCGGTTCGGGGGAACAAGCCACCTATTCCTCACCCATCCTCTTCCGGCATAACAACCGGCCGATATTGGCCAATCTCACCGCCTCCTCCATCCTGGGGGTCGATGCCACCGACGGAGAGGTGTTGTGGCGCTTTTTCCAGTATCAGGACAATAAGATCCATGCCAACACCCCTGTATATTCGGAGGGAGATCTTCTCATAGCCAGTACCAGCCGCAAAGACAGTTCCGGGGTGGTGATGCTGCGGCTTTCCCCCTCAGGCGATTCGGCCCGCGTGTTGTGGCGCAACAGGGAGGTCATCAACCTCTCGGGGGGAGCCATCCTCAACGACAGTTGTATCTATATACCGGCCTATATTCAGCCCAAATGGTATTGCCTCGACCGTTATACGGGTAAGATAAGGCATATTTCACGGGCGTTGGGAGGAGGTGTCATTCTCTATGCCGATGGGCTTTATTATGCCTACACCGAAAGGGAAGGCGAAATGGCCCTGATGGAGGCTACTCCTGATACTTTCAGGGTGATCAGTACCTTCAGGGTTCCTTTGGGCACGGCACAGCACTGGGCCCATCCGGTCATCAGCAAAGGCTTGCTGCTGGTCCGCCATGGAGGGGCCCTGATGGTTTATGATATCAGGAAAAAGGATTCCTGATTTTTTCACTGGGCCGCCTGCTGAAAAACAATCTCGCTGAGGCCAGCCATCTGCCCCTTGTCGCCCAGATAAATCCTTACATCCAGTTTATTATCCCTGACCCGGACGATCTTTTCTGGGGTCCAGGTGAATTCTCCCCTGGAAGTGGTAAAGGTGCCTGCAGCCACGCCTTCGAATTCAATTTTTTGCCAGGAGGGGAGGAGGCAGTCGCCCACGCTGGCGCGGATCCTGTAAACCCCGTTTCTGACATTGATCTGGTAATCGTACCATTGATGGGGGTTGGTACATTCGGCTTTCTGGCCACGGAACAGAACGGCGGGAAGGCGTACATTCCCCATTGGGCCGACCGAGATCCATTCCACCTTACCGGGGGTATTCCACTCACCGAGTAACCAGCCCATTCCCAGGAAATCCTCGAAAGCCGAGGCGTTCCTGACATTTCCAAGGGGCCCGGCCGGCTTCCCAAAGAGGATCTGTCCTTTGGTGAAAAACTGGCTGTTGTGGGGTTGCCGACCGTAGTAAAGTTCCAGTAGTTGGGGGTAGAAATTGACACTGTTGTAGTCGGCCGTCTGAAGGGTGGGGACCGTCTCCGATCGGACTACCGTCAGGTTCAGGTTTTCCAGGTTGCCATCGCCCCAGATGGTGCCGATAGGATCGCCCTTCTGCAGTTGCTGGTTGCGGGTGACCATCAGGTCGCGGTTGAAGAGGTTCTGATAGATATAATAGATGCCGGCAGAGGAGGCGCTTTCGAGGCAGAGGGCTGCCTTAGGTTCGGCCGTCCCCGGAATCCTGGTCTCCACCCAGATCACTTTCCCGGCTTCCATGGCCAGGACTGCAAATTTCTCGAGTCCACGGCCGTTGACCACATCAATGCCCACTCCGGGGAAGAAACGGTCTTCTCCCGAAGAAGCGGCATTGGCTCCACTGTATGAATACATGTAGCTTTCCTCGTTGTTTCTCCACAGGAAACCACCGGTAAAGGAAACCGGAAAGGTGAAATCCCAGGGATCGACCAGGGGCTGGCCTGCCGGAGCCAGGGCCACCAATGCATCCTTACGCAGTAATCCATGCGTTTGCTTATAGGATGAGAGTGCTGATATATTTTTATTGTCAGCCACAAACAGCGTCATGGGGCCTAATGTAGTCGCGGGAGTACGGAAACTTACCGCGATCAGGAGCGTATCGGACCCCACCCTGATCAGGTTAAACCTGTTTTTCAGCGCGAGGAGTTCCACTTCGGTCTCTTCAAAGCGAAAAGTCTCGCCGATGGCCAGGTTAACATAGGTGGTGTTGCCCCACCTGAAGGTGTCGGTGGAGAGGCTGTCGGAGGGAACAGCCGCCTGTGTGGTGCCATTTTCCTGCCGGGCAGCAAGGGTGGGTGGGGCAACCACCGCAAATCCCGCTAAAAGGCAGATTATCAACGCAAATTTGTTCATTGTGTTCTTTTGAGTAGGTGATCTGGGGCTCCTGAAACGCTCCTGTAGAAGTAATCCGGTGACCAGGTGAGACCCCTGGGGTGTTGAGAGCAACTATCGGGCCAGGAACAGCTGAAACTCTGCTACGGTCCACCTGTAAATGCGCTGGATCCTGGATATGCTTTCTCCCCATGGCCCCCGGGTGGAAATGGGGGGTCACTTTATCGAAAATCTATATATTGTGGTCGACCGGAGCGTATCGCCGGGAAGGAGTAGGGTGGTGGGGAATTGGGGTTGGTGAGGAGAGTCGGGGAAGTGCTGGGTTTCGAAGCAGAAACCGGTCCGCCGGCTGTACGCCACACCACTCTTGCCCACTTCAGTGCCTTTGAGGTGATTGCCCGTGTAGAGCTGAATCCCGGGTTCGGTGGTGAGAACTTCCATATAACGGCCACTCCCGGGTTCCCAGGCCGATGCGGCAAAAACAGGTTCTGGAGATCCCTGGCCCAGAATATAGTTGAAATCATAACCACTGGCGATCTGAAGCTGAGGATCTTCCCTGTCAATTCTTTCCCCTATCGGGTGCGGGGTGGTGAAATCAAGGCTGCTCCCCCTGATATCTTTGATTTCACCTGTGGGAATCATGAAGGAGTCTACCGGGGTAACCTCCCCGGCCATGATCACCACCACATGGTCGAGAATATCACCGTTCCCTTCCCCCCGCAGATTGAAATAGCTGTGGTTGGTCAGGTTAAAATGCGTGGGTTTGTCGCTTACAGCATTGTAGTCGATACGCAATTCATTCTCCGGGGTTAAGGTATAGGTGACGGTGACGGTTTTATTTCCGGGGAAACCCCATTCGCCATCGGGCGAGTGGAGGGTCATCACCACCTGGTTGTCCTGTTGATGGGCCTCCCACACCTGGCGGTAGAAACTTTCGGGCCCCGAGTGAATGCAGTTGGGGCCATTGTTGACTGGTAGCCGGAAGGTGTCGCTGCCGATAGTGAAGGCTGCGCCGGAAATGCGGTTGGCAAAGGGCCCCACCGTGGCTCCGTGGCTGGCCCCATATTTCACATAATCTGCAACCGATGCAAAGCCCAGTACCACATCAGCGGGTTCCCCATCTTTTCCGGGGACAACGATGGAAACAATCTTGGCTCCGTAGTTGGTTACCGATACCCGCATGCCCCGCTCGTTGGAGAGGGTGTATAATGCGGTTTTCTTTCCATTGATCAGGGTGTCAAAGGCTGCTGCAGAAAGGTCCATCACCGTGTTTTTAGAAGTTTTCGTGGTACATGAAAAAAGAAAAAGAACAATGATAAGTAAAGGGAAGCGGTTCATGTCGTAAATTTTGCCCTAAATTTAGGAAAAATTTGAGGATGAAGATTGCCTTAACAGGATATAGGGGCATGATAGGGCGTGCCCTGGTGAAGGAGTTGGAGGGGGCCGGGCATGATGTGGTATTTCTGACCCGCGGGATGCTCTATGATGAGCCGGGGGGTCTGCTGAGGTCTGCCCTGAAAGGGAGTGATGCCGTGGTTCATTTGGCAGGAGCGCCGGTCTTGCAGCGGTGGACGGCCCGGGCGCGGAAGGAGATCCTGGAAAGCCGGACGGTCACCACGCGTCATCTGGTGAAAGCCGTCAATGGATTGTCTCCGGAGGAGCGACCTGCCCTGTTTCTGTCGGCTTCGGCCATCGGGATCTACCGGAACGGGGCGTTGCATGATGAGCAGAGCGATCTTTATGACACCCATTTTGCAGCGGAGGTGACCCGGGCCTGGGAGGAGGCTTCCGCCGACCTCCATGACGCCGTACGGCGGGTCATTTTTCGCATCGGGCTGGTGCTGGAGGCCCGTTCCCGGCTGATCTCCCTGTTGTGGTGGCCCTTCCTGCTGGGGGTGGGAGGGCCGGTAGGTTCCGGAAAACAGCCGTTTCCCTATATCCACCTCCACGATCTGATACGCGCCATGGTCTGGGCCATGGATCACAGCAAGGCGTGCGGGATCTATAATCTGGTGGCCCCGGAGAGGGTCTCTAACCGCGATCTGGCGCGCCGCCTGGGGGCAATCCTGAAACGACCGGCATGGCTGCCCGTTCCTCCCTTTATGGTGAAACTTGTTTACGGGAAAGCCTCTGTCATGGTCCTCGAAAGCCCGGCGGTCCTCCCCAATAGAATGTTGGCTGAAGGTTTCAGCTTCCGTTATCCTACCCTGCAAGAGGCCCTGAAGGAAGTGGTCGCAAGCAGGAAAAAGTAATCCGGCCTGACTTCCCTGGAAATAAAAAAGCTGTCCCCGGTAATCGGAGACAGCTTTATGTTTTACGGAGATTAAATCCTGATGAAGGATTATTTCAGCCGCTCTTTGAGTTTGGTGAATTCTTCCTTCAGTTCGACGGGCAGGCGGTTGCCGAATTTGGCGTAGTGCTCTTCGATGAGTTCGCACTCCTGCTGCCATTTGGCCGTGTCGACTTTCAGCAGTTCACCGAGGTTTTCAGCCACACTTTCGATGCCGCTCAAGTCGAGGTCTTCGTTGCGGGGCACGAGGCCGATAGGTGTTTCCACACCTTCGACGGCATTGTTGCAGCGGTCGAAGATCCATTCGAGGACGCGGATGTTGTCACCGTAGCCGGGCCAGAGCCATTTGCCGTTGTCGTCTTTGCGGAACCAGTTGACGTTGAAGATTTTGGGCAGGTTTTCTTTCACCGGGGCCGTTTCGCCGATGTTGATCCAGTGCTGGAAGTAATCGCCCATGTGGTAGCCACAGAAGGGGAGCATGGCGAAGGGGTCGCGGCGCACGCCGGCTTTGAGGCCGATGGCGGCGGCGGTCACTTCAGAGCCTACGATGGAACCCAGGAAGACTCCATGGTTCCAGTTGAAGGATTCGAAAACCAGGGGCACCGTGGAAGGACGGCGGCCACCGAAGAGGAAGGCCGAGATGGGCACCCCTGCGGGGTTCTCCCACTCTTTGTCAATCACGGGGCACTGGCTGGCCGGTGCGGTGAAACGGGCATTGGGATGGGCCACAGGCTCGGTGCCGGCGGGATCATGGACTTTATTTTTCCAGTTGATGGTTCCGGCAGGGCAGGGTGTGCCGATGCCTTCCCACCACACATCGCCATCGGGGGTCAGCCCCACGTTGGTGAAAATGGAGTTTTTGGTCATGCTCAGCATAGCGTTCGGGTTGGTGTCCATGGAAGTCATGGGAGCCACGCCGAAGAAGCCGGCTTCGGGGTTGATGGCATAGAGTTTACCATCTTTGCCGAATTTCATCCAGGCGATGTCGTCGCCCACGGTTTCCACGGTCCATCCGGGAATGGTGGGGATGAGCATGGCCAGGTTGGTTTTGCCGCAGGCACTCGGGAAGGCGGCGGCCACATATTTCTTCTCACCCTTGGGGTTGGTCAGTCCGAGTATCAGCATGTGCTCGGCAAGCCATCCTTGCTGTTTGGCCATATAGGAGGCAATGCGCAGGGCGAAACATTTCTTGCCCAGGAGGGCGTTGCCGCCGTAACCCGATCCATACGACCAGATTTCGCCGGTTTCCGGGAAATGAGAGATAAATTTCTTTTCGATGGGGGCACACGGCCAGGCCACGTCCTGCTGTCCGGGCTCCAGAGGAGCTCCCACGGAATGCATACAGGGCACGAAATAACCGTTTTCTCCCAGGATGTCGAGGACGGCCTTGCCCATGCGGGTCATGATGCGCATGTTGACCACCACGTAAGCCGAGTCGGTGATTTCCACACCGATGTGGGCGATGTCAGAACCCAGGGGACCCATGCTGAAGGGAATCACATACATGGTACGCCCTTTCATGCATCCCTTGTAAAGATCACGCATGGTAGCCTTAAGTTCGTCGGGTGCCATCCAGTTGTTGCTGGGACCGGCATCTTCCTTCCGGGAGGTGCTGATGAAGGTACGGTCTTCCACACGGGCCACATCGGAAGGGTCGCTCTGGAAATAGTAGCTTCCGGGGCGTTTCTCCTCGTTCAGCTTGACGGCGGCGCCGGCGGCAACCATCCCATCAAGTAAACGCTGGTTTTCCTCTTCGGAACCATCGCACCAATATACACTGTCGGGCTCACACCAGTCAGCCCACTCCTGAACCCAGGCAATCAATTTTTTGTGATTTGTTGTCATTCTGCAGATTTAAAAGATGAAAATTAAGTATTATATTTTGCTTTTATTCAATTGCAAATATAACCGGAAAAGAGGAAGAAAAGCCGAAGCCGGGCGGCGGTATGAAGGTGTTATCCTGCTGAAAATGGGTTAAATGAAGCGCACCGGCCGGAAATCATAAGCATGGGAAAATGGCCCTCTCCCGAAAGTGTTGCTGTACAACAGTTACTGAAAGATATTACCCCCTCAGGCTATGATAAGGGCAGCATGTTAAATAAAAATTAATAAAAAATTCCGGCCTCGGGGAGGGGTGCTGGTTTATGACCTCGGGTGGAATTGCTGGATGGGGCTTTTAAGGAAATCCTTATCAATATGGGTGTAAATATCGGTGGTCAGGATCGACTCGTGCC
>ERZ1645192.1573-NODE-1573-length-18965-cov-5.954310_pt1 | contig 18965 bp, 17 predicted proteins | sample MGYA00575354_ERZ1645192 | MGnify/ENA primary metagenome ERZ1645192 (study PRJEB40844, sample SAMN11349763) | freshwater sediment metagenome | isolation source: river sediment | host: Sediment | place: India: Faizupur Khadar , New Delhi | collected 2017-02-21 ... | reverse complement strand
TGGAAAAGCGCGATCTGATCGTCAAGGGCAAGGCCAAGTCGATGTACACCACCGACGACCCCGCCTACTGCATCATGCACTTCCGCGACGACACCTCGGCCTTCGACGGCAAGAAGGTGGAGCAGCTCGAACGCAAGGGGCGCGTGAACAACATCTTCAACGCGTTCATCATGGAGAAGCTGGCTGCCGCCGGCATTCCCACTCACTTCGTGAAGCGCATCGACGACCGAGATTCGCTGGTGCGCCGCATGACGATGATTCCGGTCGAGTGCGTGGTGCGCAACATCGCCGCGGGCAGCATCTGCCGCCGTCTCGGCGTGCAGGAAGGCATCGACCTCGACCCGCCGACCTTCGAGCTGTTCCTGAAGAACGACGCGCTCGGCGACCCGATGATCAACGAGTACCACATCGCGGCCTTCAAGTGGGCGGACCTGAAGGACGTCGAAACCGCTCGCGAGCTCACGTTCAGGGTGAACGGCGTGCTGAAGAAGCTGTTCCTCGACCACGGCATGCTGCTGGTCGACTACAAGCTCGAATTCGGGGTCTGCGACGGCAAGGTGCTGCTCGGCGACGAGTTCACGCCCGACGGCTGCCGGATCTGGGACGCGGAGACCCGCGAGAAGCTCGACAAGGACCGTTTCCGCCAGAGTCTCGGCAACGTGGTGGAGTCCTACGAGATCGTCGGGCGCCGGCTGGGGCTCAGCTTCGACTGAGCCGCATTATTCCCGGGGCGTTTCTCAATCGCGCCCGAGCGTGTAGAATGCGCGGCCTGCGCGAGCAGCCACGTTCTGGAGAGGTGGCAGAGTGGTCGAATGTACCTGACTCGAAATCAGGCGTAGGTGAGAGCCTACCGTGGGTTCGAATCCCACCCTCTCCGCCAATTGCGGATCCCAAGAGGACCCAAGAGGCGCACAAGCCCCGGAAATTCCGGGGTTTTTTGTTTATGGCCTCTCCCAGAACGTCCCAGAGAGACCCTCGACATACCAGCAAATCCGCTGGTAGATTCGTTGGTACATGGCGAGCACCGCCAACTGATACCAACGGAGGCAGCCGTGAAGCTCACCGACGCCAAGGCCAAGAACGCCAAGCCAAGCGACCGCCCCCAGCGGATCAGCGACGGCGGCGGCATGTTCCTCGAAGTCACCCCGAAGGGTGCGAAATACTGGCGCCTCGCCTACCGCTTCCACGGCAAGCAGAAGCTCCTTGCACTCGGGGTCTACCCCGACGTGAGCCTTGCGGCTGCCCGTGCGAGGCGAGACGCCGCCCGCCGGCAACTCGCCGAGGGCAAGGACCCCGGCACCGAGCGCAAGGCCGAGAAGCGCGCGGACCGGATCGCCGCCGCGAATACCTTCGAGGCGGTCGCCCGCGAGTGGCTCGCTGAGCAGAAGAAGATCTGGGCCGACTCGACATGGCCGCACGTCGAACGGCAGTTTGACCAGGACATCTTTCCCGCCATCGGTAGCCGACCCATAGCCGAGATCACGCCGGCCGAAGTCCTCGACATGGCGCGCGCCATCCAGCGCCGGGGCGTTGCCGAGACTGCGCGCAGGGCAATGCAGAAGTGCGGGCAGGTATTCCGCCATGCGGTACGCGCCGGGCTCGCCCAAGGTGACCCAACGCGCGATCTACGCGGGGCCATCAAGGTTCCAAAGCCCAAGCACTTCGCGGCCATCACGGATCCGAAGGAGGCCGGCAATCTGCTACGGCTGATTGAGGGCCACAAGGGAACTGCCGTAGTCTGCGCCGCGCTCAAACTCTCGCCAGTGCTGATGGTTCGACCGGGCGAGTTGCGCCGCGCGCGCTGGACCGATATAGACCTTAACGCCGCTGAGTGGCGCTTCCGCGTGACCAAGACCGATCAGGAGCACGTCGTTCCACTGTCCTCGCAGGCCGTGGCAATCCTGCGCGAGCTGCATGGCCTGACAGGCCGCGGGGAGTACGTGTTCCCGAGCGCACGGGGCAAGGGGCGCCCGATGAGCGAGAACGCGATCACGGCGGCGCTACGCAGCATCGGGGTGCCCTCCGAGCAAATGAGTGCCCACGGCTTCCGTGCGATGGCGCGCACGTTGCAAGACGAGGTGCTGGGCTTCCGCATAGACCTGATCGAGCACCAGCTTGCGCACACGGTCCGCGATCCGCTCGGACGGGCGTACAACCGAACGCAGTTCCTCGACGCGCGCCGTAAGAACATGCAGGTGTGGGCCGACTATCTGGACCGCCTGCGCACTGGTGCGGACGCAGTCGAGCCTGACGGCGCGGGCAACCAAGAGGAGCGCGGGACGTAAGCGCAGGAAACCTGATTGACGAATCCGGACCGCGGCATCATGGAGAACACGTCTAGGGTAGCCGCGCTGCTAGATCGCCTTACCGATGTAGCGCGCCGGCGCGAACTCGGCAGCTCCCATGCGAATTGGTGACATGGGCCACGCCCATTGTGGAGAGGGATGACATGAACCCTCCGCGGTCCCATTGGCTACACTCCACCAACCATAAGCTGTGAGAGGGACGCACGTGATCGAGACCACATATGTACCGCTGGAGAAAGCCGCGGCAATGTTGGGCAGCGACAGCCACCCACTCAGCGTGGACGTCTTGCTCACCGCGGCTCTCGAAGACCGCATTCGCCTATGGTCGCTGCTCTTCGAGTGGCGAGAGTATTGGACGCAGGACCGTCGCAGCGAAGACCCGTGGGCCGGTGACGGCACACCCGCGGAAGTTGGAGATGACTTCTTCACGTTCGTGCCGCTATTCGGGTGGCACGTTGCCGCCTTGCTGAAACACGGTCGCGTGGAAACGGACGTGCTGGCAGAAAACGATGGATTCTGGAAGCAGACCGCCGGCGACGGTTCTGGATCGCGTGCTGTTGAAATCACTCGCGAAGAGCCGCTGTACGTGCTTGCGGCCGACGTCGAGCGCATCCGATCGAAGGATGAGCTGCCCGTATCGGCCCCCATGCAACCTGAGCGTGCGGTTGGGCCGAGAGCGGAAACCACCTACCAGAACATCATTGGCGGACTGCTCGCGCTGATGCTTGGCAAAACTCCGGCAGGTAAGCCGCAATCCGTATTCGACAGCCAAGCCACGATAATCGACGCTTTGCTTGCGAACTTCCCTGAGAAGTCAGGTATCGCACAGCGCACCTTAGAACAGAAGTTCGCGGAGGCCAAGCGGAGCTTGGACGCAAGCTAGCCTCTACCGCAGTTGCGGCGTGCTCGCCCGCAGCTGCGGTAGGTTTAAGCCCTTTTACTGATTCAATGCATCCCATGACGCAACGCAAGCCCAAGGAGGGCGCAAGTCATGGCGAGCACTACGCACCACGGTCCCAACCACGTCTCGGCGCTGCTGCGCATCGCAGACGTCCGCAGGCTCACTGGCCTCTCTGATTCCGCGATCTACCGCGGCGTCCAGCGCGGCACGTTCCCGCGCCCGTTGAAGCTCTCGGAGCGCTCCAGCGCCTGGGTGGAGGCCGAGGTTCACGAGTGGATCTCCGCGCGCATTGCAGAGCGTGACAACACGTCGTCGAAAGTCGCTTAAGGCGTCTGCAATGAAGCTCGCGAGAAGTTCGCTGTCCGACGTGAATCTGTTTCAGTGCGCGTCTACGCAATTTGCGATGCGCGTTAGCGCGGTCGGGATTTCCGGGCACCGCGCGGCGGAAAGGGCGGGGATCGAGAAAGCAAGCCGCGACAAAGCGGCTCGTCGAGGATAGCCCTGGTCGTAAAGGCCAGGGCGATCGAAATGATGAGCTTGCTGGAGAATCGCAAATGAAAAATCTCGAGAATGCCCACGCGCCGCAGATGTCGGCGACGACCTTAGTCTACAACCCCGACTGGCACGGAATTCCGGAAGAACTCCAGCGCATCGAGCGCTGGGTGGCCTGGCAGGCCAAGCCGAAGGCGGGCCGCCCCGGCAAGTTCGACAAGGTCCCGATCGATCCGCGCACCGGGCGTCGCGTGAGCCACAAGGACCCCTGCAACCACATGAGCTTCGACGATGCGGTCATGGAGTACGCGCTCCAGATCGGCGAGGTGCGGATCGACGGCATTGGCCTGTCGCTGCCGCCGGGCCTGTGCGTCATCGACCTCGACAACATGATCCTCGACGACGGCGCAATCCGCCCCGAGCACGAGGCGATTCTGAACCAGTTCCGCGACTGCTACTGCGAGCTCAGCCCGTCCCAGCGGGGCGCGCACATCTTCGTCCCCGGCAGCGCTCGCACGTTCGCGGACCACGAGCGCGGAGTCGAACTGTACAGCGTTGCCGAGGACGGCAGCGGCGGGCAGTTTCTGACCGTCACGGGCATGGTCTACGAGGACCGCGGCACTTTCAGCACCATCGACCGCACGGCTGACCTGATCGCGCTCTGCGAGCAGTACGGCGCGCGTGGGGTGTCGAGCCGCTCGAGCCTGCCGCCGATGCCGGAGATCGAGGGCACGCCGCGCACCCTGCAGGACCTCGTCGCCGCAGGCGTGATCACCTCCGCCTGGGCCGCACTCATCGAGTTCATGGCCCCGGACGGCGACGACGACCACCTGCTGCGCCGCTATCCGGCCACGCAGGGCAGCCGCCACCCGGTGCAGCGCTCGCGTGCGCTGTTCGCCGCGTGCCGCATGCTCGCAGGCGCCGGCGTGCCGCTCTGGGAAGCCTTTGCCATCCTCACCGACCGCAGCTATGCGCTCGTGCAGGGCATCGATGACGGCCGCTCTGGAGACGACTGGTGCTGGGCCTATGTGTTCGGCAAGCACCTGCATGCCTTCGAGAGCAACCCGACCAGCCCCGCTCCGTTCGAGGATCTCGGGCCGCAGGACTGGGACAACGTTGATCCGGGCCAGAACCCGCGCGGCGCCGCTGCCGCGCAGCCCTGGAAGCGCACCTTCGAACCCTGCGTGGTCCGCGCGGACAACGTGCTTGAGTTCACCGGCTCGATCATCCCGTCCCGCCCTTGGCTGGTCGCGCCGCTGCTGCTCCGCGGCTACGTGACGGTGTGCCTCGCGCCGCCGGGCGTGGGTAAGTCGATCACCTCGATGGGCCTGGTCGCGTCCCTGATCACCGGGCTGGACCTCATCGGCCTGGGCGCTCCCGCCAAACCGTGCAAGGTATTGGTGATCAACAACGAGGACGACCACGACGAAATGGCTCGCCGCTTCCAGGGCATCCTGATCGCGCACGGCATCGACCCGGCCAACCTGCCTGGCGAGCTGCACTGGATCTCGGGCTACGAGGGCTCGTACAAGCTCTCCAAGTCGGCGGACAAGGTGCCCGTGAAAGCGCCCGATGCAGACATGATCGTGGACTACTGCCTGAAGCACCAGATTGATGCGGTGTTCTTCGACCCGCTCGTGTCGCTGCACGAGGCCGAGGAGAACGACAACGGGGCGATCGAAAAGGTTGCGGCGATCGTGCGCCAGGTGGCAGCGCGCACCGGGGGCGCGGTGCACCTCGTGGCGCACACCAGGAAGGCTGGCTCCGGCGAATCGAAGGACTCGGAGGCTCACGCCGGCAGCCTGGACGCGCTGCGTGGGGCGAGCTCGATGGGCGGCGCCATCCGCGTCGCTTACACCGTCGCCAGGATGTCGAAGAAGACTGCGGAGAAGCTCGAGATTGCACCGGCGCTCGGCGTGAACCTCATGCGCGTAGACCTGGCGAAGGGCAACTTCACGCCGAAGCCCGAGAACGCCCTCGGTTGGCTCGCACTGCGCGAGCAGACGCTGCCCAACGGCAAGGACAAGGTTGGCGTGCCGACTCGCTTCGACATCAAGCCCTACGTGGACGCTGCTGGCGCGGACGCAGAAGCGAAAGCCCAGCTCGAGGACTCGCGCAAGGCGGGCCAGATCCTGGCCGCCCTGGGCGGAGAGCGGGAGCGCAAGCTCGTCGAAATCCTCCCCGCACTTGCGGCGCTGTGGGATTCCAAGGAAACCGCGGTGCGCGATCAGCTGAAGCACCTCGTGCCCGTCGGCAGGGAAAACGCGAGGCGGGTCGAGCCTGGTACCCTCGCGCCCGCCGCGTTGCTGTGGATGGAGCGCCGCGGGCAGCCCTTCTACATTTGCCAGGAGGCCGGCAACGACTGGGAGGAATGACAAGGTGGTGGTTTCCGGGGCGGCCGAAGGCGCCCCGGACTACCCTGAACGCGACGGGCACCGAGGCCAGCGAGCCAAACTTCCGCCCACCCTTCAAATCAGCGAATGTGCTTTGAAATCAATAGGTTAAATGCGTTTCTGGCCCACTTTCGCGGGAACTCTCGAGAGCGTGCGAAAGTTCATCGTAAGCGATTGATTTTGCAGTACTTTCGCCTTTCGGAACTTTCGCCCCTTCGGGGGGCGGTTTCCGAAAGTACCGCCCCCAGGGGTTGACCCGCGCGCCGAGTACCGAGCGGCGCGGGCTCGGCGCTCCAGGCGGACGAGACTCCTCAACCCCCCGGTGATCATTCTCAACCGTGGCCGCGACCCTGCGGGCGTGCGGGACCGGGCTGGGAGCACCCCCTGTGGAACGTGCCGCTACTCCACCCAGCGCGCGTACGGTGAGTCTCGCTGGTAATCGTGTCCGGCGCCATCGGGTACCGCGCTGGAGGCACAGCGAGGGAGGTGAGCTAAAGCCCCGTCGGTGCCACCAACGCGAGCTCGCTTGGTTCGATCGGGTAGCCATGGCGTGCCCCGGAGTGAACCCCCCGTGGCGCTACGGGCTCTCCAGCCGCCCCAAACCGAGGCGGCAATGGAGCACAGAGGTTCCTGGAACAGCACGGCGTACGGTGCCCGCTATCATCGGCACGGGGCCGTGCACGAGATAGCGGGCAGCTAACGAGGCAGATTTTCGGCAGGGGTCGCGAAACGACTTCGGTCGCGCGCACGCGCGCGCTGTCTTGCGATGTCGATCCGCTTGCCCCGAACGAGATTCCATACCTTCGCGCGGACCCAGCGCACGCGCGCAGGATCAACGAGCAACCGGGCGCATGCAGTGTGGACGATCCGTGGCGAGGGAGTTAGATTAACAACAGCATCCCGAGTGAACCTCCGGGTTTCGCCAACCAGCCCTCTCCGGCAACGGTGGCCAGACGATGCGCCGATCATCGGAACTAATAGGAGATCCCCCATGAGCTCATCGCTTCGCGCCTTCCCCGCCACGACCGTACGAGGTGCGCGCGGCGCTCGCCAGCGCACGACGCAGCTCGTTGCGATCGAAGCGCAGCGTTTCTCCTGGGGGGCACAACGTCCTCGATCGCCCCCACGTGATTCGGCACGGCATTGCGCCATCATAGATTGTTCGTGCGCGCCGAAAATTGACCAGCAGGTCAGAATTCAACGCGCACGAACAAGCCGACAAATCACCGCTCGCCCGCGTGGCCTCGAATTCCTATTTCACTTACGCGGCTACGGCCCTGCCCGGATAGCGGGGACGAGTCCCCGCTATCCGGCAGCAGTTCAGTCGCCGGGATCGACCCTCTCTGCTTCAGGCGCTCTCTGACTTACGGCGCCGCGCCATCGCTGCGCCCAGCAACCCCATGCCGATCAGCGCGAGCGTCCCCGGCTCGGGCGCCGTTCCGGTCGGCGTCCCTCCTCCTTCTTCTACCTCGCTCCTCAACGCCACGTTGCCGACGATGTAGGCGTTGTTGCTGAACTTTTCCTTCGTCCAGAACTGCACGCTGGGATTGAGGCCAGCCAGATCGGACGAGAACCCCATCACGTTGAGCGTGTACGTACTGGAATCGATCAGGAAGTCCTTCGAGGTAGTCTTCCAAGCGAGCGTCACGCGGTCGGCACAGCCGTTCGCGTTTACTCCCTGGTCATTGGGTTGTCCGTTGGCGCAAGTCTCACCCGTCTTGTGATCGTCCGGGTCGTTGGTCGTCTCCCAGTGTGTGAAGCCGTAGTCGAACGACAACTGGTCACCGACCTTGACAACACCGACGAACACGTCGGCGACGAGCCGCAGCGTGATAGATTCCAAGCTAGGTGGGTAGATCGGGTAGTTCAGGTGCGTGAAGGTGCCGATGAGATTGGTGGCCGACGCCGACGGCGGAGCGGACAGGGTGAAATCGATCGGCTGCGAGGCGACTCCGAAGTTATAGCCGCTCTGCAATGTGTTCGGGGACGCAGGGTCACCCCAGCGCGCCCGCGGTGCGGTCGTGCTGTTGCCGCTCACCGTCACATCTGGTGCCGACGGGACAGAATTGATCCAACTGGCCGTGACATTCTGCAATGATACGATGGACGCCTGTGCCGCATTAGCGGCCACCACGGCGGCAGCGAGTGTGAACGCCGAAAGCAACGGGAACTTGTTCATGGGAATACCTCGTCAATGATTGTTGGTAGCAGGAGCATGAATGCTTTCGCAATCCATAAGGGCTTCTGAGCCAACAGAATGCACGGAGCGTGCCAATTCTTCAACTCGCTGATTCATAACCGTTTAATGATAGTATTCTGCCGCGTCGGTCATCGCACTGTAAAATTCGCCGACAGATCGCGGTCGCGCGACGGTCTTCCCACCGGTCAGCCGAGCGTCGGCAGGCACCGGGCGTGGCGCCGACGCACGAAGCGATAGCGAGGTGAAGCCCCTAGCTGGCCCGCCTTGACCGAACCCTCCCGCGCGATCCCGAGCTCGCCAGTTTCCGCGCTCCCGATTAGTGCGCCTCGCCGATGCGCCACTCACGCCATCGGCGCCGGCTCGTCGATGCCCTGCCGGCGTCACCTCGGCCCTCCGGCGGTCGCTGAACAAAGCCGAAGGCGAATCCAGTGCGTTGCCGAACCTGCAGGTCTGGCCCGGGCGAGTTGCCCATGCCGCTCAATGGGAGCGGTTGCCCGAGACCGATTCAGAAAAGTCGTAATCATGATCAATTGCGCGCGCCGGATTGGCTGTGGGGCCGCCTTGCTGGCCGCGTGCCGCATCCTTGGCGCATGGGGGCGGCACGTATCCACTGACGAACTGAGCTCCCACGCCGTGCAGCGCCTCGAAAAGGGCGACCATGCCTCGGCGACCATCGAGCTGTAGACTGCCGTCGCTTCGGATCTGAACAGCGCGCACGCGCTTGCTGCTGGGCAATCGACGCGAGGTTCTCCGGCGGCTGGAGCAGGACGGCGTCACGGCACCGACGCAGGCGACCCGTGCAGGCCCTGGCACAGTCCTTTCTAATCCGGACATGAGCCTGAAAGTGGTTGAGTGCGGCCCCTCTCAGGCGGCGGGCTTTTGGGATCTGTTGATAGTCCTGAACAGTTTGGCGCGGGCCTCGTTGAGGCGCCGGGCGGCCTCATTGTCGCTGTGTTGGCGGGCGATGTCATCGAGCTGCTCGAAGCGCAGGCCGGGCCTGAGGAAGCGCTCGGCCTCGGGCAGTGAGCGGAACTTCTCGTACGGGGTCATCAGGTTGGCGTAGGAATAGCGCTGGCGGCGCTTGCCCCGGCCGTCGGTGTGCTCCTCGGGGAACAGGCAGGGGCGATGGTAGTTGAGGTAGGGCGACAGCACCTCGACGGTGAAGGCGTTGACCTGGGCGGCGAAGCGCTGGGGGATGTGGCTGTAGCCGAGGTGCTTGCGCACGACCGAGCCGTTCTTGCTCTCGACGAGGGCGTTGTCGTTGCTCTGGCGGGCGCGGCTCTTGGTGAACTCGATGTGCAGCTTGCGCAGCAGTCCGGCGACGCGGTGGTTGATGTACTCGGAGCCGTTGTCGCAGTGGAAGCCGAGGATCTCGAAGGGGAAGCGTTCGAGCAGCAGTTCGAGGGCGGGGAGCAGGAAGGCCTCGCTGATGCGTTCGACGCAGACGATGAGCTGCATCTGGGTGAGTTCATCGACGGCGTTGATGTGATAGACGCCCTTGATGCCGTCGCGATCGCCCTGGTGGACGGAGTCCACGCGCAGGAAGCCGGGTCGGCCATCGGGGAAGGGTTTGCGTCGCTCGCCGATGCTCACGGGGCTCGGGCGGGTCTTGTCGACGTGGGTGCGCTGGCGCTGATACGCCGCCGCGTAGCGCAGGTTGTAGAGCCCGCCGTGGGAGATGTGGGCCACAGGCGCTCGAAGCGGTGGTCGCCGAAGCGGTAGAAGGCGCGCTCGCACAGCTTGCGGGTGGTGTGACCGCAGAGGGTGCCGTGCAGGGCGTCGAGCTCGGCGAGCAGCGCGGCGTCCTCGGGGAGGTAGCGGCGGCGGAAGGCGTTGGTGGGCGGGCGCCCCCGGCGATGATCGCGCAGGTGGCCGGTGCGGGCGTACTGCGCGATGAGGCGGGTGAGCTGGGCGCGGGAGAGGCCGCTGAGCTTGAGCAGGTACTCGCGCACGAGTCCTTTCTCGGCGCGGCGCAGGCAGAGGTAGCGCAGGCGTCGCAGCGAGTCCTCGATCCAGGGGTAGAGCTCCTCGCGGGCGGGCACGGCGAAGTCGAGCGCGATGGTTCCCTCGAGGAAGGCGCGGACCTCCTCGAGGCACTGAAGGCGTTGGGTATGCAGTTTCACGATCATCCTCCGATGATCCCAAAACCGCGCCTTCAGGCTCATGTGCCGTTGGAATCACGGCACACCCTCCAGGCTCATGTGCCGTTGGACAAGGCTACCGGTTGCGCCGCGGCACTCCAGCATTCAGCCTGTGAGAAATGCGGGCTAATCCGAAGACGAGTCCGAATGAGCGAGGCGGAGGTCGCCATCAGGTGGTCGCTCGTCGCCACGAAGCATCCGCTTGACGAGCAGCAGATCGAGCGGCTGTGGGCCGGCGTGGTGCTGCACGACGACATCCAGCCCGTGGCCGCCACAGCGTCCGAGCAACGCGGCGAGTGGCGGTTGCGGCTTGCCGTGAGCGAAGGAAGGTGTCGCCATGTCAAGCGCATGTTCGCGGCCGCAGGCAACCGGATCGAGGCCCTGCAGCGCTAGGCCATCGGCGACTCGGGCTTCCGCACGATCTCGGCGAGGGAGGGGGGGGGCCGGTGCAACTGTAGCAGTTCGGCCTCATCTCGAGATCCTCCGCCTGATCTTGCGACGTGTTTCACGTTGACCAATGCCGACTTTTCTCTATCCTATCTATATCTGTTAGCGTAATATTTCAACAGAAGTTCCACCAAGATGCCGTTATCCCTCGAAGAACGCTTGTCGGCCCAGCCAGCGTCACCCCGCGCCCGGGATGACGGGTCAGGCGGACGGCTTTGGAACCCAAGTTCGGGGGGGGCGGATGTCCGCAAAGGAAGCGGTGGCGCCATTGTGCAGTGGCGCAATGGCGACGCGAGTCGCGCCGCACACCGATCGATGCCGCGGCGTGCGCAAGGCGGCTTCACCCTAGTTGAGATGCTGATCACGCTCTTGGTGGTCGTGATCCTCCTCACCGCGGGCGCTCCGGCGTTCAACGACACGATCATGAACAACCGACTGGTGGTCGGTGCGAACTCGCTGGCCGGCATGCTCGCCAGCGCGCGCGCCGAGGCCATTGCGCGCCGCGCCACGGTCACGGTCTGCGGCAGCAGCGCGGGCACGACCTGCGACGCGGCGTGGTCGAGCGGCGCGATCTTCTTCGTGGACAACGACGCTGACGGCGCACTGGACGCCGACGAAACCGTGCTCAAGCATTCTGCCGCGAGCCCCGGCGCGGTTGGTGTCGGGCTCTCCGGCGCCACCACGGTGCGCTACGGCAGCCAGGGTTTTGCCACCACCGGCGCCAACAGCACCTTCGTGCTGTGCGACAAGCGCGGCGCCGCCTACGGCAAGGCGCTGACGGTTTCCTCCACGGGGCGAGCCAGCGTGGCGACCGACACCGACACCATCCCCGACGGCATCGTGGACGATGCCGCCGGCAACAACATCGTGTGCCCCTGAAGGTCGCCGCCGATGTACCGCCATAGCAGACACGCGTCCCGGCATCGCGGCTTCACGATGATCGAGGCCATGATTGCGCTGCTGGTGCTCGCGGTCGGCCTGCTGGGCATCGCGACCCTGCAGGCGACGGCCAAGCGCTCCGTGCATCAGGCCGGGCAGCGCTCGCTCGCCATCAGCCTGGCCGACAGCATGGTCGAGCGGATCCGGATCAATCCGGCGGCCGCCGCGGCGTACCACACCGGGCTGGGCGCCTCCGCGCTGGGGGGGGGCACGATCCTGGACGCGCCGCGCGACTGCGCCGCGCAGACCTGCACGCCGGCGCAGGTCGCAGCCTGGGACCTGTGGCGCTGGGAGCAGCAACTCGACGGCGCAACGATCCGCGACGCGAACGCGAACGCCGTCGGTGGCCTGATCGAGCCGCACGGCTGCGTCGTCTTCCAGTCGGCAGGGGGTGCACTGCCGAACACGGGCCGACTGCGCGTGATCGTGAGCTGGCGCGGGGTGACGGACACCTCGGACGCGCTGCTGGCCGGACAGGCCTGCGGCACGGGCGCGGCCGGCACGCTGGCCTCGCGACGGCAGGTCGTGGTGAACACCTACGTGATCGACGAGGAGGATCTGAACCCGTGATGCCTGGCAGCAAGCGCGGGTCGCGCGGCCTGATGCTCATCGAGCTTATGATCGCGATGCTCATCGGGCTCTTCCTGATCGGCGGCGCGATCGCGGTGTTCATCGCCTCGAAGCGTTCCTATACCGAGACGGAGGCCTTCTCGCGCATGGGTGAGAGCGGCCGCTTCGCGCTGCAGCTGCTGATCACCGATCTGCGCCGCGCGGGCTTCTTCGGCGAAGTCGGGGCGGCGGGGATCGAACGCAGCGCATCGCTCGATGCCGTTGCCGGTGGCACTGACTGCACCGGGCGCGCCGCGGCCTACGACATCGACAATTTCGTGTTTGTCGCGCGCGCGGACGGATCGGGGCGCGCGGTCGGCTGCGTCACCGATGCCGTGCCCGGCACCGACGTGCTGGTCGTCAAGTCGGTGCGGACGCAGCCACTGTCGGACGGGGTACGCGACGACCCTTCGGACGACGACGGCAGCATCGACACGCCCCACGCGCCGAGCGCCCAGCAGGTCTACGTGATGGCCAACAGCGTGAAGGGCACGTTATTCGACGGTGCGGACACCGCGCCGTCGATCACCGTCGGTGGGGAGGTCCCGGGCGGCAACGCGTGGGAGTACGAGTTCCAGGCGTATTACGTCCGCGCCGGAGCGGTACCGCAGTTGAGCCGCAAGCTGCTGCGCTGGAATGGCGCGGGCATGGCCGTCGCGACCGAGGACGTGGTCGAGGGCGTCGAGAGCCTGCGCGTGATGCTCGGCATCGACAGCAACGCGGACGGCGAGGCCGACAGCTACGTCGACTCGCAGGCCGCCGGAATCGACTGGTCGGGCGTCGCCTCGATGCAACTGTTCCTGCTCGTGCGCAGCGTCGAGCGCGACCCGCAGTACACGGACCAGCGCACCTACACGCTCGGCAACGGCAGCGTCACGCCGGGCGGCAACTTCCATCGCACCGTCATGCGCGACGACGTGTCGCTGCGCAATTCCAAGTTGCTCATGCGGGGGGGACGATGAAGGCAAGGACGATAAGAGCGAGACAGCGCGGCGTTGCGCTGGCGGCCGCGCTGATCCTGCTCACCGTGCTGACGCTGATCAGTATCTTCGTGGCGTCCACGGCGGGGCTGGAACTGCATATGGCGAAGAACATGCAGGATTCCTTCAATTCGCTGCAATCCGCCGAGGGGGGCGTCACCGCGCTGGTCCGCCTGGTGCGCGGCGGCCCCGATCCGTTCACGCGCGAGGACAAATCCAACCCGTTTCAAGGCGTGTCCCCGAGTCCCCTGAGCGAGCTCAACGACGGTGCGGCGAGCGTGAACGTCAACGTGGTGTTCATGCTCGAGGGCGCGAGCTGTCCGCGTTCCACGCACGGCTACAGCGTGGACCTGGTCAGCTGCGACCACTACCGCATCGAGTCGCGCCACAGCGGACCGAACGCGCGTACGAAGGTCGACCAGGGAATGGTCAAACCCGTCATCGGCAGTGCTTCGCCATGACAGCCCGGAGGTCGTCCATGTTCAACATGTATAACGCTTATAACATCTCGCGCGACCCGCTTGGCGGCTACGGCGCCTTGCTCGCGCGCCTGACGCTGGCGACCCTGGCTCTGGCGGTCGCGCTGTGCTCGACGCCCGTAGTGCGCGCCGACGACACGGAGATCTTCCGCGCGGTCTACACGGCGGGCAGCGGGCGGCCCAAGGTGCTGATCCTGTTCGACGACTCGGGCAGCATGGATACGCTCGTGGACGTGCCGAAGCCGGCCTACGATCCGGGCACGTCGTATCCCGCCGTCACCGGGATCCAGAGCGGACGCCTCTACTGGCAGTCGGGAACCAGCGGCAACCCGCCGCCCGCGAACACCGGCCAGTGGTTCAACCAGAGCCGCAACCGCTGCGCCTCCTCGTACGGCCCGCTGGCGAGCCAAGGCTACTTCATCAACGCGCTGGGCCGGTGGAATTCCGCGTCCTCCACGTCGTGGGCGTCCCTGTCCAAGAGCAGTACCGACCCCCTGCACGTCGACTGCAGCGACGATGTCAGTGGTTCGAACACCGGCAACGGCACCGGTACCGGCAGCCCCGGCACGGGGTATCCGCGCTCGTCGACCCCGCGCCCCTACGGCGCATCGAAGGATGCGAATGTCAGCAGCGGCTGGACCACCTATCGTGTGTACACCGCGAACTACATGAACTGGTACTACAGCGCCACGCTGGGCGTCGACCGCTCGCGCATCGACATCGCGAAGGACACGATCGCGAGCATCGTGGACGCGAACCCCGGCATCGACTTCGGTCTTGGCGTCTTCAACAGCAACTACGACACGGACCGCAACGGCAACCCCGTCAACAACGGCAGTAGCAGCCACGACGGCGGCCGCATCGTCAAGCGCATCATCGAGGACATGAGCGCCAGCCAACGCAGCAACCTGCTGAGCGTGCTCGACAGCTTCGAAGCGGAAGGCTCCACGCCGCTGTGCGAGACGGTGTACGAGGCCTATCGGTACCTCGCAGGGAAGACGGTCCTGTACGGCCTCGAACGCGCTAGCGGCGATACGCCGTCGCGCGACTCGGGGGCGGAATCCGGTGGCAAGTACGTTTCGCCGGTCGGGGAGTGCCAGAACGTCTACATCATCCTGATGACGGACGGCGAGCCGCAGCTCGACACCGACGCCAATTCCGCCATCGAGACGCTGACGCGCAAGACCTGCAAGAACTACACGATCGCGAAGCTGAGCCAGTCTGACCCGTCGACGCAGAAGAACTGTCTGCCCGAACTGGCCGAGTACATGAACACGACGGATCTCGACGGCAACGCGTCCAATGGCACGCAGAAGGCGATCCTGTACACGATCGGCTTCACCGTCAACCAGGTTCTGCTGAGCGATGCCGCCACGAAGGGGGGAGGAATCTACTACACCACGAATACCGCCGAAGGACTGGCGGACGCCTTCCAGGGAGCGATCACCGCGATCCGCTCGACCGCGACCACCTTTACCGCGCCGTCCATCGCGGTGGATACCTTCACGCGGACCGAGAGCCGCAACGAGGTCTTCTTCGCGATGTTCGCGCCCCAGTCTGGCGCCGACTGGCCTGGCAACATCAAGAAGCTCGCGATCAGCATCACCAACGGGGTCGCGACGCTGGTGGATGCCGATGGCAACGCGGCGATCGACGCCAGCACCGGCAAGATCCTGGATTCCGCCCGGACCTACTGGAGCGCCGGCAGCGACGGCTCGAAGGTCAAGGCCGGCGGCGTCGGCGCGCTGCTCGCCGCGCGCGATCCGGACACGCGGGTCATCAAGACCAACACGGGCGCCAGCGGCGCGCTGCAGGACTTCAACTCGACCAACATCACGGCCGCCGCGTACGGGCTCGCCGGTCTGACGCAACTGCTCGATCTCTTCGGCGTGAGCAGCCAGAACGAGCTCAACGACCTGCTGGCTTGGGCGCGCGGCTTCACCGATCGCACGAAGACCGACACGCGCGAGTGGATCCTCGGCGACATGCTCCACAGCCGGCCGCTGGTGCTGAACTACGGCGCGCGCGGCACCCACACCGCCACCGATCCGGACGTGCGGATCGTGGTGGGGACCAATGCCGGTTTCCTCCACATGTTCGACAACGGCAACGGCGCAGAGAACTGGGCCTTCTTTCCCAAGGAGCTCGCACCCGTGCTCGAGCAGCGACGCGCGAATGCCGCGAACAACCAGAATGTTTACGGCATCGACGCGCCGGTCGCCTACTACAGCAAGGACCTGAACAAGGACGGCACCATCGATTCCACGGCGGGCGACAAGCTTTACATCTTTTTCGGACTGCGCCGCGGCGGCAAGGCCTTCTACGCACTGGACGTGTCGAACCCCGACAGCCCGGCCTTCCTGTGGAAGATCGACAAGGGCAGCAGCGGCTTCGAGGAGCTGGGCCAGAGCTGGTCGGTGCCCGCCGTCTCCTACGTGCCCGGCTATGCGAGCAGCGGCGTGCCGAAGCCGGTACTGATTTTCGGTGCCGGTTACGACACGGCGAAGGACAGCAAGAACACCGTCGCGGGTGCCGACGGCGAAGGGCGGGGTGTGTTCATCGTGGATGCGCAGACCGGCGCCAAGGTGTGGAGCGTCACGCCCGCGGACAACGGCACCAGGAACCTGCAGGCGACGGGCCTGCAGTACTCCATGCCGGCCGACGTCACCGTCCTCGACAGCAATGGTGACGGCTTGACGGACCGCATCTACGCGCCGGACACGGGTGGCAACGTCTGGCGCGTCGACCTGCCGGGCAACGCCCTGCCCGGTGCGAGCCAGACGACGTGGCGCATCACGAAGCTCGCCGCGCTGAACACTTCCGCCACGGACGGTCACGCCGGCGACCGGCGCTTTTTCAGCGCCACCGACGTGGTGCGCGCGCGAGACAGCACGCTGGGCATATTTGACGCCGTGATGATCGGCAGCGGCGACCGGGAAAACCCCAACGCCACCGACAACGTCGACCGCCTGTACATGTTGCGCGACCGGCAGACGGGCGTCTACGCCACGGTGGCGCCGACGCCCCAGGAGTGCACGGACGGCAGTACCGATCATCGCTGCGTGCTGCCGATCACGAACGCGGATCTCTACGACGCGACGCTGAACCTGATCCAGGACGGCACCTCGACCGAACGCGCTGCGGCGCAGATCGCGCTGGCCGGCAAGGAAGGCTGGTACATCGACCTGACGGCAGCCACGGGCGAGAAGGCGCTCGCGCGCTCGCTGACGATCGCGGGCAAGGTGTACTTCACGACCTACTCGCCGCCTGGCGAGACCAGCGTCAGTCAGTGCGAGCCGCCCGCGGGCGCCGGCCGGCTCTACGTGCTCAACATGCTCAATGCCACGGCGGCGAACGATTTCAATGGCGACGATGCCCTTGCGCGCTCGGACCGCCTCGTGCAGCTGGGCTCGCTGATCCCGGACACCCCGGCGCCGCATTTCGGCAGCGACAAGAAAATCCGCCTGCTGTTCCCCTCGGGCGGCAGCATCCAGGGGCAGGTCAATCCCTACGACACCGGGGCGAGGTTGAGACAACCGTATGGCACGTATTGGTATGACCAGGAGTATTGAGATGTGGGGCGGAGCATCGCGCGCCCGCATGCGCGCGGGCCCCGCTCGGAGCCGGGGCTTCACGCTCATCGAAGTCATGATGACTGTGGTGATCATCGGAATTCTCGCCGCCATCGCCTATCCCGCGTACCAGGACCAGGTGCGCAAGTCGCGGCGCAGCGACGCCAAGAGCGTGCTGCTGGACGCTGCCAACCGGCAGGAGCAGTTCATCCTCGACCACGTCGCCTATACCACGAACATGCGGGATCTCGGTTTCAGTGCCGATCCCGCGACCTCACAGGACGGCTACTACACCTTCGACGCGGTGGCCGGTGCCTGCGGTGCGATCGCACGCTGCTATACCTTGACGGCCAGCCCCGTCGCGGGGAAATCGCAGGCGTACGACACAAAGTGCACAAGCTTCTCGGTGGCCTCGACCGGCGCGCGCACCGCGACCGGCTCGACGGCCGGCGACTGCTGGTAGCGGCGACAAACGGAGGGATGAGCATGCGGACGTACGGTATGAACACGCGCCGGGCGGCGGCGGTCGCCGCCCTGCTGGTCGCCGCGGCGGCCCGGGGCGCGCGGGCGGAGGACTACGCCTGCTACGTGAGCGTGGACGGCGACAAGGCGGCGATCGTGCTGGTGGATTCGGGCAGTCCCGAGCAGGCACGCGATATGGCTGCGCGGGCGACGGTGCGCGTGGGCCGCGGCGTTGGGCGCGCGCGGGTGCAGCACGTGTACAGCTGCATTCGCCGGCACGGCGAGCACTTCGCGGATCCCGCGGCGCAGAGACTGCTGGAGCAGTTGCCGCTGTGACGGCGTTGCCGGGCGTTTCGGCATCGACTGATCGAACAGATCCGTCAGCGAGTTGAAGCAGACGCGAGGATCATGCGCATGAGGAAGGGACGCAAAAGCGACACGGGTACGGCGGCTGCCACACCCCGCCGGTCCGACCGCTTGTTCCAGGTTGCCGGACAGTGGTACTTCCAGACCCGGGAGGAAGGGGCCAAGGGTCCGTTCCCCGACCGCAGCACAGCGCAGGAAATGGCGGAGGCCTATGTGCGCTCGATGGGCTCCCCGTTTCGTCCGAGCTCCGGGCTTAGCCTCGTGCCGCTCGGCGAGTGAGCGGGCGCCGACGGCGCGCACCCGCCAAGCTGGCCAGCCCCAACCCCAGCAGCGCGAGCGTGCCGGGTTCGGGAACGGGTTCCGGCGACAGCGAGACGTGCAGGCGGTAGCTGCCGCCGTCCGGGTATTCGCCGTCGCTATCCCACGTGAATGTGCCCGGCTTTGTATAAGCGAGACCTCCGTAGCCGCCGTCCGGGCGCCAGAGCAGGTCGGCTTCAGGGAATTCGGGGTCCGTCTCGTTGCCGTAGTTCGTAACGGCAAGGTAGTACCAGCCGGCCACCCGGAACTGGTAGGAACCGAGGAAGGCGTCATAGAACGTCACCGAGCCGGGGTCGAAATTGTCGTCCTCGATGTCGTCCCCGTCGGCGAGCACCTGCTGGACAGCATTGAACAAGGTCA
>ERZ1645192.1572-NODE-1572-length-18973-cov-5.956021_pt1 | contig 18973 bp, 18 predicted proteins | sample MGYA00575354_ERZ1645192 | MGnify/ENA primary metagenome ERZ1645192 (study PRJEB40844, sample SAMN11349763) | freshwater sediment metagenome | isolation source: river sediment | host: Sediment | place: India: Faizupur Khadar , New Delhi | collected 2017-02-21 ... | reverse complement strand
CCACGGCAATCGGTACTCTCCACGCATGACGGTCCAACGCGAAATCCCCCCGCACGCGGCGCGAAAGCTGGCCGAACTGGCCCCTGTCGTGGTCCAGATCGCGGCCGACGCCGTTGCCGCGGGCCGCCCAGCCGACGTGACCCTGGCGAACCATTTCCGGGCCCATCGCGAGCTCGGATCGCGCGACCGCCGGTTCCTTTCGGACCTGGTCTTCTCGTTTTTCCGCTGGCGCGGCTGGACGCGGAACCTGGATATGAATTCTGCGCTCGCCCTATCCCATCGGCTGGATGCCATCGAGATTCATCCGGCCATCGCGATTCTCGCCGCCAGATCAGATCTTCAACCGCTGGGCTCACTATCTTTAGAGGAGAAAACCGCGGCAGTCGCCGGCGTTGCCCCGGAAGATCTTGTTCCGGCATGGTTTCGCGAGGTTCTTCACGAACCGGACAACCATCTGCGGAAGTGTATTGAGGCATTTCAGAAACGCCCGCCGACGTGGCTGCGGATTGCCCGACGGCATGTCGAAGACGTCCTTCGCGAACTTCAGTCGAAGGCAATTCCATATGACAGACACCCTGCCATGTCTGAAACCGTGTCCGTCACCGGCTCGCCGGTCATCTCGTCGCCGCACGTCGAGATCCAGGACCTCGCCTCCCAAATCACCGGCCTGATCTGCGATCCGAAGTCCGGCGAGTCCTGGCGGGACGTCTGCGCCGGGTCGGGCGGCAAGAGCCTTCATCTCGCGGACCTCATGAAGAACCAGGGTTCTATCCGCGCCACCGACGTGCGGGAATCCGCATTGACGGAACTGCGGCGGCGCGCGAAACGCGCGGGAGTGACTATCATCACGGCGCACGGGACTGGACGCCCCGCCCGCGAAGATTTCGATGGCGTGCTCGTGGACGCCCCCTGCTCCGGCATCGGCACGTGGTCCCGGAACCCGGACGCCCGGTGGCGAACGACAAACGACGACGTCACCGCGCGCGCCGAAGCGCAGGCCGGGATTCTGCATGCATCGGCAGATGCCGTCCGCACCGGCGGCCGCCTCGTCTACTCCGTCTGCACCCTCACGAACGCGGAGACGGTGGGCATGATCGATTCGTTCCTGAACCGGAGGACGGACTTCTTCCTGGACGGAGAGCCGCGCTGGGTCTGGCCATGGGAGGGCCCGTGCGACGGCATGTTCATCGCGAAAATGCGCCGCCGATGACCTGGCCGGCGCCGTCTCCGGCTCCGGAAAAAAGAACTCGCCTATTTTTCCAATCCTTGGAAAACTTCCGTCCGAGTTTTCCAACCCTTGGAAAATCGGATCGGAGCGCTCTTGAAATACGTTGAAAAAGCCAAAGAAGTCATTGCCCTCGAAATGGCGGCCCTGAAAAAGGTCCGCGACAGCCTCGGCAAGGAATTCAACCAGGCCGTGAAACTGATCCTGGAGCGTCTCAAACAGGGCGGCAAGGTTGTCGTCACAGGCGTCGGCAAGAACCTGCCCATCGGCCAGAAAATCGCCTCCACGCTGACGAGCACCGGCTGTCCCGCCATTTTCATGCACCCGTCGGACGCCATGCACGGCGACCTCGGGATCCTGCACAACACGGATATCCTGCTGGCGTTGAGCTACAGCGGCGAGTCCGAGGAACTGATGAACCTGATCCCGGTGGTGCGGCGTTACGGCGTCAGCATCATCTCCCTCTGCGGCGTGGCGGGCAGCGCCCTGGCGAAGAACAGCGACGTGGTCGTGCTGGTGACCGTGGACCGCGAGGCGTGTCCGTTCAACATGGCGCCGACCTCGAGCACAACGGCGACCCTTGCCGTGGGCGATGCGCTGGCCATGATCCTTCTCGAGGCGCAGGGGTTCAAGAAGGAGGACTACGCCAAACTGCATCCGGGCGGCGCGATCGGCCGCACGCTCCTGCTCCGGGTCTCCGACATCATGCGTACCGGCGACCGGCTGGCGAAAGTCCGCACGGGCTCCACGGTGCGGGATGCGGTGCTGGCCATGACGAGCGCGCGCTCGGGCTCGGTGGCGGTGGTGGACGAGCAGGATCGCGTGGCCGGCATCTTCACGGACGGCGATCTGCGCCGGCACATCGGCGACCCCTCGGGCGTCGGCGACCGGTTGATCGACGAGGTCATGACGCCCGGCCCCATCACGCTGGGCAGGAACCACCTGGCCGTGGACGCGCTCGCCATCTACGAAAAGCACAACATCGACGACCTGATTGTCGTCGACGAAAAGAAACGCCTGGTCGGGATGGTGGACATCCAGGACCTGCCGAAGTTCAAGATCTTCTGATGGGTGCTTGGTGCGTGGTGCTTTGCCGTGAACGAAGCACCCGGCACAAGGCACCAAGCACAAGTAACCCGCGTTCTTCCCCATTGACCCAACGCCTCCCTCCCGCTATCTTTCCCGCCTGTTTGAACAACAATGAAAGGGCGTTTTCGCCATGCCGATGTTGATTTCTAAGTTTCACCGGTTGATTCAATCGCGCCTCCTCTGGGCGACCTTCCTCATCGTCATTGTCTTTTCCTTCGTTATCTGGGGCACGCAGATGCCGAACCAGGGCGCGAACGCGGAGGAGGCGAACGCCGAGGGCAAGCTGAACGACAAGTGGGTTTCCCGCGACGAGTTCCGGCAGGCCTACTTCGACACGTACATGTCCGTGGTGCTGGCGGTCGGCCAGCCGATCAACATGACCGAGAAGATCGACGAGGAAATCCGCAAGTCCGCGTGGCGGCGGATCGTCGCCATGAAGCAAGCCAGGGATCTCGGCCTAGGCGCGTCCGACGACGAGGTCAGGGCCACGATCCAGGCCCATCCCGGCTTCTCCACCGATGGCCGGTTCAACCCGAGCCAGTACAACGGGTTCGTGCAGAACTTCCTGGCCAACCTCGGCTTCAGCGAACTGCAGTTCGAGGAGCACGTCCGCGGGGAAATCGCCCTCCAGAAGCTTCAGTATATGGTGCAGCAGGCCGTTCTCATCCCCCCCTCCGACATCAACAGGACCTTCAGTTCCCTGAGCGACACGTTCGACATCGAGTACGTGGCGATGACCGTGACGAACTTCGAGAAGGACGTCAGCGTCACGCGCGAGGACGCCCACAAGTACTTCCTGTCCGATCCCGAGCAGTTCAAGATTCCGGACCGGGTGCGCGTGAAGTACGTTGAGATTCCCGTGCAGAAATACATCGCCGACATGACCGTGACGAACGAAGACGACGCCCTCGCGTACTATGACGAGCACATCGACGACTACCGCGTGACGAACACCGTGAGCGAAACGGTGACCAATCTCCTCGCCGCGGGCTCCAACATGGTGGCGACGGTGGTGACGAGCAAGGTGGTCACCCTCGATTTCGACACGGTGAAGACCAACGTTCTCACCGCGCTGACCCTCCAGGCGGCCCGCGACCGCGCAGCCGACGTGGCCACGGACTTCGTGGTCGCCCTCGCGCCGGATCGCGACGGCAATTCGCCGAAATTCGAGGACGCCGCGCAGAAGGCGGGGCTGGAAGTCAAGAAGCTCGAGCCCTTCGCCTTCGAGGACGAGGTCCCCGGAGTCGATGCCGGCCTGATGTTCAACCACGTTGCGTTCAACCTCACGTCCGCGCCGGACGAGTACTTCAGCGACGCGGTCGTCGGCAGCAACCACGTCTATGTCATCGCGCTGGACGAAAAACTTCCCGCGCGCGTGCCGGAGTTCGACGAGGTGGCGGACAAGGTCATGGTGGCCGCGCGCGAAAACGCCCTGGCCGAGAACCTCTCGAAGAAGGCCAACGAGATTCGCGAGGCGGCGATCAAGGCCGTCGATGAAGGAAAGCCTTTTGAGCAGGCGCTCACGCCGTACAACTTGCAGCCCGTCGCGATGACGAATTTCACGGCCGCCGAGGCCTCCGAGCTGACCAATGACTACATCGACATCGTTCTCCGGGGCATTCTCCCCCGTAACCAGGGCGAGGTGACCGACCTGCTTTCGACAGAGGATGCCGTCGTCATCGCCTACGTCGCGAAGCGCGTGCCCAGCACCGACGTGACGGTCGGCGCCATGAAGCAGCAGATCGAGCAGACGGTGAAACGCCAGCGCGCACGAATCCTGTTCGAGGATTACCAGGACTACCTGCTGAAGCAGGCGAAGTTCGTGGACCGCGCGAAGGCGGCCGCCGACATGGAAGAAGAGGGCGGCGGAACGGACGAGGTTCCGGAAGAGGACGCGCCTCAGCCCGAAGACCCGACCTGATCGTTGGGGGTTATGAGCAAAGCCTTGAGAATCGCCGTCGGCTCCGACCATGGCGGCTTCGAGCTCAAAACCCACATCGTCTCCCATCTGACGGCCCTGGGCCACTCCGTCGAGGACTGCGGAACCCACAGCAAGGACGCCGTTGATTATCCCCGGTTCGCCGCCGCCGTGGCGGGGCGCGTGGCCTCCGGCGCCTGCGATTTCGGCATCGTCGTGGACGGCGCCGGCATCGGCTCCGCGATGACGGCCAACAAGGTGCGCGGCGTCCGCGCGGCCGCTTGCTACAACGAAGCCCTCGCCCGCAACAGCCGCGAGCACAACGACGCCAACGTCTTGACGCTCGGTGCGGGTCAAACTACTATAGACCAAGCCCGGCCGATCATTGACGTTTTTCTCGGCACGGCGTGTACCGAGGAACGGCATCGGCGCCGCGTCGGAATGATCATGGACGTGGAAGGCGCCCCGGCGGGCAAGGATCGGGAGGTCGGTTTGGATATCTCGTCTGAAGATATTGCGAAGATCACCGAGCGCGTGAAGCAACTGCTGGAGACCGGAACCGCCAGGCCGGCCGCGGCCGCAACCCGCTCGGTCACGCCCGAGCAGCTCGCGAAGATGATCGACCACACGCTGCTCAAGCCCGAGGCCTCCAGCGCCGACATCCAGAAACTCTGCGAAGAGGCCGTCAAGCACGGGTTCTTCTCCGTCTGCGTCAACCCCTCCAACGTCAAGCAGGCCGTCGCCCTCGTGCGGGGATCCGGCGTGAAGGTCTGCTGCGTCGTCGGCTTCCCTCTCGGGGCGCAGGCGCCCGAAATCAAGGTTCTCGAGGCCCGGAAGGCGCTTCGCGAAGGCGCGAAGGAAATCGATATGGTCATCAACATCGGCGCGTTGAAGAGCAAGGAAGACGCGCTGGTGCTGAAGGACATCCGGGGTGTCGCGGAAGCCTGCAGGGAAGGCCGCGGCTTGAGCAAGGTCATCCTGGAAACCAGCCTGCTGACGTACGAGGAGAAAGTCCGGGCGTGCGAGCTCAGCATGAAGGCCGGCGCGGACTTTGTGAAGACCTCGACGGGTTTCAGCACGGGCGGCGCGACGGCGGAGGACATCGCGTTGATGGCCCGGACCGTGGCGCCGAGAAAACTCGGCGTCAAGGCGTCCGGGGGCATCCGGTCCTACGGCGATGCGCTCAAGATGATTCAAGCCGGGGCGACGCGCGTCGGGTGCAGCAGCAGCGTCAAGATCCTGGAAGAAGCGCGAATGGGCATCCGGGCGACGTCGAAGCCGGACGGTAAACAGTATTGAAGACGGCCGCGCGGGAACTGCGGGCCTGACGTGGAAAGGAGATCTTTCATGGCGGAACTCAGGACCTATGTGTTCATCGACAGCCTCCAGCCCCAGTTTGCCTCATTCCAGGCGACGGTCTCCCAGGGCTTCCTCCCCCGCCCCGGCCAGGCCGCGCTGTTCGTGGAAATCTCGCCGGGCATGGAAATCAACCGCGTCACCGACATCGCCCTCAAGGCCACGGACGTCACGCCGGGCATGCAGATCGTCGAACGCCTCTACGGCATGCTGGAAATTCACTCGGACTCGCAGGCGAACGTGCGCGCCGCCGGCCGGGCCATCCTCGAGTCGCTGAACCTCAAGGAGGAGGATCGGATCAAGCCGCAGATCACCACGAGCCAGGTGATCCGGCGCATCACTGATTACCACACCCAGCTGATCAACCGCATGCGCCACGGCAACATGATCGAGCCCGGCCAGACGCTCTACGTCATGGAGTGCGCGCCGGCCGGCTATGCCGCCATTGCGGCCAACGAGGCGGAGAAGGCGGCCCACATCAACGTGCTCGAGGTCCGAGCGTTCGGCAGTTTCGGGCGCCTGTATCTCGGCGGCGACGAGCGGGATATCGACATCGGGTACCGCGCGGCCGAGCAGGCCATCGCGGATTTGAAAGGGCGCGAGGTCAAGGGCGGCGGGGGCTGATTTCTTTAGAGCGGAAACATAAACCACAGAGAGGCACATATGGCAGACGCATTAGGCATGATTGAGACAAGGTCCTTCCCGGCGGTCGTTGAAGCGGCCGATGCCATGGTCAAGGCGGCGAAGGTCGAGCTCGTTTCGTACGAGAAAACAGGCGGCGGGTACGTCACCGTCGTTGTCCGCGGCGACGTCGCTGCGGTCAAGGCCTCGTGCGATGCCGGCCAGGTCGCGGCCAGCCGCATCGGCGAAGTGGTGACCGTCCACGTGATCGCCCGCCCGCATGTGAATGTGGACGCGATCATGCCGCTCGGCCGCCAGGCGGAAGCGAAAGCCAAGAAATAGGATCGGCCGATGGCAAATGGCTTGCGGTTGACGGACCCTTGGGATCCCATCAACCATCAACCATGAGCCATTGACCATTTCATCATGAATCTTGGCAAAGTCATCGGCACGGTGGTTTCCACGCGCAAGGAACCCAGCATGGACGGCTTGAAGCTCATGCTGGTGCGCTACGTGGATTCCGAAGGCAAGGAAACCGGCGGCCATGTGGTCGCGGCGGACGCCGTCGGAGCAGGCCCGGACGAGCTCGTCCTCGTGGCCTCGGGGAGTTCGGCCCGCCAGACGGCTGCAACCGACAAGAAACCGGTGGACGCCGTGATCATGGCGATCGTTGACAGTTGGGACATCGACGGCACGGTGAAATATAAGAAGTAATGGGTTGGGTTGATGTCTCGTTGAACCATCAACCATTAACCATTGACTATGAGCCTTTCTGACAAGGACATCGAAGCGATTGCGCGGCAGATTGCGTCCACTCTCTCGGGCGGCAATCCCCCCTCGCCTTCCGCCCCTCCTCCAGCGCCGGTATCCTCTCCCGCCGACCCGGGGCTCGGTGTCTTTTCGACGATCAACGAGGCCATTCAGGCTTCCCAGAAGGCATTTCCCGTTTATACCGCCCTGCCCCTCGCCGTACGCAACCGCATCATTGCGGCGATTCGCAGGGCCGCGCTGGACAACGCGTCCGTGCTCGCCAAGGCCGCCGCCGAGGAAACCAGGCTGGGCCGGTTCGAAGACAAGATCCTCAAGAACCAGCTCGTTGCGGAGAAGACGCCCGGCACCGAACAGCTTGTGCCCGAGTCGTTCACCGGCGACCACGGGCTGACGCTCTGCGAGCCGGCGCCGTACGGGGTCATCGGATCCATCACCCCCTGCACCAATCCGACGTCCACGATCATCAACAACGCGATCGCGATGATCGCGGCCGGAAACACGGTCGTGTTCAACACGCACCCGACCGCGAAGTCGTGCTCCGCGCAGACCGTCGCCCTCCTCAACAAGACCATCACGGCCCACGGCGGCCCGGCAAATGTCGTCACGTGCGTCGCCAGTCCCACGATTGAATCCGCGCAGGAGATGATGAAGCATCCGGGCGTCCGGCTCATCGTCGTCACGGGCGGCGGCGGGGTCGTGAAGGCGGCCATGGCCAGCGGCAAACGCGCTATTTGCGCCGGCCCCGGCAATCCGCCGGTGGTCGTTGACGAAACCGCGGATATTGATCCGGCCGCGCGCGACATCGTGCTCGGGGCTTCATTCGACAACAACATCATCTGCGTGGAAGAGAAGGAAGTGATCGTGGTGGCGAGCGTGGCCGACGCGCTTCTCAAGGCGATGACGCAGTACGGCGCGGCGCTGATCGAACGCGGGCGCCTGCAGCAGCTTGAAAACACGATCTTCACGAAGATGGCCGGACCGCGGGGCCATGCCGAAGTCAACCGCGACTGCATCGGCAAGAACGCGGATCTCATTCTCGGCAAAATGGGCATGAGCGTCCCCAGCACGATCAAGCTGGGCGTCGTCGAGGTGGACGAGACCCACCCCCTTCTCTGGACGGAGCAGATGATGCCGATCATGCCCGTGACGCGTGTGCCGAACGCGGATTACGCGATTTCCCTCGCGATTCAGATCGAAGGGGGCTGCCGGCATACTGCGATCATGCACTCGAAGAATCTCGACAACCTGAGCCGCATGGCGCGCGAGTGCAATTGCAGCATCTTCGTGAAAAACGGGCGCTCCCAGGCCGGCCTCGGATTCGGCGGCGAGGGCTACACGTCGTTCACCATCGCCAGCCCCACGGGAGAAGGACTCACCGGACCGCGCAGTTTTTCCCGCTGGCGGCGGTGCGTGCTGGTCGACCATTTCAGGATCGTATAATGAAGAAGTACCCGGCGATCGCCATCATCGAGTTCAAGGATATCGCGATCGGAATCTACGCGACCGACGCCATCGTCAAGAAGGCCCCCATCTCCCTCCTCAAGTGCGGCATCATCAGCCGGGGACGCTACCTGACCCTGATCTGCGGCACCACAGGCTCGGTCGCCGAATCCATCGCCGAAGGTCTCGCGTGCGGCAAGGACAGCGTGATTGATCACGTCATGCTTCCCGACGTGCATCCGCAGGTGCACGACGCTGTCCTCGGGAGCCGGAACGCGATTCATTCGGGCGCAATGGCGATCATCGAAACGCCGACCGCATCTTCCAACGTCCGGGCGGCGGAAATGGCGCTGAAGGGCACGCCCGTCACCCTGTCCGAAATGCGCCTCGCCGACAGTTCCCTTTCCGGCAAAGGCGTGAGCATTTATCGCGGCGATCTGCATGACATCGAGGCCGCCGTGGATATCGCCGTGACGTATCTGAAAAACGCGGGCATCAACGTGGTTTACAAGATCATTCCGGCCCCGTCCGAGGCGCTCAGCAAACAGATCGGCGCCGGGACCTATTTCAGCGAATCGCAGATGCTGGACCTGGAGGGCGAAGCCTAAATGCTGCTGGGCCGCGTCATCGGCAAAGTCGTGCCCTGCGTGACCTGCACAGGCCTTGAATCCGTGCCGATGCTCTGGGTCCAGCCACTGGACAAAACCGGAAAGCCAAAGGGGTCGCCGATCGTCGCCGCCGATTCCACGAGGATGGCCGGACCCGGCGAACTGGTTTATTACGAAGGCGGGCGCGAGGCCGCCATGACGCTTGATCCCGTGTTCGTCCCGGTCGACCACGCGGTCGTGGGGATCGTGGACGATGTACACAACTCATGATTATCGGAACTGTCACAGGCGAAGTCTATTCGACGATCAACCATCCGTTCTATGATGGGAAGAAGCTCCTGATTGTCGAGAAGGCCAGATTTGACGGAACGCCCTCGGGCGACTACCTGATCGCAATCGATTCCGTGGGCGCCGGGGTCGGCCAGGAGGTCCTGGTCCTGGACGAAGGCAATGGCGCGCGCCAGATTGTGCAGTCGGCGACCGCCCCGCTTCGATCGATTATTGTTGGCATCATTGACGAAGTCACGCGCAACCCATGAAAGCCATACTGGTCATCCTGGATTCTGTCGGCATCGGCGAAGCGCCGGACGCGGCAAAGTTCGGCGATGCTGGAAGCGCCACGCTCCCCCATCTTGCCCGGGAAGCGGGAGGCCTGAACGCCCCGACGCTCGAAGCCATGGGGCTCGGGAATATACCGGCCCTGATGCCCACGGGTCTCGCGATCCAGGGCGTCGCGCCGGCCAGGGAACCCATCGCCTGCTACGGGGTCATGCAGCCCGTATCGGACGGCAAGGACACGATCACCGGGCATTGGGAAATTGCCGGCCTCGAGATCAATCCAGGCTTCCATGTCTTTCCTCCGGATTGTCCCTCCTTTCCGCCCGAACTCGTTAAAGCCTTCGAACAGAAGACCGGGCGCCGGATCATCGGCAACAAGGCAGCCAGCGGCACGGCGATCATCGACGAGTTGGGCCCTCAACACATGAAGGACGGCTCGTGGATCGCGTACACCAGCGCGGATTCCGTGTTCCAGATCGCCGCCCACGAGGAGATCATTCACATCGACGAGTTGTACAGGGGATGCGAGACGGCGCGCGAACTGTGCGATCCATACCGGATCGGCAGGATCATCGCCCGCCCGTTCATCGGGAAACCCGGCGCCTTCAAGCGAACAGAGAACCGGCGCGATTACGCCTTCAAACCCTCCGAGCCGACAATCCTGGAGCGGCTGACGCAGGCGGGCATCCCGGTGTACGCCGTCGGCAAGATCGAGGATATCTACGCGCACCGCGGCATCACGGAGTCCAACCATACCGGCAACAACCAGTCGTCGCGGGAACTCGTCAGCCGGTGGACGCGCGAGAAGAAAGACGGGCTCATTGTCGCCAACTATATCGATTTCGACATGCTGTACGGGCACCGGCGCGACGCCAAGGGCTACGCCCACGCCATCGAGGAGACCGACCGCTGGCTCGAAAGTTACCTGCCGCTGCTCACTCGCGACGATGTTCTGATCATCACGGCCGACCACGGCAACGACCCGACTTACCGGGGAAGCGATCACACCCGCGAGTACGTTCCTCTGATTGTCTACCAGCCGGGACGGAAGCCAAAGAACCTCGGCATTCGGAAGGGGTTCTACGATATCGCGCAGAGCCTGGCTTCGTTCTTCAAGATCAACCCCATGCCCCGCGGGAGCAGTTTCCTATGATTTCTTCTTCAACCTGGAACGTGGAACTTCTAACTTGGAACTAGCCTATGCTTCCTCAATGGGTCATTGAGAAGAAACGGGATGGACAGGGCCTCTCCGAGGAGGAGATCCGCACGTTTATCGACGGGTACACCCGAGGCGACATCCCGGATTACCAGATGGCCGCGATGGCCATGGCCATCTTCATCCGCGGCATGACGCCCGAGGAGACCGCCGTCCTGACCGACGCCATGATGCGGTCCGGAGACCTGGTCGACACGTCATCCGTCAAACTCCCCAAGGTGGACAAGCACTCGACGGGCGGCATCGGAGACAAGGTGTCGCTGGTCCTTGCGCCGCTCGTCGCCTGCTGCGATGTCGCCGTCCCCATGATCTCCGGCCGCGGGCTCGGAATCACCGGCGGCACGCTGGACAAACTTGAATCCATTCCCGGCTACCGGACCGATCTCTCGGAAAAGGAATTCGTGGAGACCGTCCGGGCGTGCGGATGTTCGATCACGGGGCAGACCGGGCGGCTGGCCCCCGCGGATAAGAAGCTGTACGCCCTCCGCGACGTGACCGGCACGGTCCCTTCCATTCCGCTCATCACGGCCAGCATCATGTCCAAGAAACTGGCCGAGGGCATCGACTCCCTCGTGCTCGACGTGAAGTCCGGGAAGGGCGCGTTCATGAAGACCCGCGAGCAGGCGCGCGCCCTCGCCGAGAGCATGGTCCGGGTCGGCACGTGCATGGGCAAAGGCATGGCGGCGCTGATCACCGACATGGAACAACCCCTCGGGTGCACCGCCGGCAACGCGCTGGAAGTGATGGAATCCGTCCGGACGCTGCAGGCCAAGGGGCCCGTGGACCTCACGGAAATCACGATTCTTTTCGGCATACGCATGTTGAGGCTCGCCGGCAAAGCCGGCGACGACGAATCCGCGCGCACAACACTCGTGAAGCACCTGCAATCCGGCGCCGCCTTCGAGAAGTTCAAGGAAATGGTCGAACGGCAGGGAGGCGATCCACGAACCCTCGACGACTTCAGCCGGCTGCCGACGGCCAAGTTGAAAGACAAGGTCCCCTGTCCCCGCGCGGGCTATGTCGAGGAAGTGCACGCCGAGCAGATCGGCAAGGGCTGCATCATCCTGGGCGCGGGGAGAAGGAAGACGGACGACAAGGTGGATTTCGCCGTCGGCGTTTCCGACTTGATCAAGGAAGGCGACAAGGTGGAGAAAGGCCAGCCGCTGGTCACGATTCACGCGAACGACGCCGCCCGGCTCTCCGAGGGGCGAGCCATGATCGAAAAGGCTTTCAGGATTTCCGATGGGAAGCCCGCGCAGCGGCCCTTGGTATACGAAACCATTCTGCCGAAAGGATGACACCGTGGACTCAGCGATTCTCGACAAGGCGCTCAAATATGTCCGGGGGCAATGGCCCAAGGCCAAACCGTCATTCGGTTTGATTTGCGGGTCCGGCTGGAGCGACGTGGTCGCCGCGTTCCGGGTGAAGGAATTTATTGCCTACGACCAGATTCCGGGGCTCGGCACGCCGGGCGTTGCGGGCCACGCGGGACGTCTGGTATGGGCGGTGAACAAGGGGCATGACACGTTCATTTTCCAGGGACGCCGTCATTGGTATGAGGGCGAGGGATGGACTCCCGTGGCCATTCCGGTCTACCTGATGAAGCACATGGGCGTAACAACCGTCGTCGTCACCAACGCCGCGGGCGGAATCAGGAAGGATTTGAAGCCCGGCGATCTGATGCTCATCGAGGACCACATCAACTTCATCGGCAACAACCCCCTGGTCGGGCGGCACAACCCGGTCTGGGGACCGAGGTTTCCGGACCAGTCGTGTGTGTACGACGCAAAGCTGCGCCTCGCGGCAGAGAAAGCCGCGAAAAAGGCGCATGTGAATCTGAAACACGGCGTGTATCTGGCCGCAACCGGCCCGGTCTATGAAACGCCGGCGGAAATTCGCGCGTACCGGATTCTCGGCGCGGACGCGGTCGGCATGTCCACCGTTCCCGAATCGCTCCTCGCGCACGCCGCCGGGTTGCGCGTGATGGGGTTGTCCTGCATCACCAATTTTGCGTCGGGCATTACGAAGGAACCGCTCACCCACGACGAAGTGACCTCGGCGACCCGGGCCGCCATGCCCAAGATGAAGACCCTGCTGTCCGAGCTTTGGAAGGAGTTGTCCCATGAGTGAGAACAGCCCGAAGAAACTCCTCGAAGCCGCCGCGCGCGTCATGGAGAACGCATATGCCCCCTACTCCAAGTTCAGGGTCGGCTCCGCCCTGTTGACGGACGACGGAGCCATCGTCACCGGCTGCAACGTCGAGAACTCATCCTTCGGACTGACGAACTGCGCCGAGAGGACCGCGCTGTTTGCGGCCATTGCCTCCGGAAAAACTAAATTCCAGGCTATTGCCATCGTGGCCGACGGCGATCAGAAACCGTATCCCTGCGGCGCGTGCCGTCAGGTGCTGGCTGAATTCTGCTCTCCCAAGATGCCCGTCTACGTGGCCTCGCGCGGAGAACTTGACGCGTTCGAGAGCACCACGCTGGGCAACCTCTTGCCCAAAGCATTTCGTTTGTAGAACCGCGCGAATCCTCCAAGACGCGGACATTCACATGCGAGGCAAGGGTCAAAAGGCGTAGCCAACAGCCCCGGACACGCTGCTTTCTCCAATCAACCGTCCTTCAAGCCGAAGAGAAAAGTTCTTCTTCAGAAGAACAGATACCCCTGCCACTGCGACGATAGGGCTGTCCTCCTCGATGTCGTCAGTCGTCTTGGCTGTGACCTGAGTGAACGGGTACTGGATCCTTATCTTCTCCGTGCCGCGCACGAACGAGAGCAGAAGTCCACCGTACGGCATAAGCCTGGCATTCGCATTCAACAAGAGATTCCCGGATAGAATCGGTCCGGCCGCGACCTCATAGTAATCCACTTTGGCCTTGATCACTGCAGGGCCAAGAAAATCGTCGACGGCGTATCCATCGTCCACGTCAAACGACGGGACGTAATGTGCCGTTCCGACCACATTCAGCCGCATCCTGTTTTTTTCATAGGCAATAAAACGGACGCCGCCACCAAGAATGTAGGGCTTGTCTTGCGCGTCTGAGTAATCCAGTACGCCTCCATTCAAGTATCCGGTGAACTTGTCGAACAACAGAATGTTCAGGCGGAGCATGTACACGTCTGCCTCCACGCGGCCACCGCTATCATCCCCTGAACGCGGTATACTGACTTCGGCTCCCGGGCCGATGACTCGAAGGTCGTGCGTCTTCGCTACTGCGTCTCGATCATACTTCTCATACAGGACTTCCAACCGGTTGAAAACCCACTTTCCGCCGTCAACGTGATAGAAGGGATCGCCAACGTCGATCGCCATGGCAACCGCTCCCGTCATGAGCCAGACACCGAGGAAAGAGACGCGCAGTCGCTGTAACCTGTTGGTTTCCATTTCTTGATTCCTCTGATCGTTCTACGACATTCAGCCGCCGTTTTGTCGGACACGTTCCCTTGTCCAAACGAGCGGACTCTGTCCTGCGCCATAGGGAAAGTCAAATACAAGCCATTGAAGCAGACCCTCAGGCTCCAGACTTCTGTCCGCGTTCAATGGATCGCGCGCCTGGATCGGGTCTCAACGGCGTCGCCGAAGCTCGCGAGCCCATCGCCTCATGCTCCTGACCGCATCCGCCGAGGCACGGGACGCCACGCTCGGCAGCAGGCTGAGCCACGGGGAGACGGGTGAGTAGCCGAACGTACGCATGAGCGGCCACGCGAGGGTCTCGATCTCAAGGACTTCGGCGCGCGAGAATTGGCTGCGCCATCGGTCTACGCGGTCCGGTTGCAGGGGGCGCGATGCGTTGATATTCCACGGCTCGCGATCGAGGTCCAGCAAACGGTGGTTGTGTTTCCAGTACTCGAGCATCGAGGGTTCGAACTCGATTCCGAATCTCGCGCACACGCCGCGCAGGGTTTTCTCCGCATGCTGGATCAGGTCCTCGTATCGCACGGTGATCCAATCGCGCCCCAACTTCCGAGCCCCGTTCACGCCCGCGCTCACCTGCTCCACCCAGAACAAGGTGTTCTCGCGTATGCCTTTCGGACACCAGGATTGCTCACGCCGGGAATTGACCACTGCACGCGGGTCGCGAACCATGTGGACAAAACAGGCCTCCGGAAACACCTTCTTGATCTCGCCAACATAGAGAACGTGCGACGGGGACTTCTCCCCCCGTATGTCCGCGTTCTTCACTCGCGCGAACAGGTCAAGAATCGTGCCGAGCACCGCCGCGAAGGTTCTCTCCCCCGCCCACGCCGCCGCTCGAAACTCATCGGCTGACAACCCCCACTCTCGAAGGTCGCCCGTGGCGACAATGTCCTCCACAAGCCGTCTGAACGCCGCCTCGTCGCCCAGATCTCCGTACTGGCCCGCCTTCGCCCAGTAAAAGGGCATGAAATGCGTCTCGGGTGTAATGGCAATCCGCGGGTGTGCGTTGAGCATTTGCTGCAGCAGCGTCGTCCCCGAGCGGGAGCAGCCGACAATGAACAGAGGACCTCTCCACCGACCCGTCACCGGACACCCTCCACCCCGCAAAAAAGGACGGCCCCGCGGGTGTACCCCCGGGGCCGTCCCAACATCCTTTGACGAGGTGTATTCCTACCTCTTCTTGCCACCTCTCGACGTTGTGTTCGCGGATACAGGCGCGTCATCGGGGCAATGATACATGTTGTTGAAATCATCGAGAAGCCCAGCCCAATAAGTCGTGATGGATTTCACTGTATCAGAATCGAACGCCCTGTTCCAGTTGAGAAGCCAACCGCCCTTGCCGTCCGGAATCACGATGTCGCCGGTAAACTCATCCATGGTCACGAGATAGTCCTCGGCTGCATCGATGAGCTGGATGCCCGTCGCGTTGTTGACGTTCAGCTTGGCCGCGATCAGCTGGGCGAACAGCATCGACATGTTCTTACCCTTCGCATTCTGCAGAATCATCTTGCCGTATGCCTCGTCCACAACAACGCCGAGAATGCTGACGTTCTTCCCTTCCCACGAATGGTTCTTCCAGTAGCCGATCGTGTAGGTGCAGAAGGTGATGTTGGTTGTCGGCGGCTCATTGGTTTCCGGCGGGCGCGGGAACGGCCCGATCGACATATCGCCCCACGTATGGTCAAACGGCACGCCGTCCTTCATCATCGGGAACGTCTCTGTGAACAGCCCCGTTGTCTTGTCGACCACGGCCACCGTGTTCGAGAAAGCACCTGCGGTGATCGAGCCCACAAGATCACCTAATCCGTTGACCCGCACGGCAAGGCCCGTGAAACGACGGGAGGTTTCCTGAGTCCCACCGATCCATGTGGCTACAACGGGATCGCCGGCCACGGCCGGAAGCTTGAGTGTGTAGAGCCCTTGGGGGCACCCGCTGGACATCCAATTGACCCAGAGATACAGAGTGCCGTCCGCCCCAAAGGCAATATCGCCGCCCTGGATATCCACGGGGTTTCCATACGCGTTCTGTATCTGACCGACCAGAGTGGCCACGGCAGTCGCCGTGTCCAGGGTGTATAACGAGTTGTAGTTGTTATCCGTGATGTAGAGCTGGCCGTCGGGCGCCACCGCCGCCTGGTCAATCTCGAAAAGGCGCTGACCGTTATAGGTCACGGTGCCCACTGCATGCACGGTTGCATCAGCCACGCTGTAGTAACCGAATGTGCCCGTATCCGTCGCACCGCCATGATAGTCGTCGATGAACCATATCTTGGACCCATCCGGATCCGCCGAGATCACGTCGGGGAAATTGTACGGGAGCGTACCGTTCGGCAGCAGAATCATGTTCGCAACGCCGTTCACGATTTCGACGCGGTAAAGCGCGGAAAGACCGTCTGCATCGCCCATCGTATCGCTGAGATAGAGGACCTCGTTTGTCGCCGCGGACGCTGGTTGCGCCAGAACCGCAACCGAGAAACACAATACGAGGGCTAGAGCAAGGGTGTGTACTGTTGTTTTCTTCATCGAACTACTCCTCGTTACAGGACGACTAGTGGCACATCTGTTTCAGATCTTTTACGGTACGGCTTTATATAGCACATGAACCCACCCTATGCAAGTATTATTTGTATTTTCTGTTCTATCTGCATACTTGGTTGCATATGTATAATTCTTGCATCCAATTATCATTGAACATGTTATGCGCGTATTTACGAAGTATGGAGAGTTGCACGAATTTGCAGGCTGTGCAACAGATCGCATTGAAGATCTTCTGGTCTCCCCTGCCCACGATGTGATTTTCAGACCGGATACTGGTCGCAAACGACGAAACGCCCGCTGGCCTCAAAGGCCAACGGGCGTTCCAAATTGGTAGCGGGGGTTGGATTTGAACCAACGACCTTCAGGTTATGAGCCTGACGAGCTACCAGGCTGCTCCACCCCGCAGTCCGTTTCGCAATGTGCGCTTGAAAATATCGGATGTTTGTCGGAATGCAAGAAGAAACCTGTCGAAACCGGAAAACAGATGTCCGGCAAAAGTCAGGGGCTCCGGACTGCCTGTGGGTTCAGTACTGTTTCTCGTATTCTCCGTGCCCCAGCCTCTTAAGTTTGTGAAAGCCGGCGTTTTTGGCGCGGTCATCAAACCCGCTTCTTGATCCCCCCACCCTGGGAGGCGAAATCTTTCGCTCCACGGGGACGCCGCATTTTGGACAGAATGCAAGCGGACTCTGCTCTATCTTCTCGAGTTGTTCGAAGCCCTTCCTGCAGAAATCGCAGCCCTTGGATTCGTCACAACAGATGTACTCGCGGATGGGCACGGGATCTACGCCCTCCAGAAAAGGAAGAGACGCCCACCAAGGGCGTCTCTTCAAGAATCCGTGCGATCTTACTTCAGGCCGGCTTCCGCCGCAGCCCTGGCCGGATCGTCCTGCGCCTTGCCTTCTTCAGGAACGACCATCGGGGCCGCCGTCGAGACATCGCCCTGCTGGTGGCTGCCGCGGATGTAAATCTCGGTTCGTCGGTTCTTCTGCATGTTGGCTTCGGTGTCGTTCGGAGCCACCGGCCGGGTAAATCCATAGCCCTTGTAGGTCAACCGGGCTTGATCAATCCCTCCGACTTCAACCAGGTAATCTAAGACGGCCTTGGCGCGGCGTTCGGACAACCGGATGTTATACTCGTGCTTGGAGGTCTTGCGCTTGTCCGCGTGCCCCTCGATCCGCGCCGTGGCGCCCGGGTCGCGCTGAAGCACCTTGACGATCACGTCGAGCTTGTCGAAGTACTGGGACTTCAGGACCGCCTTGTCGTAATCGAACTCGATGTTCAGAGTGAAGAGCTGCAGATCATCCTTCGGATCCAGCGGGTTGGTGTTGTCCTCGATCACTTCGTGCCCGTCGGCGACGCCGCCCTTGTCGGTATCGCGATCGCAGGGGTTCGTCTTGTAGGTCAGAACCTCGGCGCCGTCCTTGAGGCCGTCCCAATCGGTGTCGGGATTCAAGGGATCGGTCTTGTAGGTCTTCACTTCTTCGCCGTCGGTCAAGCCGTCCTTGTCCGTGTCCGGATCATACGGATCGGTGCCCAGCGCAACCTCCTCGGAATCGAGCAGGCCGTCGCCGTCGCTGTCGATTTCGCCGCCGCTGACCGAGTACGCCGCCGGCACGCTCGCGCCGAAGCGGTAGTTGACGCCCACGCTGTACAACTGGTGCCATTCCGAGGCCAGCCGCTGCGATTCCATCGCGAAGGCTTCATAGCGCGCGTCAGCCCGCAGCGCCCAGACATCGTTGAAGTGCCAGAACAAGCCGATTCCCACGGGAACGCACGGGACCACTTCACCGTCACCCAAATCCTCCCCGTAAACGTTGACCCCCACACCGGCGCTCAAGTATGGATCGAAATGAAGATCCTTGGTGTTGCGCAGATGAAACAGCACATCGAAACCGGAGCGAACACCCCACGTGTCGTTGCTGATTTGATACTTGTCGTAGCTGAACGTGTTGTGCTTGAGGTCCGGCATGATGTCCAAATCCACCTCGAACGTCCATCGAGGCGAGAAATCATAGCCGAGTTTCAATTGAAGGAATCCGCTGTCCTTGACCGCTTCGTCGCCCTCGCGCGTGATGAATCCGCCGCCGGCACTCAGCGTCCACGGATGCTCCTGGAACAGATCGGCGTCGTCCGCCGCTTGAACAGACCCTGCAACAGCAAAAACAGCCATCACCGCCACGGCCAACCCAGCGATTAACTTCTGCATGACTCA
>ERZ1645192.1569-NODE-1569-length-19005-cov-11.244749_pt1 | contig 19005 bp, 14 predicted proteins | sample MGYA00575354_ERZ1645192 | MGnify/ENA primary metagenome ERZ1645192 (study PRJEB40844, sample SAMN11349763) | freshwater sediment metagenome | isolation source: river sediment | host: Sediment | place: India: Faizupur Khadar , New Delhi | collected 2017-02-21 ... | reverse complement strand
TCCAGACTCTATCTCAGTATTTCCGCCGGGATCTCAGTGATGGGTGTGATCTCTACGCTCTTGACGAAGAGTTCCCCGCCTTCTGACTGGATCTGGATTCTGCCCCCGGTGAGCGGCTGAATGGACCCGTTTTCTTCCACACCGGTATTTTTGTTGACCATGACGGTAACGCCATTGACCACATGGACGGTGGTTTGCCCGACACTGTAGAGGTCGACGGTATTCCATTCACCCAGGGGTCGTTCGGCATCGCTTCTTTTCTTCACGGAGGTTCCGTTGCGGCTGGCGCCAAAGGCGACGGCCGGGGATTCCGGCCTGAAGACGTAGTTCCCGGAGGAATCGTCCTTCAAGGCTTCCGTCTCACATACTGTATTGTTCATCAGGTAGGTATCGCCCAGGTTGTCGTGCATCAACTGGCATTCGATGTTGGTCATCCAGGTCCCGAAGGCGGCACCGAAATCGCCGAAACTGTGGTAGAGCAGACCGCTGTTGCGCGAGGTATAGACCGTATCGCCCCAGCGGAAGACCAGCCGGAGGTGGTAATTGGAGAAGCTCTCCCGGGTGGCCAGGGAACCATTGACTTCTCCTGAAATCCGGATCACCTTGGTTCCGCCATCGTCGACGACAGAGAAGACCTTTTCGGAGGTGGCTACGGCAGCCAGTGAGTCGAATCCATTCAGGGGTGATCCCAGGAAGGTCTCCCAGTTGTCGAGGTTTTCCCCGTTGAAGAGAGCCCTGGTTTCAGGTTCGGGGGCACAGGATGCCAGCACCACCAGGGCCAGCAGGGTAAAGATAATGGAGCGTTTTTTCATTGCTGTTATGGTTTTTAATTTACTGTTCAACACGTTAGTTGTTTCCCGGATCGTTTCCGGGGGATTCCCTTCTCCTGGTGCAATTATAAAGAAAACTGCCCTTTTTCAAGAGCAGTTTTCTGCTGTAGATCCTATTTTTTTCTGGTTTATGCGGGTTGGGTGGCAATGAGTTGCTGTGCGCGTTCAAGGATGGCTGTATCATCGAGGAGAACGATTCCGCCATTGGGCCCCGGTTCGATATGAATTCCAACAGAAGTCCCGTGGTCGTAGTTAGCGCCCCCGAAGTAATTTCTGACGGTTTCTTCAGTAACTTCGAATTCTTTCGCCAGTTGCCTGATAGAACCGTCAGGAAGACTGTCCTTGATCTTGCGCAACTCATTGAAGGTGATTTTCCGCTCCATAGCCGTAAAGTTTTATGTGTTGTTAATACTTTATAAAAACCTAAAGATAACCTTTAAATAAGATTAAATCAACGACAAAGATAATTTTTAGCGTTCTTTTTAACAACTTTTATACCTTTAATTAATTCCCTTACTGATAGCGTCATAGAGGGCTTGCAGCATCAGGTTCCGTATTCCCAGGTGGGAGATGAGGTTATTGTCGCGTGAGGGGTGCACCCTGTTGGAGAGGAAGATGAAAAGGAGTTCCTGGTCGGGGTCGGCCCACACGAAGGTGCCGGTAAAGCCGCTATGGCCGAAGCTGGAAGGGGAAGCTCCCGGTGCCGGGTAGATATCGGTTGGGCTGGTGGGATTTCGGTCCAGTTGGGGTTTGTCGAATCCCAGGCCCCTGCGGTTGCCATTCCCGGTGAACTGTACCCGGGTGAATTCCTCCAGGGTTTTCGCCGGGAAAAAGCGTTCTCCCCCATAATATCCTTTCCAGAGGTAAAGCTGAAACAGTTTAGCCAGGTCATTGGCAGTTCCGAAGAGGCCGGCATTGCCGGAAATTCCTCCCAGCATGGCAGCGCCTTCGTCGTGCACGAACCCGCGCAGGGTCTCCATCCGGAAATAGTCGTCTGTTTCAGTAGGGACAATCCTGCTGATTGGAAAATGAAGATAAGGATTATAAGTCAGGGTGGTTGCGCCCAGCGGTTTATAGATGGTCTCCTGCAGATACTGTTCGTAAGGGCGGCCTGTGATTTTAGCGATGACCGGGGGCCACATCATGAAACCCATGCAGGTATAGAGGTATTTTTTATTCTTCAGCAGCGGAATACGGGCGATCTCCTGGTACATGGTGTCGATATACCGTTTTTCCATCCAAAGGTGAGAACTCACCCTGACAGAAGGGCGGGAGGAGGGGTGGTCGGTAAATACTTTTTTCCGCAGTTCGGGATCTCTGGCCAGGCGGGAGGTCCATAGGGGAATCACCGCGGGCAGCCGTGCCTGGTGCGTCAGCACATCTCTGATCAGGAGTTGTTCCTTGTTGCTGTTCCGGAGGAAAGGGAGGTAATCGCTCATTTTGCCGTCGAGGTTCAGTTTTCCTTCACCTGCGAGCCTGATCAGGGCCGGCAGTGGACCTGAGACTTTGGTCACCGAGGCGAGGTCATAGAGATGGGCAGGCGTCAGGGGTTCTTTGGCATCGTAGGAGAGGGAGCCATAACACTTGTGAAAGATCACCTTTCCGTGGCGGGCCACCAGCACCTGACAGCCGGGATAGGCCTTTTCGGCCAGTCCCCACCCGGCCAGGGAATCTATCTTATGGGCCAGGAAGGAAGAGGAGATACCCACCTCTTCGGGAATGGTATATTTCAGGCGTTGGTTGGGCTGAAGGTCCAATCCGCTGCCCTCGGGGAAGCGCGCATCAGCGGTGACCGGCATTCTTCCTGAGGCTCCGGTGGCCCCGAAAACCATCTGAACGGCCAGTTCCTGGAAATCCTGATCTTCCTCCCAGGCCACAACCAGTGCCGCTGAATGTTCGATACCCGGGAAGAAACGCAGGGCGTAGCCATTGCCGAAGAAAAGCGTCACCGTAGGGACCTGATGGACCAGTTTCATGATGGCATCACTCTGGGTCACGGTGACCCTGTAGTTGGATGAGGGATACATACCTATTTCCTGGACCCCGGCGATGACCAGGTTGTACCCCTTGAGTTGCTCCATCACCTCATCGACCCGGGTAAAGGGCGCATCAGTACTCAGGTAAAAATGGTCAACATCGGCATAGCGGTCGGCCATAAGCTGGAATGGGGAGAGCGAATCGCCGCCCACGGCCAGGGTGGCCATTTTAAGCTGAGGGAGGTGGGTCAGGGGCAACAGGTCAGCCCCGTTTTTCAGGACGGTCAGGCTTTGCTCGACCAACTGCCGGCGGAGGAGTTCGCCCCGGGGAGAGGAGAGCCGTTCCATCAGGGAGTCAGTACGGGTGGGCTGGTAATTGTGAAGGTTTAGTTTGCGTTTGTGGAGCAGCACGCGGGTACATTTATCATCGATCTCTTTGAGGGAGATCTGGCCCGTGTTAACGGCTTTTTCTATGGCGGCCACGGCTTTACGCAGGTCAGGAACCATCTCCACCATGTCGTTGCCAGCCTTGAGGGCTTCCACTTCCGCAGATCCCGGAGGATAGGGTATCGCCTTCATATTCATGGCATCGGTGATCACCAGTCCGTTGAAGCCCATTTTAGTGCGAAGGGCATCACGGATCACTGGTTTTGAAAGGGAGGCTGGTTTGCCGGAGGGATCCCAGGCAGGCACTGCCAGGTGGCCTGTCATGATGCCGTCAATGCCAGCCTCCGCCAGCATTCGGAAAGGAAGGGATTCGACGCTGTCAAGGCGCTGGGCAGAGAGTTTCATGACGGGCAGCGAGCGATGGGAGTCATTGGAGGTTTCGCCGTGCCCCGGAAAATGTTTGGCCACGGCGGCCACGCCTTCCGATTGCAATCCTTTCATGACGGCCAGAGTAGCGGCCGTCACCCTTCGTTTGTTTTCCCCGAACGAGCGGGCATTGATGATGGGATTGAGAGGATTGGTATTGATATCGGCTACCGGGGCAAAATTCATGTTGATGCCGACCAGTTTCATCTGACGGGCCGTCTCCTGCCCCATGCTGAAGAGCAGCGAGTCATTGGCTGCAGCGCCCAGGGTCTGAGCCCGCGGGAAACAAAGGACCCCATCGATGCGCGACCCCAGCCCGGCTTCCCCGTCGGTAGCGACCAGCAACGGCACTGCCGAGGCCTCCTGGAACAGGTTAACCGTCTCAACTACCTCGGAGGGGCTCCCGTTCATAACCAGGATACCCCCGGGCTGGTACTCCCGGATAAGACGCAGCACAGCCAGCCTGGATGCCTCACTCTGAGAAGGATAGACATCAATCATGATCAATTGGCCTATCTTCTCCCGCAAACTCATCCTCTCCAGCTCCGCTTTGACCCAGGGATCGGTCTCGCCTCCAGGGTGGGGATTCTTCTGTACGGAACCACTCCAGAAAAGCACAAACAGGAGGATAACATAAATTAAACGGGTTCTGATCATCAATACATCGCATAAAATTCCAGGCATTAAAAATAAGAAGTCTGCGAGAATGCCCAAACAAATTAATCTAAAATCGGCCCGGGCGGGTATGAGGTATCCAGGGTTCACTGCACAGGATGGGGCCCCTTCGTGGGGTTCTGTCACCGGAACATGAGATATTTATGAAGGTCAGAATTTCCCGGAAAGGGTTAAAAAAGTATCTTCGTGAGGTGAAATACAACTATACTATGGCAAGGATACTAACCATTTTACTGATTTTTCTGCTGGGGGTTCCACCTGTTTCGTGTCGCAACAGGATCTCAGGGGGCCAGGAAGCCGTGACGGTGGTCACGGGAGCCGGCCAGCCGGAGCAGTATCTTCCGCTGCTGAAGGGGAAAAACGTTGGGCTGGTGGTCAACCATACCGCCAGGGTGGGTGAGAAACACCTGCTGGATTTTCTCCTGGAACAGGGAGTGGAGGTAGCGCGTATTTTCGCGCCTGAACATGGTTTCCGGGGAGAAGCTTCGGCAGGGGAAAAGGTCGCTGATGGCCGGGATGAGACCACAGGGGTGGAAATCGTCTCGCTCTATGGGGAGCACCGCAAGCCGTCGCCGGCACAATTGGAGGGCCTTGATATTCTGGTTTTTGACATTCAGGATGTAGGGTGCCGTTTTTATACCTATCTCTCCACGCTCTGCCTGGTCATGGAGGCGTGTGCTGAAAACGGAGTGCCCCTGGTGGTTCTTGACCGGCCCAATCCCAACGGGGATTATGTGGCGGGGCCCCTGTTGAAACCGGCCTTCACCTCCTTTGTGGGGATGGTGCCCGTGCCGGTGGTCCACGGCTGCACACTGGGAGAAATGGCCCTGATGATCAACGGCGAGAAGTGGCACAAAGCTCCAACGGCCTGCGACATCACAGTCATCAAAGTCAGGAATTACAGCCACCTCACGCGTTACGCACCACCGGTGGCCCCCTCCCCCAACCTACCCAATTATTCCTCAGTCAGACTGTATCCTTCCCTCTGTTTCTTCGAGGCCACCTCAGTGAGTATCGGCCGCGGGACCCCGTTTCCCTTCCAAGTGATTGGCGGCACCCGGCCAGAATTAGGCTCCTTCACGTTCGTGCCTGAGGATATCGCCGGGTTTGTCAATAACCCCATCAATGAGGGCAAGACCTGTTATGGCACCGACCTGCGCACCCTGGACCCGGTGCCTCCTTTTACTTTCAGTTTTTTCCTTGAGTTCTACAAGAAGTATCCTACTGAAAAGGAGTTCCTGACCAGCGAACGGTGGTTTAACCTGCTCTCTGGCGACGACAGGGTTCTCCAGGCCATCAGGGAGGGGAAAAGCGAAACGGAGATGGCCACTCTGTGGCACGATGACCTGGAAGCTTTCAAGATAACTCGCAGGAAATACCTGCTCTATCCCGACTTCGAGTAAACCTGAACTATTCATTCTATCTGGTGTTTGCTGCATTCCATCGGGATTTCCGGCCGGGAGCAGGCGGTGAGCGGACCGGGCAGGGCAGAGAAGTAATAAACGTAAGCGAATGAATCCAACTGTTGTATTTTTTGTGGTGGCCGGCTATTTTGCACTGCTGCTCTGCGTGGCCTGGCTGACTTCCCGCAAGGCCGACACCGACACTTTTTTTATCGCCAACCGGAGGTCACCCTGGTACCTGGTGGCCTTTGCCATGATCGGCGCCACCATTTCGGGAGTCACCTTTATCTCGGTTCCGGGAGAAGTAGGACATTCTGCCTTTTCCTATTTCCAGTTCATTCTGGGCAACCTCACCGGCTACTGGCTGGTGGCCGCCTTTCTACTGCCCCTCTATTACCGGCTCAACCTGATCACCATATACTCCTTTCTGGGGCAGCGCTTCGGAAAGTGGTCCCATAAGACGGGCTCTTTCTTTTTCATTCTTTCCAAGCTGATTGGCGCCGCCTTCCGGCTATATCTGGCTGCGGGGGTCCTTCAGCTCGCCTTCTTCGATGCCTTTCATATCCCCTTTGCGGTCACTGTCCTGGTCAGCATTCTCCTCATCTGGATTTATACCTTCAAAGGGGGGATAAAAACCATTATCTGGACCGACACCCTGCAGACGCTCTTCCTGGTGGGGGCGGTAGTGCTGACCATCATCATCATCTCTCGTGATCTGGGATGGAACCTGACCACCATGGCCTCCGAGATCAGCCGCGACCCTCTTTCCGACATCTTCACGTGGGACTGGCGTTCAGAGAATAACTTCTTCAAGCAGTTTTTCGGAGGGATGTTCATCACCCTGGTCATAGTGGGGATGGACCAGGACTCGATGCAGAAGAACCTCACCTGCAAATCGCTTGGTGAAGCCCGGAAAAATATGATCACTTTCAGTCTGGCCTTCGTGGTCACGGTTTTTCTGTTTCTCTGTCTGGGGGCCATGCTTTACATCTACGCCGCCAGGGAAGGATTGCAGTTGCCTGCGGCTTCCGATGATGTCTATCCCTGGCTGGCTTTCAACAAGCTGGGCATGGCCGTAGGGATCGCCTTTCTGATTGGTGTGATCGCTGCCGCCTATTCCAGCGCCGACTCCGCCCTGACCTCCCTGACCACCACCCTGAGTATCGACTTTTTCGATGCCGGAAACCGGCCCGAAGAAGAACGGGTTCGCATCAAATCAAGGGCTCACATCCTTTTCTCTCTGTTGCTGGCCTTGATTATACTGGTTTTCCGTGCCGTCAATGACCAGAGTGTTGTGGTCGCAGTCTTTACAGTGGCTGGCTATACCTACGGTCCCATACTCGGCCTTTTCCTCTTCGGTCTTCTCTCCCGGAGAAAAGTCAGAGACCGGTGGGTACCCCTGATCGCCCTGGCCGCCCCCACCTTCTCCTGGATCATCTCCTCCCACTCAAAGGAATGGCTTGCCGGTTATACCTTCGGCTTCGAAATCCTGATCCTTAACGGCCTGCTGATGATCGCCGGACTGGCCATCATCTCCCGGAAATAGTCACGCTTGTAACCACATACGCTTTTTGTCAGGAAATTAGAGCGATTTCAGTGGCATGGTAAGTGACCAACAGCCCACTCCTGGCATTGAGGTTAATGAGGTTTTATGAGCGGTGACAGTCCTTTTCTTGCGTCCGCAGAGCATTGTTTCGCAATTTTAAAGTGTTTTTCGCATGTTTTCACCATAGAAATATCCTGAAAAAGAGTGCTTTTCTTAGGACACGCCTGTCGCGCGAAAAATTTCTTTGGGCTGAATGTTGTATGGAATTGTTAAAAAATGTAAATTAGGGGCTGAAAGACGGATACTTTTTCAGAGGGTAATCCGTTTAACAGATAAAAATTACATTCTTGCCACGTAGTCTGTATCAAATAGGGCTGGTCGTGCTTGGGTTATTGTTTCTTTTCTCGTGTGAAGATGATAAGTACCTGAGTTCGCCGGATGCGCAGTTGCGCTTCTCGGCGGATACGGTTATGTTCGATACGGTCTTTTCGACGATGGGTTCCACGACCCGGATGTTAAAGGTATTTAACCCCTACAAGGACAAATTACTGATTTCGAGTGTGAAGGTCGGAGGCGGTGAATTCTCGAATTTCAGGCTGAATGTAAACGGATTAGCGGGCAACGAGGTCCACGATGTGGAGATTCCACCCAACGACAGCATCTTCATTTTTGTGGAAGTGACCATCGACCCCAACGGGCAGAACCTGCCGATGGTGGTCAAGGACAGCATCCGCTTTACCACTAATTTCAACGAACAGGTGATCCCGCTGATAGCCTGGGGGCAGGATTTTCATCTGATCAAGAGCGGTACTCTTAAAAATGAGACCTGGAAGAGCGACAAGCCCTACCTGATCTACAACTATGCCTATGTCGACACGCTCTCTACACTGACCATCGAACCTGGGGCGCGGATCTATTTTCACAAGGGGGCCGGGCTTTATGTCAAGGGGAACGTGCTGGCCAACGGCACCCGCGACAATCCCATTCTTTTTCTGGCTGACAGGCTCGAAACCAGTTACAAGAATGTTCCCGACCAGTGGAACGGCATCCTGCTTTTCTCGGGAAGCAAAGGGAATCAGTTCAATTATTGCGAGATTAGAAATGCCAACATTGGACTTCAGGTCGGGACGATTGAACATGAGGGATTTGCTACGGCGTCTTTGACCAATACCAAAATTGAGAATATGGCTTACGCGGGAATTTTCGCCCTTAAGTCAAAAATCACCTCCCACAATTCGGTGATCGCCAACTGCGGGTTTTATGCTGTGGCCCTTTTGGTGGGTGGGGAATATGAGTTTTACCATACCACCATTGCCAACTACTGGGGAGGCTACTCGCGGAAACCCCGGAAGACGAGTTCGCTGGTCATTTCCAACATATTGGAAATCAACAATACCGAAGGTAAGAAGGTAGTATTTACCGGTGACCTCACCAAAGCCCACTTCGGCAACTCCATCATTTACGGCAACAACCCCCTCGAGCTGGAACTGGGAAGCAGCAAGGAGAAAGTGTTCAACTACTATTTCGACCATTGCATTCTTCAGGTTCCTGACACCTTTAACCTTTCCGACAAGAACCACTACAACAATGTGCTGCGCGGCAATAAGAATGATCCCAGATTTGTCGATATCAGCAAGAACCTGAATTATGAACTCGATACGCTTTCTGCTGCCAAAGATGCAGGCGCTGCGGCCTATTCTAAGATGTTCCCCTATGATATAAAGGGGAAGGACCGGAATGCGGACAAGGGGCCCGACCTGGGGGCTTATGAAAGGATTGAGAAGAAAACAAAATGATATTCAGGAGATTCTGGTTTTTACTTGTTACCCTGATTCTTCTTTTTACATCTCCCGTTCTGGCCCAGGAAGCAGGTCGGGTGGCTACTCTTATGTTTTATAACCTTGAGAATCTCTATGACACCAGAGATGACACCCTCCATCGTGACGATGAGTTCCGGCCGGAAGGAGAGCGCCATTGGAGCAACACCCGGTTCTACAATAAATTGACGGCATTGGCCAAGGTGATCCTCAACACCGGGGAATGGGAGCCTCCGGCGGTCCTCGGCTTCTGTGAGGCTGAGAACCGGAGGGTGCTTGAAGAGCTCGTGCACCATCCCCTGTTGAAGCGGTGGGACTACCAGATCATCCACAAGGATTCGCCCGACAAACGGGGTATCGATGTGGCCGCCCTCTACCGGCCCGATCTGTTCACCCCCCTGAGCTATCGCTATTTTTCTCCTGTTGCCGGGGGAGAACCCATTCCCGGCACCCGTGAGATCCTTTATCTGTGCGGAATAGTGGGATCACCGGGGGAAACGGGGGATGCCGCCGGGGATACCCTTCATCTCTTTTTCAACCACTGGCCGTCGCGTTACGGGGGACTGATGGAGACCCGTCCTCTCCGGATGAAAGCCGCGCGCCGGCTGAAGAGTGAAGTCCATGCCCTCCAGCAAGAGTACCGGCATCCTTTCATTATCATTTCAGGAGATTTCAACGACCAACCCCACGACCAGAGCCTGGTGGCCGGACTGGGAGCGCAGTCCAAACGCTGCCACCACCCTGACTCGCTGGTGAACCTCTCCTTTGCCTGGCAGGAATCGGGGAAGGGAACACTCAAATACCAGTCCCAGTGGAACATCTTCGACCAGTTCATCATCAGTGAGGTACTTTTGGGCCCAGAAGAATCATCCGGGGCACTCCGTTCTGGAGAACCCGGCAGTAGGGCGCGCAAGGAGAGCACTCCGGGTACACGGAGAATGAAGAAGAACAAGGGCGCTTCTTCCACACTGGAATCAGCCGATCCTGCAAACACAATGGAATCAGGAGATCCTGCAGGAACAATGAAAGCCGATGGTTCTTCAGGCATCATGGAATCAGAAGATCGAGAAGGCACACCAAACGCCGGTGGTCCTTCGGCCCAGGGGAAGGGATTGTGTGTATTCCCGGGTGATGCCAGGATATTGGAAGCGCCCTTCCTGTTAGAGGAGGATGAGAAGTTCACCGGCACCCGGCTGCGACGCACCTATCTGGGATTTCGCTACCAGGGAGGCTTCAGCGACCACCTCCCGGTCCTTCTGTCCCTCAGAAGGAAAAACCATTAATCCGACCAACAGGGCCAGGCAGGATCGAGGTTCACTTTAACAACTGCATCTGATAATGGTTTTTCTTCTAATGATCCATGACCTAAGTAGCGAAGCAGAGTCCCGGCTCAGTCGGGAAGATTCAAGACTTAAGATTCCCGCATTCTAATCTTCCTTCTGTGGTGTGAGTCCCAGTTCCGTAGCTTTGGTCATCATCAGGGCATAGGCTTCGGGATGGTTATTGCCGATTTCCCCGTCTAGAATGGCCTCCTTGATGGCATTTTTGATAAGTCCCACTTCTTTTCCGGGAGGGATGCCGAAGGTGGCCATGATCTCTTCTCCGGTCACCGGAGGCTGGAAATTACGGATGGCATCCTTTTCGTCGATCTCCCTGAGTTTTTGTCTGACCAGTTGGAAATTCTGGTAGTATTTTCTGACCTTGGAGATGTTTTTGGAGGTGATATCGGCCTCACAAAGGGTCATCAGGTCGTCGATATCGTCGCCGGCTTCAAAGAGGAGCCTGCGTACGGCTGAATCGGTGACCACCTCTTCGGCCAGGACGATAGGCCGCATATGGAGGTCGACCAGTTTCTGGACGTATTTCATTTTCTCATTCAGGGGGAGTTTCATGCGGCGGAAGATGGCGGGGATCATCCGGGTGCCCACGATGTTGTGACCGTAGAAAGTCCACCCCTGCCCGGGCATGAACTTGCGGGTGGCTGGTTTGGCGATGTCATGGAGCAGGGCGGCCCAGCGGAGCCAGAGATCATCAGAATGGGGTGCCAGTTGGTCCAGCACCTTCAGGGTATGGTAAAAATTATCTTTATGCCCCACCCCATTGACCATTTCCACCCCTTTGAGGCGCACCAGTTCCGGGAAGATCAACTCGAGCAATCCGGTTTCGTCGAGCAGCAGGAAGCCCGTAGAAGGCTTGTCAGAGAGGATAATTTTATGGAGTTCTTCGGCCACCCTTTCCCCCGAGACGATGGAAATCCGCTCTTTGTTGCGGGCGATGGCCTGCAGGGTTTCATCGCTCACTGTGAACTGCAACTGCGTGGCAAAACGGACGGCCCGCATCATGCGCAAAGGATCATCTGAAAAGGTGATGTCTGGATCGAGGGGAGTGCGAATGATCCTGCGATCCAGGTCGCCTATGCCGTCAAAAGGATCGGTCAGTTTACCGAATTGGGTCTTGTTGAGGCTTACGGCCATGGCATTGATGGTAAAATCGCGCCGTTTCTGGTCATCCTCAAGGGTTCCGTCTTCCACCAGGGGTTTGCGGGAATAGGCCCGGTAAGACTCCTTGCGGGCCCCCACAAACTCGATGTCCATATTCCGGTAGCGGACCAGGGCCGTTCCAAAGTTGCGAAAAACAGTCACCTGCGTCCGCCCTTTCAGAGCAGCAGCCACCCCTTCCGCCAGTGCAATTCCATTGCCAACCGCCATAATGTCAATATCTCCACTTTTACGGCCCAGCAACAGATCCCTGACATACCCTCCTATCAGCCAGGCATCCAGCCCCATCCCATCGGCTACCTCACCGATGGTCCGGAACAATGGTTTTTCTACTGCTGACTTTAGGGTGTAACCCTCCGCGATATGACGTTCGTTAACTGCCATTTTTTGTATTCAACGTGACAAAATTACAAGATTTCCCTTAATTTTTGCAGGAAACCCTTAAGGGATTCCGGATGGTACACTATTTGTATATATTTATTTAAATATTTACATACGTCATAGAAAACGCAAAGATTATGTTAGAGCATTTGACCAAAGAGAGTTTCAAGGAGAAAGTATTCAACTGGGAAGTAAACCAGGAGTGGAAATATGAAGGGAGTGTACCTTGCCTGATCGATTTTTATGCCGACTGGTGTGGTCCATGCAAGATGGTGGCTCCCGTTCTGGAGGAGTTGCAGCAGGAGTATGGAGACCAGCTGGTGATTTACAAGGTGAATACGGAGGATCAGCAGGAGCTGGCCGGGTTATTTGGGATTCAGAGCATTCCTTCGCTGCTGTTTGTGCCGATGGAAGGGCAGCCGCAGATGGCCATGGGAGCGCTTCCCAAACCGACCTTTATCCAGGCGATTTCCGAGGTGCTGAAGGTGGAGAAGCCTTCTGTCAACTAATTTTTCAGGGGGAATCCCTGAGCAGGTCTGCAATTTTTTCGAGCTGCATTCCTCTTGATCCCTTGATGAGCAGAAGGGCTCCCACGGGGAGGTGTTCTCTGAGCCAGCCGGCCAGTTCTGCAGCGGTAGGGAAGGCAATAAACCCTGGAGGGTGCTGGGTGGAGGCGAAGGCATTTCCGGCGAGGCAGACGCCCTTCCGGAAATGGAGGGCCAGTTCGTCGACGATTTTCTGGTGTTCCTCTGCGGAAGCCTCTCCCAGTTCCAGCATGTCACCCAGGATGACCATTTTCAAGGGATGGTCAAGGGCTATAAAATTCCTTACCGAGGCCAGCATGCTGGTAGGATTGGCATTGTAGGCATCCATGATGATTTCACAGGAGCCTGCCGTCATCCACTGGGAGCGGTTGTTGGAAGGCACATAGGCTTCGATGGCTTCCCTGATCATATCTGCCGGCACACCGAAATGGCGGCCTACGGCGACAGCCGCCAGGACATTCTCCAGGTTGTAGTTGCCCACGAGGTGCGTCATGATGGGTTGAGTTCCGGCATCTTCCCGGGTCTGGACTTCCAGAAACGGCCCTTTTCCCACGGAGCTGCCTGTCACTAACGCATCCTCCCTGGCCACAGCCCTGCCTGTCACCATTGAATTCTCCTTTACAGCCGCCCTGACCGTTATGACTTCATCTTCTTTTTCTGCTCCCCTGCCAGTCAAACCCACATCTCCCTGATAGACAGCCTTGTTTGTCTCTCTTTCAACTTTACTTATCGAGGTCCTGACGGTCATGGGCTCATCCATTTTTTCGGCCGCACTATCTTTCCTTCCCGTCTCATCGTGACCGGCAGATTCCAGCGCTCTGTAGATGACCTTACGGAGCAATGGGCCAGCGCTGGCAGTCAGCCAGGGATTGCCTCCATTGACAAAGATGGTCCCCTCCCGTTCTTCGAGATAGCGGTAGAGTTCACTTTTAGTGCGGATGACTCCCTCAAAACTCCCGAAACCCTCCAGGTGTGCTTTCCCTACATTGGTAATCAGTCCGAAATCAGGGGTGGCGATCCTGCACAGGAAATCGATTTCTCCGGGGTGATTGGCGCCCATTTCGACAACGCCGAATTCCGTATGAGAGGTCATGCTGAGCAGGGTGAGTGGAACGCCGATATGGTTATTCAGGTTGCCCCGGGTATACTCGACGCTGAATTTGCGGGAGAGGACGGCCGCCACCAACTCTTTGGTGGTGGTTTTGCCGTTGGTACCGGTGATGGCCAGCAGGGGCAATCCCAGGCGGGTGCGGTGGTACGCCGCCAGTTGCTGCAGGGCTGTCAGAACATCTCCTACCAGAATAAACCGCTCACCTGACACTACTGCCGGGTCATCGACAATGGCATAGGCCGCACCGGCATCGAGCGCTGCGGCAGCAAACCTGTTCCCGTCAAAGTGCTCTCCCCGGAGGGCAAAAAACAAAACTCCCGGGGTGATCCTGCGGCTGTCGGTCGTCACGGCAGGATGGGTCAAAAAAAGATCGTAGAGGGCTTCGGTAGGACAGATCATGTCGGATAATGTTCGTTGATACAGGCGGGGACCAAAATACAAAAAGTATGTTTTAAAACAGCGGGGACTCAATTCCATTTTCAATCGATTACACACCGGGGAAGAGCCGATATTCTGTTATATTTGTGGCACACCAACAGAAAACGATGCTTTTTCCGGGCCCCAGGCCGTGCCTGCTGTCCGGCAGCACCAGGGTAAGAAATTATAAACATTGCAGAATATGGATTCAAAGATTCAGCAACTCACTGAGGTTATTTACAACGAAGGGGTACAAAAAGCCCGGGAGGAAGCCGAGGCCATTCTGAAGGAGGCCAGGGAGAAAGCGGCCCGGATCGAGGAGGAAGCCCAGAAGGCTGCCGCTACCATCATGGCCGACACCCGGAAGAAATCGCAGGAATTCAGCCGCCATGTGGAGTCGGAGGTTAAGATGACCCTGAACCAGGCGATCTCCGCCATGAAACAGCAAATCGCCTCCCTGGTGACCATGAAGGCCATTCAGCCCCCCGTGAAGGAGCTGTTTTCCGACCACGAGTACCTCAAAACCCTCATCTCCACCATTGTCAAGGGATGGCTGGAGAAAGAGAGCTTTGATCTGAATGTTATCCTCCCGGATACGGGTAAGGAACAAATGGAGAAGTATTTCAAACAAAGCCTGGCGGCAGAACTCAACAAAGGAGTGGAATTCTCCATTTCGCAGGATTTCCGCACCGGTTTTAAAATTGGTCCCGCCGACGGAAGTTATCTGATCAGCTTCACCGATGATGACTTCATGAATTTTCTCAAGGCTTACCTGCGGCCCAAGACCAACCAACTTCTTTTCGGGGAGGGGAAATGACCAGGCGCAACTATTACTGTCTGATTGCAGGGCTTCCTGATTTGGTACAGGACGACAAGAAGCTTCACTTCTCCTCACTGAAGGTCAGGGAGTTTCTGCGGGAGGAGCTCCATCCCGACGATTTCCGGCTGGCAGAGCTGTTTTATCTCCCCTTTGACCACCAGAATCTACTGAACCGCCTCTTCAACAAAGAGAAAGGGCTTGATGAGCGGGGGATCCTCACCGAGGAACAGTTGGATGCGCTGGTGGTGCCCAAACTTTTCGAACTGGCCAAAAAGGAGGACTACCCGGCTTATTTTTACCGTTTTGGGCAGTTGCTGCGGGGGAAGGAAGAGGTAGAGGAACAGGTGACCCGGGAGGAGGCCTGTCGTTTTCTCACCACTGAATACCATCATCTGTTGCTCGAATCGAAGAATAAGTTCATCCGCCAGGTCGGGGAATACCGGTTGAACACGGGGAATATACTGCTGGCCCTCAATGGCCGTAAGCATAATCTCCCCTTTGAGGAGGCAATCATCGGCGACAACCTGGTAGCCCTATCGGTGAGAAAGAACCGTACCCGTGATTTCGGCCTCTCGGTCGACTATCCCGATATCGAACCCCTCCTCCAGCTCTTTGAAAACGACCATCTTCTGGAGAGGGAATTCCGGCTGGACAGCAGGCAGTGGAATTTTCTCGATGAGATCACCTTTTTCAACTATTTCTCGGTAGAGCGGGTGCTGGCCTACCTGTTGAAGGTCTTTCTGGCTGAAAGGTGGTTCCACCTCGATTACGAGAAGGGTCAGGTGATGTTCAACCAGTTGTTGAGTGAGATAGAATCCAGTTTTGAATTTCCCGAAGAATTTTCGCAGACATATGGAAAGAAAAGATAAAACCACAGGAGCAGTGACGGGGGTGATCGCCAACCTGGTCATTGTGGAAGTCAACGGGCCGGTGGCTCAGAACGAGATATGCTTCATCGCCCTGGGTGAAGAGAAGCTGATGGCGGAGGTGATCAAGGTCGTAGGGAAGAGTGCCTATGTACAGGTCTTCGAGAGCACCCGCGGATTGAAACCGGGGTCTCCCGTTGAGTTCCAGGGGCATCTTTTAGAGGTGACCCTGGGCCCGGGTATTCTCTCGCGCAACTACGACGGGTTGCAGAACGATCTTGACAAAATGGAAGGGGTATTCCTCAAGCGGGGGGAGTATACCGATCCCCTGGACCGGGAGAAACGCTGGGCCTTCACTCCGATAGCCCAGGCGGGAGACCGGGTGGTGGCCGGGGACTGGCTGGGGCAGGTTGACGAGAACGACATGCCCCACAAGATCATGGTCCCCTTCAAGATGGGAGGCAGTTACACTGTGCGCCGTGTGGTTCCGGAGGGAGAATACCGGGTTGACGACGTGGTGGCTCTGCTTTCCGATGAGGAGGGGAACGAATACAACATCACCATGGTTCAGAAGTGGCCGGTAAAGCTGGCCATCAGGGCTTACAGGGAGAAACCGCGGCCTTTCAGGCTGTTGGAGACCGGTGTCCGCTGTATGGATACCCTCAACCCGATAACGGAGGGAGGTACTGGTTTTATCCCCGGGCCCTTCGGCACCGGCAAGACGGTGCTCCAGCATGCGATATCCAAGCAGGCAGAAGCCGATATCGTCATCATTTCGGCTTGTGGGGAGCGCGCCAATGAAGTTGTGGAGATCTTCTATGAGTTTCCGGAGCTCGATGACCCGAGGACGGGCAAGAAGCTGATTGAGCGCACCATCATCATTGCCAATACCTCCAACATGCCGGTAGCGGCCCGTGAGGCATCGGTTTACACGGCCATGACCATTGCAGAGTATTACCGGTCGATGGGACTGAGGGTGATGATGATGGCCGACTCGACGAGCCGCTGGGCCCAGGCTTTGCGAGAGATGTCGAACCGCCTGGAGGAACTCCCCGGGCCTGACGCCTTCCCCATGGACCTGACGGCTATCATCTCTAACTTTTACAGCCGTGCCGGGTATGTCTATCTCAACAACGGCAAGCCGGGCTCCATCACCTTTATCGGAACCGTCTCCCCGGCAGGGGGTAACCTTAAGGAACCGGTGACCGAGAGTACCCGCAAGGCGGCCCGTTGCTTTTACGGCCTCTCCCAGGCCCGTGCCGACAGCAAGCGCTACCCGGCCATTGACCCCATCGACAGCTATTCCAAATATCTCGAATACCCCGAAGTTCAGGATTACCTGGCCAAAAACGTCTCTGACCACTGGCTGACCGACGTTCTCCACGCCAAGGATATCCTGTACCGCGGGAAGGAAGCCCGTGAACAGATCAACATCCTGGGCGACGATGGCGTGCCCATCAACTTCCACGAGCGCTACTGGAAATCGGAACTGATCGACTTTGTCATCCTCCAGCAGGACGCCTTCGACAAAATCGACGCCGTCACCCCCATCAAACGGCAGCAATATATGCTCACCAAGGTGCTCGGCGTGACCCAGATGAGTTTCCGTTTTGACAATTTTGAGAGCGTTGGCACCTATTTCAAGCAGATCATCAACATCTTCAAGCAGATGAACTACTCGGAATTCGAATCGGAGAAATTTGCCCGCCACGAACAGGAATTGGAAACACTGCTGAAGGAAAGAATGAATTAAGCCTTTTCAGTCCGGGCCAAAGGATTTAAATAACGACACTATGGAAACACAGTCATTTCAGAAGATATACACCAGGCTGACCAATATCACCAAGGCGACGGTCACCCTGAAGGCCGACAATATCGGATATGATGAGATTGCCACCGTCGATGGCCGCATGGCGCAGGTGGTGAAGATCATCGGCAGGGATGTCACCTTGCAGGTTTTCTCCGGAACGGAGGGGATACCTACCAATGCCGAGGTAAGCTTCATGGGGCGGCCCCCCCAGTTGAAGGTCAGCGAAGAACTTGCCGGCAGGTTCTTCAACGCCTATGGGGAACCTATAGACGGGGGACCGGAGATCAACGGGGAGGTCAGGGATATCGGGTCGCCGTCGGTGAACCCGGTACGGCGACGCCAGCCTTCCAACCTGATTGCCACGGGGATCGCCGGTATCGACCTGAACAACAGCCTGGTGACCGGTCAGAAGATTCCCTTCTTTGCTGACCCCGACCAGCCTTACAACCAGGTGATGGCCCTGGTGGCCCTGCGCGCCAAAGCCGACAAGATTATCCTGGGGGGTATGGGCCTCTCCAACGACGATTACCTCTATTTCAAGAATGTCTTCGATAACGCCGGAGCCTTGGACCGCATCATCAGTTTTGTGAACACCACCGACAACCCGCCCGTGGAACGGCTGCTGGTGCCTGACATGGCCCTTACGGCTGCCGAATATTTTGCCGTTGACCACAACGAGGCCGTGCTGGTGCTTCTCACCGATATGACCCTTTATGCCGACGCCCTGAGTATCGTCTCCAACCGCATGGACCAGATCCCCTCCAAGGACAGCATGCCGGGGTCGCTCTATTCTGACCTGGCCCGCATCTATGAAAAGGCGGTTCAGTTCCCCTCGGGGGGCTCCATCACCATCATTGCAGTGACCACTCTTTCCGGAGGGGACATCACCCACGCCATCCCCGACAATACGGGGTACATCACCGAGGGGCAGCTCTTCCTGCGGCGTGATTCCGAGATCGGAAAGGTCATCGTCGACCCATTCCGCTCCCTCTCGCGTCTTAAACAGCTGGTCATCGGCAAGCAGACCCGCGAAGACCATCCGCAGGTGATGAATGCGGCCATCCGCCTCTTTGCCGACTCGGTCAACGCCCGCACCAAACTGGAAAACGGCTTCGACCTGACCGACTATGACGAGCGGACCCTGGAATTTGCCAAGGAGTACTCCATGAAACTGCTGGCGATCGACGTCAATGTCGATACCGATACGATGCTGGACATCTCCTGGGATCTCTTTGGGAAGTTCTTCACCAAGGCCGAAGTGGCCATCAAGGAACACCTGGTCCAGAAGTACTGGAAAAACTAAAGCCATTGCTTCGATCCGGCTCCGATCTTTAAGACTTAAGATTCGAGACTTAAAATTCAAGACTCAGGACTCAGGATTCAAGACTCAAGATTATTCTGACCTTCTAATATTGATACGGTGGCAATAAACATTCAGTATAATAAGACCGCACTGCAGGGGCTGGAGAAGCAGCTCAAGGTCAGGGAGCGGGCCTT
>ERZ1645192.1565-NODE-1565-length-19041-cov-7.992626_pt1 | contig 19041 bp, 17 predicted proteins | sample MGYA00575354_ERZ1645192 | MGnify/ENA primary metagenome ERZ1645192 (study PRJEB40844, sample SAMN11349763) | freshwater sediment metagenome | isolation source: river sediment | host: Sediment | place: India: Faizupur Khadar , New Delhi | collected 2017-02-21 ... | reverse complement strand
CTTCCTGCACTGTTGTACTTCCTTTTTTTATTACGAATATGCCATTACATTCGTTAATCAACACAATTAGCCCCTATAACAAAAATCGTTTCTATACCTCTAGTTGCCCATATTGTTTATGGTAAAATATTCTTGACACACCAGAAAACGCTGCTTATACTGCCGACAACAAAAAGAAAATTATTTATCAATATCAATTTAATAAGGGGAAAGCATGTTAACCAGTAGTGGCAAGATCCTTGAAGAGGTTATCAAAAAGGCCATCGACGACCATGTCATCAAAAATTCCGAATACGAGGAGATCATTCACCTGGCTCATGAAGACGGCGTCATCGATGCCCACGAGCGCGTCCTGTTAAAAGAGCTCAAAACTCTCATCGTCAATAAGACCGTTAAACGCATACCAGGTTAATGATTTAGGGCATTGCGTCAGGATAAAAACGTTTATGGCCCTCAAAAACGCGAATTATTGAACATTGCCGTTATGGAAAGTAAGCTTATTGGCAGCAATATTGATTTCCCCCGTCTTCATAAGATCATCATTGATGCTGCCTTATGATACCGGAATGCTGGTTCAGGCATAAATTGATTTGACTCCATCGCAAGTCCAGTTTCACATTTTTTTATTGATTCTTTCGACCTAATCATCAATTCAGCCGACTACCGAATACTGTAGACTTGTAGGTGACTTCAACGATTAACGATGCCTTCCTGAACTCCTGTTTTTCTTGTTTTCCCAATTCACACAATGGTTCAATTGGAAATAGTCAAAACTGCTGATTTCTAACTTCATTTGTGGTACAAATCACAAAGGAAGATAAAGGCGTTGTAATCTAAAAAATTAATTTATATAAATGAGATCATTTTATGAAAAAGCCCATAACCATTTTTCAGGACATATCCCTTCGTAGGCGAGTTATTATCTCTATTGGCATACTTACGGTATTGATCATTGTCATCGGATTATACGGTCTTGTTGCTATTCTGGAATCGAATCAACGCCTTCACAAAAGCGTTCTTGAGGGACAAGCAATGACTAATGCCATTGATACAGCACGTCTTTCCCAAGTCCATTTCAAAAAGCAGGTTCAGGAATGGAAAGACATTCTACTGCGCGGGAATGATAAAGACTTGTTTGATAAACATTTATTAGCTTTTAATGAAGAAGATCGAAAAGTAAACGAATACCTCAAATCACTGTCCCAAATAGCATCAAGTGCAGGGATGCCTGTCCCCCAGATTGCTAATGCGATAAAAGTTCATGAAGAATTAGGACATCAGTATCGGGAAGCCCTGAAAAAGTATAATCAGTTTGATCTTAAAAGTGCCGTACTGGTCGATAAAAGCATACGAGGTATTGATCGGAAACTGACAGATGATATAGACGCGATTGTGGTTGTTATTAAAACCCTAGCAGAGAAAAGACTGGAGGAAACGGAAATGATAGCAAAAACAAAGATTGAAGCCTATCAGGCCTTATCCTTCTTTTTAATTTTTCTTGTTATTGCCGGCGTAGGTTTCAGCATCTATAACGCTTGGTCTATTACCAAAGATCTACCATCATAAGAGAATAGAAACAGTACTAAAAAAGTGAAAAGAAATATTTGAAAGATAATCTCTGTCAATCCTGAACTCCACGATGGACGGACTCTGAAGATTATGCGAAAATGCAATCATTAATGTTTTAATTATCGCGACACCAGCAGAAAATAAGTCTCAACTTTGCCCGAAAAAACAAAATTTCAACTCTGATGGAAATACTGGATATCAATCCGTAATCATCAAAATTTGCTGAACTCTAGCTTAACATGTGGTACAAATTTCTGGGGCAGGTCACCCCTTACACCTGCACCGCATTCATCCTCGCCATTAATGGCGGGGTATTCTGCGGTAGTTTCATAAAATTCTCAAATTGAAAAGATTATGAATATAAACAAATTTCGTTCAGCCATATCTATAATACTGTTATCCGTTTTATTATCCGTGACAGCAGACCTCCGTGCAGCGGAAATAGATGGAATTTATTTTAATGATAATTATTCTGTCGGGGACAGGAAACTGAACATACGGGGCTATGCGATTCTTAATTATATACTTGTCATTAAGGCCTACGCAGGGGCGCTATACATGGAAAACGGCATCCCATCCTCCTCTGTACTTGGAAATACGCCGAGGATTCTGGAACTATACTATTTCCAAAATATCAGCGCTGAGGACTTCAGATTATCAACCAAAGAAATGATAAGGCGCAACACATCAGATTCAGAATTCAATATGATCAGTGGCAGGCTTACTGCATTCAACACCTTCTACAGAGATGTTAAGCCGGGGGACAGATACAGAGCGGAATATCTCCCCGGTAAAGGTACAACGCTTTATCTTAACGGAATAACGCTGGGATCCGTGGCCGGAAACGATTTTTCAAAGGCATTTTTTTCAATATGGATAGGGAAAAACCCTATAGATAAAAAATTCAGGGATAGAATACTGGGGAGGAAATAATGAATGACAGACTTCCGTTGTTCACCAAAATATCCTACGCTCTGCCTGCGTTCACCCTTGCAGTCATAGGAATCCCTGTATATGTCTACATCCCGAAATTTTATACCGATGCTCTCGGAGTTCCTGTGGCTGCAGCGGGTGTAATCCTCCTTGCGATACGGCTCTTCGATGCTTTCACAGACCCGCTCATTGGGATTATCTCAGACAAGGCAGTGACGCGTTTCGGACGAAGGAGACCGATGATCCTTACGGGGGCCATCCTTGTTGCGGCATCAATTCTTTTTTTGTTCAATCCCCCGAACCTTACAGTCACAGGTGCAACAGCTTGGTTTGTCCTGTGGGTTTTTCTACTCTTTCTCTCATGGACTATTGTTGCTGTTCCCTATGAATCTCTGGGCCCTGAGCTTACTTTTGACTATAAAGAGAGAACGTCTCTCTTTGCCATGCGCGACGGTCTTCTTCTTCTGGGGATATTCGCTGCAGCAGCATCTCCGGCGCTTATTAAAAATATTTTCAGCGGAAGGATAGCCTCAGGCGGTGAAGGGGAAGTGTTTTTTATTATGTCATTATTCTATTCACCCCTGATAACTGCCAGCGCTTTGTGGTGTGTTTTTTTTGTGAAAGAGAGGATATCTACTCCTCGAATAACCGATATTTTTCAAGGATTGCGTTATGTGCGGATGAACCGCCCCTTTATGATACTCCTTGTATCATACACAATCAGCGCAATCGGGAACAACCTCCCTGCCACGCTGATACTCTACTACGTGGAATATGTTCTCCGCTCTAACATGGCTGATTTCTTTCTATTGATCTATTTTGTCACGGGCATCGTATTCCTGCCGCTGTGGATTAAGATATCCGGAAAGTACGGGAAGAAGCAGGCGTGGCTTGCCGCAATGGCGATCAATACAGGGGCGTTCTTCGGTGTGTTTTTTCTCGGTGCAGGAGATACAACCCCATACGGGGTGTTGGTCTTCCTTTCCGGTATCGGGTTCGGTGCAACGCTTGCAATTCCATCATCCATACAGGCTGACGTTATTGACTATGACGAGCTTATGACCGGCGAACGGAGAGAGGGTCAATACATCGGTATATGGTCACTGGCAAAGAAGATTGCCGCTGCGGCAGGTGTGGGCATTGGCCTTTTCATTCTCGGCGCCGCCGGATACAAACCTAACAGCGAGCAGCCTGAAGGTGTGGTGTTAACACTGCGACTCCTTTACGCCCTTGTACCATGCCTCTGCAATGTTGCGGCCATTCTGATTGCATTGGCCTACCCGATCACGGAAGATGTTCATAGTGAGATAAAACTCGCTATTGCCAGAAAGAGGGCCGGTGAAACCGCGTCTGATCCTATTATTGACGGGAAAAAATATTAATATAGGAGGGTAACTATATGAAAACAAATATTATTAAAATCAAAAGTAATTCATTGAATAATTTCCGACCAGCCTTAATTGCAGTAGCTGTATTGATCGTATTAATAACGAGCGGGTGTTCATCTGTATCAATTGTTGTTTATAAGGACGAAAAACCAGCATTGATTCTGGAGGATTATCTTAACGGGACATTTGACGCCTATGGTCTATTCATAGACAGGCAAGGACAAGTGACTAGAAGAATGCATGTTGTCATGAAGGCCTCCTGGACGGGTGATATAGGGGTGCTCGACGAAGAATTTACCTGGAGTGACGGAGAAAAACAGAAAAGAATCTGGCACCTAAAAAAAATCTCACCCACAAAATACGAAGGCAGAGCTGAGGATGTGGTGGGAGTGGCAGAAGGTGAGGTTTCCGGTAATGCGTTTCACTGGGAATATACATTAGCCGTTAAAGTAAATGATTCAGTATACAATTTCAGCTTCGATGATTGGATGTATCTAATGAATGACCAGGTACTTATCAACAGAGCTGAAATGTCAAAATTCGGTTTGACGGTAGGAAAAATAAATATAGTTTTTATCAAAAGAAAATGACGCCTTTGATTAATATTTCATTAACAGATTTGATAGTTGGTGCTGCCTGAGTTCTCGTTCAAACAGCCCCTTCTTGATTTATTGCCGCGTAAGTCATATTCAAATAATTATGGAACGGGTGCATCAATATGGCTCTTCAAGTCTTCCATCAGCGCGATGACCGCCAACTCCTTTGCCTTGGCCTCCACATCAACCGTCATCATCCGCCCCAACCAACATGCCGGGAAATCAACCCAATCGATATAGTCGGCATGTGGTTTCGGATTTCCCCCCTGCCAACCGTTACGGGGCGAAGAGATGTGAGTGTAGGGTTCGCGTCCTAAGTTTTTCCAGATGTCTTTCGCCAGTGTTGTCGTCTCTTCAACAGACAGGCCATCGGGATGGCAGCGGTGATGGTGAACATCATAGACAAACGGAATCGAAGACAGTGCGCAGAAAGATAATAAATCTCTTGGCGTGTAGCTGACATCATCATTTTCAAGCGTCAGTCTTTTTCGGACGGCGACTGACAGATGGGGTAAAACATCTTTCAAGCGCTGCAAAGTCCGGACTTTATCCCCGTACACGCCGCCTGCATGAATGTTGATCAAGTCCGCCCCTACGGCATCGGCCAGCATCCCATGATATTCCAGTTCACGAATTGCATTCGCAACGACCTGCGAATGCGGCGATGAAAGGACGACAAACTGGTCGGGATGGAAACTGAGACGGATATCATTTTTGCGTGCCAAGCTCCGGGATTCCGCAAGCTTCTTCCTGATTTTTTTTTGCTTCCGGGAGATCCTCCAGGTGATATCCGACGACCGGATGCGTCATGCGCGGGAAAAACGGCGACATGATCCGGAAAGCCCCTATTCCCAAACGATGGACAGTTTCAAGCGCAAGATACAGGTTAGTTGCATTGTGGAAGTAGATTTCAGAGAGTTTCTGCAGTTGCCGATCCCGCGGAAGTGCAAGCAGGCTTTTGGCCGTGGTGGTACGGAACGCAATCGGTTCTTTTTTAAACAGGCAACAAAGACCAAGGCGCATCAGCCATCTCCTTGCAGCCGGCGGCAAAGATCGTCAGCGGCATAGTAGCCGCACAACCCGTGAACGCCACCACCGGGTGGGGTGGATGAAGAACAAAGGTAGATATTTTCCCCCGATGTTCTGTACGGATGAAGAGAGGCAATGGGCCGGGTATAGAGCTGACGGAGATCCTGAATACCGCCGTTGATGTCTCCTCCCACGTAGTTGGCATTGTGCTGTTCCATGGCCGCTGCCGTCAGGGTGTTGCGTGCCAAAATTGTCTCGCGGAATCCCGGTGCGTACCGTTCGATCCTGCTTTCAATCAGCGTCGATACATCAGCCGTTGATCCATGAGGCACATGGCAATAGGCCCAGGCCGTATGTTTTCCTGCGGGCGCACGCGAGGGGTCGAACAGGCTCTGCTGGGCAAGGACTATATATGGGGAGGGTGGCATCTTTCCCGCGCTGACATCACGGAGCGAGGCCGTAATCTCCTCAAGGGAGCTACCCAGGTGAACCGTACCGGCCTTCCTGCAGATATCCGCTTTCCAGGGGATGGGTGCCTTGAGAGCCCAATCCATTTTACAGACCCCAGGTCCGTAACGGAACCGGGCAAGCCTTTGACGATAATCATTGGAGAGGCCCAGTCCTTCGATCCTGAGCAACTGGTGGGGTGTTACATCGAAAAAATAAAAAGAGGCCTTCGGTAAATCAGTGAGAGCCGCAATTGGTCTATCCGTGATGATCTCACCGCCACCATTGCGGAAGCAGTCCGCCAGAGCATCGGCGAGTTTCCGGGAACCGCCCCTGATGATGGGCCAGCCCACGGTATGGGCCAGAGTTGCAAGGACAATACCGAAAGCCGCTGTTGCTGTCTGTTCAAGGGGAATCATGGCGTGGGCGGCTAAACCAGCAAACATCGCTCGTGTCCGATCGCTCTTGAAATGACTTTCCGCGAGATTCCGGAGGGAACGCAGGGCGTGGAAGGCAAAGCGAGCCATCAGAAAAGGGCTTTCCGGGAAGTGGAGGGGCTTCAGGATGTTGTCAAGAAGTTGCTGTTCATGGCCCACAAATGTTTGTAAAAGACTCTTGTAGGCCTTGCCGTCGGGACCCATGGCATCGGCAGTGATCTCCAGCGATCGATGGAGGAAAATGGCCGATCCGTCTTCAAAGGGATGGGCAAGTGGGATCTCAGGCTGTATCCACTCCAGTCCGTATTGCGGCAGATCAAGCTGCCGAAAGAAAGGTGACGCCAGGGAAAGGGGTACAACGGCGGAACAGACATCGTGCTGGAAGCCGGGAATGGTCAGCGCTGCTGAACGGACACCGCCACCGATGGTCTTTGCCGCTTCAAGAAGCAGGACGGAATTGAATTTGCGGCCAAGGGTAATCGCCGCCGCCAAACCGTTCGGCCCCGCCCCCACAACAACGGCATCGTAATCACTCCGCTTTGGCTTCATGGGCTGCCGCTCCTTATCCGATTCATGATGGCGAAGAAACCTTTCTTCAGCAAATAGGCCGGCATGTACAGAGAAGAACGAATGACTGCACTGTAGCGAAGATTGGCGAACCTGTACCACTGGACATCTCCGTCGATGAGGATGTCTTGCTGCGCCAAATCACCATATGTCCCCAGACGACGGGCCAGATTGCCGAGAGTCTCATGCCAGAACCGGTCTTCCTGCACCGTTGCCCCCAGACGGAACCCAAGTTCCATCAGAGGATCGCTTGCCCTAAACAGCGGGTGAACCTGAATGAAGGTGGCGTCCTTTATCCGAAAACAACTGAAAGTGATCCAGCCCGAAAGCATATGTCCCTCGGCAGTCATGAAGCTGAAGGAGGTGTCATCGGTATAAATAACTGCCAGGCCTGTTGCCAGGACAAGACCTCCGGGAAGGGTCAGATTGAGCAGCGCCGATGTCCCCGGAGAAATGGGGGCATTTCCGGCGGTGAACAGATAATCGTCTTCCGGCCAGAAGGAGGCGAATTCAGACCGCCAGAGGGATATGATCTGGCGCGGCTCCAACTCTGTATCATGAAGACGTAGACGGTATCTTTTTTCCCAAAGACGGCCAAAGCCGTTTACCGGGTTGGAAATCCTCCGGCCATGGACGCCGATATTCATGGCCCCCGCAGGGATTGCGGAAAGGGACAGTCGATCCATGGACTTTGCCCAGCCGGACAGAGGTGTCGCGTTAACAGTGGGCGGTGCGCCGGGAGTAAGGCCACTTTTTTCAAGAAAGCGCCGGCAGCACAATGCGTCTTCTTCATCGCTGTAGAGCTTGATCAGGCCGTCGAGCCCCGTTAGATGGAAGACATCCAGAAAAGGCCCGGACAGTCCGCAGGCGGATACGGCGATTTGCTTCCGGACCGCCCGTGATGCATGAATGAGCAGGAGCCCCGCCCCTTGTGTATCCATATGGGCCAGAGCAGAGAGGTTCAGAAGGATGCGTCCGGATGTCGCCATGGCCTCAACGAACAGACGCGACAGGTTCTTCCCGGCCGATACTGTGAGATCGCCCCTCATATCCAGGACAACGGCATCCTGCCCGACCTTCCGGGATTCCACCGTAAAGCGGGTCTCCATACCCTTTTGTCCGAGATGGGCAGTTTCTGCAGACCCCTCTTTCAGGGCGGCCACGGAACCGTTAGCGTCCCATGATTCAGCAAAGATGTCAATCGGATGGGTCTCCGCCAGTCGATTGCGGGCGAGATACAGCCGGTTGGAAAAGCCGGGAAGCAGCCGCAGGACAAGATCTACAAAGGGATTGCTTCCCATCCTGTCGAGAAAGGCAAGCTGGCTTGCCCGTCCAACAATGGCCTGGGCATAGGTCGGGTAGGCATGGGTCAACTCCTGGAGCTTGTGCAGGGGCTTGTTGAAAGCCTTGATTACCTGGAGTTCGTGAATGACTTCCCCCGCCCCTTCTCCCAGAATATGGGCACCGACAATCCGCCCCCGTCCGGAGCACAGAATCTTGGCCATGCCCGTTTCCTTGCCGTCAATGAGAGCCCGGCGCATGCCGCTGTAAGGAAAACGATAGGTTTTCAGCTTGCGCCCATACCGCGCATGGGCTTCCTCTTCCGTAAGGCCAATCCAGGCAAGGGGCGGTTCTGTGAAAACAACATACACGTTATTCCGGTAATCGACTCTTCGCTTCACGGGCAGGATGGCATTGGTCGAAGCAACAATAGCCTGGGCCTCTGCCGTGGTCGCCAGCTGATAAGGGCCGGCGATGTCGCCACAGGCATAAATGTTGGTTGCAGAGGTCCGGAGCCTGCGGTCAATGATGATGCCACGTGCATTGTAGCTGACGCCAGCTTTCTGAAGACAGAGCCCCTCCAGATCGGGCTTCCTTCCGACGGCTACGAGTAGCTTGTCCGCCTCGATCTCTTCATTGACCTCATTGAGACCGCCTTGCCGCTGATATCTGAGCACGGCCCTGCCCCGCCGGTTCTGGAGGTCCACCGCCTTCGCGCCGGTGACCAGCCGAATGCCTTCCGCGCGCAACGACCGCAGGAGGGAATTGATCAGTTCGCGGTCCGCTGGCGGGATCAGGCGTGATGCCATCTCGACCACAGTGGTTTCTACCCCAAGTCGCCTGAATGCGGAGGCGTATTCAAGACCATCAACGCCGCCGCCCATGATGATCATCGACCGGGGCAATTCTTCTAGGGCATAGAGGGTCTCGTTCGTGAGAAAGCTGATGGACTGAAGTCCCGGGATATCGGGGATCAAGGGCGACGTGCCGGTGGCAATGATAAATTTCGCTGCGGAGAAGGTCTGTCCGTTGACTGTAATGTGATGGGGATCGACAAAAGAGGCCTGGCCCGGAATGATCCGGATGCCTATGGCCTCAAACGTCTCCGGGAGATCCTTGTCATACGCCCGCTGAACAATCCGGCGAATGTGAGGCATGATCTTGCCTCCCCGGATTTTCCCTGCATCATCGGGAAGTATCCCCAGGCGTTCCAGGTGTGACAGATCATGACGAATGTGACTCAAGCGGATCAGGGCCTTGCTGGGGATGCAAGTTGTGTTGGTGCAGTTGCCACCTACCTTGTTCTTCTCGAAGACAGCCACACGCTTGCCCAGACCGTTTGCCGTCACGGCGGAAACCATCCCTGCAATGCCGGCACCGATGACAATCAGATCATAGTCATAGGACGGACTCATAAACACCCCTTGTTTTTAAGGGCGTGAACGACAAGGAAAGTGTTCCATTCACGGTCCTCCTGTCCCCAGGACCCATCGGTATTCTGAGTGTTAAGCAGCCTGACACATACACTTTCCCATTGCCGCTCCGCCTGCTTAATGTGCAAATGTGCCAGGGCATTAACCGTCTGATAAAAGGAAATCGGGCTAGGCCATTGCCCTGAGAGTTCCTGCATTTCAGCCAGATCACTGGCCAGTCCGATTGTTGCCGGATCTTCTCCAAAGTCCGTGTGAACAACAAGCGCCCGCAGGGCGTTGCTCTTGTCTGGCCAGGAATGCGTGCAGCCCGCATGTTCGATAACCCATTGGGACAGGAGATCATAGTGGGCCAAAACGGAAGGCTCTTTGCCCTGCTGAAAAACCACTGCAAGAAACAGGGTTATCGAGACGAGGGACGTTCGGGTTTGACCGGGCACGAAGGGGAGTCCCCGATAGGAATCTGGAGAAACGGGTTCGACCGGCATCATCATGCTGGATAAATTTTCATTTGTCAGAGTTCGTCTCGTTAGCCAATCCAATGCCTTCTCGATTTCCAGCGTCTTGTTGCGTTGGGTAAGGTGAAGACCGAATAGACGTCGGACGGTTTCCGGAAGAGATCGATACCATGAGCCATCCTCGGATTGCCCGCTCAGCAACGTATGCAAGGTTTCATGAAAATCATCTTGCCATTTTGATGTCTTCGATTCCCCGAGCCACTTCTGCCGGGCATAAAGTCCGGCTGGTGTCTTGCTTGCCTTAAAAATGTGCAGAGGATTATGATGCAGCTCAACACGTTTTGTATGTGCTTCCTGCTCCATCCATTAACCTCTCCCAAGATTTTGAAAATTGATTGGCAGAACTTGCTTTTGACGCTATGAAGGATAAAAGTGTCGTTTTTTCGCGTCAAGGAATATTTTCATCGAAAAATCAGAGGCAACGACACAGTATGCAGATCAGTAGCGTTCCTTTTTGTGCAATTGGCCCACGATTTGGTTGCATCGCTCGTAGAAAATTCAATTTATAACGCTTTTGGAGCAGACCCATCCGAGACGCAAATCTTTGCGATACGTCATGTCTAGATGTAATCATCCCATTGAGAGTCCCGATAGAAGTGGTCGCCATGGACGAGGATCTGCGAAGCGTCTTCGCTAGGATCAACCGTGGAGCAAACGAAATAAAATTTGTCCACTTTAAAAAGGCTGAAAACCCTGGCAAAATTCTTTTGTATTGACTATAATAAAAAATATTTCCGAACAAATAGAGATTTGAAATCAGGAGACATCGTACTATTTTTCTCAAAAAACTAGACTGACACGCAACACTTTTTTATATATTTTTCTAACGTTACATACATCGCTCGGCTGCGGGGATATAATTTTAGAGATACTAAGCCATTTGCTTGCGCTCAGGAATAGTTTCCGATCCGAGATATCGGAATTGGATAATTCGTGTAAAAAACTTCAATACTCATTACTTTTAAGGTTTAAGACTCATAACGGCTAACAAATTTTATGCACTAACTTTTTAAAATTTGTGTTTCACTAAGGAGGCTATCCATGCCAATTCACATTCAAACCAAAAATGAGGTGGCGATCCTGGTCATGGATAACAGCCCGGAAAATGCCTTCAACATGGAAATGATTCAGCAGTTTAATGGGGCTCTAGATAAGATTGAAGCCGATGATGCGGTTCGCGGCGTGGTGGTGACCGGGGCCGGAGGCCAATTCTTTTCTTCCGGCATGGACCTTCAATACGTTATGAAGCTGGAAGCGGATGCCATTAAGGCATTTTTCAAGACACTTTTCACCTTTTTTCACCGGGCCTTTGTGTTTTCCAAACCTATGGTGGCCGCCATCAACGGCCATGTGGTAGCCAGCGCCCTGGCCTTCTCCATGTGCCTGGATTACCGGGTCATGCAGAAGGAAAAGGCGGTCTGCACCTTTCCGGAAATTGATGTTTCCATTCTCCCGCCCTCCGGTTGCCTGGTCGTGGTGCAATATGTCATCGGCGAGCGCATGACGGAATTGGCTTTTTTGTCCGGCCGCAAGTTCGATGGCGCCGAGGCCCTGGCTGCGGGCATGGTGGATGAACTGGCTGAAAACCAATCGGTCACCAACCGCGCCATGGCTGTCGCCGCGGAATTAGGCGCCAAAAAGCCCCGCCTGTTTGCCGAATACAAAAAACGTTTCCGCGGCGAAATCGCGGATCGCATGCTGGCCGAAGATCTGCAGTATATCAACGAAGAGATGGATGTGACCATGTTTCAGGACTGCGACCTTACCTGCCTGCGGTCTCTTCCGTAATCCGAACCTATCAATTGAAAAGGAGGAACTATGGAAATATTAAATTCTTACCTGGTCGCACTTCCAATCATCTTGGTCTATGTCACTATTCTTTTTATTATAGCGGTAATCATCAAGGATAACAGCATTGCGGATATCGCGTGGGGATCGGGTTTTATCGTCGCATCCGTTTCGGTCCTGCTTTATCAGGGGGTATTTGGTCCGCGGAATCTTCTTGTTACCGCTCTTGTAATGATTTGGGGTTCACGGCTCTCCATCCGTATTTTCAGGCGCAACCGGGGAAAGGGCGAGGACTGGCGCTATAAACGATGGCGCGAGGAATGGGGGAGCACCTTCTACCCGCGGAGTTATTTGCAGGTCTTCGTTCTCCAGGGGTTACTCCTCCTGGTAAATGTATCGCCTGTTATTATTATCAATTCGTATCTGGCACAAAACTGGGCATGGACGGATATGTTGGGGCTGTGCCTCTGGCTAACCGGTTTTTATTTCGAGTCGGTTGGAGACTGGCAGCTTGACCGTTTTGTCCGGAATGAGGCAAACCGGGGGAAAATAATCCAGAAAGGTTTGTGGCGCTATAGCCGGCATCCCAACTACTTCGGTGAAATTACCATGTGGTGGGCGATTTTTATCATCGCGCTCGGCTCCCCATACGGGATATTCGGGGTTGTCGGGCCTATCATCATAACGTTCCTGATTGTTTTTGTGTCGGGCATTCCCCTGGCGGAAAAGGCGATCGAGGGTATATCCGGTTTTAAGGAATACAAGCGGAGAACAAGTGTGCTGATCCCCATGCCGCCTCGTAAATAATCTTTTTTGAAGGCGGGCAATTAGTAAACCGTTATCTGCATATAATGAAATCTCAAGGAGGGTCTTTATGGGTATGATCATTAAATCGTATTTGATTGCCACCTGCGTGTTTTTTAGCATGGACATGCTCTGGCTGGGCGTCATTGCAAAAAATGTGTACCGGAAGCAAATGGGTTACCTCCTGCGGGAATCGATCAATTGGCCGGCCGCCATTACGTTTTATCTGTTGTTTATTGGTGGCGTTCTTTATTTCAGCGTATTTCCCGCATTGCGTCAGGAGTCGCTTCGGGTGGCGCTGCTCAACGGGGTGCTGTTCGGGTTCTTTACTTACATGACCTATGAGCTTACCAGCCTGGCGGTTATCAGGGATTGGCCCCTGCCGATTGTTTTCATCGACATCATATGGGGGATGGTGCTTTCCGGGACGGTTGCTGTTATTACGTATTTGATTGTGCAAAAGATTTCCTGAACATTTTTGACGCAACGTACGGAGGAGTGGAATCGGGTTTTCTTTACGCCAACAGATAAAGGTGGCGATCAACGTCTGCTCATCTGCAATGAAAGGCTTAATCTTATCAATATGAAAGGGTATCGTTGCGTTCCCTGGTTAGAACGATCTGCAGGTCGTTGATGATCCGGTTTTTAAACGACGCTTCACAGATATAGAGGTAATACAGCCACATCCTTTGAAAGGTCCTGTCGTAGCCGAGCGGCGCAATTTTTTCGATGTTCTTCATAAACCGCTCCTTCCAGATTCTCAGCGTGCGGGCATAGTGATGTCCGATGTTTTCCAGATATTCAATATGAAATGTCGAGTTGTCCTTCATAGTCTTGTTCAACACATGGAGCGAAGGTAGGAATCCTCCGGGAAAGATATAGGTCTGAATCCAGTCCATGGAGCGGCGATATTCGTCAAACCGGTGATCCGGAACGGTGATGACCTGTATGCCGATGGTTCCTTTCGGTGCAAGAAGCTTCTCACATTGCCGGAAGAATGAGCCGTAGAATTCCGGACCGACGGCCTCCAGCATTTCGATGGAAATAATCCTGTCAAACTGGCCGGTAACGTCTCGATAGTCTTGCAGTTTCACGGAAACCCGCTCCGATAGCCCTTTCTCCTGAACAAGTTTCTGCACATAAGCATACTGCTCCCTGGAAAGCGTCACGGTCGTTATAGAGCAACCGGTTTTTCTTGCTGCTTCGATCGCGAATCCTCCCCACCCGGAACCTATTTCCAGAACCCGGTCGCCCTGCTTTATGCCGGTCTTGGCAATCAGGGCATTGATTTTATTGAGCTGCGCCTCTTCAAGGCTTTCCTTCTCCGATTGGAAAATAGCGCATGAATAGATCAGGTTTTCATCGAGAAACGATTGGAAAAGGTCATTACCGAGATCGTAATGCGCTTCGATGTTCTTCTTGGCACCTTCTCGTGTATTCCGGTATTGATTGAGTGTGATCTTCCGGAGTAAGTTCAAAAAATGGAACAGCAGGCCCTTATCCGGCGTCACGCTGGCCATATTGGCTATGTAATAGTCGAGAAGACCGGACATGTCGTCAGAGTCCCATTCATCATCAACATAGGATTGGCCGAAGCCGGTTTCTCCGTTTTTAATGAATCGCCCGAACGCATTCCAGTTTCTAACGGTCATTTGACTCTGCAGCCCGTTATTTTTATCACCGAATTCCAGCATCGTCCTGTCAGGTTTCGAGACGCGGAGATAACCGCTGCCGGCTTTGCTCATCATCTTTATAAAAATAGAGAGATAGGCGCGCTGTCGCAGTGTCGGCTTCTGCACGCCGATGGTCATCGGGCTCAGCGGGTTCGGCTTCGGATGATAGGGCAGCTTTTTGAGAAAGAAAAGCTTAAACGCTTCTTTGTAAATCCGCATGACGGTCTTGACAACAGTGAGGGGGAAGCGTCGCAGTGTGCGCAACAGCGTATCGGCGCGCAGGGGTTTGCTTTCGCCTTCCAGGTGTGCATAAAGAATTGTTTTGTCTTCGCGCCTGAGTGTGATGTAGATGGATATTCTTTCACCGGGTTCTGAAAAACTCATGACGTAATAGCCATCCATATTGTTGAAGGGCGAGACATGAAATTGCTTCATCTGTTCAAAGATGATTTTCCCCTCTGTCTTTTTTTTTGGCGTATCTAGAATGTAGAGGTGCTTTTCCTGGAAGGTATTATTCACCTCGGCAGCGATGCACTTGAGGGAATTGTTCGAGTCATAACAGTAATAGAAACTCACCGGGTTAAACGCATAGTTGAAGTAACGGGCTACGGTGACAAGCATGATGCGAGATATGTCCGATATGCCTCTTTTCTGCAGGAAGGCGCAGATTTTTTGCTTGATGTCGCCGGACCCTGTAAGGTAATCACGGTCATGCAGAGAGACCACATTCATCCGGTTGTGACTGAAAAGCAGGATGCCTTGACTGAGCGCGTCCAGCTCATCCAGATCAAAGGCAAAAAAATAGACCGGATATTCCAGAGTGTGTTCTACCGGATTGAAACGGCGGTGGATTACTCGTCCGGTGTAGATCATGGAATTCATAGATTCATCCCAAAAAGTTTCACGACGTCGACAGCCGAACGCACGGCGTCTTCATGAAAACCATAGCCGAAATAACTGCCGCAGAAATAAGTGTTCCTCACGCCGTTCAGGCCGGGAAGTTCTTGCTGTGTGGCGGTTGATTCCCGGGTGTATTGCGGATGATAGTAATTCATCTCTAGGATGATTTTATTTTTATCGAGCATTTTGGCACTGTTCAGGCTTACGAAATACTGATGATTCGTTTCGAGACCCTGCAGCCGGTTCATGTCATAGGTTAGGCAGAGCGACGATCCTGTGCCAGTTTTTTCCCGGGTGAAGTTCCAGCTCGCCCATACCCGCCTGTTTTGCGGCATGACCGATTCGTCCGTGTGCAAAACAGTCCTGTTGTAATTGTACTTCCACGGCGACAAGAGGCGTTTTTCCTCTGCCGAGGGATCGGCCAGGATGTTCAATGCCTCGTCGGCGTGCGCCGCGATAATCACCTTGTCATATTCTGCGGCGCTGCCATCCTCTGCGGTGATGACTACGCCCTTATCGTTCCTTTTTACGGCTTTGACCGGTTGGCCCGTTAATGCCTTTCCTGAAAGCGTTGCCAGTATTTTTTTTACGTACTCATGGCTTCCGCCGACCACCGTCCGCCACTGCGGAGCCTCGGTCAGCGATAGAAGCCCGTGGTTGTTGAGAAAAAGGATAAAGGATGCTGCGGGAAAGTCCAGCATGGTATCGGTCGGTGTGGACCATACGGCTGATCCCATGGGTATGATGTGGTGATCAATGAAGTCTTTGGAAAAGCCGTTGTCATTCAGATATTGTCCGAGTGTGCAGTCCCTTAATCCGCCTTGTTGCAGGTCAGCTTTTCCGATTCGGTAGAACTTGAGCATATCGGAAAAAATCCTGTAATACGACGGGTTAAACAGGTGCTTCACCTTGTTGATAAAGTTGGTGATGCCGGCACTGGAATATTGGATGCCGCTTAATTCGCAGTTGTAACCGAAGGACATGTTGCTGTCCCGCAGCGGCACGCCTAGCTCCTCTAAAAGTTTTGTGAAGAGAGGATAGGTGCGATGGTTCATGACAATGAAACCCGTGTCCACCGGCACATTGCTGTCCGGGGCGCGGTTGACGACGACGGTGTGTGTATGCCCCCCAATGTAATCGTTTTTTTCGTAAAGAGTAATTGCGTGCCTTTTGTTGAGAATGTAGGCGGCGGTGAGACCGGCAACACCTGAACCGACTATGGCGATGCTTAATCTGTCTTTTGACATTGGCAGTAACCTCAAATAAAATAATTATTAAATAAAAGTAAAAATGGATTTACTTGCTAATTATAATCAAGTTTGTCAAAATAATCTACCAGCAGAAGAAAGATTTGTCAGAAATGCTTTTATTAATTTTAAGATTCACATTTTTTGTAATATTTAATTATAAAGATCAAAGGAGACACAAATGCAACTTAAATATCAAAAACTATTCATTTGTATAAGTCTGTTATTTCTCTGTGTCCTGATAATATGGAGCTGCTATCCAAAGCGAGTGGGACCTATCGGTCCTGATAGAAAGCAGTTAACCTGGGAAGAGATGAATATAGAGCAGCGCAAAACGCACATGGCAAGTTTTGTGCTGCCACGCGCAGCTGAGCTGTTTCGCACTTGGCAGCCAAAGCGATTTAATGATGTTAGCTGTACTCTCTGTCATGATATAGGAACGACGGCTGAAAACTTTCATATGCCCACCAGTCATCTTCCAAGACTCAGTGGTGATTGGACTTTGAGTCCTGAGTTTGAAAAGTATCCAGACACAACCAAGCTAAAACTCGAACGATTAATTCCATTGATGTCTGAGGCGTTGGGTAAGAAATCTTTTAGTATCATCACCCGTCGCGGATTCGGATGCTATTCCTGTCATTTAGGGCCATCAGGACCAATGTTTGGGCACTGATCATTGCCGAACTTTTTAAAAAATATTTAGTAGCATACAAATTGCTGCTAACATAGACCTAGTATTGCAGCAGCGGATTCTTGCTCACAGGGTGCGACGGTTCGATATGAGCGGTCAAAGTCTAATGGGTTGGTTTTCAATATCGGTGACAGTAGACGCAAGCACACCTTGAACCGGTCATTGCATCTTTCAAATATTAATTCAAAACATTACGACTTTTAAAAGTCATTTGTTTGTAGGTGTAGTGTTTGTCAAGATGGAAATTGTTTGGACACTGCACGTCAAGTCAAGTATAGTTCCAAATAGATCATTCTCTCCGCTTTAACCTTGAGACATTTGCCTTTTACCTTTTCCCATTCACCATCAACGATCCACTATTTTTTCTCCTTCCTCTTCTTCAACTCGAGCGCCGCCTTGAGTCCTTTTTGTCTGATTACTTTTAGTTTCAAACGCGTCTCGGTTAGTTTAAAAAATCGTTTCCCGTATTTGTTAAGCAGTTTCTTGTTAATCTCAAAGCCGAGACCGGGCTTTGTGAATGGCGCAAGCATCGCGTTTTTGTCCGGGATGATCGGGTCAATAATCCCTTCTCTTTCCTGGGGCACCCAGGACGGCGGCTCCAAAGGATATTCCAGCGGAAGCATATTGCCCTTGTCGGCCAGCACCATATTCCAGTTAACATAAAAACCTATTCCATTGGTCCATGTGTGCGGAGAGTATTCCCGGTTGTGCGCATGACAGGCATCGATTACTTTTTTGACCTGGGCGATTCCTCCCGCAAATGTCGCGTCTGGCTGATAGATGTGGAAGCAGTCTTTCTCCAGCATGATCTTGATCTCATCCCAGCCGTAGTTGAGTTCGGCGCCGGAAATCTTTACCTTTGAAACTTTCTTTAAAGCGGCATTGTCGTCATAATTTCTGGAATCAAGCGGCTCCTCCAGCCAGTTGTAGTTGTTGGCGTGACAGGCATCCGCGAACTCCGTCGCGCGTTTTAAATCCCATGCGGGAATTTTATCTACAATCGTCACCAGCCATCCCTGATTGGCATCCACGCCTAAAACAAGACGATCACCAACGCCTTTTCTTACCACCTCGATATGCCGGATATCATCCTTAAGCTCCTTGTTTTTCACCCGCAATTTTGCCGTCTTAAATCCGCGTTCTTTCATGGCAAGAAGCTCTTCCACTCTTTTTTCCGGCTCGTGCATCTCCCCTGTGGAGCAGTACACCTCGATGGGTCTTTGCTCACCGCCTAAGAGTTCATATACAGGCACTCCTTTACTCTTGCCGATAATGTCCCAGCACGCTGGCTCGATCCAGAAATTTCGCCATCCCAGAATGCCGGCTTGCTTCAATAAATTCTGGCAGGTTTCGATATCGGTCGGATCCGCACCAAGTAAATATCCGCCAATAAGGTCGCCAAGGCCCTCCCTCTCGTATCCCAAAGAAGAACCTGCTGAATATCCTTCAATACCATCATCTGTAACCAGTTTGATCAGGGTAAATCCGTTGTGTGTCTGGGGATAGCCAGGAATCCATGTCGGCCAGAATGTGTGCTTTAATGGAACCTGTACATGATAAAGCTCAATGATAGATATTTTCATACAAAACCTCCTTGAGTGCATTATCTTGAAATCTACACCCGTCCACAGCCTTTGTCAAACTTGTTGGGACATGACGTCATTCCTTTTTCCTTTTTTAATTTTTACTTAATTACCTAACCCTTAACCTGATCTGGTCCAGTAAAAACGGACACCCAGTTAA
>ERZ1645192.1563-NODE-1563-length-19046-cov-6.999210_pt1 | contig 19046 bp, 18 predicted proteins | sample MGYA00575354_ERZ1645192 | MGnify/ENA primary metagenome ERZ1645192 (study PRJEB40844, sample SAMN11349763) | freshwater sediment metagenome | isolation source: river sediment | host: Sediment | place: India: Faizupur Khadar , New Delhi | collected 2017-02-21 ... | reverse complement strand
CATGCCCAACGGTTTTCAAGACCGCCGCTTTCGGCCGCTCAGCCATCCCTCCGGGATTGGTTATTCTAAATATTTTTGATTCAAATGTAAACCGCTACCACCGCACGAGGCTCGAGCCCCAGGTAAGGCCGCCGCCGAAGGCGGTGAGAAGTACGAGCGACCCCTTCTTGATGGAGCCGTCCCGGACGGCTTCGTCGAGGGCGATGGGTACGGTTGCGGATGAGATATTGCCGTATTTTTCTATGGTCATATAGACCTTCTCTATCGGGACCGCGAGCTTCTTTGCCATTCCCTGGAGGATCCTTAAATTCGCCTGGTGAGGGATGATCAGGTCGACATCCTCGATCGTGTGGCCGTTGAAGGCGACGGCCTCTTCACATGCCTCTGCAAAGCGTGTGACGGCAACCTTGAAAGATTTATTGGCCTCTATCATCTTGAGGTAATGGAGGCCCTTGTCAACGCTCTCGTAGGAAATGGGCGTTGTCTTCGACCCGCCGCCCGGCATGAGAAGCGTCTCGCCGCCGGGACCGTCGGTATGGATATGTGTGGACAGGACCTGCGCGCCGGCATCGGATTCCGTAACGACGGCCGCACCGGCGCCGTCGCCCCAGAGAATGCAGCTTTCCCGTTCCTTCCAGTTGACCACCCGGCTCATGATCTCGCCCGCAACAACGAGCGCCTTCTTGTTGGCGCCCGCCTTTATTAAATTATCCGCGACATGAAGGGCAAAAACAAAACCCGAGCAAGCCGCCGTCACGTCGAACGATACCGCGTTTGTGCATCCCAGTTTCGACTCGAGCCAGTTCGAACCGGCAGGACAGTGCGTATCGGGGGTGATCGTCGCCAGGATGAGGAGGTCGATATCCCCGGCCTTCATGCCTGCCGCGTCGAGGGCCCTCTCCGAGGCCACTTTGCAGAGGTCCGACGTGGCTTCGTTCTTGTCGGCAATTCTTCGTTCCTTGATGCCGGTCCGGGTAAATATCCATTCATCCGTCGTATCGAGGAATTTCTCGATATCGAAGTTCGTCATGATATGCTCGGGTAAAAACGAACCCGTCCCGACAATTGCAGTTCTTTTCATGGAAAGCTCCGTGTTGGTCGTGATTTTACTGCTAAATAGAAACAAATATCCTGTCTGATTGTCAAGGAAAACCCTTTGCTCCACATCCCTCCAGCCTTATATATCAAGGAGTTAATTTGCTTGACATGGCCCGCGTTATCCTTATAAAACATGGGTCATTACATCAATGAAAAATGACCATATCGACATAAGGGGATTTGCCGCGATCCTGATCATTACCATCCTGTGGGGGTCGAACTATTCCGCCATCAAGATCACGAATGAGGGCTTTTCACCGATCTTCACATCGTTCATCCGCTCGGTCATTGCATCTCTTCTCGGGATCGTGTATTGCCTCGTTATCAGGCAGGACCTCTACCACCGCGGGGCCCTCTTTTTTCATGGGCTCGTCGTGGGGGTCCTTTTCGGCCTCGAATTCGCGTTTCTCTATCTCGGCATGCTTTTCACGGACTCAGCGAGGGCTGTTATCCTTATTTATCTCTCCCCATTTGTCGTTGCCGCAGGCGCACACCTTTTCCTCGGCGAGAGATTAAGCCCTCTGAAATGGACCGGCCTCGTCCTGGCATTCGGAGGGCTCGTAGCAGTTTTCTATGGAAAGCCTTCTCATTACAACCGGCTTATGCTGATCGGCGACATTCTGGAAATAATAGCCGCATTCGTGTGGGGAGCGACCACCCTCTACATAAAGAAATACTGCGCCGGCAGGATGCACCCCATCAACACCTTTCTCTACCAGCTCGTTTTCTCGGTACCGGTCCTCTTCCTGTGTTCCTGCTTTATCGAAACCCAATGGATCAAGGACCCCGGGACACTCCAGTTTGCCTCGCTTGCTTTCCAGTCCGTTATTGTGGCATTCATCTCCTACCTGGTATGGTTCAAATTGATCCATGACTATCCCGTCGCAAGACTATCGGTCTTCACTTTTCTGACACCGGTATTCGGCGTCCTGTTCGCCGTGCTTTTTCAGCACGAGCAGGTAACGGCAGGCCTTCTCGCCGGCCTTTTCATGGTATGCGGCGGCATTTACGTGACGAATTACACACAATGAAAAAACATAAACTTTTCACAATCGCCGGGTTCGTTATCAGCATCGTTCTTTTGTACCTGTCTTTACGGGGCATCGATTACCGGCAGTTTGCCGGGACCATAAAACGGGCAGACATAACATACGCCTTCCTGCCCCTCATATGCATTATGATCTCTGTTTCATTGTGTTCCTTAAGATGGATGCGGGTCGTCGGATACAATACCCGTTTCCCGGATGCATTCATGGCCCTGCTTATCGGCCTCTTTATAAATAACGTCCTGCCTGCCCGCATCGGTGAAGTCGCACGCGGTTACGCCCTGTCAAAGCGCATAGGCGTCCCCTTCACGTATGCGGTGTCCACGGTTTTCGTCGACCGGGTATTCGATCTTCTGGGCCTGCTCTTGATCACCTTCATATTCTTTCCCGGGCAGGCCCTCCCCGCATATGTCTCGAAGGCCCTGTATGCTCTTGTCGCGGTCTTTCTGATCTGTGTCCTGTTCCTGTTCGCCATCAGCCAGGAGAAGGTAGCGTCAAAGATCACCGGCTACCTGCACCGGCACCCGAAGCCATTTTTCAACAAACTGGCAAAACGGATCTCGGAGATACACGAGAACCTCCGCCGCATCAGGACGCCCGGCAGGCTTTCCGTGTCCGTGGTCCTTACCGTCGCCAACTGGTTTTCCATGGCAATGGCACTTTATTTTTCACTCAGGACATTCGGGGTAGTGCTTCCTTTTGCATATGTCCCCTTCATATGCGCCATCCTTCAGATGGGCCTCGCAGTCCCGTCGTCGCCGGGATACATCGGTGTCTACGAGTTCCTCCTCATCAGCCTTCTCGCCATTTTCGGTATCCCCAAATACGAAGCCTTCACCGTAGCGATATTCTTCCACGCCTCCTGGTACATCCCCTACAACATCCTCGGCTTCATATTCATCATAAAGGAACACTTGCATATCAAAGATATACAGAAAATGGACAAAGAGGCGTAAAGAACGTTCTGCGTTCTACGTTCTGAGTTCTGAGTTGCAAAATCCAGTTAGTTGAGAGATTCTACGTTTAGGCAAGTTTTTGAAAATATTTCTTTCTCTTGGTTTTTAACGTAGAACGCGGAACGTAGAACGCGGAACGAAACTCTCAGGGATACTGCGGGACGGCGGACAATCCGGCCCTCTCATCAAGCCCCAGTGCCACGTTCATGTTCTGGAGGGCCTGGCCCGAGGCGCCTTTGACGAGGTTGTCGATGGCCGAGATAACGACTATCCGGCCGTCATCGAGGACCTTGAGGCCGACATCGCAGTAATTCGAAAAGCGGACGAAACGGGTGTCGGGGTATGTGTTCTCGTCCAGGATCCGGACAAAATGATCGTCCTTGTATGTATCGCGGAACAGGGCGATCACATCGGCGGTCTTTGACGGAATGGAAAGTCTTCCATAGACCGTGGTGAGGATGCCGCGCGACATCGGAACAAGGTGCGGAACGAAGGAGATCCGCTGCGGCGAGTACTTGTTGACTTCCTTCTGTATCTCCGGCTCATGCCTGTGGACGCCGACGTTGTACGCACGGAACCCTTCGGAGACCTCGCAGAACAGGCTTCCGACCTTCCCTTCCCTGCCCGCGCCGCTCACACCCGATTTTGAGTCGATAAATATATCCCCGGCAAGCTTATTGTTCTTGACCAGAGGGTAAAGCGCAAGAATGGCGGAGGTCGGGTAGCATCCCGGGTTGCCGATCAACTTCTTTCCCTCGATCGACGTTCTGTACAATTCCGGCAAACCGAAGACGGCCTCGGGTACCAGCTCGGCAGCCGCATGCGGGACATAAGACTTTTCATACATCTGAATGTCCTCGAAGCGGAAATCCGCGCTGAGGTCCACGATCACGGCCTTGCCGTCATACAGCTCACGGGCCTTCTGCATGGACGTACCGTGAGGCAGGCACAGGAAATAGACATCGCATTTGCCCCTGTGATCATCGTCGGTCGGCTGGAGCGCTTCCTCGAAGCGGCCCTTGAACAAAGGAAAGATATCGGAGATCCTGCGCCCCCGATACGTATTGGAGGTGATGAGGTTTATCTTTGCATCGGGATGCGTGAGGAGCAGGGACATCAGGACAACGCCTGTATAGCCCGTTGCTCCCACAATTCCGACAGTGTACATGATTATTATCTCTTGGAGAACTGGAAGCTGGCGCGTGCGCCTTTCTTTCCGTACTTCTTCCGTTCTTTCGACCTCGGGTCCCTCGTGATGAGGCCCTGTTTTTTCAGGGTAACCCTTAAGCCGGCGTTAACCTCGAGAAGCGCCTTCGCGATCCCGTGGCCGAGCGCCCACGCCTGTGCGGGGATGCCTCCGCCGTAAATGTTCGCGACAACGTCGAACTTGCCCACGTTGCCCGTCAGCATGAAAGGCTTGTTGACCTGCAGCCTGAGCTCCTCAACCGGAAAATAATTCTCGAACGGCCTGCCGTTGATGAGGAATTCCCCGGTACCCTGCTTTATCCATACCCGCGCCACGGCGGTCTTTCTCTTCCCTGTTGCGTAGTACCTCTTTTCAGGCACCTTGTACCTCCTTCATTGTTATCTCCCTGGGCATCTGGGCCTTGTGCGGATGTTCGCTGCCCCGATAGACCTTCAATTTCTTCAAGATCTTCCTGCCAAGCGTGTTCTTGGGAAGCATCCCTTTCACCGCCTGGTATATAACCTCTTCCGGCTTCTTTTCAAGCATCGTCTTCGCGTTCATTACCCTGAGCCCGCCGGGAAAGTTGCTGTGCTTCTGATAGGTCTTGTTGAGAAGCTTGGAGCCTGTAAGCTTTACCTTGTCGGCATTGACGACGATCACAAAATCGCCGGTGTCAGCATGCGGTGTAAAAACAGGCTTGGTCTTACCCCTGAGGATCATCGCCACCCTGGCAGCGAGCCGCCCCAGTACAACGCCTTCCGCGTCCATCACATACCAGTCATTCGAAATTTCGCCTTCTTTTGGAAAATACGTTTTCATAAACATTTTCACCCTTAAAAAAATTTGTTTACCTTAATATATCTGGTGGTCTAAGTCAAGCAAAACTTTGAGATTTACGCTTGCTGGACAAGGGTTTTACGGTCCTTCCCGGGTCCGGAAAAGGACGAGGCCCTCCCGGTCCCGCTTTTTCCCTTCACCCGGCTGGGCAAGGACCCGCACCATATTCGCGGGACCGCACGCTTTTGTGATCCGGTCAGCCTGGAAATCCTCCGTCACAAGGTAATTGCCCGGCCTCCTGACGTATGCACAGACCCCGGACATATCACCGATGGTCCTTACCGGCCCCGGCATAGCGAGATAAAAGATAAGCGATGAATTGCCGACACCGTACATCGCGATCTTCTCTCGATCGACACCTTCAAGATGACTTTTTAACCCGGCCGCAAAAGGCTTGAGCGTCCTTTCCCTTTCGCCGATCAGGCTGCCCGCTGTATAGCCCCACGAAAGGAGACCGAAAAGGGCAAGAACCGTGAGGATGATGCCCGGAATGAATTTTCGCTTGTACAGCAACATAAGCGCGAAAACGCCGGCAGCCGTAACGACGGGGCCGATAATGATCTCCGAGATGTGCCGGTACTGTTCAAACCAAAGGTACGCCGCAATCATCGCGCCTCCCCCAAGGACCGGCAGAAGGCCTGTTATGATGAGGGAACCTTTCATGACAACGGGATCTTTCTCGCGCGCTCCATACAGGAAGCCGGCGATCGATCGCCCCATGATAAGGGCAAAAGCCGGGACTATCGGCAATATGTAGTAGCTCCTGCGGGAGCCTGACACGGTAAAGAACATGAAAATGGCAACAGTAACGCATATGAGCCATCTTCGCGAACGGCCGGCTTCCCATCCGCCTATGGACAAGAGGGACGCCGCGGCAACAAATGACCACGGAAGCAGAAACACCGGGATATGCTTGACGTAGCTGTAGAAAGGCTCGACGTGATCGAACGGCTTGAAGAACCGCGTTACGTTCTCACGCCACATGAGCTCCGCCGCATCCCAGGAACCCGTAGCGATCACGGGCAGAAAAAAGAGCAGCGCAAAAACGATGAGACCGCACAATGCCGCGAGGGACCCCTTAAGCGATAATATCCAGCCGAAATGCCGGGCAAGGCATACGCGCGCACGGACGCGGCCGTTGGACCTCACGTCGGCGACGATCTCCGTCACGGAAAGGGCCGCGGTCGTCATCAACGCCACGGCGGGGGCCACAGGACCTTTACAGAAAGCTGACACCGCCGCAACGACATAGAATGCCAGGTACCGGCCGAAAGAGGGCCTCCGGTCACCGGCCAGTACCCACAACATCAACCAGATCGCCAGAACATTGAGCAGTTCCGCCGATGCCGTACGGGACCAGAACCCGAACATGACCGTGGTGATAAGAACAATGCCGCCGAGAAAACCGGTTTCACGCCCGAAAAGCCGCCTGCCGAGGGCGTAAACAATTCCCACGGTGGCTATCCCGGCCAGCGCTCCGGGAAGCCGTGCTGTCGTCTCAGTGACCCCGGTAAGCCAGGCAAACGGGATGATCGCCCAGTAGCTCAAAAGAGGTTTATCAAAGTAGACCTGGCCGTTGATGGTCGGCAGGAAGTAGTCTCCGGTCTGTATCATCTCCCGGGCGATCACCGCCCATCGCCCTTCGGAGCCCCACAACGATCTCAGCGAAATGCCCGGCAGGAACAGCAGCGAGGCGGCGGCCATGAGAACAGCCAGGCCTGCATAGTCGGCCATAGACCATTTTCCGTTCGGGTTGCGAAAACAAGCGGCGTTCATTATTTCTGTTCGGCACTCCGGTTCTTCTGCACCGGGCAAGGTCCTGTGTTGCTTTTTCTTAAGTCGGGTGGTATGTTTTACTGTCGTTACCTATATCATGTGCTTATAAATATTACAAGAAATAATAACTTAGGCGGATCTCATTATGGAAAAGTTCAAGATTTTGGTTACGGACCATCTCGCCGAGGAGGGGCTCAAAATACTCGCGGCGGACAATCAGGCCGAGGTCGACATACAGGCCGGCATAAAGGCCGATGCCTTAAAGAAGATCATCGGCAACTACGATGCGATCATCACCCGAAGCGGCACGACGATAAAAGCAGACCTCATTGAAGATATCGGCCGGCTCAAGATCATCGGCCGTGCCGGTGTCGGGGTAGACAATATCGATATCGAGGCGGCCAGCAAAAAAGGCCTGATCGTCCTCAACGCGCCAACAGGGAACACGCTCGCTGCGACCGAGCTCACCATGGGCCAGATACTCTCGGCAGCCCGGAAGATCCCGCTCGCGAACAATTCCCTCAAGGACGGGAAATGGGACAGAAAGAAATTCATGGGGATCGAGCTTTACAACAAAACGCTCGGCATTATAGGCCTCGGCCGCATCGGGAGCAACGTCGCCATCCGTGCCCGGGCTTTCGGGATGAAGGTCATCGCGTATGACCCGTATATCAAGAAGAGCAAGGCCGAATCACTCAGCGTGACCCTGTACGACAATCTTAACGACCTTTTGAAGGCGTCCGACGTGATCACCATCCACACGCCTTTGACCTCGATAACGAAGAATATGATCACCGCGGAGAAACTTGCCCTCATGAAGGACGACGTCATCCTCGTCAACTGCGCCCGGGGCGGGATCGTCAATGAGGACGACCTGTACGCCTGCATGAAGTCAGGCAGGATATTTGCGGCAGGCGTGGATGTGTTCGTCGATGAACCGCCGACAAACACGAAATTCCTGGAACTTGAGAACGTTTTCGTCACTCCGCATATAGGGGCGAATACCGCCGAGGGCCAGAAAGCGGTATCGGCGATCATCGCCGAGCAGGTCCTGAACGCGCTTCACGGCAGGCCTTATCAGCACGGCGTGAACATACCGTTCATGACGTCTCTCCTTCCCGAACACCTTCAGCTGTATTTCACCGTCGCGGAAAAGATCGGGAAACTGGCGGCCCAGATATCGAAGGGCCGGCCGGAAAAGATCCACATCATTATGGTAGGGAAAAATTTTGAGGAAGACCTTACCGAACGGAAATTCGACGTCCCGTTCAGCTACCAGCCATTCACGATCGCCGGCGTCCAGGGGTTTCTCAAGGTCTGTCTGCAGGGTTCGGTGACATACATCAACGCACCGTACCTCGCCAAGGACCGGAACATCGTCATCGAAGAATCGAAGACGGACGCCTTTGATAAATTTAACGACCTGATCATCTTCAACCTGAGAACAGATGTCGAGGAGATAACCATTGCCGGCACCGTCTTCCCCGACAAGCTCGGAAGGATCGTCCTTCTCGACCGGTTCCATCTCGACATGGTCCCCGAGGGAACATTCCTCGCATTCAAGATCATTGACAGGCCGGGGGTCATCGGTACCGTCGGGACCATCCTCGGCAGCCACGGGATTAATATCGCCAGCTTCAGCCTCTCCCGTGTCGCAAGCGGCGAAGAGGTGGCTTTTATCTCCGTCGATTCTCCCATCGGCCCGGACGTCCTGAAGCACATCCGCGCCATAGACGGGATGATCGAGGCAACCGAGATACAATTGTAAAGCGGTGAACAGTAAACAGTAAGCGGCTTAGCGGCAGGAACATTCTCAAATATAACCGATAAGGGATCGATTGCTGTGCGAATCATTCTTTTAAAGGAAGCAGTTTTCTGCTATGCTTTACTATGGCGAAAAATACAGCAAATCCTAAAAAAAACCTTAAAAAACGCAAGGATATAATCCTTGAGATCAAAAGCGGCAATAAAGACAAGGAAAAGAAAACAAAAAACTTTACCTTCCTCTATTTTATCATCGCAATAGTCGGCATCTTTCTTATCCACAGCTTTCTCTCTTTCAGGTCAGAGATCAAGACGGTCCCTTACAGCGAGTTCAAAACGCTGGTAACCCAGAACAAGATATCCGACCTCCTCATAGATAATGAAAAGATCCAGGGGAACCTGACGAAAGAGGACGGCAAGCAGGTAAAATTCGTGACCAGCCGCGTCGAAGACCCCGACCTTGTCAAAGACCTCCAGAAGGCAAACGTGAAATTCTCCGGATCGTTCGAGAACAAGCTTCTCCGGATAATTATCGAGTGGGTCCTTCCCTTTGCGATCATCATCCTCATCTGGAACCTGTTGATGCGCAGGATGGGCGGAGCACCGTCAAGCGTGCTTAACTTCGGCAAGAGCCGCGGCAAGATATACGGTGAGGATGAGATAAAGATAACCTTCGATGATGTTGCAGGGGTCGACGAAGCGAAAGAAGAGCTGCAGGAGATCATAGAGTATCTCCGCTTTCCGCAGAAATTCCTCGACCTCGGCGGAAAGATACCCAAAGGGATACTCCTCGTGGGCCCTCCCGGCACCGGCAAGACGCTGCTCGCCAAGGCAGTGGCGGGGGAGGCCAAGGTCCCCTTCTTCAGTATGAGCGGTTCGGACTTTGTCGAAATGTTCGTGGGGGTCGGGGCATCCCGGGTGCGGGACCTTTTTTCGCAGGCACAGCAAAAATCTCCCTGCATTATCTTCATAGACGAGCTCGACGCGCTCGGAAAGGCCCGCGGAATGAACCCCCTGTCCTCCCATGACGAGAGGGAACAAACGCTCAACCAGCTTCTCGCCGAGATGGACGGCTTCGACACGAAGACGGGCGTCATCATCGTCGGCGCCACGAACAGGCCGGAGATCCTCGATCCAGCGCTTTTGAGGCCCGGCAGGTTCGACCGCCACGTCCTCGTCGACAGGCCGGATATAATAGGGCGCGAGGAGATCCTCAAGGTGCATATCAAGTCGGTCAAGCTCGCAAAGCATGTCGACCTCGCGGTGCTTGCCGCACGGACACCCGGTTTTGTCGGCGCCGATCTTGCCAACCTTATAAACGAAGCGGCCCTGCTTGCCGCACGGAAAGGAAAGAGCTCCGTGACCATGGAGGAGTTCGAGGAAGCGATCGACCGGGCAGTGGCAGGCCTCGAAAAAAGAAAAAAAGTGATGAGCAAAAAAGAGAAGGAGATCGTTGCGTATCACGAGACCGGCCATGCACTGATGGCGGAGTCTCTCGAAACCACCGATCCTGTGCATAAAATATCGATAATCCCGCGCGGCATTTCCGCCCTCGGGTATACGATGCAGCTTCCTACGGAAGACAGGTACCTCATGACCCGGACCGAGCTCATTGACCGCATGTGCGTCCTTTTGGGCGGCAGGGTTGCTGAGGAGCTGGTATTCAACGAGATATCCACGGGCGCCCAGAATGATCTCGCAAGGGCAACCGACATTGCGAAGTCGATGGTCAAACAGTACGGCATGAGCGACAAGCTCGGGCATATGACGTTTGAACCGGAGCGCAAGCCTCTTTTTCTCGACATACCGGGCAATGGCAGCCGGGAGTACAGCGAGGAAACGGCCCGCGAAATAGACAGTGAAGTGCGGTCCATTATCGAAAGAGCGTACACAAAAGTCAAGGATACGCTCAGCAGCAGGAACGATCTTCTCGTTTTCGTAGCCAAAGCTCTCCTTGAAAAAGAATCGATCGACGGCGAAGACCTGAGGAAAATGCTGAAGGAATACGAGGAAGGCGGCCATGGTAACCAATCTTGACAAGAAACAGATCGACCTTATCAAGGAATCGTTGTGCGTGTATGAAAAGGCGCGCGAATGCAAGGCACTCCTGCGTCAGCAAAAGCTGTTCTTTGAGAACATCCAGGATTTCGTCGATGACCGGGGCAGAAGCTGCCTGTTCAGGCTCAAGGAGATGTGCCACGACCTGTTCCGCAATTCCGTCGAGGCGAGTTACAAGGAAAAGCTTTTTGACATCACGGTGGGCTACACATTTCACGGGGCTATGAAGCTCCGTGAGAACCTCTACCTGCTCCAGTATTACCAGCCCCAGTCGGAGATAGCCCTCCACGACTTGAGCCCGCAGGAACGAAAGATAGTCAACGAGATCGCAACGCTTGTACGAAAGGCGCAAACGCGCCTGAAAGAAGAGTTCAAAGAAGTGGCCGTCCTCAGCAACGAGCTCGTCGAGCAGTTAAAGGACCTTATCGTCCTGTACAAGGACAATTATCTTCTTCCCCGTTTCTTATACGAGAACGAGAAGCTGCTGCTCAAAACATACGGCCGGAAAGGCTTCCACGAAATACTCTCCGTGGTATACGCCGACGGGAGAAAACGCCTGATGCTCAACACCGCTACAAGTTATCTCAACAGCGAATATTTTGAACCGGCACGGACGCTGCTCAAACGGATCATCCATATGGACGACACAGACCAGGACGTGCAGTTCCTCTATCTCTACGCCTCAGCCAATTATTTTTACTTCAAGAACATGTTCACCCGGGCCTTTTCCCTTGCCGAACGCGCCAGGGCCATGAGGGCCGATGATAATGTCATGGCCCGGTACCGGGAGCCGCTGGACCGTCTCATCACAGACCTTGCAGGCGAGATCAAGAGGAAGAGAAATTAGCGGGAGGTTCCATGCCTATATATGAGTACACATGCCGGAAATGCGGGCATGAGTTCGAACTTATCATATTTGGAGATGACACGCCGGAATGCCCCGAGTGCGGCGACAAAAACCCGCAGAAGAACATGTCGTCTTTCGGTTTTTCAGCGGGGTCCGGATTCAAATCGTCCGGCGGGCCGTCAGGGGGGTGCAGCGGCTGTTCTTCGCCTGACTGCTCAAGCTGCTCATGACGCCCTATCTGCGACAATATTAAGAAACCGTGGCACACTTCTCTTACGACCTTACCGGCAGGGCACTGAAGTTCATTCGCGAACAGGGGATCGTCAGCGGGTCGGACCGCGTTCTCGTCGCCTTCTCCGGGGGCATCGATTCGGCGACCCTCCTTTTCGTTCTCAACGAAGCGAGGAAAGAGATACACTTCGACCTCGGGGCCGCCCATGTGAACCATCTTCTGCGCGGCAGCGAGTCGGACCGTGACGAGGCCTTCGCCCGGGACACCGCAGCGGCCTACGGCATCCCGTTTTTTCTGGAAAGGGCGAACGTCAGGGAGTACGCGGCCTCACGGCGCCTGTCCCTCCAGCACGCCGGACGGGACATCCGGTACCGTTTCCTCGATGCTATCGCGGACCGGGAGGGATTTACCCGCATAGCCACGGCGCACAACCTCGACGACCGGATCGAAACCTTCCTTCTCCGTCTCATCAAGGGCTCCGGGCTGCGCGGTCTGTCCTCTATCCCGCCGGCACGCAACAGGATAATACGGCCTTTTCTCGAAATCTACCGTTCCGAGATAGCGGCCTTCGCAGAGACGCACGGGATCCCGTATGTCGAAGACTCGTCGAACGAAAAGACGGTCTACGAGCGCAACTACGTCCGCCGCCGCATCGTGCCCCTTTGCGACGATCTTAACCCCGCGTTCAAACAGAAGATAGCGTCCCTCCTTGCGGACATTCAGGCCGTCAACACCGTATTCGACCGGAAGAGGGATGCGTTCATGAAGCTCGTCCGGGGGAGCGCAGCAGAACTTGCCGTCCCGCTCGAATATTTTGCGAAACTCGACCACGAGGTCCGCTACAGGGTGATGGCCGATATATTCGCCCGCCTCGCCCCCTCTTTCGTGCCCCTGCGGGAACATGTGCAGTTGATAGAAAAGATCATTGGCTCGACGCGGCCTAATCTGAGGCTTGACCTGCCGTCAGGGCTCAAGGTCAACAAGGCGTACGGCAGGCTCCTCTTTGCCTCCCGCCCGGCACCGGAAGACCTCAAGGAGGTGATTCCGCTGCATTCCGGAACGAACCATATCGCGGGCCTCAATATGGACGTAAGGCTCAGATATTTGAAGAACCCCCCCCTCTCCTTCCCGAAGGACCTTTGCGCCGCATACCTCGATGCCGATAAGTGCCATGACCTCACGGTCCGCACTTTCAGGCCCGGTGACAGGTTTCAGCCCCTCGGCATGGCCCGCCCGGTCAAGGTCAAGGATTTTTTCATCTCCTCCAGAATTCCCCTGCAGGAGAGAAAACGCATACCGCTTATACTCTCGGGCAACGAAATAATATGGGTCGCCGGGCACAGGATCGACGAACGATATAAACTTACCCCTGACACACGCAGCATCCTGAAGGTGACCGTGAAAAAAACCTGTCAACCGCCCTCAGATTATGATTGACAGGTTATTCCCCTATAAGGTAAATAAGTATCCGCCCTATAGCCTGAATCAGGCATATCACTACGAAAGGAGTCCCTCATGCTATCGAGAAGAGCCGCTTCACTGAAACCTTCACCGACACTTGCGATCTCAGCCAAGGAAAAGGCGCTTAAGGCCCAGGGCATAGATATAGCCGGGTTCGGGGCGGGCGAGCCGGATTTCAATACTCCTGACCACATAAAAGAAGCCGCCATCAAGGCGATCAACGACAACTTCACGCGGTATACCCCGGCCGCAGGCATCGACCTTCTCAAGGATGCGATCATAGACAAGTTCAATCGAGACAACGCGCTTTCCTACAAGCGTGAAGAGATCATCGTTTCGTGCGGCGGGAAGCACAGCCTTTATAACCTTTTCCAGGTGCTCTTCGATGAGGGTGACGAGGTCATCGTGCCGGCACCGTTCTGGGTATCATACCCGCCCATGATCGAGCTTGCCGGGGGGACGCCTGTCATCCTGGAAACACGGGAAGAAGACGATTACCAGATCACCGCGGACCTGCTCAAAGAACATCTGACCCCGAGAACGAAGGCCATCGTTCTCAATTACCCGTCAAATCCCGTCGGGTCCGTATTTTACCGGGAGAACCTCGAGGCGATCGGCAAACTGGCCGTGGAGCGGGGCTTCTTCCTCATCTCTGACGAGATATACGAGAAGCTCGTCTATGATTACGAACACATGAGCATCGCATCCATGGACCCGGCCTTCAAGGAGCGGACCATCATATGCCACGGGGTTTCAAAGACCTACGCGATGACGGGCTGGAGGATTGGCTACACGGCGGGCCCTGCACCCATAATCAAGGCAATGGGGAACATCCAGAGCCAGAGCACCTCGAACCCGACTTCGATAGCCCAAATGGCGGCGGTGGCGGCATTGAACGGCGACCAGAGCATTATCGGCACCATGGTCGCTGAATTCAGGAAGAGAAAGGATTTCCTCGTAAAGGGCCTGCGCGACATTCCCGGCGTCACCTGCTATGACCCGCGCGGCGCATTCTACGTATTTCCCAACTTTAACTGTATCATCGGAAAGAAATACAAGGACCGTACCGTCGACAACTCCACGACATGGACCGAAATACTCCTTGATGACTTCCACACGGCTGTCGTCCCCGGCGTCGAGTTTGGCAAAGAAGGATATCTGCGCCTTTCGTTCGCCACCTCGATGGACGTCCTTCAGAAAGGGCTCGAGAGGATAACCCGGGCCGCCGCTGCGTTAAAATAGTACGGGAACCACCCCTTCCGGTCAGCCGTAGATCTGCCGGGGTCAGGCATCTACGGCTGATCCTGTATACCGGTAACTACACTTCCTATGCAAATTCCATCTTCTTGTGCTAATATGTAGGGTATTACAAGGAGGGTGCAATGGCAGATAGAGAAGCAAAAAAACGGGTGACATTCAAATTCAGCGACTCCGGCGCCAGGTCCGTCTTTATCGCCGGTTCATTTAATTCATGGGACCCTTCGGTCCGTCCTCTCAAGAAAGACGCAAAAGGGGTATGGAAAACAACGATCACGCTGCCTGAGGGGGCACATCAATACCGGTTCATCGTCGACGGGCAATGGGTCGAGGACCCGGCGTCCCCCCACAAGGAACTCAACGAATTCGGCAGCTACAACTCCGTGGTTGTAGTCTAAAAGAACGGCAAACGGTAAAAGATAAAGATCAGGGTTATGTTCCTCCGTTAGCCGTTCGCCGTTAGCCGTTTGCCGTTATCAGAATCAGATTGTAATCAATTCGAAAAGTTACTATACTCTTGCCATCCGCGCAAGGAGGCACACGATGCTTGAAGGGCACATTTACAAGACCTTCGATCTTGAATTGAAGGAACTCAAGGAGAAACTTCTTTACGAGGGTGGACTGGTCGAAAAGGCTATCAACAGTGCCATCAAGGCACTGCTCGAGCGCAATTCGGAACTCGCTGAAAAGGTCATCGAGGATGATCCGATCATCAATGCGCTGGAAGTCGAGATAGACGAGTTCTGTCTCAAGCTCCTCGCCCTGCGGCAACCGGCGGCCCGCGATCTGAGGTTCATCACAACAGCGATCAAGATAAACTACGACCTCGAGCGCATAGGCGACATGGCGGTGAACATCTGTGAGCGGGTCCAGGAACTGAACCAGGAACCGATACTGAAGCCGTACATCGATCTTCCCATGATGGCAGAAACGGTACAGACGATGCTCAAGGAAAGCCTCGAGGCCTTCGTCAGAGAAGATGTGTCAATGGCGCGTAAGGTTATGAAGGACGACCGTATGGTCGACCAGCTGCTCGACCAGATCTTCCGTGAGCTCCTGACATACATGATGCAGGATATGAAGACAATATCCCGGGCAACCCGGGTCCTTTTTATATCGAAATACCTGGAACGAATGGCCGACCACGCGGTCAATGTCGCCGAACTGGTCGTTTTTCTCGTGGAAGGCAAGATCATACGGCACATAAAGGACCCCCAGGAACAATAGTATGCACATGCTCCTGCGATTGTTCGTGCTGCTGGCAGTAATTCCGGGGCTTTGTGTTGCCTGCGGCAACACCGGCAGCAATGCGGGGAAGCAATCCATCACGGTAGCCGGGTCGACATCCGTCATGCCTTTTACGGAAAAACTGGCAGAGCACTTCATGATAGACAGCAAGGATACGGCTATCGATGTTCAGGGCGGGGGGTCCACCGCCGGGGTCCAGGCAACGATCAACAGGACGGTCGACATCGGGATGTCGTCCCGCGAGTTGAAGGACGACGAGAAGGTGCTGAACAGGATCGTGATCTGCCATGACGGCATTGCTGTCGTCGTTCACAGGGACAACCCGGTAACGGCATTGACCCTCGACGAGATCCGCGGGGTCTTTAGCGGGAAGATCTCAAACTGGCGTCAGCTGGGCTGGGTCAACAGGAAGATCGACGCGGTATCGCGTGAAGAAGGTTCCGGGACCCGGGGAGCTTTTGAAGAGCTGGTCATGAAGGGAAGAGAGATCGACGACGCCACGATGGTCCAGGATTCGAACGGTTCTGTAAAGGAAGTGGTCGCAACCGACCCGTACGCCATCGGGTACATATCCATGGGGCTCGTGGACAGCAAGGTAAAGCCGGTATCCATAAACGGGATACGTCCTTCTCTGGCTACCATACGGTCCGGAAAATACAGGATCGTCAGGCCGTTCCTCTACCTGACCAACGGTGAGCCGGACAAACGGGCCCGGAGATTCATCGACTATGTGCTTTCAAAGGACGGGCAGCGCATTTTGAGAAATGAAGGCCTGGTAGGCGTCCATGATTGACAGGACCGTATTGAAAGAGCACTTCGTTAAATGGGTCCTTGTGGCGTTTGCTCTCTCGTCGCTCCTTTTCCTCTTCCTCATATTCGCATTTATCCTCGGTGAGGGACTGCCCCTCTTTCTGAAGGTTGGCGCCAAAAAGATCATATTCGGTATGAAATGGGCTCCGACCAAAGGATATTTCGGCATCTTTCCCATGATAATCTCGTCCTTTCTCGTGACGCTCGGAGCTCTCACCATAGGCGCTCCGCTGGGACTTTCCTGCGCCATCTACCTGTCCGAGTACTCGGGCAAGAGGATGAAGATGCTCCTTAAGCCCGCCATCGAGCTGCTTGCGGGCATTCCGTCCGTCGTCTTCGGTTTTCTCGGCGTCATTTATATCGTCCCCCTTGTGAGGAATTACCTCGGCGGATCGGGATTTTCCCTTATATCAACCTCCCTCGTCCTCGGCGTCATGATATTGCCGACGATAATAAGCATTTCATTTGACGCCCTCGTCAGCGTGCCGAAGACGTACCGTGAAGCGTCGGCAGCCATGGGCGCCACAAAATGGCAAACGATCTACAAGGTGATCATTCCTTCCGCAAAATCAGGGATCCTCGCAAGCTTTATCCTCGGAATGGGCAGGGCCATAGGGGAGACCATGGCGGTCATAATGATAGCGGGCAATGCATTGAAAATACCGACGAGCCTTCTCGACCCTTTGAGGACCCTGACCGGCAACATCGCCCTTGAACTCGCCTATGCCACCGGCGACCACAGGCTGGCGCTCTTTTCAACGGGGGTCGTACTGATGATCATTATTATGGCATTGAACTATATCGCAAATTTCGGGATAAAGAGGAAGATCGCGAAGTGAGGACCAATCCCAGGATCATCAATACGCTTGTCCGGTGGGGCCTCAACGCCCAGGCATATTTCACCGTGGCAATCCTGGTCGTCATCATCGGGATAATCTTTTTCAAAGGGTTCCCCCAGGTCAATTTCGGTTTCATCCTGTCCTTCCCGCAGGACATGGGCAGGCATGGCGGGATATTCCCGGCAATAGTCGGGACGATACAGCTCGCGCTTCTGTCCATACTCCTTGCAACGCCGCTGGGAGTGGGCACGGCGATCTTCCTTACGGAATATACGCGCGAATCGGCGTTCACAAAACTGATACGCTTCGGCGTTGAATCGCTTGCCGGCATCCCTTCGATCCTCTACGGGCTCTTCGGGTTCATTTTCTTTGTCATCAAGCTCAGGATGGGCTGGTCTTTGCTGGCAGGCGTCCTGACACTGACGATCATGATACTTCCGACGATAATCAGAACATCCGAGGAAGCGATCCGCGCTGTCCCCCGTCAGTTGAGAATAGTCAGTTATTCGCTAAGCGCAAGTAAATGGGAGACGATCAAGAAGGTTGTCCTCCCCGCCGCGATGCCGGGGATACTGACAGGGATCATGCTGAGCATCGGCAGGGCCGTCGGCGAGACCGCTGCGATCATCTTCACGATGGGAAGCTCCCTGCGCCTGCCGCTTTCGCTCATGGAATCCGGAAGGACGATGGCCGTTCACTTTTACATACTGGCCCGGGAAGGCATATCGATGGAAAAGGCATACGGGACCGCGGTGGTCCTGGTCCTGAGCATTTTATTCATCAACATTATCGCCTATTACATAATGAATAAGACAATCGCACGGTATTCATAGGTGTTCATGGAAACCAAGATCGCAACAGACAGACTCAGAGTATCCTTCGGCCGGGAAACGGTGCTGAAAGATGTCACGATCAAGGTCCAGAAAAATACGATCACCGGGTTCATGGGCCCCTCCGGCAGCGGCAAGTCAACGCTTATCTCGGTCGTCAACCGGATGATAGATTTCGAGAACAATGTGAGGATCGAGGGGGACGCGAGGATAGACGGCACAAGCATCCTTGACGGAAGCATCAACCCCATCGAACTGAGAAGACGTGTCGGGACGGTCTTTGCCGTGCCGATCCCCCTGCCCCGCTCCATCTTCGAAAACATCGCTTACGGCCCGAAATTAAAAGGCACAACGGACCGCACCACGCTCTACAGCATTGCCGAGGATTGTCTCAAGAAGGCCTTTCTCTGGGACGAGGTGAAGGACAGGCTCGGCACTTCCGCCATGAAACTTTCCGGGGGCCAGCAGCAGCGTCTGTGCCTTGCCCGGACGCTGGCCCTGAAACCGGAGATCATCCTGCTCGATGAGCCATGCTCCGGCCTTGACCCGATATCGACAGCAAAGATCGAGGACGCACTGAGCGAACTCAAGTCAGAGTACACGATCATTCTCGTATCGAATAATACGAAGCAGATCGCACGGATCAGCGATTTTTCCGCCTTTTTCTATCTCGGTGAACTGATCGAATACGATACGACCGACAAGGTTTTCACGGCTCCCGCCGAAAGGCAAACGGAGGATTACATCCAGGGGAAATTCGGATAATGGACCCTTTTGCCCTTCGAACAGAGCGGCTCAATC
>ERZ1645192.1562-NODE-1562-length-19054-cov-6.410601_pt1 | contig 19054 bp, 16 predicted proteins | sample MGYA00575354_ERZ1645192 | MGnify/ENA primary metagenome ERZ1645192 (study PRJEB40844, sample SAMN11349763) | freshwater sediment metagenome | isolation source: river sediment | host: Sediment | place: India: Faizupur Khadar , New Delhi | collected 2017-02-21 ... | reverse complement strand
GGTGATTGTGAACGGGTACACCGGCGCGATCGCGGGCGAGTATCCGAAGAGCTGGATCAAGATCGCGGCGTTGGCGGGCGGCATTCTGCTTGTGATTCTGCTGGTGGTTTTGCTTTCGGGTTTGCGGTAGGAATCCGGGGGATCTGCAGATGACGCGGATGGACGCAGATAAAGACGGAAAAAGGGATAAAGAGACCTATGCCGCGATTCGGAGAAAGCCCTCTTGCTGACTCTCGGTTCCGTCCAACTCGAATTCAAAAGGTTTGTGCTCCATTCCCACCTGCCAGAGGCATGAAAAATCCAGTGCCGAACCAGGTGCAACAGGGATCGCGTCACACAAGTAAATGTTTTTCTGTGTCATCTGTGAGTCAAAACTTCATCAAGCGCATCACATCTTTGATCGCCTCGAGCAGGTCCGTCATATCTGAAGGGTGCAATTGGCCGATGTTGCCGATGCGGAAGCAGGGGACCTTTCCCAGTTTGCCCGGGTAAATGATCATGCCGCGCGCGGCGAGTTGACGATAAAACTCCTCGAACTTGAAAGCCGGGTCGTCCGGGTAATGAAAAGCGGAGATGATCCAGCCCTGGTGTTCCGGAGACAGGTAAGGTTTGAACCCGAGGGCTTTCATGCCTGCCATCAGGGTTGCGTGGTTTTCGCGATAGCGATGCGCGCGCGCACCCACGCCGCCCTCGAGTTCGAGTTCCCGAAGGGCCTGCGCGAAAGCGAGGATGGCGTGAGTGGGCGGTGTGAAACGGAACTGCCCGTTCGTTTCCAGGCCGTGCCACTGTTCGAACAAGTCGAGACTGAGCGTGCGCGCGTTTCCTTTGCAAGCCTGCAGGGCTTCGGCTCTTGCCAGCACGAAGGAAAAGCCGGGCACACCTTCGATGCACTTGTTGGCGGAGGAGACGAGGAAGTCAATGCAGGCGGTTTCGAGTGAAAGCGGGACTGCGCCGAAGCTGCTCATGGCGTCCACAATGTGGCAACGTCCCGCGGCGCGGACGAGCGGACCGATTTCCTCGATGGGGTTGAGAATTCCGGTGGTGGTTTCGGAATGGACAACCGCCACATGAGTGATCGAGCGGTCCTGCGCGAGTCGTTGTTCGACCGCCGCGGGATTTGTGATTTCGTTTTCGGGCCACCGGAGCGCGTCATTGGGGATCTTGTGACGCGTGGCGATGGTGAGCATTCGCTCGCCGTAAGCGCCGTTGATCAGAATGAGCAATTTCCCGCTCGGCGGCACGGCGCTGGAGAGAACCGACTCGATGCCGAACGTTCCGCTGCCCTGGATAAGAGTGGCCTCGTAGCCGCCCTGTTGGCTGACGCCGCCCGCCTCGAGGAGTTTGCGGCGGACCTCGCGAACGGTGGCGATGAAGTCGTCATCGCGCGAACCCGCGTCCACCAGCATGGCTTCCTTGACGGAGCGGCTGGTTGTCAGCGGTCCCGGTGTAAACAATCGTTTTCGTGGTGGCTGTTCCATGGGAGAGATCACCGGTTTGCGTTCGCAAGAAACTGCATGAACCGCTCCTTCACCTCGTGCGGTTTGACCGTAGGCCTGCCAAGGTTCTTCGGCGAGCCGGGGCGAATCTTCACGTGCAACAGGGAAGGCCCGGGCTTGACCCGGAATTCCTTCACGAGCGCGCGAACGTCCTCGGGATCGTCCGCCGCCGCCGCCCTGCGATAATTTGCGGCTGCGGCGATTTTCGCAAACTGGACCACGCTGGAGACCGTTTGCTGGCCGCCGGTGGAGTCGTGGGATTCGTTATCCAGCACGATATGCAGGAGATTTTGGGGCTGGTGGAAGCCGATGGTTGCCATCGAGCCGAGCTTCATGAGAGCTGCGCCGTCGCCATCAATCACCACGACCGGTTGTTGCGGCAGGGTCCGGGCGATGCCGAAACCGATGGCCGAGGCTGTGCCCATGCCGCCGACGACGTACAAATGGTTCGGACGGTCGGCGATTGTGAAGAGTTCGCGGCCGGTTTTGCCGGTCGTGGCGAGGATGGCTTCATTCCCGGAAAGTGACTGGAGGATTGCCTCAAGCGCCTGCGTGCGGATCATTCTTCCGGGCGTATCGTGGCGCAGCGTGCTGATTGGTTCCGCGCGGATGGGCGATGGGCCGGGTTGAGCCCGCAGTTCATGATCGGCGACGGACCCTTCGGACATGACCAGGGCAAAGGGCAGACTCGTCTCGCGCATGGTTGCATCGGCTTTGCTGATGACGGAGGCGATTTCAGATGCCCCGGTGGGGAACGGCAGCCAGGGGATGCGGAGCGTTTCGAGGAGTTGGTGTGTGATTTGGCCCATCAGCACGTGCTGAGGTTCGTCCGGTCGGCCCGGTTCGCCGCGCCAGGTGGTAATCAGCAGAGTGGGGATGCGGAAGGGGTAATTCAGCGAGGTCAGGGGGTTGACCATGTTGCCGAGGCCGGAGTTCTGGCACATGGTGACCGTTTGTGCGCCGGCGAGGTGCGCGCCCATGCTGATGCCCACCGCTTCGCCTTCGCTGGTTGCGCCGGTGTAATTGAGGCTGGGATCATCAATGACGTAATTGATGAACGGCTTGAGGTAGGAGCAGGGCACTCCGGCGTATTGTGTGTAGCCCAGGCGGCGCAGCTCCTCGATAAATGGCGCGGCTTGAATCATGGGGTTTGGAAAGCGTGCGCGGCAGCGAGGTCTTCGAGGTTATCCACATCGAGCCAGTGGCCGGTGATATAAAGGACGCGGATGGTGTGGCCCGCCGCCAGCAGATGGCGGAACAGATCGTCGAACCGCAGAGACTGGAAATCCGCGCGGGAAGCGAGATCGTCCAGCGTGGATTTGAGGATTTGGGCGCCATTGACGCTGGTTTTTACCAGGCCGATCCATTCCCCATGGACCTGGGCGGATTCGAGGTGCGAGCCGATATCAACGAGGCACGGTTCCTCCTCGGAGTATTTGAGCGAGTAGGGGTGCGTGGCCCGGATGTAATCCGGGTAGTTGCGCGGCTGCGCGCGCTCGCGCCATGCGGCATCGACGACGATTGTGATATCGCCGCGGTCGAGCATGAGGTTGCTCAGGATATATTGGCGAAAGAGGATGTCGCCGAAGGAAATGACCAGGCTGCCTTCGAGGAGGTGTGCGGCCTTGTGCAGGGACAACAGTTCGCCGGTGCCCGCGAAGTCCTCGTTATCCACAAACCGGACACCTGAAGCGAAGACCTGGTCGCGGGCAAAACCGCGGATGACGGCGATCTCCTTGATTTGTTCGCCGCGGAAGCGGGCGATCAGGCGGTGCAGCAGCGGCTGCCCGTTGACCGGCACCATTGCTTTGGGTCGTGACTGGGTGAGGTCGCCCAGCTCGGGGCCCTGCGATGCTGCGAGGATGATTGCCCTGGCTGCGGCGGCGGCGCGCGGCAGGTAACGGTCTTCGGCGGCGAGCAACTCGTCGGCGTTTTGCAGCCGGAACACTTCCTTGACCGGCACGACATGATCTTCAACGTTTCGCAGCGAGCGTTCGTTGAAGATGGTTTGGGATACGCGCTGCATGGCGCTGATGGCCGCGCGCAGGTTGTGATTGGCCCAAATGACCATACTGAAGCCCGCGTTCTCGAACACTTCCGTGGGCGTGCTGTAATACATCGTGGGCACGATCACCAGCGGACAGCGGTTCGCCCATTCGCGGGCGAACGAGAGAACCTGGTCTGGCGTGGATTCCTTGCTGTGCACAAGAAGGGCGTCAGCGCCGGCGGCGTGACAGGCTTCGGCGCGGCGCAGCATTTCATCCAGGCCCCACCCCGCGATAAAGGCTTCCAGGCGCGCAACGAGGCAGAAATCCGGGTCCGTCTGGCCGTCCTTAACCGCTTTGATCTTGCCGCAGAATTCGTTGATGTCCGCCAGTGGCTGGCGATCGCCATGGAGGAACGAGTTGCTTTTGGGAAACAGCTTGTCCTCGATGCACAGGGCGGCGATGCCGCGCTGCTCGAGTTTCTTCACGAGACGACGCGCGTTGTTGAAGTTGCCGAAGCCGGTGTCTCCATCCAGCAGGATGGGCACGGAAGTGGCGTCGCTCATGAATTCGACAACTTCGAGCACCTGCGTCCAACTTGCCTCGTTGTTGTCGCGCACGCCCAGCGACGCGGAGATCGAAAGGCCGCTGGCCCAAAGGCCGCGAAAGCCCGCCTCTTCGGCGATTCGGGCGCTCAACCCGTTATGAGCTTCCATTAGAAACTCCAGCCGGGGCGACCGCAGCATTTGCTTGAACTGTCCGGACCTGGTCACCGGGCGACATTAAACGGAAAACGGAAGGGAGTGAGCAATCATTTGTTTTTGGGTTTATAGCAACGGAGGCTGGAGCGGGGCTGGAAGGACCACTGCCCAGGAGCGAACGCCGGGCTTTTCACTTGTTTGGGTCGGGTTCCCTTGCTATCGCTAACGCCCGGTTTGCGAGACGATGACGAACGGGTTTGTCCGAGGCTGATTTGACCAGGCGTCTGCGACCGGCAACTGATTGAACACCGGAAACGAAAAACAACCTGGACAGGTTCCGGCGCTGATTTTTTACGAGGAGCGAACCGGCGGGCTGAAAGTGGCTGGGCTGACTGTCCTGGATCGGCTCATCGTGGCATTGCACCGGGCGGGCGCAGGGCCGATATATGTGGTTTGCGGCGGTGAGGCCACCTACGCTCCCGGGTCGTCTGCGTCCTTTTCATGCACGTGCGCCGCGTCGCTTCTGAGACGAACGAAAGCGCTTGAGATTCCTGTGCAGGTGCTGAGCGAGATTCCCCCGCGAGATGGGCTGGTTCTTGTTGCGAGGTCCGAGGTCATCGTCCGCGCGGCGGACCTGGCGCTGCTGATCGAACGGGGAGGACGGCTCGCGACCGCGGCAGGCGCCCCGCTGCCGATAGGCATTTTACCGCATCTGCCGGAAAGCGCGTTTCCGAAATTGGATAGCCTTTCCGTTGTCCGCGCAGAGGGCTTTGCCGCTTTGATGACGGACGCTCGGTCTGCGCGGGTGGTTGAACGCGCGCTATGGGCCTCGCTCACCAGTTCCGCCGATGGAGTGGTGGACAGGGTGTTTAATCGGCCTTGTGGAAGGGCTTTATCCAAACTGCTTGTCCACACGAACGTCAGCCCGAACACGATTTCAGTGGCATCGATCCTGATAGGCCTTCTTGCCGCGTGGCTGTTTGCAGCGGGCGATTACGCTTCGATCGTGGCGGCGGCTTTCATTTTTCAGCTCTCGGCGATTGTGGACTGTGTGGATGGCGATCTTGCGCGGGTTCTGTTCAAGGAATCGAAGCTGGGCAAGTGGCTGGACCTTGCGGGCGACCAGGTGGTGCATGTCGGGGTGTTTGCGGGGATGGCGATTGGACTTGCGCGGCGCGAGATTCCGCTGGGATTGTGGCTGGGCATGAGCGCTGTGGTCGGGGCGCTGCTGTCCTTTGCCGTGGTGCTGCGGGGAATGCGAAACAGGGATGGCAGACAAAGCGTGTTGATGGGAAAGCTGATTGATTCCGTCACGAACCGTGATTTTTCGGTGCTGGTGCTTGTGCTTGCGTGTATTGACCGGCTGCAGTGGTTCCTGTGGCTGGCGGCCGTGGGCAGCCATGTTTTCTGGATTGCTGCGCTGGCAATCCAGGGATCAACTGCGGGAAGGCGTGTCACGCGATGAAAACCGCTGCCAAGATACTGGCGTTGGTGGCGGGAGTCGCGTTATTTGGCTGGTATTTGTCGCGCGCGGACCTCGGGGAAGTCTGGAAGGCGCTGGCCCGGCTCGGGTGGATGGCGCCGGTGGCGCTGATCCCGTATTTCTGCGTGTATATCGTTGATTGCGTTGGATGGCGGTTTTGCCTTGTGCCAGGGGTGCGGGTTCCTTTTCTGGCGCTGATTCGAATTCGCTGGGCTGGTGAATCGGTGAACAACGTGCTGCCGTCGGCCTATATCGGGGGCGAGACCGTGAAGGTTTACCTGCTGCGCAAGAAGGGCGTTTCGGGCAAGACTGGCGCAACGGGCGCGGTGGTTTCGAAAACGGCGCAAACCGTTGCCCAACTGATACTCATCATTCTTGCGTCTGTCGCTTTCCTGCGCATTGCGGGGGATCGGCCCGGGCTGCCTTTTGCGATGCTGATGGTGATCTGCACCGGGGCACTCGTGCTGGCGGGCCTGTTCTGGGTGCAGCGGCGCGGAATCTTCAATTCCGTTCTCGCCCTGGTCTCGGCGTTTCGCATTCGTCCGCGCTTTGTCGAGAAATACAGGGGTCGCATCGCGGAGGCGGACGGGGCTATCAGCGGTTTTTACCGTGAGCACCGTCCCCGTTTTTACGCTTCGACAATCTTCTACCTGTGCGGGTGGCTGATGGACACCCTGGAGATTTATCTGGTGGCCTATCTGCTTGGGATGCCGATCACGTGGCCGCAGGCATTGGCGGTGGAAGGTTTCACCGGGGTGGCCAAGGCGCTGGGGATGTGGGTGCCCGGTTCGCTCGGGATCCAGGAATCGGGGATTGTGATGCTTGGGCGCCTGGCTGGGCTGCCGGACACGCTGAGCGTCTCTTACGCCTTATTCCGGCGCGCGCGTGAAGTGCTGTTTGCCGCGGCGGGATGGTTGATCCTGGTTGCGGAGCATACGACAGTGAAAGAGATCAAGGCTGCGGGAGAGACAACGGAGGACGCATGAATGCGGTTATCTACATTGCCGGGCGCGGAATGCGGCTTGGTCCGCACAGCCAGGAACGGCCGAAGGTGCTGCTCGAGTTTGGCGGGCGCAGCCTGCTGGAGCGGCATGTGAAGTTTTTGGCGCGGCTTGGAGTGGGGAAGTTATTTGCGGTGACGGGGCATCGCCGGGAATTGCTGCAGGCCTCTTTTGGCGCGCTGCAGAGCCGTTACGGCCTGGAGATTGAGGAAATGTTCAACGCCGACTTCACCGAAGGCAGCGTGCTCAGCATGCACACCTCGCTGCCGGCTCTCGAAGCTGCGAAGGGCGGGGTGCTTTTGATGGATGGCGATGTGCTCTACGACATCCGGATGCTGCGGCGGTTGATGGAGGCGGATTTTTCCTCGGCGCTCCTGGTGGACCGCGCCTTTTCGAAAGCCGACGACGATCCGGTGCTGGCGCCGATGCGGAACGGGAAGCCGTTCGATTTTGTGAAACGCTGGCGTGGAGAAGCCGATGCGGTGGGAGAATCTGTGGGTTTTTTCAAAGTCGGGCCGGCGGATTTGCCACTGCTCATTGCGGAAACGCGCGCGCGTGTCGAAGGAGGACGCCGCGGGGATTCGTATGATGACGTGTTGCGTGTGCTGGCGCAACGCGGACGATTTGACGCGGTGGACATCACCGGGATGCCGTGGACAGAGATTGACTTTCCGGGGGACATCGAGCGGGCGAGGAATGTTATTTTGCCCGCGTTACGGGACGAGGCATGAAGTCCGGGTTGTCTGAACGCAGCGGCGGGGCCAGGAGAGTGATTCGAGCTGGATGAAAGGACTCTGAAAGAATGAGCGGAACAACTTTGGCGAGGGTCGGGGCGGGACTGCTGGTATTGGCGGGGGGCTTTGCGGTGATGGTGCTTGAGATTGCGGGGGCGCGATATCTTGCCAGGGATTTTGGCGCCTCGTTTTATGTGTGGATCAGCCAGATTGGCGTGGTGCTGGTGGCCCTTGCCATCGGCTACGCCGCTGGTGGCGCTCTGGCCGACAAATTCAACCGCGCATGGCCATTGAGCATTCCCCTCGCCATTGCGGGCGGCATTACGTGGTTCATTCCCGTCTTCACGCCGCCGGTCATCCGGGCAATCGTGATGCGCCATCCGTTGGATCAGCCCATTCCGCTGGTGTGGCAGAAACTTGACCCGGTGCTTGGCAGCACGCTGGTTTTCTTTTTGCCCTGTCTTGCGCTGGCTATCCTGTCGCCGTATGTCATCCGGCTTGCGGCGCAGAGCGTCGAGAAGGTTGGGACGGTGAGCGGCCTGGTCTATGCATCGAGCACGGCGGGAAGCATCGCGGGTGTTTTCGTGTCGGGCTACGTGCTGCTCGATCTTTTTCCTGTTTCAACGATTTTTCGGGCGACGGGGCTGCTGCTCTGCCTGCTGAGTGCCATGAGCCTCGGGTTGGACCGGTGGATGGGGCGGGGGAGTGGCGCGACCGCGAATGGCGCCGACAAAGCAGACAGGTGAAATCTCCCGCGTAATGGGGTAAATTCTTTTTCGTGACTCGGCGAAACATCACAGCAACCGGCACTGTGCTTGTGGTGGCGGTGCGCATGGCGCTGCTGCCGCTGGTCTGCTGCGCGCCTGGAGCCGGGGCGGCTGTTATCTTTGAAAAAGATTCCGCTTACCATAACATCCAGGTGAAAGACGAATGGGGTGTGCGCACGTTGAGCTTCAACGGTTCGTATGAAACGCAAATGTCGTTGTCCAACCCGCTGGAGGGGCATTTTGAGTATATCGACTACTTTCACATGCCGTGGGTGTTGAACCCGGGCATCCGGCGGGTGCTTATGATTGGCCTCGGTGGCGGGAGTATCCAGCGGGCCTGCCAGCACTATCACACAAACGCGATGATTGACACCGTTGAACTGGATCCGGTGGTTGTGGAAGTGGCGGGGAAGTATTTCGGTGTGAAGGAGACTGCCCGGCACAGGGTTCATGTGCAGGACGGACGGGTTTTTCTGGTTCGGACCACGAACGTTTATGATGCCATCATTATCGACGCGTATAAGACGGCGCGATACGGTTCATCGGTTCCTTCGCACCTGGCAACGGACGAGTTTTTCAAGCTGGTGAAGACGCGGCTTTCGACCAATGGGGTTCTTGCATACAACGTCATTGGGACTGTGAGATCGCCGGGTCCGGACCTGGTGGGCTCGATATACCGGACATTGAAGCATTCTTTCCCGCAGGTTTACATGTTCCAGGCCGGGAGCGGAATGAACGTGGTTTTTGTCGCGACGAGGGCCTCAGCGCCGATGAATTACACGCGTTTCCAGGAGGCTGGCACGGCTTCGCTGAGAAGCGGCATCATGCGTGTGCCGGGTTTCACTCTCAGGCTGCGCGCGTTTCAGGCGGGGCCTCCGCGGAGCGCGGCAACTTCATACATCCTTACGGATGACTATGCGCCTGTTGAGAGCCTGGCACGGGCGGGTTTGCAGTGACGCGCGGCGGGGGTGGGTTACCATCCGGCTGTGCGACAGGGAACAGTGGAACAATTGAAATAGCAGAAGGAGAAACAATTATGAAAAAAGCGATCTTAAGCTGTTTGCTGTTAACGGGCGCGGTGCTTGGCGCAAATGCGGGGCATCTCATTTATACGGGCACCAACGGACCGGGCGTGGGCAGACACATTGTGTTGCTTGCGGGAGACGAGGAGTATCGTTCCGAAGAGGCGATGCCCATGATGGCGCGGATTCTTGCGTTTCGGCACGGGTTCAAGTGTACCGTGCTGTTTTCAATGGATCCAGCCAGTGGCGAGATTGATCCGCTGAACAAGACCCATCTGCCGGGACTGGAGGTTCTGTCTTCGGCGGACCTGTGCTTCATGTTTCTGCGATTTCGCGAGCTGCCGGATTCGCAGATGCGGCACTTTGTGGATTTCGTGAATTCGGGCAAACCGATGATTGCCCTGAGGACAAGCACGCATGCATTTTCGTACGACCTCAACAAGGGCAGTCCTTATGCCAAATACGACTGGCGGTGCAAAGAGTGGCCGGGCGGTTTTGGCCAGCAGGTGCTGGGTGAAACCTGGGTGAACCATCACGGGGCGCACGGGAAGGAAAGCACGCGAGGTGTTTTGCGCGCGGGAGACGGGTCGCAAGAGCGGTATCCGGCGACAGCTCCGGTGTTGCAGATATTGCGGGGCGTGAAGGATATTTGGGGGCCATCGGATGTCTATGCCGTGACGCATTTGCCGCAGGACGCACAGGTGCTGGTGTGGGGCCAGGTGCTTCAGGGCATGAGGCCATCCGACGCGCCTGTGACCGGGCCGAAGAATGATCCCATGATGCCGCTCATCTGGCTGCGGGAGCACACGGGTGAAAGTGGCCGGAAGAGCCAGGTGCTGACATCCACTATTGGCGCGGCTGTGGACCTTGAGAGTGAAGATTTGCGGCGGTTATTCGTGAACGGTTGCTATTACCTGACGGGCCTGAGGGTTCCACAAAAGGCGGATGCGAGGTGTGTCGGCGAATACAAACCCACCTATTTCGGCTTCGGCAAACACATCAAGGGCATCAAGCCCGCCGATTTGGAGTGACCCGGCTGGATCAGCCCTTGTATGGGTCTGGCACGACTGTGTTGTAGTCCAGCGGCGGTATGACGCGGCCGTCCCCGGTGCGGACCAGCCGCTTTTCGGGATCGAGCAGGAGCGTCATGCCGAGCCGTTCCGACATTTCTGCGAGCGTGAGCACCGTTTGAGCCCGGAGTGCAAGCTCGACGTTGGCGATGGGTTGCTTGCCGGAGCGTATGCACTCGAAGAAGTGTTTTTCGAGCACTTCGATGCGTTCGGTCGGGCGCGGGTCGGTGAACGTTTCGGCATCGATCTCTTCCGCGAAGATGGATTCGGGTGTGAGTTCGACTCGATTCTGGCTGCTGGCAAATTTGAGCGTGGCCATGCGTCCGCGCAACGTTTCGGGCAGGCCCTGTTCGTTGACCGTGGTGCCGACGAGCACGAGAGTGAGGCCGCTTGGGAACTCGGCAAGGATGTGTGTGGTGTCGGTAATATCGCGGTCGGTGGACACCTTGCGTGTGCCGGTGCAAACAACTCTTTTTGGGAATTGCACCTCGCCCGTGGCGATCATGAGCGGTTGAAAGCGGTGCGGGAGCAGGTTGCCGATGATGCCGGAGTTGTAAGCGTAATGCTTATGCCAGGAGAAGAAGTGCTCGGGCGTAAAGGGAATTTGCGGCGCCTTGCCGAGCCATCGCTTCCAATCAAGATTCTTTTCGCTGACGTCCGGATCCACCGGGAATGTCCACTCGCTGTTTTTCTTGTTGTTGCGGCAGTAAGAGCCCTGGCCCCAGACCAACGGGCCGATCCTGCCGTCTTTCACCCACTCGGCGGCCTTGTGCCACTTGGGATCCATGCAGCCCTGGGAGCCGATCACGTAGGTCTTGCCGGATCTTTTCACGGCGTCATAGACCTCCCAGGCCTCGCCGAGGTAGCGGGTCATGGGCTTCTCGCAAAAGACGTGTTTGCCCGCGTTCAAAGCGTCGATGCTCGCCTGCGCGTGCCAGTTGTCCACGGTGGAAATCACCACGGCATCCACGTCCTTGCGTTCGAGCAGGACCGCGTAATCGCGCACGGCATCCTTCCCGGATACGCCCGTCTGTTCGCGCGCCTGATCGAGCCGGCGCTGGTAGAGGTCGCACACGGCGATCTGTGCAATGTTGTTTTCCTTGGCAAACTTTTGTTGCGAGCGGACGTGCAGCATGCCCTGCTTGCCCGTGCCGATGTAGGCGACATTGATCTTGCTATTGGCGCCGAGCACTCCCGCTGAAGGAGCCTGGCTTTGCCCGTACACCGGAGAAAAAAGAGATGCGCTGCCCAGGGCGGCAGTCACCGTCGCGGTCTTGCGAAGGAAGTCGCGGCGTGTTTCAAAAACGCCCCTGGCGGGAACTTTCGTATTATCGGTCATAATCTCGACAACTATTCAACTATAAGACGAAATGGTAATCAAATCATTCATTGAAATGCGCCTATGCACCGTGATGACGAAATAAAGTGAGTGTAAAGAGATGAAACGCCGGTTTTCTTCGCGCCGGAATGTGAGAACACGGAGCAGGCGCGACGATTGTTGCATGTGATCCAGTTCGCTGTCGCATGCATGCAGCACAAGCATGCATCGAGTGGTGACCCAATGTTCTTGCAGACTTTTGCGCTGTGCTGAGACGCAAGCGAGCTTGATGCCGTCCGCATCCCATCATGCCCATGCGTTGTGACGCTCATTTGTTTGCGGGCATTTACCTGGATGGGCACCGGAGCGTTGCCAGTGGAATGGCGGGCGGCATCCCAGCGCGGCGTGTTGCGGATTGTGAGTGCAGAAAAAATGAATTTTTGTGCTTGGCGTGGCCCCTATATGTGGTAGGAATGGGGTCGGGAGGCTACAATGGGTCGGATTGTGAGAAAATTGTGAATAACTTGTGGAAAATTATCGATAAATCTGTTGACAGGTAGTGGGGGAAAGTGGTTAAAAGTGGGGCGTTGTGGGGTAAATGGCGGTGGTTCGGATTACCCTGTGAATAATGCGGATGAGCGACGCCAAACAGACAATTTATTACAATTCGATTTTCCGGCACGGAGTCGATGAGAAGCGTCGCGTGCAGATTCCGGCGAAGTGGCGGCCCGTTGAGGAGGGGACGGAGCTTACCCTGGTGCTTTGGCCCAAAGGCAAAGAGGGTGCGTGTTTGCGCGTGTTGCCACCGGATCAATGGGCGGTGCTTGTGCGTGACATAGCGGCGATGCCGAACGTGGATCCGAACAAAGTGGTGTTAAAGAGGCTGATTGGCAAAGGCTCGGCGCAGGTGACCCTGGATCGGAGCGGGCGTATATGCGTGCCTGAAGCCATGGCGCGCGAGGCGGGGATAACCGAGGAGGCTGTGCTTGTTGGGTTGCTTGATCGTTTCGAGATTTGGAACCCGGAGCGGTATGAAAAAGTAAGTGCTGCCGACGAGGTGATGGCCCAGGAAGCTTTCAGATTAATGGAGTGACCTATGATCCTGCTGAGACTTTTGAGCGCTGGAAAGACTCTGATGGGCGGTCAGGGGGAACGTTCCTACCAGCTGCCGCATTCGCAGGCCCTGCCGAAATTTGGCGGGAAGAAGAATCCATTTCGCGCAACAACACTTCCGGAGCATCCGGCGGGTGGTCTGCCTGCCGAGCGGACGGAGGCGCGACGGGTTCCCGAGCTTGAGCCCGTGCGAAGCAGTGGAGCCGCGGGGGCCACCGCACCTGCGGAGCATTGCGAGGCGGCACCCGCGCGACAGGCCGAACCGGTGTCGGTGGCGCCTGTGAAAGCCTGCGCGGCCGGGGCAAAGCCGTGCGGTTTGGTTGCGGGTGTTCGGAGTGTTTTGAAAAAGTTTTCGAGGCCATCGCCTGGCGCCGGGGCCGCCCCGGCCAACACGCGGCCGCTTCAGGGCGAGCTGCGGCTCGAGTGTGTCAGAGTCGTGCGAAATGACTTGAGCGAATCAGACATTGAAATTGTGCCGCGGCAGGAGAAGCCCGCAGCGGCGGTGTCGCGGGAGGGCGGGCCTGTTTCTGCCGATGCGGAAGAGGCGGTGCTCGGGACGGCGTGGAGCCGTGTGAGCGCGAGAATATTTGGTCCGAACAATGTTCGTTGAAAGAACCATGGCACGTGGCGTCATTCGTTCACAAGCCGGTTTTGTTGGAGCAAGTGCTCGAGGGGTTGGCGCCGGTGGACGGGGGGCTCTACATCGACGGCACGGTCGGTGGGGGTGGACACGCGGAAGCCATTTTAGCCGCGAGCTCGCCGACTGGCCGGTTATACGGATGCGATCGCGATGGCGCGGCCGTTGAAGCGGCGGTGGAGCGGCTTTGTTCGTATGGCGGGCGGTATGAGATTCGGCGCGGAAGATTTTTGGAGCTGCCCGGGTGGGTGCCGCGAGACAGTTGCGACGGGGCGCTGCTGGACCTGGGAGTGAGTTCTCCGCAATTAGACAGGGCGGAGCGGGGATTCAGCTTTCAGCAGGACGGTCCGCTGGACATGCGGATGGACGATCGGCAGGCGATGACGGCCGAACAGTTGGTGAATGAAGCGTCCGAAGCCGAACTGGCGAAGATTTTCTGGGAGTTTGGCGGGGAACGGGAGTCGAGGCGGTTTGCGCGTGAGATTGTGCGTGCGCGGCAGAGCAAGAGGATGGACCGGACGTTGCAGCTGGCCGGGTTGATTGAGCGGCTGTCTCCCCGGCGCGGCAGGAAGGCGCACCCGGCAACGAAAGTATTTCAGGCGTTGCGAATCGCTGTGAACGAAGAGTTGAGTTCATTGAAAGACGGGCTTGAGGCGGTTTTTGGGCTTTTGAAACCGGGCGGACGGCTGGCGGTGATCACGTTTCACTCGCTGGAAGACGCGATGGTGAAGGCGTTTTTCAGAGAGAAAGCCCGGGATTACAACGTTTGTGGTCCGGTGGATGTGCCGGAGTTGAGACGGGATCGCAAGCCGGAAGCGAGGCTGGTGACTCGGAAAGCCATCAAGCCTGACACGGCGGAGCAGGAGTCGAATCCGCGCAGCCGGAGCGCGCAGTTGAGAATTTTGGAAAGAGAATAAATGGCGAGAAATCGCAAGAATCAGGGTGTGGGTTTGCGGCTGGGGCCGCTGGTGAAGGTGGTCTTTGTGTGCCTGTTCATCGGCGGTTTTGGCGTGGGTTATGTGTGGCAGAAAGCGGCCATTGAGCAACTGGGACGGGACATCAAACACCGCGAGACCCAGTTGGACGGTCTCAAGAAGAAGAATGAGGCCATGAAGAATCAACTGGCTTCCATGCAATCCCCGCCCGTGCTGGAAATGCGCATCAAGGAGCTCAACCTTGGGCTTGATATGCCGGACCCGAGGCAGGTGTTGTGGCTGGCGGAGCCGCTGCCTGAGACAGTGGCCGGGGATGCCCGGCAGTATGCGGCGGGACAGAGTGTGAAGCGGAGTTTGGAACCGGCGAGTCCGCCGTTGCACGCCATGAACATGGCGCCAACGCGCCGCTGAAGAAGATTTGCCTCCGCCCGTGGTCGTTGGATGAGGAACCGGACGCCACGGGTGGATGGCGAAACGTAGCAGGATCTGCCTCCGCCCGGGGGGAACTGGATGAGGAACCGGTTTCACCCGGGCGGTGGGCGAGCCAGGAAGATGGGAAGGCGATTACAGCATAGACGGTTGTTTTGGCTGACACTGCTTATTGTGGGAGTGTTCGGCTTTCTTGCGTACCGCCTGGTTGATCTGCAGGTGATGCGGCATGAGGAACTGAAAGAGAAAGCAAGCCAGAACACCGAGCGAGAGTATCTTGTAGAGTCGAAGCGCGGAGACATCCTCGACGCGCAAGGAAACAGGCTTGCGACGAGCCTTTTTGTAAAAACCGTGTGCGCCGATCCGGTGCTGATCGGCAATCGCCAGGCGGAGGTTTCCAAAGCCATTGCGTCGTTGCTTGGGCAAAGCGAAGTGGAGCTTGCCTACCGGCTTCAGCCGCGTGTGCGCCTGAACACCAACGGCGTTCCTGTGACGAATCGCTACGTGGTGCTCAAGCGGAAAGTTCCGCTCGACACCGTTAAGAAGATAGAGGAGGCGATGGCTGGCATTCAGTTCGGAGTTGATGAGAAGAAGCTTACCCGTCCCGAGAAGACTTTTTACGAGAATCTGCGGACGAAGGCGATTTTTGCCGATATCGTGGACGATCAGCTTCGATATTATCCAAACAAGACCCTGGCGGCGCATGTTCTGGGTTTTGTGGGGATGGATGAGCGGCTGGTGAACGGGAAGACCGTCCTGGAGACCGCCGGCAAAGAGGGCATCGAGCAGCGATTCAACCGGCAGCTTGCGGGTTCGCGCGGGTGGCGTGTGACCGAGACTGATCGCAAGAGGAATGAACTGGTTTCGCGGCGCGAGCAGGACGTGCAGGCGCAGGACGGGTTGGACGTTGTGCTGACCATAGACTCGGTGATTCAGCACATTACAGAGACTGCGCTGGCCGAGGCGATGGAGAAGCATACGCCGCAGAGCATCTCCGGGCTGGTGGTGCGTCCGGCGACGGGGGAAATTCTTGCGATGGCGACCCTGCCGACCTTTGATCCCAACAATCCCGGGGCTGCTCCGCCCGCATCGCGACGGAATCATGCAATCGCAGATGCGTATGAGCCGGGGTCCACCTTCAAAGTGGTCATTGTTTCGCGCGCGTTGAGTGACAGTGTGGTGAAACTGACGGATGTGTTTCACTGCGAGAACGGCAGTTTTCTTTATGGCGGGCGGATCCTGCATGACCACGAGTCCTACGGCGCCCTGTCTGTAAAGGACATCATCAAGAAATCCTCGAATATTGGCGCGGCCAAAGTGGCGATCAAGATGGGGCCGGAGCAGGTTTATAACGCGATTCGGGATTTTGGTTTCGGGACGGCGACGGGGATTCCGCTGCCTGGCGAGCCGGGCGGATGGGTTCACCCGGTAAAGGACTGGAGCAAAGTGAGCATTGTGCAGCTTGCAATGGGTCACGGACTGACCGTGAATCCGCTGCAACTCACGATGGCCGTCGCGGCTGTTGCAAACAAAGGTGTGTTGATGCGCCCCATGCTTGTCAGCCGGCTGGAGGAGGATGGCAAAGTTGTTTCGCCCTACTCGCCGCTGCCATTGAGGAGGGTTATATCCGAGGAGGGTGCGCGCGGGATGACCGAGGCCATGAAGAGCGTGGTGGAAGAGCACGGCACCGCCACAAAAGCGGCGCTGGAGCATTTTACTGTGGCGGGCAAGACCGGCACTGCGCAGAAGGTGGAGAACGGGACCTATGTCCGGAAATATGTGGCTTCCTTTGTGGGCTTTCTGCCGGCGGACAACCCCGAGTTATGCGTGGCTGTGATTATGGACGAGCCGCGCCGGGGATACTACGGCGGGCAAACCGCTGCGCCGGTTTTTAAGCAGATTGCCGAGCGGACCGCCAATTACCTGAAGGTGCGTCCGGACAAGAATACCAACACTCCGGCGCCGCCATTGGTTTCCACAACTCCGGCCGGCAATCCCAAAACGGCCGCAGCACGCACCAAGTGAACCCACACCAACAAAACACATGAGCGCAATGCAACTCATCTCGCACCGGATGCTCGTTTCCGCGCTGCCGCATGAGGCGCCGCAGGACAGCATCCGGGCCCGGCAAACTGAGGAAGCCATGTCGGAAGTGACAGCGCCGCTCCAGGTGCTTCCGGGCCGGGATCTTTCCGAGATCATGGACCGTGACGAGACGGCGTTTCGCAGTTTGCGGAAAGAATACAGGTCGTCCGAGGCATAGATGGAACCGCGCACCACGCAATACATTGCCGGAGCAACCGGAGGACGACTCCGCGGTGACGGCTCGCGATTGGTGCGGCGTGTTTGCACGGACTCGCGGCAGGCGCGAGAAGGCGACTTGTTTATTGCGATCAAGGGGGAGCGCTTGGACGGGCACAGTTTTCTTGGAGAGGTGCTGGCGCGGCGCCCGGCCGCAGTGCTCGTGAGTCGGGGCAGTGACATTTCGGGTATCAGCGAAACTGCAGTGATTGAGGTTAATGATACCCGGGCGGCCCTGGGGAGGCTTGGGGCGCATTACCGGGCAGATTTCAGCCTGCCTGTGATTGTGGTTGCGGGCTCGAACGGCAAGACGACAACCAAGGAGATTATTGCCTCCGTGCTTGGACAAAAAGGGCCGGTGGCGCGCAGCGAGGCCAGCTTCAACAATGATATTGGCGTGCCGCTGAGCCTTTTGGGATTGGAAAGCTCGCAAAAGGCGGGGGTTTTCGAGGCGGGAACAAATCACCCGGGCGAACTGGCGCCGCTGGTCCGAATGATTGCGCCGAAATATGCGGTGATCACGAGCATTGGACGGGAGCATCTTGAGCATTTTAGGACTTTGGAAGGCGTTGCCCGGGAAGAGGGATGGGCGGCGGAACTGCTTCCGGCTGATGGAAAGCTATTCATCAATGGCGACACCGGGCATCTCGACAGCATCGGCGCACGGACAAAAGCTTGCGTGGTGACTGTCGGCGCCGGGGAAGGTTGTGTGTGGCGGGTAGAGGAGGCGCGGTCGGAGGTGCGGACCACGACATTTAATCTTCAAGCGCCGGACAGAGCATATAGTGGCAGCTACCGGGTGCCGCTGGTGGGAGCACACCAGGCCGTGAACGCGGCGTTTGCCGTGGCCCTTGGAGCCGAGCTTGGTCTTGGCCGGACGCAGATCCAGGCGGGGCTTTCAGAATGCAAGCCGGCCAAAATGCGTCTCCAGTTTTGGGAAGGGCAGGGGTTGCGTGTGCTGGATGATTCCTACAATGCCAATGAGGACTCGATGATTGCGGCACTCCGAACCCTTGCGCTGTTCCCGTGCGCTGGACGGCGGGTGGCTGTTCTTGGCGACATGGCCGAGTTGGGCGCCGGGAGTGAATCCGCCCATTTCGAGGTTGGCCGCTGCGCGGCTGAACTGGGAGTGGGACAGCTTTTTGCGATTGGCAGCATGGCAGGCCAAATGGGCCGTGGCGCGCGCGCGGCGGGGCTGCATCGGGTGCTGGAATTTCCGGGTGTGGAGGTGGCGACATCCGCGGTGCGGAGCTTTCTGAAGCCTGGAGACGTGGTACTGGTGAAGGCATCGCGCGTGATGCGTCTGGAGCGGATAACCGACGCGTTGAGAGGCGCCGAAACATCGAGGAAGGACTGATGCTTTACTATATCAGCCAATTCTTGCTCGAAGAAGCCTCAGGAACCGAGTGGCAGGAGAGGATCTCCGCGTTGCGTCTCTTTCGTTACATTACTTTCCGTTCAGCAGGCGCGGCGGTGACGGCGCTGGTGATGAGCTGGTGGCTGGGCCCGCGAGTGATCACATGGCTCAAACAGCTCAAGTTTGGCCAGGAATATGAGGACAGAGCTCAGACTGGAGCAAGCCTGGGCGCGCGCGTGCTGAGCAAGAAAGGAACGCCCACCATGGGGGGCATCATGATCGTGCTGACCCTCAACTTCAGCACCTTGATGTGGGCCCAGTGGAATACCCTGATTCAACTGACGCTTTTGTCCGTCGTCGTTCTGACAGGGTTAGGTTTCTATGACGATTACGCGAAGATCATTCAACAGAGCGGCAAAGGGACCGCACCGCGCACGAAACTTTGGGTGCAATTTGGTCTGGCGGGTTTTATCGCCTTGTATCTCTGGAAAGTGCCGGCCACATCCCGGCTGATTACAGACATCATGGTGCCCTTTTACAAGTATCCCGTGCTTTCGGGGGTGGCGGGAGTGGGGATCGTGCTGACCGTGCTGACGATTGTTGGCAGTTCGAATGCGGTGAACCTCACGGATGGGCTGGACGGGTTGGCCGCCGGGTGTGTCGTGATTGTTTCCTTTGTTTTTGTTGTGCTCACCTACCTGGCGG
>ERZ1645192.1561-NODE-1561-length-19060-cov-5.783057_pt1 | contig 19060 bp, 11 predicted proteins | sample MGYA00575354_ERZ1645192 | MGnify/ENA primary metagenome ERZ1645192 (study PRJEB40844, sample SAMN11349763) | freshwater sediment metagenome | isolation source: river sediment | host: Sediment | place: India: Faizupur Khadar , New Delhi | collected 2017-02-21 ... | reverse complement strand
CGCCCAAAAGATTAGCGTCACACGCTTTACAACTCTGTGCAGGCCACTCTTTCCTCCACCCTTCTGTGCACCTCAACATCGACTCTCTTCAATCTTGCAGGGAGATATTGATCTGCCTGTTCCGGGGTCCTTGGGGCCGTTTGGGGACCATCACACTCAGCAGGCCAGACTTCATGCTCGCCTCGACTGCCGAGGGGTCGATGTCCAGGGGCAGGGAAAAACGCCGGGCAAAGCTGCCATAGGAGCGCTCCAGAACGTGAAACGCGGCCCCGGTAATATTCCCGTGCAGTTTGCGTTCGCCGTACAGGGTCAGCTCGTTGCCATGCACCTCCAGGGTGACGTCCTCGCGCTCCAGCCCCGGCAGCTCCACGAGGATCAAGTATCCTTCGGTCAGCTCGAGCACATCGGCCACCGGGCGGAACTGGGCCAACCTTCTGGCACCTTGGGGAAAGGGGGCAACGCAGGTCGTATCCTCAACCAGACGCTTCATGTCTTCCTTCATGCATTCCAATTCCAGCCACGGGTCCCACGGAAAAAGCTTTGCCATACCCCACCATCGAAAATGCGGTCATCACCGGCTTGTCAATTCGTGATCCGGCCCGACTGACCGGCCCTTCACAGGAAAAAAAACAGGGCCGCCACGCCCAACGCCAGCAGTCCCACGCCAACGGCCACCCAGGTCGCGGAACCGGCTCGGTTGACGAACATGGCCCCGCCAAGTTGGGAGCCTCCCAGCGAAGGATCCTGGGCTTGGGCCCGTCTGCGCATTTCCGCCAGCTCCGCTTCGTCCTGAAGTTGCTGTCCCTGGTTGAGGCGCCTCACCTCTTCCATGGCCACGGCGTAGACGACCCCACACTTGGGGCACTCAAACGGGGAAGAGAAGGCATCGTCCTCTTCATGCCGCTCATAGGTGCACATGGGGCATTTTTCCAGCCGCAACCGCAAATGCTGCGGAATCACTGCAGGTTCGTCCTTGATCGTCACGCGCACCTCGATCCGGCGTCACAAAAGCCCATCCCAAAACCTCGGCTAGTCAGATACTGTCACTTTCTGTAACTGCCAAGTATCGATATCGCCTTGGAAAATTTTGGCTATGCCATCCTGATACAGGGTGCGCATGCCCTGCTCCACGGCCAGGCGCTCAATGTCCTCGGCCGGTTGCTTGCGCATGATGGCCTTGCGGATTTCCGGAGTGGCCACAAGCAGTTCATGGATGCCCGTGCGCCCTCTGTAACCTGTATGTGAGCACCGCCGGCAGCCCACCGGTTTGAAGATTCTGGCCCCGGATCGCTCGATGCCCAGTTCCGGAAAATATTCGGACCCGTATTGACTGACGAGGTAGTCCCACTCCTCGTCCGTGACCTCGTGTGCGGCCCTGCAGCTGACACAGAGGGTCTTGACCAGCCGCTGGGCCAGAATCCCCTGCAATGCTTCGGCGAAATTGAGCGACTCAATGCCCATATCCAGCAGTCGGGTCACGGTTTCGGCCGCAGAGTTGGTATGCAGCGTGGTAAAGACCAAATGCCCGGTCAGGGAGGCCTCCACGCCAATCTGGGCGGTTTCCAGGTCGCGCATTTCCCCCACCAGAATCACGTCCGGATCTGCCCTCAGAAAAGACCTCATGATCCTGGCAAAATCAAGCCCGATGGCGTTCTCCACCTGCACCTGCTGCAACCCCTGCTGGGTGATTTCCACCGGATCCTCCACGGTCCAGATCTTCTTGTCGGGGGTATTGATGCGGGACAGGATGGAATGCAGGGTCGTGGTCTTGCCCGAACCCGTGGTGCCCACAACAAGAAAAATGCCGTGCGGCTTGACCATGATCCGCTCGATCTGCTCCGCGTTCCGTGCGCTCAGGTTGAGCCTGCTGAAGGGCATGACCTTGCCGGCCGAGAGCATGCGCATCACGACGCTCTCCCCGTACACTGTGGGCAAGGTCGCCACCCGCATCTCTATTTCACGTCCTTTGAACCTGACCCTGAGCTTCCCGTCCTGGGGCAGGCGTTTCTCTGAAATGTCAAGGCGGGACATGATCTTGATGCGCGAGGTCACGGGTTTGATGACGCTCTCCGGGATGGAGAGCACCCGTTCGCAGGTTCCGTCTATGCGCATGCGCACCAACCCGGGCTTTCCACCGCGGTTAGGTTCGATGTGGATGTCCGAGGCCCCAACCCTGTGCGCATGCATGATGACCTTGTTTACAAAACGGACCGCGACCTGCCTGCTCTCCAGCGAGATATCCTCTTCCTCATCCTGGGTGAATTCTAACCCTTCTTCTGCGGCTGTGGCCAATTCCGCAAGGGATGCCGCAAGATCGTCGCCGTCATCAAGTTCTTCGGTGAGATCCTCCGGCTCGCCCTCTTCCGCGCCGGTGCTCCAACCTCCCCCTCCAGGACTTACGCTCTTGGGCAACTGGGACGAATCGCCGAGAAACGCCAAAATATCCTCAGGCAGTCCAACCCGGAACTCATAACTTTTTGCATTCACAACACGTCGAATCTCGTTCACCGTATCGGCATCATGTGGATCCTGGACCAATACAACCGCTTTCCCGGCACCGGTGTGAAGTGGAAGCCACATGTTGCGGATCAGATACTGACGATTGATGCCTTTGAGCATCTGATCGGAAACCGGATTGTTTTCGTAGCGCACGAAGGGTGTCTGGTAGAACCGTTCCAGGGAGGCTCCGATGGCGTCGGGGTCCAGGTTGAAGTCCGCGCGCAACACCCGCGAGACGAAAACCCCTCTCTGGGCGGCCCTGGACAGGGCATCATCCAGTTGCTCCTGAGTCAAAAAACCCTTGGAGACCAGATGGTCAAAGGGCCCTTGGGGCAAGTCGAACTCCTCGAAAAGCTTCTGCCCCATGATGCCCACGATCAAACGGCAGTAGGCCTCATCCTGTCGGGTGAATTTGCCGCTCTTCTTGTTGATGAGCTGAAAGACCCCCATCAAGGCATTCTCATGGTGAACGGGCATGGACAGGATATTTATGATTTCAAGTCCCAGGAGCTTGTCCAGTCCGCGATCGAAGCGCAGGTCAGGATGAACGGCCGCGAGTTCTCGCGGATCAAGATTCTGCAACATCAGTGGCGCCTGGGACAAGGCTGTAAAGCCGGCCACACTCGAAAACGAGAACGGGACCCGCATCTCCTCCACGCCAGCATTGCGTTCGATCTGGAAGAAAAGTTCCGTCTGTTTCGGATCGCGCTTGAACAGCACGAGCTGGTCCACATCAAAAAGGGCCTTCAGCGTGGACTGGCATTCCTCCCAGGCCGCCTGAAACGACCGGGAGTGCTGAAAAATATTTTTGATGTCGAGCAGGTTGGTCTTGAGCATGAAATCTTCCCCCTGAGACAGGCAACCTGATGATCATGTAGCGGGATCAGGCCCATGCTCCCGGACCCGCGAACCAGAACAGAAACTGAATTGGGTCAATCCAAAAAAGAGGCATCCTTTGATTTGCCTGACGACCCATTCAGGGACTGAAGCTTCATGATCAGTTCATCACGCTGCTGTTTGTATATGTATCGCTCGGAATGGCATCGGATACGGGCCACGAGTTCCACCTTGTCCGGCAGCTTGATCATGTAGTCATTGGCTCCCAGGGCGATGGCCTTCTTTTTCAGTTCAGGTTCCTCCCGTGCCGAAAGCACGATCAGGGGCACATCCCGGAAGTCCTCGCTGCTTTTGAAAAATTTGACCATGGTCAGTCCGTTCACCCCGGGCATGACCAAATCCAGCATGATGACCGTGGGTTGGGCGCTGATGGCCTTCTCCAGGGCCTTGTCCGGCTCCTTGCAGTAGTGAAAAATGATGTCCCGCTCGCTGGAGAGCTTGATGCGCATGGCCTCGCCGATGAGGTACTCGTCGTCAATGAGCAGCACCGAAACCGGGATCCTGGTCACATATTTTTCTGCTATGTCGTCAACATCGTGGATGTACATATTCACCCTTCCCTTTGCACGACCTGAACCTTTTTCAGGTAGGCGCACATTTCATCGAGCAGGGCATGCACCCCTGTCTCGTTTTTCTGCATTCCCGCCGCTTCGATCTGTGCGCCCAGCTGTCCCAGGTAATCGAAGCCGTAAGTGCTCCCCAACCCTTTTTGGCTGTGCCCGTGACGACAGATGACGTCGAAGTTCTTTGTGCCAAGGGCCTGGCGCATCTCCTCGATGTTGGTGTGCATGGTGTCCAGAAAAAGAGGGACGAGTTCGTAGAGTTCAGCATCGACCTCCACCCTGACGTCCCCGGTCCCGGAGATGGTGTCCCCGGGCTGCGATGTCCCGGCCGCCGGCTCCTCCATGGATTCCGCGGTGAAATCCTGCCTGGTCTCATACACGATCTCGACCCGATCCAGATACTGGGCCATGATATCCAAGAGGTCGCGCAGCCTGCCTTGATTCCTGGCCTCAGCAGCGGCCTGAATCTTTTCGCCCAACACCCCGATATGCTCAAAGCCGTAGGTCAGGCCAAAGCCCTTGTGGCTCTGTCCGAACCTGCGGATCGTGGCAAAATCGCTCTGCTCCAGAGACTTGTTCATCAAGGCCAGATCCTTGTGCATGGCGTCCATGAGGAAAGGGATCAGTTCGGACATTTCCGGACCGACATGGACAGTATAGTTGTCCGGGGCAGCCACAGGCAATTGGTCCAGGTCTTCCGGTATGTCGCCTTCAGAACGCGCCTGGATTTTCTGCGTTGTGCCTGTATCCATGAAAAACGCCAGATGGTTGGCCGCCTCAACAATGACCGGGAGTTGCCTCCCCTTGGCCGCAGCCTCGATGATCTTGCCTGACTGACTGATCTCTTCCACCGCGTAGGTGCTTCCCAATCCTTTCAGACTGTGGCCGGCACGCTGCATGGATGGGAAATCCCCTGCATCGATTGCCTCCGCGATCTGGGTCTGGAAATCGCGCACCGTCTTCAGGAAAAGCGGCCGCAGATCTTCAAGTTCCGGATCAATCTGGACCGGGGAATCTGCAAACGATGATGCCGGTGTGGCGCCTGGGATGGAATCCACTGGGGCTGATGCCTCAACCAGGGATTCGCGCTGACCGCAAAACTGGTCAATGGTGCTGAGGAGGGCCTGCTTTTTGATGGGCTTGGCCAGAAACTCTGTGCAGCCGGCATCGATGGTCTTCTGGCGATGCTCCTGAAACGCGTGTGCGGTGAGGGCAATGATGGGTGTTTTGTAGTCCCGCTTTTCCTTCTCCCACATGCGAATGCGCCTGGTGGCCTCGAGGCCGTCCATGACAGGCATTTCCATGTCCATGAGCACGAGATCGAAGGGCTCCTGAATAAATTTCTCCACGGCCATCTTTCCGTTTTCGGCCTGGACCAAACTGAGGTTTCTCCCCTTCAGGAAAAGTTCTACCACCCGCCTGTTGGCCTCCACATCGTCCACAAGAAGGATTTTCCATGCCCGCTCGGCCTGATCCACCGTCCGTTTCCCTCCGGCGGAAATGAGGTCCAAGAGCGTGGTCCGCAAACGGGTATTGCGCTCGCTGCGCAGGATGCAGGAAAGAGGTGCCAGATCCCGTACGTCGGAAAATGTGGCAAGATCCTGGGCAGAATCCACCAGCAGAATGAAATGGGGCAATTCCATGCCCTGGCCGAGCAGCGTGTGCACGATGTCGATGCCCGGTTCCCCGTCCACCACGGAATCGATGAGCACGGCCTGGAGGGCGGACTCGCCCGAGCTCTTGGTCAGGACGTCCATGGCCTGAGTCACGTTGGTCCGGGACAGGGGCATCACGCCCCAACTGCGCACCAGGTTGGAGATGCTTTCATTGGCCACGGGAAAGTCTTCGAGAACCAGCAGACGGGTGTCCACGGGCAATACGGCCTTGGCTTCGGCCTTCTGCCCTTGCGCATCCCGGGCCAGGGGCAGCTTGAAAAAGAAGGTGGTCCCGCGATTGGGCTCGCTCTCGACGCTGATCTCCCCGCCCATCAGTACCACGAGCTTCTTGGTGATGGCCAAACCGAGACCTGTGCCTCCGAATTCCCGGGTGGTCGAGGAGTCTGCCTGGGCGAAACTTTCAAAAATTGTGTGCAGTTTTGATTTGGGAATCCCAATGCCCGTATCCTTGACGGAAAAAAGGCAGCATGGAGAGCCGTCATCCATCGCCGACTCCGCCACCCCCAGGCTGACCCCGCCCTGTGTGGTGAACTTGATGGCGTTGCCGACCAGATTGATGATGATCTGGCGGATGCGGGTCGGGTCCCCGATATAGCGCTGGCCAAGTCCTTCGGCGATATCCACATTCAAATCGATATTCTTCTCCTCCGCCCGATAGACAAGAAGGTTGGCGACTTCGCCGACCAGATCGCGCAGATCGAAAGAGATGGATTCCAGCTTGATCTGGCCCACCTCGATTTTGGAGAAATCGAGGATGTCATTGATGATGCCGAGCAGCAACTCTCCGGCAGAACTGAAGGTTTTGACGTATTCGTTTTGCTCTTCTGTCAGCCCGGACTCCTGCAGCATCTCGGCCATGCCCAGGATGGCATTCATGGGGGTGCGGATTTCATGGCTCATTCTGGCCAGGAATTCACTTTTGGAGCGTGTGGCCTTGTCTGCCTCATCCTTTGCCTGGCGCAGGTCCTCAGCGTGTTGGCGCAGCAATTCAGTTGCCTTCTTGCGATCAGACACATCCTCCAACACAAAAATGACACCCTTGGACAAATCCTTGGGATCGATGGCCTTGGCCGATACCTGACTCCAGAAAATATCCCCATTCTTCTTGCGGAACCGGTATTCCAGTTGAACGATCTCCCTCTCCCCCAGACGGCTAAAGAATTTGTCCATGAACTGGTCGAAATCCCGCGCTGAAACATGCAGTTTTTCCGGGCTGAGCCTTGAGATTTCCTCCGCCGAGTAGCCAAAAATGGCGGCAAATCTGCTGTTCGCTCGCATGACCTTGTGGCCAGCGGACATGACCGCAATGCCTGCCAGGGAATTGTCGAAGATAGCCCGCAATTCGTGGTAGGCGTTATTCAGGTCCTCTGTGCGCTCCTGGATCTTCTTTTCGAGGGTCTGGTAGGACTCCTTCAGATTGCGGCTCATGTTGTTGAACCCGTGGGCCAATACTCCCAGTTCATCCCCGCGCTGATCCAGGTTGGTGGTCACAAACTCGCCCCGGGACAGGGTTTCGGTGAGCATGGAGAGGTTGACTACGGGCAGGATGAGCAGCCGGTTCAGAAAGGCATACAGGAAGAGGGCTATGACTCCGAGGACCACGGCAAAAGCAGCCACCAGTTTCAGCGCTGTCTTTTGGACCTCCTTGCGCGCCTTGTCGATGAACATCCCGAGCTTGACCTGGCCAAGTATGCCGTTGGTGCCCGAGATATCCTTGGAAACCACAAGCACGTCCCGCGGGCTGAATGCGCTCATCAGATCAGCCCTGGTCAATCCAGAGCGGATCTGCCCCTGCAGCAAGGGCTTTCCCTGCGAACCGACTATCTGGCAATAGGCCACCAGGGGGGAGTACTCGGCCTTGGTGGCCAGGTCTTCCAGGAGATAGAGGCTTTCCCGCTGAATGGGTGCGGCACTGGCCGTGGCCACCATCCCGGCCTGCTGCTCTCCCTGCCTGCGGATGTCATCAATGAGAAAATCGAGCTGCGTGACATAGATGAAATAGCCCAAGCAGAAAAAGCAAATGGCCAGGATGCATTGAATGCCCAGGTGGATCTTGAACTGGAGCAGTTTGTAAAACGCTTTTTTTCTTTCCATAACCTTCTCGTGGGAGACGCTCTACGCGGCAGGCAAAATTACGGGACGATACTGGCAGTTCAGGGCATGGCCAGCACTGCTGTGACGGCGTTCAACAATTCCTCGCGCTTGATGGGTTTGCTCAGGCACTGCTTGGCGCCCATGAGCCTGGCCCATTTCAAATAGTCTGTTGCGCCGCCCCGCCCCCCTGCTGACATGGCAATGATGCGGATTCCGCTGTCTTCCTTGCGTAATTCGCGGATGATCTGAATTCCTTCCTTGTCCGGCATGATGAGGTCCGTGATGACCAGATCGAATCGATGGCTGCGGTACAGCCGCAACCCCTCATCCCCATTGGCTGCCTGGGCCACGTTATATCCAGAGGCGGCCAGAATCTTGGCCAATGCCAGGCGCATGAGCTTATCGTCGTCAATGACAAGAATGCTCTGCGCCAGTCCTTGTCCTTCTCCAGAACCGTTGCTGTTCGTGGCCACCTTTATTACCTCATCCATAGTTCAACCCGACGATTTTTTTCCCTGCCAGCTTTGGTTTCGTTGGATTCGAGAGGATCTTCCTCCCCAGCGGCCAGGACCAGCGCCTGGATGCCTCGGGACCTGAATTCATTGGCAATGGCCTCTGCCCTTTTTCTGGATGCCGCCAGATTGGAGGCATAGTCACCCGGGGAGTCGGAAAAGCCCACAAGAATAAGCTGTTTTCCTGCATTCTCCCTGCGCTGCATGAATCTGGCCATGCGATCCACCTCAGCCCGGGCCTCGCGATCAGGATTGATGCTTGCCGCATCAAATCGGAACACGGACTGCAATCGTTGGGCTCCACTGACCCCTTCCCGATACGCCAGGAGGACATCCCGGCGTGCAGCTTCGGTCACCACCTCGCCATCAAGCTGTACCAGGGGAGGCAGTGGGCCCGCCGACGCCATTGAGGCGCGCCCCCCGCCCTCGTGCTGGGCGGATATGGCTGGGGTTTTCAGGAGACTCACAAATCCGAATTTCCTGACAGTCTCCTGTCCTGCCGATCCGAGGACCATGTCGAGAAAATCGCGGGCATAGATGTTTTTGGACTCCATAGAAAGCAGGAAATACAGATTCCGGAAGGCGGGATAGGACAAGGAGGCAATATTCTGAGCCGTGGGAGCCACAGGCGCGACGTCGGGCATGACCTTCAGGGGAACCTCCCGGCACTGCCCTGCAAAGGCACGGCTGCAGAATCCTACGGCCAGCGGATCCTGGGCCACAAGATCCGAAAGCATTTCCTGGCTGTCGACCAAACGGGCCGCTTGCGCGAGATTCCGGCCGGCCATGAAAAATTCGTCGAAGGCCCAGCGCGTTCCCGACCCCTCCTGCAGGGCAAAAACCTTGATCGGCACGGCAGGCCCGCCAACCTGATCCCAGCTGGCGATTTCTCCGCTGAAAATTTTGTGTATCTGTTCAAGGCTCAGGGCCGCAACAGGGTTGTCCCGGTGCACAACCAAAACCACTGCATCCAGCCCGACTGCATGACGCGTCATCCCCGCTGCAGTTGGATCCTCTTTCAGCATGGCCTGCTGGTCCGACAAGCGCCCTGCGGCCAGGACCACGTCATAGCCTTCTTGGCGCAAGGCCCCCCAGCCGGATGGGATTGCCTTGCCCTCGATCCGGATGGAACGAATTTCCGATGTTGCATAGAAAATCCCCTGCACCGTGTTCTCTTCGGCGTTCTTTCCCGGGATCCTGCGTACTTCGCCTGCACCGATGCGGAGCAGGTAGAGCCTGGCCAATTCAGGGACAAGGCGTTGGGCCAGGCTGCTTTCCCCGGCAACCGTCAGAATTGTCTGCTCGGAAAAGACCGCCGGCTTGTATGTGCCCTCGATTCGCTGATTGCGCTCATCTTGTTTGAGCACGATTGGCTGAGGAGTTTCCCAGCCAGGGACATGTTTGAACTCGACAACGGAGATGTTTCTCTCGTTCCCCGACTCCCCAGGCTTCCGCCACTGGCTGACCAACCGCCATTCCGCTCCTGCTTCAACTGCATCCTGCGGAACAATGGATACCACGTCCAGGACGTTGGTCGAGACGAACGAAAACAGTGCAGGCCTCATCGCCAGGAACACTGCGCACCCGATGGCAAGAAGGGCCAGAAAAATAAGCGCCATGCCCCATATTTTCCCAGTCGCATGCGACTGATTTTGCCCGGCCATGTTTACCTCATTTGGAAAGAATGAACTTGCCCAGAACCCTGTCGAATCCCCCCGGATCGACAAAACTTGCCCCGACCTTGTCGTCCCGGATGGACTCGACTTTCACTTCCTTGTCCATGACCGTCTGATCATCGTCGTCCAGAAGAAAACGAATGGTCAATACGGCTCCAGGTTCCAGCCAAGGGCCTTCCCCTTGAAAACCCAGGCCGGTCATGGACAAATCCGTGACCAGCACCTCGGCCAATGCATCTGTCGCATCCCCGGAAGCATAGACAAGACCCCGGAGGGCCGTTTCCTTGCGGAAATATTTTCGGAAATTGAACGAAATGGTAAATTTATGACCACAACGTGTGCATGTCGCATTCACCATCCAATGCGGGACATGGAGTATATTTTCTGTGTTGATTGTCTTTTGAAGCATGCATGATGGACAGGAAAAGGATACATCCTGCTTCTTGTGCACGAAAACCTCTACGTCAGCTTTCATCGTGTTGTTCATAGATCGCACGAACCATGCTCCCCATTGCGCTTCAATGCAAAAACCCTATGAAATTTATGCAAAATTCAGGCCATCAATACTGAGCGCTGACTGTTGGTCCCTTTCGGCCCTCACCCCTGGCACACCCATCGTTGCTCTAAGAGACGTGCTATTTATCAGAGCGCGGTTGAAAGCCACAGGGAACAAGGGAAGACAAAAAATATTCGACACTCTAAATCTTTCCATATCCTTACAAAATTTGTCGGACAATGCAATCCATGCCCCTGATTCGAGGACAGAGTCCTGCCCACTCCTCCAAAACCGACCACGGGCCCTGCACGCTTCCCCGACCAGGCCATCCGATGGACATCTGCCCATAATCGCATTGACAGCAGGCATGGCGTGGACAATGGTTCATAACAGTGGCGTGCCTTGCCCAAACCATGCAGACATCTGATCCGGATGTACACACAATGACCTTCGGCACAACCTCTCCTCTCAGGATACGTGGCCGGAAATGGAGTTCCGACAAGACCTTCAAGCTGTTGCTGGAGCTTTCTGACGGCCATTGCATAGAATGTGTGGCCATGGCCATGCCCACATGCATGACTGTCTGCCTTTCCACCCAGGTGGGATGTGCGCTGGGTTGCAGATTCTGCAGCACTGGACAATCCGGCTTTATTCGCAACCTCTCTGGGTCAGAAATCCTGCGTCAATTGGGTACCATCGCGCATGAGCTTGAACAGACCACGGGAGTGAGGCCAGCACGCGTTGTTTTTATGGGAATGGGCGAACCGCTCCTCAACGAGGAAGCCCTGAACGCAGGGCTTCTTCATCTCGCCAAGGCGGCCCGCATTTCCTGGAGAAAGATCCTGGTCTCTACAGTTGGGATCCCGGACGCGCTGGAAAGGCTTGGCGCCAGCCGGATGGCTTTGCCGGCCATTTCCCTGCACGCCGCCGACCAGGAACTCCGGAATTTCCTGATGCCCGGAGTACGACAATGGCCGTTGCAGGACCTCCTCCATGCCCTCGAACGATACCCGCTGCCGGGCAGGGAACGCATCGTCATCGAATACATCATGCTCCGCGCTGTGAACGACGACACGGAACACGCAGACATGCTCCACGCCCTGCTCCGCGAACTGCGCGTCAAGATCAATCTCATCCCCTGCAATCCTGTTCCCGGAAGCGCGTTTGCGCCATCCACCCCGCAGGCCATCGATGCCTTTGCCCAGCGCCTGCGGCAGCATGGCAGAAGCGTATTCGTCAGGCGCAGTCTGGGATCGGACATCCTGGCCTCCTGTGGACAGCTTCGCGGACACATCGGATCCGCGATGCATTTCGACACCTCCGCCACAATATCCGAGGTATGCACATGAACCCACGCCGATGCCGTATTCTGCGCGATGGACCCTCGGGGTCCGGTCCAATCCTGTACTGGATGCATCGCGAATTCCGGGCCAGCGACAACTGGGGACTGACCCACGCGCGGCTGCTGGGGCTCAAGTCCCATCAGCCGGTCGGCGTGGTTTTTTGCCTTGCCGAATCGTACCTGGACGCGACCGTGCGCCACTTCGACTTCCTGTTTCGCGGTCTGGAGGGTACCTCCCGCTCCATCCAAAATTCAGGTCTGCGATTCTTTGTCCTGCATGGCAGTCCCGGCCTGGAAGTCGCCCGGCTGGCCCGCCAATGTGGCGCAGGGGCCATTGTTATGGATTTCGACCCGTTGCGCATCAAGCGAAAATGGGTTGAGGATCTCTTGCTGTCCTGTCAGATCCCGGTGCACGAGGTCGATTCCCGCAATATTGTGCCCTGCTGGATCACCTCGGAGCGACGAGAGTTCGCGGCCAGGACCATCCGACCCAAAATTCGCCGTCTCCTGCCCGAGTTTCTGGAAGAGTTTCCACGTCTGCCCGCACCCAGGCCCTGGGCCGAATCCTCCACCCCTCCTGATTTTTCTCGGCTTCTGACGTCGGTCAAGGCTGACACCACGGTCGGACCGGTCGCCTGGATCACCCCCGGAGAATCAGCCGGTCAGGCCGTGCTCAAAAATTTTCTCTCCACCCGACTTCCGCATTATCTGCTCCGCAATGACCCCAACCAGGACGTCTGCTCCAATCTTTCCGCTCATCTCCACTTCGGGATGGTTTCGGCCCAGCGCATTCTGCTCGAACTCCAGGAGCAATCCATGCAGGGCGAGCAGGTTGATTCCTTTGTCGAGGAGCTTCTTGTCCGCCGCGAACTCGCTGACAATTTCTGTACGTACACACCGGACTATGATGCGGAATCGGGGTTTCCGGTCTGGGCCAGAGAAACGTTGCATGCCCACCGCCATGACCCCCGCCCTGTCCTGCATTCATCCGAAGAACTGGAGCATGCCAGAACCCTTGATCCACTCTGGAACGCAGCCCAGACCCAGATGGTGCGCACCGGAAAGATGCATGGGTACCTGCGGATGTACTGGGCCAAAAAAATTCTGGAGTGGACTCCAGATGTCCACGAGGCCCTGCGCATCGCCATCCGCCTCAATGACCGCTACAGCCTTGATGGCCGGGACAGCAACGGGTATACGGGCATCGCCTGGTCCATGGGCGGGGTTCATGACCGCGGCTGGACCGAACGTCCGGTTTTCGGCAAGATCCGCTACATGAATCTGCAGGGGGCGCGCCGGAAGTTTGACGTCGACAGGTTTGTGCGAACCTGGTCAGCCTGCCGGAAATCCGATCCAACCCTTCCTCAGGATGCATGAATGCCAGCCCTGTCCGTGCGGGTCCTCCTCATCCTCTCCCTGGTCCTGACTTCTGCCCTCTGCCCAAAGCCGTCCCGGGGGGCTGCGATTGAATACACGGTGGAAATCCCCAACCTGCCCGATGGAATCACCGACATGCTGTCCTCGGTTTCGGACTGCGCGGGCCTGCAGGATAACCCGCCGGACTCCCTGCCCCTGCTCCGCTCGAGGATGAACAACGATGTGAAGGCGTTTTCCCAGGCCCTCAAATCCAGGGGATACTTCAAGTCCGGGGTGGCGGCCGCGCTGGACGAACAAACAACTCCCCCCACCGTCCGCTTTGATGTCACTCCCGGCCCACGTTTTATTTTCGCCCAACCCCGAGTGATCCTCAACCCGGACAATCCCGCTCTCTCGTCCCTCCTGAACGACATATTGAAAGGCTTGGCGGAAGGGACGGGCTATTCCTCCGGTGCCGTCGTCGACACCGAATACGCCCTCCTCGAGAGGCTCCGGGAGCATGGGCGACCATCGCCCGTCTCTGAGCAGCGAGAGGTCCTGGCCGATCACGCCACGGACACCGTCGCAGTGCGCTTCGTCATCAACACTGGACCGGAGGCCGTATTCGGAGACACGGACATTCTCGGACTCGAAGACGTATCCAGGGATGTCGTCTTCGCCAAGCTGGCCTGGCAAAAAGGCTCGCCATACGACAAGCGACTGGTGGACAAAACGCGCGCACAGCTCATCCGCACCGGGCTCTTCCGTTCAGTGCAGGTCGCCGCCGACCATGCGCCTGAAGCGCGCAGCGTGGCCATGCGCATCACACTCCTTGAAGCCCCCCCCCGCAGCGTGCGTTCCGGACTGTGGTTCTATTCCGATCTGGGCTTCGGAGCAGGACTGGGCTGGACTCACCGCAATATTTTTGGAGCGGGTCAGGAGTTACGGCTCAATTCGGCGGTTTCCGAAAAGCTCCAGGAGGCCGGTGCGGGCCTGATTCTCCCGAACTTCAATGGCCCAGGGCGGAGCCTCGACCTCTCGGCCCGCTTCGAGAACGAGGAGACCGACGTCTACGACACCACCAACCTGTCCCTGTCCTGCATCGCACGCCGCCCTCTGGCGGACCTGAACGTGGGCTACGGCCTTGCCTACCGCCTGGCCGAGGTCGATGACGACGAAACCAGACGTTTCAATCTTCTTTCCGTGCCGCTCATCCTGGAATACTCCTCGGCAGACAATCCCCTGGACCCTACCTCAGGCCTGACATTGGCAGGCCGCGTCGAGCCCTTTGCCAGCCTGGAGGAACGCAGTTCCTCCTTCGTGCTCTGGAGCATCTCAGGAAGGAACTACCTGCCCCTGCTCCAGGACAGATCCCTGATCCTGGCCACCCGCGGCCGCTACGCCCTGCTGGCTGGAACCGGCCGCGACAGCATCCCCGAGGACATGCTCCTCTATGCAGGAGGCGGTGGTTCGGTCCGCGGGTATGCTTATCAGTACGCTGGCCTCCTTGACGAGGACGACGAACCCCTCGGAGGCGTCAGCGCCGTGGACTTTTCCGCGGAACTGCGCTGGCGTATGAGCACGGACTTCGGGTTCGTCCTGTTCGGGGACGGAGGCGGGGCCTTTACGGATCGCAACCCTTCGGAGAAAGAAGATTATTTCTGGGCCGCAGGGACTGGTTTGCGCTATTTCACCCCCATCGGACCCATCCGTGCAGATCTGGCCATCCCCCTGGACAGGCGTGATGGGGTGGACGACCCTTTCCTGGTCTACATCAGCCTGGGGCAGGCCTTCTGATGTGCCCCGCTAGCGCCACATCCCGGCTGCGCGCAGCAGCGCTCGTTGTTGCCGCCAGCCTCGTTGCCCTGTCCGTTGCCGCGGCTCTGGCCCTGGGCACGGCAACCGGCAGGCAGGCACTGCTCGACGGCATCGGACGGATGACCGCCTCCGCCAATTTCCAGCTCGAGATGAGCGGACTCGAACTGGGCCGCATCTGGTCAATGGAGCGCTTGGCCGTGAACGACTCGACAGGGACATGGCTCCTCCTCGAGGATCTTCGCCTGCGGCCGCGGCTGAGCGCTCTGCTCCGGGGCAGATTGTCCCTGCACGATGTCAGCGTACGACGTCTGGATCTGGACCGGCTGCCCGCAACAACCGAAGACTCTGCGGGCGATGCCCCCCTTCCGGAATTGGCCATCTCCGGCATAGACGCACAGCACATCCGTCTCGGGCCTGCTGTCATGGGTCATGAGGCCTTTTTTTCCCTCCAAGGGGGCATCGAGATGGATCCGGACAAAACCCATGCCCGCTTGCGCGTGGCCCGGCTGGACCGGACCGGGGACCACGCAGAACTTGACGGCCTCCTCGTCTTCCAAGACAGGGCGGGATCCCTGCAGCTGGAATTGCACGAGGCCCAGGGCGGTCTGATCCATTCCGTCCTGGGTCTCAACAGCACCGAGGGCATCTCTCTGCAACTGGCCGGAACGGGGCCCATGGACCATTGGCCCCTGACAATCGAGGCCCGGATTTCCGACGCCGCCCGGCTGGAAGCCAACGCCACCCTCGACATCACCGAAGGCCCCAGTCTTTCATTGCGCGCGAGCCTCAGCCCCGGTCCGTCCTGGACTGGACTCACGGGCTTGCCGGACGGGGAGATTCTGGTGGAAGGGCACGGATTCTGGCGGGACGGCATTCTGCACCTCGCACGTCTGGACCTGCAGGGCCGGCCCGCAATGTTCCAGGGCAACGCCACATGGGATTTCGAAAGCGACATCCTGGACGCCCAGATCCAGGCCAGAGGCTCTGACCTCTCCTGGCTTCTGCCTGCAAAGATCAAAGCAGGCCCCGTCACTGCCAACGCCAGACTGAGACGCGACACCTCGGGTCTGAGCGCCCGCGCACGCATGGAGCTTCAGGACTGGAACCTGTCCGGACAGACCATCGCCACGGCCGCTGCCGATCTCACCCTGCACATGCCGGCGGATCTGAAACAATGGGAAGGCCGGGCCAATGTCGACGCCCAAACCCCCGATCTGCCCAGGGGGCTGCAGACATGGACGGCAACAGCCGTGGCGGAGGGCAACGCCACACTTCTCCGGCTGCACGAAATCCGTCTGGATGCTGGGCTCCTGGAACTGGAGGGCAATGGCACCCTCGACGCGGATATGGTTTTGCGCGCACGGACGGTTTTGCACAAAACCGAAGATCAGCCCATCTCCGCAATTCTGGAATCGGAACTGCGCGGTTCCATGGACCGCGAATCCCAGGCCTTTGCGGGAAAACTTGCCGTGAACGCCACGGGTATCTCCGGCATGCCTCCGTTTGCAGAGCAACTGCTAGGCGACAACGGCCGTATCACCGCCAATCTGGCCCTTTCTCCGGATCTTTTGTCCATCCGTGACGCGCTCGTGCAGTTCAGATCCAGGGCCGACCTGCGCGGCGACATCGACATGGACACAGGGCGATTTTCCGCGGGAATCGAGGCCAGCCTGCCGCAGCTGACATTGGACAGCCTGCGCGTGGACCAGGGGACTTCCGTTCGCGGCAGTCTTTCCGGAAAACCTGAATCCTTCGACATGGCCCTGGAGGTCCACTCCCCTCGCTTTGCCATGGACAGGGCGGTGCTGGACACCTTCAGCGCCACTGCGGCACTGAACGGCCTGCCCGGCCTGCAGTCGGCAACGCTGCAGGCCAAAGCCGCCTTGCGCGGACAGCCCTTGAGCCTCAATCTGCGGACAAGGGGCGGAACGGATTCACTTCAAGTGGAGGAAGGGGTGGTGCAACTCCCCGGAACGAGGCTGCAGGCCAACGGTCATGTGACCCTTGACGTCCCCCGGTTTGACGGCACCCTGGACTTGAACAGCGCGGATCTCCGACCGCTGGGCCAAGCCCTGGACCTGGCCCTGGCAGGAAAAATGGGGGTGCGGGCCGACCTGGTCGGCGACAAGAACAGACACACCCTCCGCTTCGAAGGCCGCGGGGAAGACCTCGACCTTCTGGGAACGCGCATCGGCACGGCGTCGCTGAAGGGCTTCACGGCCATACCCGGGCCGATGCGCGACACAGACGTGCATCTGGAGTTCGGCAAAGTGTTCCACCCTCCCTTGCGCGCGGATCTCATGGGTGTTCACCTGCGTGGCGACGACCAGGGGCTCTCCTTCCAGGCGGACGCAAGGGACGACGCTTCCAAAACCCAAATCAGGTCCGGCGGACAGTTGAAACTTGATCCGCTCCGGCTGCTGGTCAATTCTCTCAACGGCCAACTGCTCGGCCAGGACCTGCGTCTGGCATCCCCCTTGGACCTGCGCATCTCCGCCCCCGAAACCAGTTGGAGTGAATTTGTCCTTCACCTCGGCCCAGCTCGGTTCACATCCCAGGGCAGCATGACTCCGGGGGGAACCGACATCCGCGCCGATGCCAGGGGTATGGACCCCGCCATGCTGCACGTTCTTTGGCCCCATCTGCCTAGCGCCAAAATGCACGCCCGGCTGGAGATCAGGGGCACCCCGCAGGATCCCCTTGCCCGACTGGTTGTCCAGGGCGATTCCATCCTCATGCAGACCGCGGGTCTGGAAAACCTGCCGGAGCTCATGGGAAAAGCCGAAATTGTGCTGCACAGAGACTCCCTGAATGCCACAGGTCTTGTCTCTGCCAACGGCGACCTCAGGTTGGAGGGGCAGTTGTCCGGCCCTGTCATGGCCAAGCTTTTCTCTGTCTCCCTCCCTAACGATACCCCCCTCTCTGGCCGCATCTCCGGGTACACGGATCTCCATCTGCTCCCCCACTTCCTGCATCTCGACGACCAGACCCTGGCAGGCCGATGCGACCTGGACTTCCGCATGGGAGGCACCTGGTCCGTCCCTTCCTTGACCGGGACAGCGCAAACGCGCGGGGCCCGCTACGAGAATTTCCGCAGTGGTACGGTGATCGAAGGAATCGATCTTGACGCCAGCGCCACGGGTTCACACCTTGAACTGAAGGCCACAGGCACTGACGGTGACAAAGGCAGGCTGCAGGCCCAGGGCAGCATGGATCTGGACACCCTGACCTATGCCTTTGGCGCCGATCTCGACAACTGTCGTCTGCTGCGCATGGACCTGGCCCAGGCATCGGCCAGCGGGAACGTGGGCCTGCGGGGCTCCCCCTCCTCCGGGATGGCTCTGGACGGTCTGCTGACCATAGATCCAAGTCAGCTCCGCATCCCCTCCTCGGCGCCGCCGGATGTAGTGCACATCGAGGTGCGGGAGATCAACACCCCGGTCGCAGCCAGTTCCAAGGCAAAATCCCAGTCCCCGTTCCGGATCGACCTGGACCTGGGCTTGCAGATCCCGGCCCGGATGATCGTCAAGGGTCGTGGTCTTGATTCGGAGTGGCACGGCCGGTTGCACATCCATGGAAATCAGAACAGTCCCGTTATCAACGGTGAGGTAACCCTCCTGCGGGGCAAGCTCGAATTTCTGGACCGTATTTTTGATCTGACCAAAGGCTCTCTGATCTTCAGCGGCAATACCCCGCCCAACCCGCTTCTGGACGTCGTGGGAGAGGTGCATGTCCTGGAAACACTGATTCAGGTCCACGTGACCGGATCTGCCAACTCCCCCCGGGTAACCCTGTCTTCCGTTCCAGCCCTGCCGCAGGACGAACTTCTCGCCATGATCCTTTTCGGTCGGTCCGCCCGCCAGATCTCACCCTTGCAGGCTGTCCGGCTGGCCCAGGCGGCGGCTGAAATGACCGGCCTCGGAACAGGCCCGGATGTCCTGAACAACCTCAAGTCCAGCCTCGGACTGCAGGAGGTGGAATTCAGCCAGGACGACAAGGACAACACCGCGGTCGGCGTCGGCGCATACTGGGGAGGGAAATACTACATCCGGACCGAGCGTAGCCTCTCCGGGCAGGACCGGACCAAGGTGGAAGTGCAGCTTACTCCCAAGATCAGCGTGGAGACCGAGG
>ERZ1645192.1559-NODE-1559-length-19068-cov-10.800032_pt1 | contig 19068 bp, 17 predicted proteins | sample MGYA00575354_ERZ1645192 | MGnify/ENA primary metagenome ERZ1645192 (study PRJEB40844, sample SAMN11349763) | freshwater sediment metagenome | isolation source: river sediment | host: Sediment | place: India: Faizupur Khadar , New Delhi | collected 2017-02-21 ... | reverse complement strand
TGTGAGTGTCAGAGTGAGAGTGAGGAAAACAGAGGAGAGTGCTCGCTCCCGCTCTGATGTGAAATAATTGTTAGAAATACGAAATTGTTACGTGTGAGTGTCAGAGTGAGAGTGAGGAAAACAGAGGAGAGTGCTCGCTCCCGCTCTCACTCTCACTCTGTTTTCAGTACCCGGAGCCGGGATCGAACCGGCACAGTATCGCTACCACTGGTGTTTGAGACCAGCGCGTCTACCAATTCCGCCATCCGGGCATTTTAAGAATGGTGAAAAATCTAATATCTCAATTTTTTAAAGAACTCCGCCACATCACGGGGATGGCGGAATTGTCCACCCCACAGTCCGGCTCCTCGCTACCACGACATACCATGTCGTGTTTTAACGCTCGGCCCTGCCATCCGGGCGTTATGGTCTTGCAGTCTTGCAGTCTTGCAGTCTTGCAGTCTTGCAGTCTTGCTTTTGCTCCGCAAATATAAAATATTTATTGGATTTGAAGCCCCTTTTAGGGGGTGGGGGACTTAAGCTTCAGCAGCTCTACCTTCCTGAACTCAACAGGATGACTCTCAGCCTGAAGACAAATATAACCTTCCTTCAGAAGTGTGCCATCGGGCACAGCATAATCAGCAGGTTTGTTCGATCCCCCGACCTGAGGCCTGAAGTATGTAAGAACTGTATCGCCCTCGATAATATGATGAATTACACTGTCGCCAAGAACAACAAATTCAGCATGTACCCACACATCACCATGGTATGTCTTCGATTTTGAACTTACACAATGCTGTGTTATCAGCTGGTCATTCATCACGATATGAGTTCCGGGAGTACACACATTTCCTGTTGTCCGCTCCGTAACACCATCCCCGCCAAGAAATTGGGCTTCAATGGATACCGGAAAATCCTGGTCTGTAAGCATCGATGCAGCCGATTGCGAATGGAGCATCACTCCGCTGTTACGGTATGCCCAGCCCTGTCCGCCGGGAACCTGTTCGCCGACAAACCTGTATTCAATCCTGAGCTTATAATATGAGAAGGGCTCTTTATAAAAGATATGACCATATTCTGAATTGAATTTGTCATACTCATCATATCGTACCACCATTGCTCCATTTTCGACCCTGAATGTGTTTTTGTAGTTAACATTTAAGGGAGAGCCTTTGATCTTGATATCCCAGCCGCTGAGGTCCTTCCCGTTAAAGAGCTGGATCCAGTTTTCTTTTTTAGTTTTGGTGCTGCTGCATGAAGCCGAAAGGAGCAATAATACAGATAGAATAATAGTGTTTTTCATATTATTATTTTTTTAAACCGCAAAGTACGCAAAGGTTCTACGCAAAGGACGCAAAGAAAAAAATGCCAAATTGTTAACCATGTTTTCAGGCCGTTGTGCCGTTGTGCCGTTGCACCGTTGTACCGATCATTTCTCTTATCGCCTTCTCAATGCCTTCCTGGTCGTACCCGCACTCCCTGGAAAGCTCTTCCTGGCTTCCCTGTTCAACAAAATAATCTGGTATCCCAAGTCTTCTTACATCGGCAGAATATACATTGTCGCACATAAATTCGATCACTGCACTTCCAAAGCCCCCTTTCAGTATGCCATCTTCCACAGTGACTATCTTCCTGAAATTTTTAAACACAAAATGAAGAAGATCGGTGTCGAGTGGAGACACGAACCTCATATCGCAATGCATCACGGATATCTTTTCCTTTGCCAGGTTACTGACAGCTGCGGCCACCGTATTACCGATATGGCCTATGCTCAGCACTGCAACATCAGTTCCTTCACTGATGATCCGTGCCTTTCCGATAGAAATCTCTTCAAGAGGTCTCTTCCAGTCGACGACGGCGCTGGTACCCCTGGGGTAACGTATTGAAAAAGGTTTGTTATTCTTTTCGAGCTGAGCAGTGTACATAAGATTTCTAAGCTCAACGGCATTCATGGGTGCGCTCACTATCATATTCGGGATAGAACGCATATAGGCGATATCGAAAAATCCATGGTGTGTGGCGCCATCAGATCCTACCAGTCCTCCCCTGTCGATACAAAAAACGACCCTGAGATTCTGAAGTGCGACATCGTGTATCACCTGGTCGTATGCTCTTTGGATGAATGATGAATAAATGTTACAATATGGGATGAAGCCCTGTGTGGCCAGTCCTGCTGAAAAAGTCACTGCATGTTGTTCTGCAATACCCACGTCGAAAGTTCTTTCAGGAAATTCCTTCATCATTATACAGAGAGAGCATCCTGTTGGCATTGCAGGAGTGATACCTGCTATTTTCGGATTCATCCTTGCCAGCTCGACCATTGTATTTCCAAACACATCCTGGTAAAGAGGAGGCGTGCTTTCAGTTGTTGTGCTGATTATTTCACCGGTATCCTTGTCGAAGACCCCGGGGGCATGAAAAACAGTCTGGTTCTGTTCTGCATGTTTATATCCTTTTCCCTTTACCGTCAGGCAATGAAGAAGCTTCGGGCCCGGAATTCTTTTAAAGTCATCGAGTACCTTAACAAGATGAAGGACATCGTGTCCGTCGATTGGTCCGAAATACCTGAACCCCATTCCCTCGAAAAGGTTGCTCCTGTCGAGAATGGTGCTCTTGAAGCCTGCTTCGAGCTGGGCTGCCAGGGTTCTTGCCTTGGGACCAACTTTCCCGGCCCGGCCGAGAAGATTCCATACTTTATCCTTGAACCTGTTGTATGATTTGCTTGTGGTGATGTCGAGAAGGTATTCCTTCAGTGCCCCCACATTCGGGTCGATGGCTATATTATTATCATTAAGGATGACAATGATATCAGATTTTGATGTACCTGCATTGTTAAGTCCTTCAAAAGCCTCACCGGCAGTCATTGCTCCGTCGCCGATGATAGCCACAACCTGGCGCTGCTCTTTGTTCCTTTTTGATGCTACAGCCATTCCGAGGGCAGCCGATATGGATGTTGAGGAGTGCCCGGTGCCGAATGCATCATATTCACTTTCGGCCATTTTCGGAAATCCACTGATGCCCTTGTACTTGCGGTTGGTAGTAAATATTTCTTTCCTGCCTGTGAGTATTTTATGACCATATGCCTGGTGGCCAACATCCCAGATTATCTTGTCGTACGGGGTGTTGAAAACATAATGTAGCGCTACGGTCAGTTCCACAACGCCAAGACTTGCCCCGAAATGCCCGGGATTTGTGCTTACTGTGTCGATCAAAAACTGACGGAGCTCTGAACAAACCTTTACCAGCTCTACCTGATCAAGCTTCCTGAGATCTTCAGGACTTTTGATCCCCGACAGAAGGGTTTCATCACTCATTTCGATTGTTGAAATAATCTGCAAATATAACAATTATTATTGCCTTCTTCCTGCTGAGGCGTATGCCGGATTTTCGTAATTTTGCCCAGCCGGGTTATCCCGGAAACAATTTTTGCATGAAAAAGTTTGTCAGATATTAAATATTCTTCAGTCATGAAAAAGAAAATATTCCCTGTGATTGCAACATTGGCAATGGTTTTATTTGCAGTTTCCTGTGTTCCCGGGAAGAAATATAAGACGCTGCAGGATACCAGCCGTACATATATGGATGAGCGTGACCAGTTCAAGACCGACAATATAAGTCTCGAAATGGCAAACCGTGAACTTGAAGCCAGGAAAGGAGTTCTCGAGAAACAGGTTGGAACTGTTAATGAGGAGATTAGCAAGATACAGGCAGAGCGCGACAGGGCCGTTGATGACTTCAACAGGATCAACTCCAAATATGCAGAGCTTCAGAGCGCCCAGGAAGATCTTGTCCGTGGCAGCGTAAAAGAGACACAGACACTTCTTTCGGAATTGCAGTCGGCACAGAAAAGCCTGCAGGAAAAGGAGACCCTGCTACGCCAGCTGGAGCAGACACTCGACACCAAAAAATCTTCACTCGATGAGCTTACTTTTGAGCTTGAAAAAAGGAATGCCAGGCTGGTGGAGCTCGAGAAGATACTCGATGCACAAAAAAGGATCGCACAGGATCTTAAGAACAAGGTGTCGGAAGCCCTCCTGGGATTTGAAAACAATGGCCTTACAGTCACAAACAGGAACGGAAAGGTTTATGTGTCTCTCGACGAGAAGCTTCTTTTTAAAAGCGCAAGCTGGGATATCGATGCAAACGGAAAGTCAGCCCTGAAGAAGCTGGCCGGGGTCCTCGAACGAAATCCCGATATACAGGTTACCATCGAAGGCCATACAGATAATGTCCCGTACAAGCCTTCTGCCAGTGACCTTAAGGACAACTGGGACCTCAGCGTGAAGAGAGCCACAACAGTCGTACGTGTACTTCTGGAAGGTTCAAAGATCGATCCGAAGCGCCTCACGGCAGCCGGGCACAGCGAATATGTGCCGGTCGATGCGAGGAACACCACCGACGCACGACAGAAAAACAGGAGAACAGATGTAGTCCTGACACCCGATCTTACAGAGCTTTACAAGCTGATAGATAAGTATTAGAAATATTATTTTATTTCTCTTCTGAAAATTCTAAGAGATTGACTTTCATGTTCTTCAGCTCCTGGAGAAGATTATCCTCAGGTTTCAGAAAATCCTGGCCTCCCCAGAACTGGTAATCATAGCTCGTAATCGTACGGGAGAATACTGAATGTACCGGTGCGAGCTCCTCTTTGTCAAAGCGTTCCACATTCTCATTACGGATACCCGTCACCGCAAGCTCAAAAAATACATTGAATTCGCTGTTGAACAGCTTCCGTACCCTTTTTGAAACGAATACCAGGTCGCCTCTTACATGGTTCAGAAAGTAACGGCCGTTTACCTTCCTGTAGCTTACAGAGTATTTTACACTCCGCGGCCATGTGTCAAAGCCCCTTGAGGAGCTTGATACAAACGACGACTTCATATCTCTTATATAGAGGGGATTGATTTCAAACTGGGCATGCAGAAGGGCATAATCGTCGGCATCGATATACATTTCTCCACGGAAGAGGGGAACCGCGACCCCTTCCCTCTGTTCAAACTCAATTACATACGCCGCCCCCTCATCGGTCGAAACAATATCGGTGATCCGGAATATATAATCGTTCAGATTGTCTGACTGCATGAAATCGAACTTATTGCGCATCCCGTCGAGCTCAAGACATGTACTCAGACCCGCCTTCAGCCTTACAGCCAGTGTGTCGCTCTCAGAAGTATTTTCTATTTTCCTGCTGCGTATTATTTTGAGCTGGTCATTAACCATTGTATTTCCGTACGAGCTCTTGAATATCCTGACTATGGCCTCGGAGTAAACCTGGAGCTTATCTTTTTTCATGACCCCTTCCCGGTAGAAGCCTGTCAGCAGGGCAGGAGTATTTCCATAGTTCCTGGTTGTTGCCAGTGTGCTCTTGCGGATAATCTCCTGTGGTATATGTGTGCGGATGATTATTTCAGGTATTGATATAAATTCCCTGACAAGGGTTATTGTCAGATTATTTCCGACAGCCTGCATGACAGGGATTTCCCTTCTGCGATAACCAAGGTGTGAAACAGAAATAGTGTCGGAAAGTGATTCGATACCGAGTTTCATTATGAATTCGCCTGTTGAGTTGGCAACCGTCCCTCTGGCGGTGTTCTTTACAGACAGCGTGGCGAAGGGTAATCTTTCCTTCGATTCGGCATCGGAAATTATTCCGGCTATATAAAAGAGCTCTTCGGGCGATGCAGAGCTTATTGTAACCTCCCGGAGAGGCACAACCCTGGAGATAATTATATAACGGTCGATGACTGTATATTTCAATGAATCAGATGAAAGTATGGTGTCGAGTATTGCACCAAGACTTACCCTTGTGAAGTTAAGATCTACTTTGTTTTCGTTGTTTATGAGCCGGCTGTCGTATGTGAAATTATACCCTGTACGGCGGGTGATGATTTCGAGGGCTGCATTTATCCTGACATTTCCTGCCCTGAATGTGTAGAGTGAATCAAGAATAGATCCCTGACCCGATGCAGGACGGCTGCACGACAGTACGATTATCAATGCAACGATTAAGAATTTTAATCCGTTATAGCCATGCCGGGGCTGCATTGGAGGTCAGAGTTATTTTTTTGAAAGACGGTAAACATTTCCGTCTTTATAATAGCTCAGGTTAAAGCTAGTACAAATTAGGCGAATAATGGTGTCTGTGGACTGGATATCGATGGGTGCGGTCCATTTGTTTGAATAGATCTCCGGATCATCGGCGCTTATTTCCATATTATATACCCTCTTCAGATCACTGAAGACTACATCAAGAGTCTGTCCGTCATAAAGTAGTTTTCCGGTGTTCCAGGAGAGATAATTCGGATTATTGTTGAAGCTTTTGCCGGATTTTTCCTGGTTCATGGTTCCTATATACCCGGGCTCCAGGGTCATTCCCCGTTCTCCCGAGAGGTCTGAAAGAAGCACTTTCCCCGAAGTGACGAAGACCTCAACGGCCGAATCGCGGTTATCTGTTATTACATTGAAGGTTGTCCCGACAACTGTCACATTTGCTTTACCTGCATCAATGGTAAAAGGCTTTGACGGATCGGGTTCGATATTAAAAAATGCTTCGCCGGCAAGTGCAACCTTGCGGTTTCTCTTTCCAAATCCTTCCTTATATGAAAGGGTTGTGTTCCGGTTGAGGGTTATCAGGCTGCCATCGGGCATATTGATAATCTCACTTTTCTGATCGTTGCCTGTCGAATAAGTAATTGTTTTGCTCAGCAGGTCATTATTCCAGAACCAGACGGCGGTAGCACCCAGGGCAGCAAGGATAAGCAGGCCTGCGGCTATGCGGAATGAAAAAATATTTTTCCGCGATTCCCCGCTGGTGTATGATTTTACCAACGGCGTGTCGGCGCCGATCCTCGATTCTACTTTATGCCAGGCATTGTCAACATCAATCACCTTGTCGTCAGTTATCCCTGGTGTAAGCATTTCAAGCTCTCTGCTTATCTCTGCTTCTGTATGAGTTTTCTCTTTCATTTTTCAATAAGTGCTTTTCTGAATTCCTTGAGCGCCCTTCCCATATTGGCTTCAACTGTCTTTACCGATATGGAGAGCTTATCAGCTATCTCTGTGTATTTCAAACCTTCAAACCTGCTCATGCAAAATATTTGTCCGCATCTTTCCGGCAGCCTCTCAATCACTTCTGCAATCCTCAGCTGCAGCTCATTATACTGGATAATCTCGACAGGTGTCTCTGCTTTCTCCGGTTCCACGGCCGACATTTCACCCGCATGATTATCAACCACTCTTGCATGGTTTAACCAGTGGAGGCAGCGGTTGTGTACTGCCCTGAAGAGGTATCCTTTCAATGTACTTTCGATATTTATTTTCTGCCTGTCCTGCCAGAACCTCACAAACAGGTCCTGGACTATTTCTTCGGCAGAGTCGTGATCCTTTACAATTGATCTGGCATATCTCACCAGTGAAACGTAGGAGGATCTGAAAAGTGATTCGAACTGTCCTTTATCACCCTGCCGGATCCTCCTTATGATTTCACTGTCACTGGTCATTGGAAACTAATTTTCCTATTCTTCCCTGTCGCTGAATTTAAGTTTCTTACTGAGCTTACGGATAGCTGATTCTATACTCTGGTCAGGCTCTATCACGTTGTATTCGCCCCAGAAATCCGGGTCGGCAAAATCATTTACCTTGTCGGAGAAGACATCCGTAAACTTCAGTCGTTCCTTACCTGCAAATTTAATAACATCCTCGGTTGTACGGTCAGTAACTGCAATTTCTGCCATGGTAGTATAATAAGTATTGAACAGCTTCTTCTTCCAGTCGACCTTAAATTTAACTTCAGCCCTCGAATATGCAAAATACCATTTGCCATCCTGTTCACGGTATTTTGCACGGTATGTGGCCAGCTCGGGAGTGACTTCCATCCCAAGAGGTTTTTTCCTTATAAATATTGACTGGGCAGCTTCCTTATCGTCGAGGTTGAAGCCGAATTCAGCCTCGGTAATGGCATATGAATCCATTTCGATGTACAGGCTTCCCATGAACAAAGGTATGTCGACAGAGGGTTTCTGAACGAATTCGATTATATAATGAGGCTTACCGTCGATCTCTATTACGCTGGTGAGAGAGTAATTATAATAATCCATAGCTTCGAGGGAGAGTATCGCTTCAGTATTTTTTGCGATATCAAGGTCGAGTGAGCTGACCGGGCCGCCCTGCAGTTTAAAGAGAACGGTATCCATTTTCTCAACATCGGCGCTCTTACGTCCTTTATAGATCCTTGCCCCGTCATATCGAAGGTCGTTGGCATAAGGGGCTTTGAGGATTTCCACCACGGCCTCACCTATCGAAACGTATGTCCTGTTTTTCCTGATGGTCTCACGATAAAAGGCAGTCATGAGATTGGGTGCATCCTCATAGTTCTTCCCTATCCTGTTTATTGCCCTTGTAACGATATCATAAGGGTTTACCGGTTTTACAATTATCTCCTTAATGGGTATAGGCGCCGGATCCATCGAGATAACATTCTTGTAACCATTATCGCGAAGGGAGCTTATAGGAACAGATTTGTTCTTATAGCCCAGGAAGGTGAATTCGAGATTCTTGGTTATGAGAGATTCGCCGATCTTCAGGGTAAACTCACCCTCGATATTTGTTACGATGGCTACATTTGCCTCAGTAACAGCAACTGAAGCAAATACGAGAGGAGTACCAGTTTCTGAATCAACCACCTTGCCTTTAATGGTCACATACGTCTGCTGGTCGTTTTTCCGTCTTTCACTGGATGCAGCTGATGCCGTCACTGTCTGGAACGCAAAGGCAAAAAGCAGCACGGCTGCTGATACTGACATGTTCTTAAATGTTCTCATGGCTTTCTTTTTTGGTTTATACTGATATTCATTAATGTCTTTCTGCATGATCAAGACCCCCGGAGAGGGTTCATACCCTATCGCATGTGTCAGGAATAATTTTGTAACTTTCATTTTTTTGGTATGTCAGATACATTTGTCAGTACATTAAATGCAGCCGCTGCAGGTTATGGATATCTTCAGAGTATTATTACCCGCAGGGAAAAGGTTTTCGGCATGCCCCCGGCACTGGGAATAGAGCTAACGAATATTTGCAACCTGAGATGTCCGCAATGTAACTCAGGATCCGGGCTGATGACCCGTGAAAGGGGATTCATGAGCATGCAGTTATTTGAGAAGATCCTTGAAGAGACAGGTCGTTATCTGCTTAACATAAATCTATATTTCCAGGGTGAACCGATGATGCACCCTGCCTTTTTCGAAATACTTGACAGATGTGGTAACCTGAGGAGCACTCTCTCAACCAACGGACACTTTCTTAGCGCGGAAAATTCGGCGAAGCTGGTGCGATCGGGGCTTAGTACACTGCTGATCTCCCTTGACGGCATGGACCAGGAGACATACTCTTTATACAGGGTTAACGGTACCCTCGGGACTGTGAAGGAGGGGATCATGAATATCGCGAAGGCAAAAAAGCAATTTGGCAGAGGTCCCCGGCTTATAATTCAATTCCTGGTAAACCGATACAATGAGCATCAGGCAGGAGAAGCAAAAGAATTTGCAGTGAAGGCAGGGGCACTATTCAGGCTTAAATCGATGCAGATCATCAGGGAAGGGTCACATCATGAGTGGCTGCCATTGAAAAGGAGGCACAGCAGGTACGATAAGGATGGTAAAAGCTATTCTGTAAAGGGAGGACTGCCTGACAGATGTGCCAGGTTATGGTTTAATCCGGTGATAACCTGGGATGGAAAGGTTGTGCCCTGTTGTTTTGACAAGAATGCAGAATATATAATGGGCGATCTTAACGGGCAGACTTTCAGGGAAATATGGAAGGGAGACAGGTACAGTAAATTCCGTCAGGGTATTCTCTCAGGAAGAAAAAGCGTAGATATATGCAGGAATTGTATTTCGGGGATAAGGTAATCAGACGGTCATTACCTCTTTTTCCTTTGCTGCCATAACTTTATCGACCTTATCGCTGTATGTGGCAGTGAGTCCCTGTACTGTTTCAACAGCCTCTTTTTCAGTATCTTCCGGGAGACCGTTTTTCAGCTGCTGTTTTAGTTCGTCGTTTGCCCATTTCCGGGCATTACGTATGCTTATCTTGGCTGTTTCGCCTTCATTACGCACCTGTTTTACCAGCTGGTGCCTTCTCTCCTCTGTAAGGGGCGGAATACTTATTCGTATTACCTCACCGTTGTTTACCGGCATCAGGCCAATATTGGCAGCCATTATTGCTTTTTCGATGATACCTAGCATCGTTTTTTCCCAGGGCTGGATAAGGATTGTTTTGGGATCAGGGGTATTAATATTTGATACCTGTGCAAGAGGGGAGTTAACGCCATAATAATCGACTGTTATCCCGTCGAGAAGTGCAGGATTTGATCTTCCTGCTCTCAACCTTGCCAGTTCGTGTTCCAGGTGATCGACAGCGTGTTTCATCCTGTCGGTAGTCTCTTCGATGATCAGTTCAACATCTTCGTTCATAGTGCTGACATTAATGAAAAATAAAAAATCACTATTCAAACAAAATTAATAAAATAGCCGTAAAACCAAAGCCTGTTAACCGGAAATAAGAGTTCCGGTTTTAATGCCGTTAACCACCTTCATGAGATTTCCAGGGGTATTCATATCAAAAACGACGATAGGCATGTCGTTATCGCGGCACATAGTAAATGCTGTTGAATCCATGACTTTTAGCCGGCGTGTTATCACCTCATCAAAAGTTATGTTGCTGAATTTCGTTGCTGAGGGGTCTTTTTCCGGGTCGGCAGTATATACGCCGTCGACCCTTGTTCCTTTCAGGAGGACGTCGGCGCCTGTTTCGACGGCTCGCAGGGCTGAAGCACTATCGGTGGTAAAGAACGGATTGCCTGTTCCTCCCGACAGTATGCAAACAGTTCCTTTTTTAAGCTCTTCAACTACTTTATCGCGGTTATAAAACTCGCCTACGGGCTCCATCCTGATCGAAGTGAATACTCTTGCTTTTCCTCCCAGCCTGACGATGGCACTTTCGAGGGCGAGGCTGTTGATGACTGTTGCCAGCATTCCCATCTGGTCGCCTTTTACCCTGTCGAAGCCGGATTCTGTTCCGCTTAGTCCGCGGAAAATATTTCCACCGCCGATTACCACTGCAACTTCACAACCTTCGCGGACGACATCAATAATTTGTCCTGCATATTCTTCAAGGATATCTTCATCTATCCCGTGATTCTCTTTTCCTGCCAGCGATTCGCCGCTTAGCTTCAGTAAAATGCGGGAGTATCTCATAGTATGGGTCTTTTTTGTAAAGATAAAAAAAAAGAAGGTGTCTGTTCAGGGCACCTTCTTCAATATTGAAATATGAACTTGCGTCTTACTGGTTGAGATTAAATCTTTTAAAACCGGTAACTGTCAGCTCTTTGTTTACTGACTTAAGGTACTGGGCGATAGTGAGCTTGCTGTCTTTGATGAATTCCTGGTTAAGGAGGGTGCTTTCCTTATAAAACTTAGCCAGTTTGCCCTGTGCGATTTTTTCGAGCATCTCTTCAGGTTTTCCGTCACGACGGGCCTGTTCCTTGCCGATCTCTATTTCCTGTGCGATAACACTGGCAGGTACATCTGCCTTATCAACAGCGACAGGGTTCATTGCAGCCACCTGCATGGCAATATCTTTATAAACCTGGATGTCGAGGCCTGGTTTATTGAAGCCGGTAAGTGTTGCCAGCTTGTTGCCGGGATGAATATATGCCTGTACATGTTCGGCTTCTATCTTTTCGAAAAATGAGAGCTCGAGTTTTTCGCCGATGATACCGATATATTCAACAACCTTTTCACCTACTTTTCCGCCGTCCATGGGAAGGGCTTTAAGTTCGTCGAGTGTTGAAGGTTTCTTTGCAATTGCGATGTCGATTATTTTGGTTGCAAACTGAATAAAGCCTTCATTTTTTGCAACGAAGTCACTTTCACTGTTCAGAACAGTTATAGCCCCGAATTTGCCGTCGGCGCTAACTTTGGCAAGTACAACACCTTCAGTAGCTTCCCTGTCGGCGCGTTTGCTTGCTACAGCCTGTCCCTTCTTTCTTATTATTTCTATTGCCTTGTCGAAATTGCCATCGGCTTCCTCGAGAGCTTTTTTGCAGTCCATCATTCCTGCCAGCGTCATTCTTCTGAGCTTGGCAACATCTGCTGATGTTATTGTAGCCATCTTTAAATCCTGTTTACAAATCAATAATCAAAAATCACTATTCTTCTTCTTCCTCTTTTTCCTCTTCTTCTTCTGCAACTTCTTCTTCCTCTGCAGTTGCAACGAGCTCTTCGTCAGCCTCTTCTTCTTCCTCTTCTTCTGTAATGGCTTCGATCAGGGCAGCAGGTATATCTTTTGCTTCAAGCTCTTTTCTGCTGATTTTCTTGTCTTTGAGCCCGGGTTCCTTGTCTTTTTCGATCTTCCTTTCATTCAGTCCTTCTTCAATTGACTGGCAAAGGATATCGACTATCAGCGAGATTGACTTTGATGCATCATCATTTGCAGGTATCGGGAAATCGATATCGGAAGGATCGGAGTTGGTGTCAACCATTGCAAATACCGGTATTCCGAGGCGTTTTGCTTCTCTGACGGCAATATGTTCTTTGCAAACATCAACGACAAAGAGAGCTGAAGGAAGGCGGGTAAGGTCAACGATGCTTCCCAGGTTCTTCTCGAGTTTTGCTCTCTGGCGTGTGACCTGCAGTTTTTCCCTTTTGGAAAGGTTTGCAAAAGTTCCGTCAGTAGCCATTTTATCGATAGAGCCCATTTTCTTGACAGCCTTGCGGATTGTCGGGAAGTTGGTAAGCATTCCACCGGGCCAGCGCTCGGTAACGTAGGGCATATTTACCTGTTTCACTTTTTCGGCAACGATTTCCTTTGCCTGTTTCTTTGTGGCCACAAATAAAACTTTCTTCCCCGACTTGGCAATGTGTTTCATTGCAGAGGCGGCTTCGTCGAGTTTTACAATGGTCTTTTCGAGATCAATAATGTGGATCCCGTTACGCTCCATAAAAATATAGGGAGCCATTGCCGGATTCCATTTTCTTTTAAGGTGTCCGAAGTGAACACCGGCATCCAGTAGTGTCTTAAAATCTGTTCTTGGCATTTTATTTAATTTTAGTTTACATTCTTTCATTCTCAATTGCAGGGTAGTCCTACGGGGAGTCTCTGCAATTTAGATACTAAACTTTTACCGGTCGGGCAGGGATTATCCTAACGTTTGCTGAACTGGAATCTCCTGCGTGCTTTCGGGCGGCCCGGTTTTTTTCTTTCCACCTCACGTGGATCGCGCGTTACGAATCCGCTTGATTTGAGAACTTTTTTATTTTCCTCGTCAATCTTTATGAGAGCACGAGTTATGCCCAGGCGAAGAGCCTCGGACTGTCCCTTAATGCCACCACCATCAAGATTAACTTCTATATCGTATTTGTCGAATGCATTTAAAACAAGCAGAGGCTGGGTTACAACATACTGAAGTATCTCATTGCCGAAATACTCTTTGTAGTCCCTTCCATTAACAGTTATCCTGCCTTTGCCATCTCTTAAATATACTCTTGCAACGGCGGCTTTCCTTCTTCCAAGGGCATTGATTGCTTCCATGTCTGTATCTTACTTGTTTTTAATATCTATTTGCTTTGGTTTCTGTGCTTCATGAGGATGTGCTGTTCCTGTATATACATGAAGATTACGGTAAAGCTCGCTTCCGAGACGGTTCTTTGGAAGCATGCCTTTAACAGCCTTCTCAACAAGCCCTATGGGATTCTTCTTAAGCATCTCGGTAGCCGTGGTAAACCGCTGTCCTCCGGGATATCCGGTGTGCCTGACATATTCCTTGGCATTCCACTTGTCGCCGGTCAAAACAACTTTCTCGGCATTGATAACAATTACATTGTCGCCGCAATCAACATGAGGCGTGAAATTGGTCTTGTGCTTGCCCCTCAGCATGCCTGCAATCACAGTTGCCAGACGGCCCAGAACGGCTCCTTCTGCATCCACGATCACCCACTCTTTGTTGACAGTTGTCTTGTTTGCCGATACTGTCTTGTAACTTAAGGTGTTCACTTGTTATTCGTTTTTAATTGATATACTTGTACTTAACCTGAAAAACCCTGTTATTTCGGGATTGCAAAAATACAATATATTTATTAAAAAAAAAGAATATTGACCAGATTTTATTTCAGTTACCAAAAAGTAAGCTTATTTTTATGCTCCTTTTTTAAGGATTGAGATTAATAATTAATATGAGTATCAGGAATGTTTAATAATGAATCGCATGACGCTTGAAAATCAATTGTTTTACCCCATCCCCGGGGGGAGTCAATTGATATTCTTCGATCCCCCTGGGGCCGGGGTAAACGATGAAAATCAATAGAGTTTTGTGTATGATTTCCGACACTCTTTATAATTAAAAACTATGTACGACGACAGAATACTCCTTGACAAAACTATAAAAATTGCCAAAAAAGGGATCAAAAAGGGAAAAGGGCCTTTCGGTGCACTGGTGGCAAAAGACGGAAAAATAATATCGAGGGCAAACAATAAAGTCGTTCTTTCACACGACCCTACAGCTCATGCCGAAGTGCTGGCTATCAGAAAAGCATCAGCCCTGCTTAAGAGTCACGATCTGTCAGATTGTGTCCTGTATACATCGTGTGAGCCCTGCCCTATGTGCCTAGGAGCCATATACTGGGCAGGCATAAAAAAAGTTGTTTATGCATCCGACCGTCACGATGCCGAGAAGGCAGGGTTCAGCGACAGGCTTATCTACGACGAAATAAGCGTGGAGCCTGGAAAGAGAAAGATAGAATTCGTCAGGATTTCCGACGCAGGAGGAGAGAGGGTCTTCGAAAAATGGGACTCCTATGAAAAGAAAATCCCTTATTGAATCGGGCATAAACATTAAACTTCAGCGCGGTTTCTTTACCCGCGATGTCCTCTCTGTTGCCCCCGAACTTATTGGCAAAGTACTTGTGGTCAGAACGTCCAATAATGTACTCCTGCGTTACAGGATAACTGAAACCGAAGCATACCGTGGAGAGGAGGATCTTGCCTGTCATGCCAGCAGGGGAAGAACACCACGCACAGAGGTGATGTACAGGATTGGCGGACACATTTATGTTTATTTTATCTATGGCATGTACTGGATGCTGAACTTTGTCACCGGCGATGAAGGATGCCCGCAGGCTGTTCTGGTAAGAGGGATAGAAGGCATCAGCGGGCCAGGCAGGGTGACAAAAGCAATAAATATCGACCGGTCATTTTATGGTGAAGACCTGATAACTTCAAAACGGATCTGGATAGAAGATACCGGAGTAAAGCCACAAATACTGACAAGCCCGCGCATAGGAATAAACTACGCGGGGGAGGTATGGAAGAATAAACCATGGAGGTTTTTTTGCCTCCCGACCCCCTGAAAGGGGCCTAAAAGGTACTGGAATCAGCCCCATTCAGGGCGATGGGGGGCTGTCAAGTTAAAGTGTTGTTAAATTAAGCGCCTGTAAAGTTCTTATAAATTTTTTTTACGTTCTTTGCTTCTTCATTGTAAAAAACTACACCATGAATTCAGTATGGGCTTCTTATCGCCGCTGGAATAATATTACAGGATGGTTCGTATTTCTGTTGTCGGCAATTGTATATATGATGACTGTTGAGCCAACCGTAAGTTTCTGGGACTGCGGCGAGTTCATTCTTTCGGCATACGGGCTGCAGGTCGGGCACCCTCCGGGAGCACCCCTCTTCCTGATGCTCGGGAGAATTGCCACACTTTTCTCCTTTGGTGATGCATCGAAGGTTGCAATGATGGTAAACATGTTTTCTGCACTATGCAGCGCATTCACCATACTGTTTCTTTTCTGGACGATAACCCATCTTGTCAGAAGGATCTTTACCCGCACCGCAAACCTTGACGCCAGGCATATTCCTGCAATAATCGGCAGCGGAATCATCGGCTCACTGGCCTATACATTCTCCGATACTTTCTGGTTTTCAGCAGTAGAAGGAGAGCTCTATTCTCTTTCGTCGCTTATCCTCGGACTTGTTTTCTGGGCCATGCTGAAATGGGAAGAAGAGGCCGATGATACGCGTTCGGGAAGATGGATTATACTGATTGCTTATATTATGGGGCTGGGCCTGGGTGTTCACCGGCTCAACCTGCTGGTCATCCCGGTGCTGGTTTTTGTATTTTACTTCAGGAAATATGAGGTTACCGGGAAGGGAATACTTTATACCCTGGCGGTTTCACTGCTACTGCTTGGAACGATGGTGTTCATCGTCATTCCCGGCGTTCCTAAGGTAGCCGGCTGGTTTGAACTCTTTTTCGTTAATGTGGCCGGTCTGCCTTACAACACAGGCCTTTTCATATTTGTGATATCGGTAACTGCCGGACTGGTATTCGGTATCAGGCTGACTCTTAAGAAGAATAAAGTGGTGATGAATTATATTTTCACTTGCTTTACCGTTATCATGATCGGATATTCTTCCTATGCCATGATTATGATCAGGTCATCGGCAAGGCCTCCTATGAACCAGAATAATCCTTCCGATATATTCTCACTGTCATATTATATCAATATGCAGCAGTATGGCAGTTCTCCGAAGTTCAGCGGACCATATTACAGCGCACCGGCTGTTGATGTAAAGAATATTGTCGGAGGCTATAACAAGGTTAACGGGAAATATGAACCTTATTATAAGCCTGATTATATCTATAATGAGAATTTTACAACTATCTTCCCCAGGATGTACAGTCCTGAACCTCAGCATAAGCCATCTTATGAATACTGGGGCCGTGTTAAGGGAAGAAAATATACTGCAACAACCCCTTCGGGCAAGGAGACGATTGTGTGCCCCACTTTCGGGGAAAATCTGAGGTTCTTTTTCCGCTACCAGACTGGATTCATGTATTTCCGCTACTTTATGTGGAACTTCGCCGGGAGGCAGAACGATATCCAGGGAAATGGAAACCAGATACATGGCAACTGGATCAGCGGGATCAAATTCCTTGACGAGATGAGACTCGGCGACCAGGATAACATTCCGGAGGATCTTAAGAAGAACCCTGCAAGGAACACATATTACCTTCTGCCTCTCATCATAGGCATCCTGGGAATGGTGTGGCAATACAGGAAAGACAGGAACGGCTTCCTGCTGGTTCTGGCTTTCTTTATAATGACAGGATTCGCTATAATCCTTTATCTTAACCAGTATCCCAATCAGCCTCGTGAACGTGATTATGCCTATGCAGGCTCATTTTACGCTTTCGCGATATGGATAGGTATAGGTTTTATGTACCTGTACGACCTCCTTAAAAAAGCTGCAGGCGAAAAGATCTCTGCAGCCGTAACGCTCGTTCTGCTTCTGGCTGCAGGCCCGGTTCTGATGGCTTCACAAAACTGGGACGATCATGACCGGTCGGACCGTTATACAGCACGCGACATTGGTGCAAATTATCTCGAATCATGTGCCCCGAACAGCATACTTTTCACTTATGGCGACAATGACTCTTTCCCCGTATGGTATGTACAGGATGTGGAACGTATCAGGTCAGATGTAAGAGTTGCAAACCTGAGCTATATACAGGCAGGCTGGTATATTGATATGATGAGGCAGAAAGCTTTTGAATCCGATCCGCTGCCAATTTCACTGCCACCAGAGAAATACATTGAGGGGATAAGGGTCCAGATGCCGGTTAACAACACTGTCGATAAGCCGCAAAACATAAAAACCGTGGTCAGGTTTCTCGGCCTCGACGACAGGAAATTTCAGATCGACTTTACAGGAAGGGGCGATTATGTAAATTACCTGCCGACAAACAAACTGCTGATAGATGTTGACCCAACCCTTGTCCTGTCGAATGGAACTGTAAAAGAGTATTTTAAGGACAGGATCGTCTCTCCGATGACATGGGAATATACCGAATCAGATGCATTGAAAGGCGATCTGGCAATTATGGACCTGATAGCCAATAACGACTGGAAACGGCCTGTTTACATCTCAACCACTGTTCCAAGCAGCCAGTACAAGGGACTTGAAAAATACTTTATACAGGAAGGGATGGCCTACAGGATCGTACCTGTAAGAACAGATAATTCCGATCCTGGTGAATACGGAATGATCGACCCATTTACGATGTACGATAACATGATGAACAAATTCAAATGGGGAAATGCCTCTGATCCGTCGGTTTACCTTGATGAAAACAACCGCAGAATGTTCAATAATTTCAGGCGTCTGTTTGGTAACCTGGCCGGTGCCCTGCTTGATGCAGGCGACACGACGAAAGCTGTTGCAGCGCTTCATCGCGGCCTTGAGCTAGTACCGGAAGACAAACTCCCTCATGATTATTTCTCAATTGGTCCTGCAGGGATGCTCATCAGGGCAGGTCAGAAAGAAGAGGGAGAGAAATTGCTTACCGGTATAGTCGGCTATGCCAAAGACCACCTCGAATATGTAGCCAGCCTCAGGGCAAATGAAAGGTTTGATCTTGACACAGAGATAGCGATAAACATGCAGTCGCTGCTGGATATATATTACCTCTCGGATGAACTTAGCCTGCCTGCACTTAAAACACTGGTTGAACCGGTAGTGTCAGATTACTACAGCAAGTTTTATCCGCGAAACAGATAGTATGCGTTTTTACAGGCCTCCTGCACTTGCCCGGTGGCTCTTCCCGGAAGCAGTTTTCCGGATTAAAACCGATGAGAAGAGGCTCTGCCTTACCTTTGATGACGGTCCGCATCCGGATTCGACGCCTCAGCTGCTTGACATCCTTGATTCATCCGGAATCAAGGCTCTTTTCTTCTGCTCAGGAAAAGCAGCAGAAGATTTTCCGGAACTCATGAATGAGATAATCACCAGGGGCCATTCAGTAGGGAACCATGGTTATTCGCATTTAAACGGCTGGATAACGCCTTTGAAACGTTATTGTGAGGATACGGATAAAGCTTCAACAGTAACTTCGACGGTACTTTTCCGGCCCCCTTATGGAAGGATCGGTTTGCGTCAGTACACCAGGTTGAAGCAAAAATACAGGATAATATTCTGGGATCTGATGGTTTACGATTTTGATAGGAGCCTTGGTGCTGAAAGATCTTTGGCAAT
>ERZ1645192.1558-NODE-1558-length-19073-cov-12.901357_pt1 | contig 19073 bp, 18 predicted proteins | sample MGYA00575354_ERZ1645192 | MGnify/ENA primary metagenome ERZ1645192 (study PRJEB40844, sample SAMN11349763) | freshwater sediment metagenome | isolation source: river sediment | host: Sediment | place: India: Faizupur Khadar , New Delhi | collected 2017-02-21 ... | reverse complement strand
CCGACGACCTGATGCGGGCGATCTTCCAGGACAAGAAGGTCAAGCGCGGCCGCCTCACCTTCATCCTGACCCACGGCATCGGCGAGGCCTTCGTCGCCGACGACGTCGTTCCCGATCAGGTTCACGCCTTCCTCGCCGACAAACTCGCCGGCTGAACCCTCGACGACAGTGGGGTGCGGCAGGACGGCCGTCGAAGCTGACACCTTGTCAGTTACAGCCACCGATCGACACTGGTAGTGTTCCTCGTCGGCGAACGTCTTCGCGCTCGCGATGTCGCCGCACGGAGGGGAAGATGAACAGATTCCTCGTCTTCGGCGCCGCTCTTCTGGTGCCGACTGCCGCATTGGCGATGCCGTTCTTCAATCACTACTACAACGAAGCGGGATACTTCATCGACGTGAACAACGCCGAGGCACGTGGATACCAGTGCCGGATGAAGTTCGATCTCGTCTACGACGAAGCCGGCAAATCGCGCTCGCAGGTCGTCGAGCAGACCATCACCATCCCCGCCAAGTGGAGCGGCCGCGTCGTCGCCTTCCCCTCGACGCCTCAGTCGATCCTGCGCAGCTATCGCTACGACATCAACTGCGACTGATCGGCACCAACCGGCCACATCGGCGGATCGAACACGCTCGCACCGCTTCGAGAACCGGTCGCGGTCGCGTGTCGCATCGGCCGTGGCCGCGACGGAACCGGACGTTCAGCCGGCCGGATCGCCGCCGAGCCCGGCGAGCGCCGCTTCCAGTGCCGGTTTCGCCCCCGCCGCCAGGAACCACGGATTGGCGAAATCGACGTCGCTCGCCTGATCGCGCTTGCCGTAGGTGAGCGGCCGCCCGTCGAGGCCGACGACCTGCCCGCCGGCCGCCGTCAACACCGCGTCACCGGCCGCCGTGTCCCATTCCATGGTCCGTCCCAGACGGGGGTAGAGGTCGGCCTCGCCCGCCGCCACCCGGCAGAACTTGAGCGAGGAGCCGGCGGAGACGCGTCGCGCCACCGCCAGCCGGGAGAGCAGCGCCTCGGTCTCCGGTCCGGCATGCGACCGGCTGGCGAGAACCACCAGTCCCTCGGTCGGCGCGGCCCGCACCGCGATGTCGCGCCAGCGGATCGTCCCGTCGACCCCGACCGTCCCGTGCCGGGACCCGGCACCGACGACACCGGCATAGATCTCGCCCAGCGCCGGCGCCGCCACGACCCCGACGACCGGCCGTCCGCCTTTCACCACCGCGATGTTCACGGTGAACTCGCCGTTGCGCGAGATGAACTCCTTGGTGCCGTCGAGCGGATCGACCAGCACGAAGCGGTCGCCGAGCCTCGGCGGGATCTCGCCGGCGGCGACCTGCTCCTCCGCCACCACCGGGACGCCCGGCAGGACCCGTGCGAGATCGGCGAGGATGAGACGCTCCGCCCGTTCGTCCGCCTCGGTCACCGGGCTCGCGTCGCCCTTGGCGGCGACGGCGAAATCGCCGCGGTAGACCTCCATGACCGCGCGACCGGCGGTGAGCGCGCCGGCGATCAGAGCATCGAGAAGGGAAGCGTCGAGGGTCATGAGCCGAGGCCGGTGGGAAGCGGACCCGCCGGCGATATCACGAGCCGATCGCCCGCGGCAAATCGGAACCCGTCCGCAGACGCGGCGTCCATCCGAGCGAACCGGCCACCGTCTCCACCCGATCGCGTCCCGTTCGTTTGGCGACGAGGAGGCCGGCGTCGGCCGAAGCGACGAGGCGGTCGAGATCGGCCTCGACGAGCGGTATCGCCGCCACACCGACGCTGACCGTGGCGTCGACGGGACGGCCGGCGTTGCGGATCTCCAGCGCGGCGAAGTCGTGGCGCACCGCCTCGGCGAATCGCCAGGCGGCCGAGAAATCCGCCGTGGCGAGGAAAAGGACGAACTCTTCGCCGCCGAACCGACCGAAGACGTCGTCGCGGCCGAGGCGCGAGGCGACCAGTCGGGCGAAGTCGGTGAGGACGAGATCGCCGATGAGATGACCGTGGGTGTCGTTGATCGCCTTGAACCGATCGAGGTCGAAGATCGCCACCGCCCCCTGCGATCGATCGGCGGCGAGGCGCGCGGTGGCCCGTTCGAAGAAGGTCCGTCGGGTGAGCGCCCCGGTGAGCGAATCGACTTCCGCCGCCCGCCGCTGCCGCGCTTCGCCGCGCTCCTTCACCATCGACAGCAGCGCATAGCCGAGCACCACCTCCTGCAACAGGATCTGCATGGCGACGAAGGCGATCCAACCACTGCTCAGCGCGGCGAAACTCTCCGATGCCGGCGTGTCGACCGTCAGGATCAGACGCGACAGATGGCCGACGGCGAGAAAACCGAGAAGCACGGCGACCAGCGGCCGCGTCGGCAGGGCCTCGCGCCTCTGTCCGCGCCAGATCACCACCGCCGAGGTCGAAACGAGAACGAAGATCAGACCCGAGATCAGCGTCACCCGCGCCGCGAAATGATCCCAGATCGCCGGCGACTGGGTCGCCACGATCCAGAGCACCGGAGCCGCCAGCAACGCCGGGAGACGGAAGCGACGCTCCTCGAAGGCGAGCGCGCCGGCCAGGAGTGAGCCGAACGCCGCCAGAACCAGGGTATTGGCGACACCGATCGACAGGAAGGCCGAGATCTCGCCGCGCAGGGCCAGAAGGGTGCAGGCCGGGGCGCCGAGCAGGTGCGAACCGGCCCAGTAGAGCATGGCGCGGTTGGCCTGCCGGTCCTGGCGCCAGGTGATGAGGAACATCACCGCCATCAGGCCGAACAGGGCCGTCGACACCAGGAGCAGCGTCGGCAGATCGATCCTCGGCATCGCGAGATGGACCTCTGGAGACGTATCGGAATTCCACACCCGTCGGGGCGGTAACATGTCACGACTTCCCCAACGAGAGGTTAAGTCGGGCGGAAAACGAAGGATCGTGGAAAGCGCCGGTCTCAGGCCGGATCGGCTTCGATGGTGAGAGCGTGGACGCGCTCGGCCAGTTCCTGTTTCAGCGCCTCGTTGATCATCCGATGGCGCTGCAGACGGGTCGTGCCACGGAAGGCGGTCGAGGCGATCTGGACGACGAAATGGGTCTCGCCCGCGGCATGGTGCCCGGCGTGGCCGTGGTGGCGATCCGATTCGTCGATCACTTCGAGGAAGGTGGGGTGGAAGGCCGTGGTCAGCTTGTCGATCATGCGTTGGCGATAGGTCATCGGCCGCTTCCGACTCCGTCGATGGCGAGAACGACGATCATGTTAACCCCCTGCTCGCCGAATCGGAACCATCCTGTCCCGTGATCCGCCCCGCGTCGCACGAGCCTTGTGGCGCGGCCCCGTAGACACCATTATCCGCCGATGACCTTCGACAGCGACATCTTCGAGCGCATCCGCATCAAGCCGGATCCGGAGACCCTGGCCAAACGACGCTTCCCCCCCTGCGAATGGGCGGGATGCGAGCAGGCGGGGACCCACCCGGCGCCGAAGGGGCGTGGCCACGAGGGCGAGTACCACCACTTCTGCATCGACCACGTCCGCCTCTACAACAAGTCCTACAATTATTTCTCCGGCCTCGCCGACGAAGCCGTCGCCGCCTTCCACAAGGATGCGACGACCGGCCATCGTCCGACCTGGGCGATGGGATCGAATCCCGACGCGGCCGGCCCACGGGCTCACGCCGACGATTTCGAGATCCCGAAGAACTGGACCCGCCGCTCCGGTGACCCGCGCATCCAATTCGGTCGCGCCGCGCGCTTCCGCGCCGAATTCCGCACCCCGCCGGTGCGACGCAAACCGCTGGAGAAACGCGCCCTCGACACCCTCGGCCTGCCCGAGGCGGCGACCCGCGACGACATCCGCGCCCGCTACAAGACCCTGGTCAAGCGCCATCACCCCGACGCCAACGGCGGCGATCGCTCGTCCGAATCCCGCCTCCAGGAGATCATCCAGGCCTACAAGCTGCTGCGCACCGCCGGCCTGTGTTGACTCGCCGCACCCGTCCCGCCGATGACGGCCGCCGGCGCCCGTCGCACGGACCCATGCGTCCACGACACGGCCGCCGTGCATCCGCGCCGGGTTCCGCGTCGTGTGGCTGGTGCGCCGGCTTTCGCTCCGCTAGTGTGCCCCGGTTCGAAACGATGACCCCCGCCGGTCGTCGGCGAAGGGATGCGCGCGCCCGCGTGCCTCCGGCGGGGACGGAGGAAAGATGAGCGAGACCGAGAAGAGCGTCGCCGGACTGCCGGATCGGATGATCTCCGTGAAGGAGGCATTCGGATTCGAGAGCGACCTGATGGTGCCGGCCTATTCGTCCGCCGAGGACCACGTCCCCGACATCGACCCCGACTATCTCTTCGACCGCGACACCACCCTCGCCATCCTCGCCGGCTTCGCCCGCAACCGCCGTGTCATGGTCACCGGCTTCCACGGCACCGGCAAGTCGACCCACATCGAGCAGGTCGCCGCCCGCCTCAACTGGCCCTGCGTGCGCGTCAACCTCGACAGCCACATCTCCCGTATCGACCTGATCGGCAAGGACGCCATCGTGGTCAAGGACGGCATGCAGGTGACCGAGTTCCGCGACGGCATCCTGCCCTGGGCCTATCAGCACAACGTCGCCCTGGTCTTCGACGAATACGACGCCGGCCGCCCGGACGTGATGTTCGTCATCCAGCGCGTGCTCGAATCCTCGGGCCGCCTGACGCTCCTCGACCAGAACCGCGTCATCCGCCCGCACCCGTCGTTCCGGCTCTTCGCCACCGCCAACACCATCGGCCTCGGCGACACCTCCGGCCTCTACCACGGCACCCAGCAGATCAATCAGGCGCAGATGGACCGCTGGTCGATCGTCACGACCCTGAACTATCTGCCGCACGACGAGGAGGTCGGCATCGTCCTCTCCAAGGCGAAGCACTACCAGAACGCCGAGGGCCGCGACATCGTCGCCAAGATGGTCCGCGTCGCCGACATGACCCGCAACGCCTTCGTGCAAGGAGAGCTGTCGACGGTGATGAGCCCGCGCACGGTGATCACCTGGGCCGAGAACGCCGAGATCTTCGGCGACGTCGGCTTCGCGCTGCGCGTCACCTTCCTCAACAAGTGCGACGAGACCGAGCGGCCGAAGGTCGCCGAGTTCTACCAGCGCTGCTTCGGCAAGGAACTGCCGGAGAGCGCGATCAACGTCGTGCTGAGCTGAGGAGGTGCGGATGGCGGAGCGCATCACCCATCACGGTGGCTGTCACTGCGGCGCGGTGCGCTGGGAAGTCGATGCGGCGATCGACGAGGTGATCTCCTGCAACTGCTCGATCTGCACCATGCGCGGATCGCTCCTCGCCTTCGCCCCGGCGGCGGACTTCCGCCTCCTTTCCGGCGCCGAGAAGCTGAAGGACTATCGCTTCGCCAGGAAGCGGATCGCCCATCTCTTCTGCACCGACTGCGGCCAGGAATCCTTCGGCCGCGGTGCCAAGCCGGACGGCAGCGAGATGGTGGCGATCAACATCCGCTGCATCGACGACGTCGATCTCGACGCCCACCCCGTCCGTCGCTTCGACGGCCGGTCTCTCTGATCCACCGGACGCGAGTTCGAGCGGAATGGCCCCGAAGGACAAGACCCCGCCCAATGAACCGTTCAAACAGGCGCTCGCCGCCTGCGTGCGGGCGATCGCGCGGGTACCCGATCTCGAGGTGGCCTACGGCACCGACCGGGCGGCGCTGACCGGCCACACCGTGCGGCTGCCCGAACCGGCCCGCAAACTCTCCCGCATCGAAGCGGCGGTGCTGCGCGGCCAGTCCGACAGTCTGGCGCTGCGTCTCGCCGTCCACGACACCGCCGTCCATCGCCGCTACCTGCCGGAGGGTCACGAGGCCCGCGCCATCTACGAGGCGGTCGAACAGGCCCGCTGCGAAGCGGTCGGCGCCCGCCGCATGGAGGGCGTCAAAGGCAATCTCGGCGCGATGCTGGAGGAGCGTTACGCCAGATCGCGCGCCGCCGAGATCACCGAGCGAGCGCAGGCGCCGCTCTCCGACGCCCTCGCCCTGATGGTACGCGAACGCCTGACCGGCATGGCCCCGCCGTCCTCGGCGACCAACCTCGTCTCGCTGTGGCGCGACTGGATCGAGACCAAGGCCGGTGCCCGCCTCGATGCGCTCGCGGGCGCACTCGGCGACCAGCGCGCCTTCTGCCACCTCGTCCGCGACCTCATCGCCGACCTCGACATGGCCGACGAACTCGGCCAGGACCCCGACGAGCCCGAGGAGAACCAGGGCGGCGACGAGGAGCAGGGCGAGGACCAGGACACCACCGGCGAACCGGAAGGCGAGGAGGGCACCGAAGACGCCCAGACCTCCGCCACCGAGAGCTCCGGCGAGGAGCCGCACGAGGGCGAAGTCGAGGCCCACGACGGCTACACCGACGAGGTCTCAGACGACGAGGTCACCGAGACCGAGACGACCGCCGAAGCGAGCCGCCCCGAGCAGCCCTTCTCCAATCGGCCGCCGATCGACGACTACAAGGTTTTCACCACCCGCTTCGACGAGGTGATCCACGCCGAGGACCTGTGCGAGGCCCCCGAACTCGACCGGCTGCGCGCCTACCTCGACAAGCAGCTGTCGCCGCTGCAGGGCGCCGTCGCCCGCCTCGCCAACCGGCTGCAGCGCAAGCTGATGGCCCAGCAGAACCGCTCGTGGATGTTCGACCTCGAGGAGGGTGTGCTCGACACCGCGCGTCTCACCCGCGTCGTCATCGATCCGATGTCGCCGCTGTCCTTCAAGCGCGAGCGCGACACCGACTTCCGCGACACCATCGTCACCCTGCTGATCGACAATTCCGGCTCGATGCGCGGCCGGCCGATCACCGTGGCGGCGACCTGCGTCGACATCCTCGCCCGCACCCTCGAGCGCTGCGGCGTCAAGGTCGAGATCCTCGGCTTCACCACCCGCGCCTGGAAGGGCGGCCAGTCGCGCGAGGCCTGGATGCAGGCCGGCAAGCCGGTCACCCCCGGCCGCCTCAACGACCTGCGCCACATCGTCTACAAGGCGGCCGACGCGCCGTGGCGCCGCTCGCGCCGCAACCTCGGCCTGATGATGCGCGAGGGGCTGCTCAAGGAGAACATCGACGGCGAGGCGCTGACCTGGGCCCACGAGCGTCTGCTCGGCCGCCCCGAGAGCCGGCGCATCCTGATGATGATCTCCGATGGCGCCCCCGTCGACGACTCGACCCTGTCGGTCAACCCCGGCAACTACCTCGAGCGCCATCTGCGCCGGGTGATCGAGGAGATCGAGACCCGCTCGCCGGTCGAACTCATCGCCATCGGCATCGGCCACGACGTCACGCGCTACTACAAGCGCGCCGTCACCATCGTCGACGCCGAGGAACTGGCCGGCGCCATGACCGACCAGCTCGCCTCGCTGTTCGACGAACGCGGCGCCGAAGACACTCGCGGGTCCCGGCGCGCCCCCCGCCGCCGGGCGAGCGCATGACCGCCGAACGCGGCTCCCTAGGCCGCGTCCTCCACCTCGTCGCCGCGGTCCTGGTGGCGCTGCCACTGACCGGCGACGCCTTCGCCGGCTCGCTCGCCTCCCGCGGCGGGACCGCCGTCGTCACCGCCCGACCGATCGCCGACTTCCACCCTGCCGAACCCGGACGCCGCCGCTTCGGCGAGCTCGAATTCCTCGGCGGCCTGGTGCTGGCGAGCCCGGACACCGCCTTCCAGTCGCTCTCCGGCCTCTTCAGCCGGGACGCCGGGCGCGAACTCGTCTCGGTCACCGACGAGGGTGCCTGGATCGGCTTCCGCCTGAAGACCGACGAGACCGGCCGCCCGCTCGCCGTCGAGGATGTTCGCATCGCGCCTCTGCTCGACGCCGACGGCCACCCTTTCCCGACCAAATGGGGACGCGATGCCGAGAGCCTCGCCTTCCGGCGGACGCCGGGGGGAGGAGAATTCCTGGTCGGCTTCGAAGGCCGCCACCGCGTCCTCTCCTACGCGGTCAAGGGTGATCCGCGAACCGCCTTCGACGCCCCGGGCCGACCGGTGTCGGGCATCCCCGCCGACATCGCCTCGTTGCGCGACAACCGCGGCCTCGAGGGTCTCGCTGTCGCCCCGCCGGGAACGCCACTCGCCGGTGGCCTGCTGCTCCTCGCCGAGGAACCGCGGCCGGGCGAGGCGGATCAGCCGGTGTGGATGATCGGCGGCCCGCGACCCGGCCTCTTCCATCTCGCCCGTCGCGATCGCTTCGCCGTCACCGACGCGGCCTTTCTCCCCGATGGCGATCTCCTCGTGTTGCAACGCCGTTTCGGCCTGAGGATAGGCCTCGGCATGCGCCTGCTGCGCATCCCTGCCGATTCGATCCGGCCCGGCCGCACCATCGAGGGACGGGTTCTGCTCGAAGCCGATTGGGGCTGGGAGATCGACAACATGGAGGGTCTCGCCGTCGACACCGCGCCCGACGGCTCGACCATCCTGACCCTCGTCTCCGACGACAACGGCAACTGGTTCCAGCGCACCGTCCTGCTGCGCTTCCGCCTCCACGGTCGCGCCGGCTGAAGCGGCTCGCGCCGTTCACGGCAGGCTCGGTCCGCGCCCCCCTCGAGCGCGAAGGCGAGCCCGAATTCGACGACGGGTCAACTCTTCGTTAAGGTTGACGGATCATGAAGGAAGGCACGGATCACGCACATCCCGATGCGGATGGCGGTCCGGTGTCGGATGTCCAGGTGGAGAAGTGCGGATGACGGCGAAACGCAGGACCCTCGGCCGCGGTGTGATCTCGGCCGGCCTCGGCGCCCTGGCTCTGGCGAGCCTCTCCGGCACCGCCGGCGCCGCCGACGCCTCTCTCCGCGCCGCCTACGCCGCCACCTTGGCCGGTTTCCCGATCGGCAGCGGCACCCTGACCTTCGACATCGGCGGCGACGGCACCTATCGCGCCGATCTCGACGCCCGCGTCGCCGGTCTCGCCACGGTGGTCGCCAATCGCACCGCCACGGCGTCCGCTTCCGGTCGCGCGTCGGGTGACGCCGTCGCCTCGCGCGGCTATCGGCTCTCCATCGACGGCGGCGCCTGGCCCAACCACGTCGACATGAATTTCTCCGGCGGCGCCGTCACCCAGGTCGCCGCCACCGAACTGCGCTTCCCCGGCTGGGACCGGCGCGTGCCGCTGAAGCCCGAGCACAAGCGCGGCGTCATCGATCCGCTCGCCGCCTTCGTCATCTCGGTCCCGCCGGGCAAGGAGGCGATGAGCCCCTCGACCTGCAACCACACCGCCCGCGTCTTCGACGGTCGCGTCCGCTACGACCTGCGCATGATCTACGGCTCGCGCATGGAGGTGCAGGGCACCGGCGGCTATTCCGGTCCGGCACTGGTCTGCGCCGTGAACTACCGGCCGATCGCCGGCTTCCGGCCGCTGTCGCCGGAGGAGGAACGCTTCGAGCGCAACCTCGAATTCTCCATCTGGTTCGTGCCGGTCGCCGGCTCGAACGTGATGATCCCCTACAAGGTGGTGGTCGGCACGCCGGTCGGCCTGCTCCAGGTCTACGCCCACCGCTTCGACGTCGCCGGCGAGCGCACCGTCACCGCGCCGAGCGAGCCGGCGACCACCGGATCGGTACGCAAGAAGCGCCGCGCCGCGATGCGCACCGACGCCGACACCGAACGGACCCAGTGAGCCGGACCGGCGCGTCCCCCGTCCGATCCGAAAACGACGAGAGCCGCGGATCACTCCGCGGCTCTCGTCGTTTCGAACGAGGTCGTCTCACACCGATCCGAGCGGCGGATCGTCAGGCCGTCGCGACCGGCACCGGCAGCGGCCACAGCACGTTCATCAGCAGCCGGTAGGGCACCAGGAACAGCCCGGCGAAGCCGAGCTTGACGGTGAAGTCGGCGATCGCCCAACTCACCCAGCGCGGCGCCTCGCCGGCGAAGAGACCGAGAAGCGGCGCGGTCTCGCCCGGGAAGGCATCGCCGACCCCGAGAAAGCCGAAGGCGGCGGCGAAGGCGAGCGAGAAGAACACCGTGGTGTCGGTCGCCGAGCCGAGGAGCGAGCCGACGAACGGCGCCTTCCACCAGCGCACCGCCCGCCGCAACCGGTCGAACACGGTGACGTCGAGGAGCTGTCCGACGAGGAAGGCCGACGCCGAAGCGACCGCGATCCGCGGCGTCGCGAAGGCCATCGACAGCACCACCGCCAGGAGGAAGCCGACGTAGATCACCCGCCGCGCCACGACCACGCCGAAGCGACGGTTGGTGAGGTCGGTGACCAGGAAGGCCGCCGGATAGGAGAAGGCGCCCCAGGTCAGCAGATCGGCGAGATCGAGCCCGCCGATCACCGCGGTCACCGGATACTGGACCAGCACGTTGGAAGCGACCACCACCACCACCATGGCGGCGACGGCCGAAATCCAGGCCGAACGCGGAACACCACCCCCGAGACCGTCGAGGGTGGTGCCGTAGGTCCGATCGGAAGATCCGGAACCGGTCATGCGACCCGTGCCGATCAGGCCGCGGTCGCAGTCTGCGTACGAGCGATCTGGCGCTTCAGCAGACGGGCCCGCGGAGAGAGTTCGCAGTCGGAAGCCTTCGCCAGGAACGCATCGAGACCACCGCGATGCTCGACCGACCGCAGGGCAGCGGCGGAGATACGCAGGCGCACGTTCTGCTTCAGAGCGTCCGAAATCAGCGTCACGGCGACGAGATTGGGCAGGAAGCGACGGCGGGTCCGGTTGTTGGCGTGGCTGACGTTGTTACCGGTCAGGACCGCCTTGCCGGTCAGTTCGCAGCGCCGAGCCATGGTTCATATCCTTCTCGAGTGGGGGTCGCGCGAGGGACCCCGGGGTTCCACGTCTCACGAGGTGTGGGAAAAGTCGCCCTCCTATAGTGATCGGACCCTGGTGCGTCAAGTCGATCCGACCATCCGAGCGGTCGTGCCGATCACCGATCCGCGGGTCCGGCCGTCGTCCGCGCCTCGACGAGGGCGGCGAAGCGGGCGGCGAAGGTATGGACGTCGCCTGGCCAGCGAGCCGACAGGTAGTTGCCGTCCTCGACCACGAAGGCGGGGCGATCGTCGGCGGACGTGTCGCGCCACAGCCCCAGCGTCTTGCGCACCGCGTGGGGCGATCCCGGCTCGACGTCGCGGTAGTCCGCCGGCGTCGCCAACGCCCGCTTCACCTCGTGCTCGACCGACATGTGGCCGGCCGGTTGCCCCGGTTCCTCGGGATAGGTGCGATAGTAGGTCGGATCCCAGAAGCGCCCGACATGGGCGAAGAGGCTCGCCGTACGTTCCTGCTTCCAGGTCAGCGACGTCGTTCGCCGCCCATGCAACACCGAGCGGCCGTCGGCCCGCCGACTGCGTGCCGCCAGCAGCACCCCGTGGCACACCGCCGCCACCGGCTTGTCGGCGGCGAAGAACGCGGCGACGAGCCGGTGCAACACCTCGCTCTCCAGGAACGGCCGCATGCCGCGCGCCCGATGACCGCCGCCGAGATAGAGGCCGTCGAAGTCCTCGACCCGGAGATCGGCCCAGCGCGACGGCGCCCGGAAGGCGGCATCGTCGATCATCGCCGCGTGCGCCGATCGCGCGTCGCGGTTGGCGCGCAGCAGCAGGCCGAGGAGCTTCAACCCGCCGATCACCGGCAACTCGCTCCACGGATCGAGGCCACGGCCGGTGACCATGATCGTGTCGGCATGGCCCGGCCGGCCATCGGGCGTGGCGAAGACCACCTCGTGGCCGCGGTCGGTGAGGATCCGCCAACCCACCGCCACCTCCGACGGATCGAAGTCGCGGCTCGGAACGGGAATGACGACGCGGGCCATGGGCACCTCCGACGGGAGCGGGTCATACCATCGCACATCCGCGAGGCTCGGAGGACTTCGCCACACGATCCCCGGCACCTCCGATGCAGACGAGAGATTCGCCTGTCCGCGACGCTCGGCCGCTTCTCGTGCCCCTGAGCGGCGGTATCGTTCGGTGGTAGGCGGACGATTCCGGCTTGGCAAGTCTCCTCCGCCGCACATTCGCCGGGATCTCCGACGAGCTTCGCCCCGGTCCCGCCGGCCATCGCTTCGCCGGATGTGAAATCCTGAGGGAGAGACCCTTGTCGTTGCGCCTCGCTGTGCCCGCCACCGCCCTCGCGACGCTCCTCGTCACCTCCGCCGCCGAGGCCGCGCCCGCCAAGGCGGCGGTGCCGACGACGCCGCAGACGGTGTTGCGCTATTCCGTGTCGCTCGCCGGCCTGCCGGTGGCGCGCGCCGACATGACCCTGGCGTCGAACGCCGACCATTACACCTCACGGCTCACCTGGCGCACCTCGGGCCTCGTCGATGTCTTCGCCGGGGCGCGGGGAGACGCCTCCGCCTCCGGCCAGCTCGGCACGCGCCGCCCGGTGCCGGCCACCTACACCCTCGCCTCCGGCGATGGACGCAAAGCGGTCAAGGTGATGCTCGCCATGGCCGGCGGTACGGTGAAGGCGGCGGAAGCCGAACCACCGTCGCGTCAGGCTCCCGACCGGGTCCCGCTCGAGCCGCGCCATCGCGTCGACGTGCTCGATCCGCTCAGCGCCGTTCTGTTGCCGGCCAAGGGTGAAGCGGCCGACGGCGGCGACGTCTGCCGCCGCACGCTGCAGGTCTTCGACGGCTGGACCCGCTACGACATCCGCCTCGCCCCGAAGACGACCCTGCCGAACAAGCGCCCCGGCGTCACCGGCCCGATCGTCGTCTGCTCCGCCCGCTATGTCCCCGTCGCCGGCCATCGCGCCGAACACAAGACCACGCGCTTCATGGAAGCCAACGAGGATCTGTCGGTGGTCTTCGGCCGTCTCGAGAAGGCCGACGTCTGGGTGCCGTTGAAGGTTTCGGTGCGCACCATGGTGGGCACCGCGGAGACCGAGCTCGACTCGATCGCCGCCACCGGCTTCGGCAAGTCCGCCACCGACCGCTGATCCGCCGGTCGTCTCGAAGCGGCACGGGACGGTGAACACACCGACATCGCTCCGGTGGGCCTGCGTCGGCACCCGTCGCAGATCTCGTAGGTCGGCGTTCCGGTATCCCCACATCTCGAGGGAACGAAACAACAACTACGCCCGGTCACCGATTCGTCGCCGCTCCGTTCTCACTCTCTTCCGAGTGTGAACGACGCCTGGCGGGTCCCCGTCCCGCTGCCCGGAGCCGCGCAGGGCCGGGTGGTTTCGCCGCGGTCGCTCCGCCGTTCCGTTTCGATACGATTCGGTTGACGCGGCGACCGCCGCGGCGCCGACGGGTTCGACCGTCCGATCGACATGTCGTGCCCTGCCGCCGCCCACCCCCTCGATCTCGAGAGAACGGCGGCGGAACATCTGAAACACGCGTGATTCGTCGCCGCTTCGTTCCCGCTTCGCTCCGAGGATGAACGACGATCCGCCGACACGATCCCGGCGGCGTTCTCGACACGGTCGCCGGGGTGGTGTGGACGACGGACGCGAACCGCGCCGGATGTCGTGGTGGTCCGGTTGCGACGGGAGTGGAACGGGGCGGGCCGGTCACGGGACACGTTCCTCCCCGAGACGCACGTCGGTGGGACTCGGGAAGCCGCCAGCTACGGCGACGATCACGGCCGCCGGAGAGCGCGGCGCGTGGTCTCGCCCCGGCTCGGGGGACATCTCTCCATCGCCCCGGGGCCTTGACCCACCCGAACAGTTGTACGACTGTCTCACAAGCGATGCCGATCCCTCCGGAGCGGCTCCGGTGAGCGCGGCGCGAGGGAGCGGCATGAGGGAAGACGCGAAGGACCCGAAGATCCCCGAGGACGAAGCGTCGATCATCCGGCCCGTCGCGCTGCCGGCCTGGATCTACCGCGATCCGGAGTATTTCGCCGTCGAATGTGACGAGGTGTTGCGGCTCTCGTGGCAGGTGGTCTGCCATCTCGCCGACGTGCCGGACCCCGGCGATTTCCACACCTTCGACTTCATCGGCGAGCACCTCGTGGTGGTGCGCGGCGACGATGGTGCGGTGCGCGCCTTCCACAACGTCTGCCGCCACCGCGCCGCCCGCATCCTCGACGGCAGCCACGGCAACTGCGGGCGCACCCTGATGTGCCCCTATCACGCCTGGAGCTACGACCTCGAAGGGCGCCTCGTCGGCCTGCCTTTTCGCAAGAGCTTCGACGTCGATCGGGCGGAACTCGGCTTGAAGCCGGTCGAGATGGAGATCTGGCACGGCTTCGTCTTCGTCCGCCTCGAGGGCGGCGGACCGTCGGTCGCCGAGATGATGGCCCCCTATGCGCACGAGGTGGCGCCCTACCGCTTCGAAGACCTCGTCCCCCACGGCCGGGTGACGCTGAGACCGCGGGCGGTCAACTGGAAGAACGTCGCCGACAACTATTCGGACTCGCTCCACATCCCCGTCGCTCACCCCGGCCTCACCCGCCTCTTCGGCAAGGGCTACCGCATCGAGGCGACCGAATGGGTCGACAAGATGTGGGGGCAGTTGAAGGACGAGCCGTCCGAGAACCTCTCCGAGCGGCTCTACCAGCGCCTGCTGCCCGACGTCGCCCACCTTCCGCCGTCCGCCAAGCGGTTGTGGACCTATTTCCGCCTGTGGCCCAACGTCGCCTTCGACATCTACCCCGACCAGGTCGACTTCATGCAGTTCGTCCCCGTCTCGGCGACCGAGACGGTGATCCGCGAGATCGCCTATGTCTTCCCCGACGAGCGCCGCGAGATGAAGGCGGCACGTTGGCTCAACTGGCGCATCAATCGGCAGGTCAACGCCGAGGACACCGACCTGATCAATCGAGTGCAGGCCGGCATGGGATCGCGGTCCTACGAGGTCGGCCCGCTGGGGGCGGAGGAGGTCTGCCTGAAGCACTTCGCCGCCAAGATGCGCCGGCTGGTGCCGGAAGCCCGCCTCGACCGCCCCCCACCGCGCGGCTGGAGCCTGCGGCGCGCCGGAAACCGATGACGAGACCGAGCCCGGCCGAGCGATCGCCGGCGCCACGACGAGACGAGAACGGAAGATCCCATGCGTGACGTGATCGTGGTCGGTGGCGGCCACAACGGACTGGTGACGGCGGCCTATCTGGCGAGGACCGGGCTGAAGGTGACGGTGCTCGAGCGCCGCGAGGTGGTCGGCGGCTGTGCGGTGACCGAGGAGTTCCACCCCGGCTTCCGCAATTCGGTCGCCGCCTACACCGTGTCGCTGCTCAACCCGCGGGTCATCGCCGATCTCGAGTTGGCGAAGCACGGCCTGACCGTGGTCGAGCGCAAGCTCTCCAATTTCCTGCCGCTTCCCGACGGGCGGTATCTGAAGGTCGGTCCCGGCCGGACGAAGGCGGAGGTCGCCAAGTTCTCGGCGAAGGACGCCGAACGGCTCGACGCCTACGGCGACCGCCTCGACCGCATGGCCGACGTCATCCGCGACGTCGTACTGGAGACCCCGCCCAACGTCGTCACCGGCCGCGGCCTCTTCGCCATGCTCGGCGAACTCCTCTCGGCGGGAAAGGTCGCCAACCGCTTCCGCCGCCTCGATCTGCAGGGTCAGCGCGATCTGCTGGAGATCTTCACCCGTTCGGCCGGCGACTATCTGGACCAGTGGTTCGAGAGCGACCCGATCAAGGCGATCTACGGCTTCGACGGTATCGTCGGCAACTTCGCTTCGCCCTATGCCGCCGGCACCGCCTACGTGTTGCTCCACCACTGCTTCGGCGAAGTGAACGGCAAGCGCGGCGTCTGGGGCCACGCCCTCGGCGGCATGGGCGCGATCTCGCAGGCGATGGCGCGTTCGGCCGCAGCCGCCGGCGCCGAGATCCGCACCGACACCGGCGTCCGCGAGATTCTCGTCGAACGCGGCCGCGCCATCGGCGTCGTCACCGAGGCGGGCGCGGAGATCCGGGCTCGCATGATCGTCTCCAACCTGCACCCGAAGCTCACCTTCGAGCGGCTGATCGATCCGGGCCTCCTGCCCGCCGACTTCCGCGCCCGCATCGCCTCCTGGCGTTCGGGCTCCGGCACCTTCCGCATGAACGTGGCGCTCTCCGAGCTTCCTTCCTTCACCTGCCTCCCCGGCGGCGAACTCGCCGAGCACCACACCTCGGGTATCGTGATCGCGCCCTCGCTCGCCTACATGGAGACGGCGTGGATGGACGCGCGGCGGACCGGCTGGGCGAAGGCGCCGATCGTCGAGATGCTGATCCCCTCGACCCTCGATGCGAGCCTCGCCCCGCCCGGGCAGCACGTCGCCTCGCTGTTCTGCCAGCACGTGGCGCCGGAACTCCCCGACGGCCGTTCCTGGGACGACCATCGCGACGAGGTGGCCGACCTGATGATCGCCACCGTCGACGCCCACGCTCCCGGCTTCGCCAAGTCGGTGATCGCCCGCCAGATCCACTCGCCGCTCGATCTCGAGCGCAAGTTCGGCCTCCTCGGCGGCGACATCTTCCACGGCGCCCTCGGGCTCGATCAGATGTTCTCGGCCCGCCCGGTGCTCGGCCACGCCGATTATCGTGCCCCCGTCGCCGGTCTCTACATGTGCGGCTCGGGCACCCACCCCGGCGGCGGTGTCACCGGCGCTCCCGGCCACAACGCCGCCCGCGAGATCCTCCGCGACATCCGCCGCGGGCGCGTGGCGAAGGGATGAGGCGGACGACGGAGCGGAAGGAACCTCTCCTCCGCTCCGCTGATCGCGAAAGATTTTTCCCGGTTCCCATCTCCGATTTCGGCGCTAACATGCCCCCACGGTCCCGGCAGCCGCCGGGGACGAAGCCTTATTCCATGTGGGGCATCCTGTCATGACTTTCGCGTCGAAATTTCGTACCGGCGTCGCTGTCGCCGCCTTCGCGGCTCTGACCACCGTCGCCGGCGCGGCCTCCGCCGCCAATATGATCGGCAACTGCGAGGTGACCGGCAAGAAGGGCGCCTATTCGATCACCCCGGCGATCGCCGGACAGCTGACCTACGAGACCAATCTGCCGGCTCCGGGTTGGAACAACGGCGACAAGCCGGAAGAGATCAAGGACGGTTACGAATATTGCCTGGCCGCCAACATCGCCTGGCGCCTCGGTCTCGACAAGCTGGTGGTCAAGCACGTCGACTTCGACGCGCTGGTCGCCGGCAACACCAAAGATTTCGACATCGCCCTGTCGCAGATCTCGATCACCGACAAGCGCAAGGAAGTGGTCAAATTCTCGGTGCCCTACTTCGACTCGGACGTCGGCGTTCTCGCCAGGAAGGGCAAGAAGATCTCCAGCGACGACATGAAGAAACTGCGTCTCGGCGTGCAGCAGGGCACCACGGGCGCGGACTTCGTCAACGAGACGCTGAAGCCGAAGGCCGCGGCGCAGGTCTTCAACGACACACCCGCGATGTTCGGCGCGCTGGACACCGGTCAGATCGATGCCGCGTTGACCGACACCGCCATCGTGGTGCCGCAGGCGGCGACCTCGGGCGGCAAGCAGGTCGTCGTCGGTCAGTACAAGACCGGCGAGCAGTACGGCGCCCTGTTCCCCAAGGGCTCGGCGTCCGCCGCCACCATCGACAAGGTCCTCAAGGAACTGATCGCCGAGGGTGTCACCAAGAAGCTCGAGGCCAAGTACCTCGCCGGCGACATGTCGAAGATCCCCACTTTCAAGCCCTGATCGACGATCGAGGGCGCGAGAGACACCTCCCGCGCCCTCCTTGCCTTCGGACCTCCCGGTTCGGCGCGCGCGGCGAGGATCCGTGATACGGAGTTCCGGACGATCGGTTCGCGTGCCGGAACCCACCCATCGAAGTGCGGTCGTCCGACCGGGGTCTTCGACCCGTGGACCATCCGATCCGACGGACGGTTGGGATTTCCGTGCGGCGACACGGGAGAAAGGCTGATCCATGGAAGACGGGACCGAACCCTCGGCATCGCGAACCCGAGCGCCGCGCCCCACCCGCGAGTGGAAGCCGGCGCCGCCGAAATCGGCCATGACCCTGGCACTCGTCGCCTGTTTCGTCGCCCTGACGATCATCGCTTTCGCCTTTCTCACCGCCGAAACCGTGAAGGATGCCGTTTCCGAACTCGGTGAGACCGATCCGCGCGTCGGCTATGGCCTGTGGGCGATCGCCGCGGTCTCGTTCTTCCTGCTGTGGCCGGCGATCTCCGCCGTTCGCGCCGCCCGCACCGCGACCGCCCGTCTCGCCGACGATCTCGCCGAGGCGCGCGCCATCACCGCCGACGCCCGCGAATACGCCTGGACCGCACTCGGCTGGTCCGCCGCGGTGGCGATCGTTCTCGTTTTCGGCCAGTTTCTCGTCGCCAACGACATCGCCGTGGGACGCACCTTCTTCAACGTGCGTCTTATGGACAAGACGTTCCCACTCGTCGCCAAAGCGTTCTGGGAGAACGTCAAGATCTTCGTCATCGCCGAGATCTTCGTCCTCGTCTGGGGCCTCGTCATCGCGATCGCCCGTCTGGCGCCGGGCCGAGCGGGAGCACCGGTCCGGTTCATCGCGGCGGCCTATGTCGATCTCTTTCGTGGCCTGCCGGCGATCATCGCCATCTATCTCGTCGGCATCGCACTCCCCAAGGCCATTCCGATCTATGATTTCGTCGGCGAGAACTTCCCGGACTACCCGGACTTGCGCGACAGCGTGCCCACCATGCTCGCCATTCTCGCCCTGACGCTGACCTATGGCGCCTATGTCTCCGAGGTCTATCGCGCCGGCATCGAGAGCGTGCATCGGAGCCAGACCGCCGCCGCCCGCTCGCTCGGCTTCACCTACGGCCAGACCCTGCGTTTCATCGTCGTGCCGCAGGCGGTGCGCCGGATCATTCCGCCGCTCCTCAACGACTTCATCAGCCTGCAGAAGGACACCGCGTTGGTGTCGGTCATCGGCACCATCGAGGCCTTCAATCAGGCCAAGATCATCGCTTCGAACCACTTCAATCTGTCGTCGGTGACGACGGTGGCGCTGTTGTTCGTGCTCATCACCATTCCCCAGGGCAGACTCGTCGACAAGTTGATCGAACGGGACCAGAAGCGCATGCGCTCGAGCGGTTGAGAGGGGGAGACGACATGGCGCTTCTGGAGATCCGCGACGTCCGCAAGGCCTACGGCGGGGTGGTTCCCGTCCTCAACGGCGTCACCCTCGACATCGAGGAGCATCAGGTCGTCTGCCTGATCGGCCCCT